>Ga0137451_1000663_pt1 | contig 10507 bp, 8 predicted proteins | sample EasRivERMGT500_2_FD_102336 | JGI IMG/M metagenome (GOLD analysis project Ga0137451, IMG submission 102336) | Soil microbial communities from meander-bound floodplain in the East River, Colorado, USA - East River MetaG ERMGT500_2 | ecosystem: Environmental > Terrestrial > Soil > Floodplain ...
ACCGCCGCGCCGACCGCGAATTCCCACACACGCGTGATCGGCGAGTAAAACGCAAACATCGTCGGGCTCTCGAGGAGATGCGATCCACGTCCGTACGAGACCAGGAAAGAAATGAGAAATGACACGGCCGTCAGGCCGACGAGCATGATCGTCGTGCCGCGTCTCGACGCTCGCAGCCACTTCTGACCCAGGACCCAACTACCGAGGAGCAGCGCAGGAAACACCAGGTAGACCTGCTCTTCCACCGACAGCGACCACGTGTGCAGCAGAGGGTTCGTCCACGAGCCCTCGTTCCAATAGGAATTGGTCTGGCTCATGAGGACCAGATTCGCGCTGAAGAACGTGGCGCCGAGCCCCGTGCGGGCGGCCGTTTGTTGAGGACCGAATGGCGATCCGAAGAACACCGCCAGCAGCGCGACCGCCGTGGTGAGCAGCGCGAGCGCGGGCAGCAGCCGCTTGACGCGGCGGGCGTAGAAGGCGCCGAGACTGATGGTGCCGTTGCTGTCGAGTTCTCGCAGCAGCGTGGCCGTGATCACGAAACCGGAGACGACGAGGAAGATGTCGACGCCGATGAAGCCGCCGGGTACCGGCAGTCCGGCGTGAAACGCCACGACGAGCGCGACCGCCACGGCCCGCAGCCCCTGAATGTCCGGCCGAACCCAATTCACCGAGACGTTAATCGGTCAATGGGCCGGAATCCTGAGGTTGCGTCACTGCTTGTCGTACACGACCTTGATTCTCTCCTGTGTGCCCGCTGCGCCGCCGGTTTCGGTCAACGTCTTGCCTTCGGCCGTGAACGAGGACATGTACATCCGCTTGCCGTCCTTCTTCCATTCGACGTCAAAGCCGGCGTCGCCTCGTTTCGCGATCATGCACGACCAGCCGGAAGGCCACATCGGTCCAGTCGCCGGATGATCCTTGCCGTCGAACTTCGCGTCGCACACGCCATTCTGATCGACGAACTTCAAGACGAGCCCATCGCTGCCCTTCGCCGAGATCTCGAGCACGCTCGGAGATGACGTGCTCATCTTCGACGTCTTCCATGTCCCGCCCAGGCCAGGACCGCCCGACACGCGCTGAAAGACGATGTAACCGACCGCAGGGTCACCGGAGATCTTCGTCATCTGCGAATCCACGATCAGCGTCTTGTCGTCGTCGGACAGCTTCATCGTGTCCGTGCTGATCACTTTGCCGTTCGCGCGCTGGGTCACTTCCCAGGTCTTCGAGTCGATGCTCTTCCACGCGGCCGTCGTGCCCCACGGCGTCGGCACTTCTTTGGCATCCACTCTGGCCGTGTACGATTGGCCATCCATCGTCGTCTTGATGTCGCCGCCCGCGATGGCTTCGTACGTCACCGTCAACTGCCCGAAGTCGCTCTTCGAGACGTTCATCTTCCACTTTCCGACATACGCCGGCTCTGCGGCCGAGAGGCCGACAGCTGCCAGCACTAACACTGCGAATCGCAGAGTCGCACGCATTGGCGTCAGCTCCTGTTTTTCGGGAAGCCAATTCAGGTTAGCGCGGCGGACTGAACGGCAGGTCAGGTTCCGAGGTTCCGTTGGTTCCGGAGTTCCGACGTTCGGAGGTTCCGAAGTTCCGAGGTGCCCTTGCGAGGATCCGGCGCTACCGACCCCGGGGATCGATTGATCCCCGGGGTCGACAATGATCAGTGAACCGTGCTGGGCGCCATCATCTGGCGCTCGTTGCGCAGGACGCGCGAGATGGTCGAGTCGAGGCGGGCCTGGTCGGCCGTGAACGGACCGGCGACGGCCGCGCCCATGGGGATCTCGAGCGCGATGACCACCTTGCCGTCGACCGGCTCAACGATCCAGCTGAATCCCTGAAGAATGATGGTGCGATCGCCGGCAGTGGGGCTTTCCGCACGGCCGATGGCACGCAGGATCTCCACGAGGACGTCTCTCACGGCCGCGTCATCCCAGGACGCAGGCTCGCCATGCACGACGGACACGGCCTCGGTCACCGCGAAGTCGCGGCCTTTCAGAACGATTTCAACGTTAAAAGTCATTGTGGGAAGTATATGAAATCCGAGTCACAAGAGCAGAAACACGTTCAGATCACAATACGCCTCGGTGCCGCCGCGTCTTCGAGCAGCCGATCGAGGGCCGCCGGATCCGTCACCGGCTCGCGGCATGTGAAGTCCACACAGACGTAGGCGGTGGCACGATCGTCGCGTGGGCGCATCGACGCGAGCCACGGTGCGACCTTTGACCAGCGCGAGAGATCCGTCGTCGGATCGAGCGACACTGTGACGGCGAACGGCAGATACCGCTTCGCGAGCGTGCTCTCGAGGGCGCGCGTGTCCGCGCGGCCGGCCGGACCGGCAATCACGATCTGTGGCGCCCGGCCGTGCCAAAGGACCAGGTTCGACATCATCAGCGGCATCACGCGCGCGACGCGGCCGATCGCCGAGCCGTATCGTTCGAGCGTGCGACCTGCTCGATCGGCCAGCGATTGATCGCCGACGAGATGACTGAGCGTGAGCAGGTTGCGCACGGTCACGGACGCCGCCGCCGGCTCCGCGCCGTCGTAATCCTCCTTGAGGCGAAGAAGCACTGACGGATCCTCGCCGGTCGTGCTGAACCATCCGCCGTCCCGAGCGTCGTAAAACTTTGCCGTCTCGATCGACGTGAGCTGCAGCGCCCACTCCAGCCAGCGCGCGTCACCGGTCGTCTGCGCCAGTTCGATGAGTCCCCAGGAGAGGTACGCGTAGTCCTCGGCGAACGCATCGATCGCGGATTCACCGTCGCGATGACGACGGAGGAGTCGTTGATCGGATGGATTCCACAGATGCGCGTGGACCGATTCGGCCGCGCGTTCGGCCGCACGGCGCCAGTCGTTGGCACGCGGGCTGTCGGCGAGGACTCGCGCTGCTCTGGCGAATGCAGCGATCATCAAGCCGTTCCAGGCCGTGATGACTTTGTCGTCGAGATGCGGCCGCGGCCGTTGCGAACGCGTCTCGAACATCACACGCCGCGCATTCACCAACACGGCCATCACGTCGTCCGCCGTCCGTCCCGCTCGCGCGGCAATCTCTTCAACCGACTGTGCAACGAACGGAATGTTCTGACCCGTGAACTCGCCCTGTGGATCAGCGAGCGCGTTGCCGCCGTCCTCGATGCCGAAGCGTCGCCGCACGATCGGCGCGTCGGCGCCGAAGAGTTGATCGATCTCGGCGGCGGACCAGACGTAGAAGGCGCCTTCCTTCTTTTCTGGCTTCTCGTGCGCTCCTTCGTAGGGCAGAGCTTCAGCTCTGCCGGGGTCGGCAGGCCTGAAGGCCTGCCCTACGACGGTCGGAACTACAGAATCCGCATCCTCTGCCGACAGAAACCCGCCATCCGCCGCCGTGAGATCCCGCAGCACGTAATCAAGCGTGTCTTCAGCCACCGACGCGTAGAAGGAGTCGCCGCTCGCCTGGCTGGCTTCGAGGTACGCGAGGACGAGCTGCGCCTGGTCGTACAGCATCTTCTCGAAGTGCGGCACGCGCCACTGCGCGTCCACCGAGTAGCGGTGAAAGCCGCCACCGACGTGATCGCGCATGCCGCCGAACGCCATCGCATGCAGCGTCTCGAGCGCCATCAGCTTCGCCTTGGCGTCGCCGGTCAAAGCTGAAGCCTCGAGCAGGAATAACAACTCGGATGGCCGCGGAAACTTCGGCGCGCCGCCGAAGCCGCCGAAGTTCACGTCGTAGTTGTGTTCGAAGGACAGCGTGCCGGCATCGATCGCCTCTCGCCCCGCAATGGCGCCCCGATCCGTCGAAGCCTGGTCGGCGCCGGTCGCCTCGCGCAGGCGCGTCACCATCGTGTCGGCAGACGTCACGATGCGCGACCGGTCCTCTCGCCACGTGCGTGCGATCTCGCTGAGGATCTCGACAAATCCCGGCCGGCCCCAGCGCGACGTCGGCGGAAAGTACGTGCCGCCGACAAACGGCTTCAGCTCGGGCGTGAGCCACACGCTCATCGGCCAGCCACCGGCGCCGGTGGTCGCCTGCACGAACGTCATGTAGACGCGATCGACGTCCGGCCGCTCTTCGCGATCGACTTTGATCGAGATGAAGTGATCGTTCAGGACCTTCGCCACCGACGCATCTTCGAAGGACTCGTGCTCCATGACGTGACACCAGTGGCACGTCGAGTAGCCGATGGAGAGGAAGATCGGCCGGTTGGTGGATTTGGCCGCATCAAACGCTTCGTTGCCCCACGCGTACCAATCGACGGGATTGTTGGCGTGCTGGAGCAGATAGGGACTGCGCTCTCGGCTGAGACGGTTGGCCATCAGCCCTTCAGTCTACCGCGTGTAAGATGCGGTATCTGTGGTGGAACGGCGTCGCAAGCCACGTCCCTTCGGACTGATCAGCCGGCTCAAGCGGACCTGGCGGCTCGGCTGGCGGGCGGCCGGGCGCGGCGTCATCGAGTTCTACCGGAGCAGCAACCTCACATTCGCGGCGTCTATCGCGTACTACTCGCTGCTCTCGATGTTCCCGTTCGTGCTGCTGGTGCTGTCCATTCTCAACCGCTGGAGCCCGGTCAAGGAGAACTCGACGCTGCTCGAGATCATCGCGCAGTCGCTGCCTCCCCACTTCGACTTCGTCAGCCTGCAGATTCAGCAGCTCGCACAGACACCGCTGCGGCTCAGCGTGGCCGGCACCATCATCATGGCGTGGGCGTCGATGGGCGTCTTCGGCGCCATCACGTCGGCCGTGAACCACGCGTGGGGCGTGGAAAGGCCGATCGGATTCTTCAAACACAAGCTCGTGGCGTTCGTGATGATGCTGGCCGCCGGCACCCTGCTGCTCGGGACACTGTTCCTCATGAGCGCGGTGCAGTTCGCTGAAGCCCGCTGGTTCTCCGGCGTCATCGCCTACTTTCCAGCGTTCGAGAACTTCAGGGGGTTCGCCATCCGCAACGCGCCCACGCCGATGTTCATCTTCGTCGTCGGCCTCATCTATTACTACGCGCCCAACGCCCAGGTCCGCCTGCGCGACGTCTGGTTCGGCGCGATTCTCGCGGGCCTGCTCTGGCGCCTGTTGTTCTCGGGGTTCTCGTGGTACATCCGCGACCTCTCACGTTTCGCGATTCACGGACAGATCACGGCGGTCGTGCTGTTTCTCGTCTGGATCTACATGTCCGCCGTCGTGTTTCTGTACGGCGTCGAAGTCACGGCAGCGTACGCGCGCGCGCGCAAGAACCTTCCGCAGGCCGCGCCCGCGGCGCCTGTGCGTGAAGAGTGAGAGACGGCCTTATAATCTCCACTAATGTCGGAGTCTTCTCGCACGCTCGGCACGCGCCCACAACCCCTGAAGTCCAACGTTCCTCCGCCGCGTCCGGACACTGAACGCGTCCTCTGCGAGCGGTGCCGTGCCGAGATGTTCCGGATGCACGCGGTGTGGCGCTGCCCGGCGTGCGGCTACAAGACAGACTGCTGCGGCTGGTGAGCCTCATGGAGATCCTGCCCAGCCAGGTCAAGACCAGCAGCCCCGAATTCCAAGCCAATCGTGAACGGATGCTCGGCCTCGTCGGCCAGTTGCGCGAGCGGATGGCCACCGTCCGCGAAGGCGGCGGACCGAAGTACCTCGAGCGTCATCGGCAGCAGGGAAAGCTTCCGGTGCGCGATCGCATCGCGCAACTGATCGATCCCGCGACGCCATTTCTCGAACTCTCGGCCCTCGCTGCGTGGGATCTCTACGACAACGAAGCGCCGTCGGCCGGTGTCGTCACCGGCATCGCGCGCGTGAGCGGACGCGAAGTGATGATCGTCGCCAACGACGCGACCGTCAAAGGCGGCACCTACTTCCCCATCACGGTCAAGAAGCACGTCCGGGCGCAGCAGATCGCGCTCGAGAACCGGCTGCCGTGCGTCTACCTCGTCGACTCAGGCGGCGCGTTCCTGCCCCTGCAGGCCGAGGTCTTTCCGGATCGCGAGCATTTCGGCCGCATCTTCTTTAATCAGGCGCGGATGTCCGCCGAGCGGATCCCCCAAATCGCCGTCGTCATGGGCTCCTGTACCGCCGGCGGCGCCTATGTGCCCGCGATGTCGGACGAGACCGTCATCGTGAAGAACACGGGCACTATCTTTCTTGGTGGCCCGCCGCTCGTGAAGGCGGCGACCGGCGAGGAAGTCACAGCTGAAGAGCTCGGTGGCGCCGATGTGCACACGCGCCTCTCTGGCGTCGCCGACTACTTTGCTGAGGATGACGAGCACGCGTTGCAGTTGACGCGCACGATCGTGTCCACGCTGCACACCACGAAACGGCTGCCCGGCGACATGACCGCGCCGGAACCGCCGAAGTACGATCCCGAGGAGCTCTACGGGATCGTCAACGTCGATCCCCGGCATCCGTACGACGTGCGTGAGGTAATCGCGCGGCTCGTCGATGGCTCGCGCTTCGACGAGTTCAAGCAGCGCTACGGTACGACGCTCGTCACCGGTTTCGCACGACTCCACGGATTCCTCGTCGGCCTCATCGTCAACAACGGCGTCTTGTTTTCCGAGTCCGCGTTGAAGGCCACGCACTTCATCGAGCTGTGCAACATGCGCGGCATCCCGCTCATCTTTGTGCAGAACATCACGGGCTTCATGGTCGGCCGGCAGTACGAGCGGGGCGGCATCGCGAAGGACGGCGCCAAGATGGTGCATGCCGTCGCGAACTCGGTGGTGCCGAAGTTCACCGTCGTGATCGGCGGCTCCTTCGGCGCCGGCAACTACGGCATGTGCGGACGCGCGTACGAACCGCGGCTGCTCTGGATGTGGCCGAACGCGCGCATCTCCGTCATGGGTGGCGAGCAGGCGGCCTCGGTCCTCGTGACCGTCAAGAAAGACCAGCTCGCGCGCGACGGCAAGAAGCTTTCAGCGGACGAAGAAGCCGCGATTCGCAATCCGATCCTCGAGAAGTACGATCGCGAAGGCTCGCCCTACTACTCCACCGCTCGCCTGTGGGACGATGGCGTGCTGGACCCGGCGAAAACGCGTGAAGCGCTGGCCCTGGGCCTGTCGGCCGCGTACAACGCGCCGATACCAGAGGCGAAGTTCGGTGTGTTCAGAATGTAGTCCCTATGCCAGCGCTCCAGATCACTTCCGGTCCAGTTACTACTCTGACCCTCAATCGCCCCGACGTCCGCAACGCCTTCAATGAAGAGCTGATCGGCGCGTTGTCGGACTTCGCGAAGAGCGTGCCGACGGATGGATCCGTTCGTGCGGTCGTGCTGAGCGGCGCAGGCTCGGTGTTCTGTGCCGGCGCCGACGTGCAGTGGATGGCGAAGATGGTCGACTACTCGCACGAGGAGAATCTCGCCGACGCGCGGACAGCGGCGTCGATGTTCCTCGCGATGGACTCGATTCCGGTTCCGGTCATCGCTCGCGTCCAGGGCGCGGCGCTGGGTGGCGGCGCGGGTCTCGCGGCGGTGTGCGACGTGGTCGTCGCGGCCGAGGACGCGATCTTCGGGTTCACCGAGGTCGTGCTCGGCATTCTGCCCGCGATGATCTCGCCGTACGTCGTCAGCAAGATTGGCCTGTCGGCCGCGCGTGAGCTGTGCCTGAATGGCGCGCGCTTCACGGCGGCGCGTGCGAAAGAGATCGGCCTCGTTCACGAGGTCGTCACCGCCGAGCGGCTCGACCTTGCCGTCGATCGGCACCTGCAGCAATTCCGCAAGGCTGCGCCGTCGGCCATCGCCGCAACCAAGCGCCTGCTCCGCGAAGTGGCGGGTCGACGTCCGGCCGACGTGATGGCGATTACCGTCGACGCGATCGCGCGACAACGCGTGTCGCCGGAAGGACAAGACGGCCTGCGCGCGTTTCTCGAGAAGCGCCCGCCGAAGTGGCTCGCCTGATGGTGCGGCGCGTCCTCATCGCCAATCGCGGCGAGATCGCCCGCCGCGTCATCCGCACCTGCCGTCTGATGAACATCGAGACGGTCGCGGTCTACTCGGAAGTCGACTCCGGCGCGCCGTTCGTGCAGGAGGCGGACCGCGCAGTGCTGATCGGTCCCGCGCCCGCATCCGAGAGTTACCTCAACATCAAGGCCGTCATCGAGGCCGCACGCAAGACGAAGGCGGACACGATTCATCCCGGCTACGGATTCCTGTCCGAGAACCCGCTTTTCGCCGAAGCCTGTGAACAGGCCGGCATCACGTTTGTCGGTCCGCCGGCGGACGTGATTCGGCGAACGGGATCGAAAACGGCGGCGCGCCAGGCTGTCCAGGCCGCAGGCGTGCCCGTCGTCCCTGGCGAGACGGCTTCGTCTCAGAATGACGACGACCTGCTGGCGGCGGTGGGACGGGTTGGGTTCCCTGCGCTGCTCAAGGCCGCGGCCGGTGGCGGCGGGCGTGGCATGCGCATCGTGCGATCCGCTGCGGAAGCGCGCGAGAGCGTCGGCGCCGCGCGTCGCGAAGCACAACGCGCATTTGCCGACGGCACGCTGTACGTCGAGCGGCTGATCGAACGCCCACGTCACGTCGAAGTGCAGATCTTCGCCGACACGCACGGATCGGTCGTGCATCTGTTCGAACGCGACTGCACGATGCAGCGCCGCCATCAGAAGGTGATCGAAGAAGCGCCCGGTCCGACGCTGACGCCGAAAGTGCGCGAGCGGCTGACGTCGGCGGCGGTCAACGCGGCGCGTGCGGTTGGCTACGTGAACGCCGGGACTGTCGAATTCCTTGTACACGGCGAAGGCGACAAGGCGGAGTTCTTCTTCCTCGAAGTGAACACTCGCCTGCAGGTCGAGCATCCGGTGACGGAGATGGTGACCGGCTTCGATCTCGTCCGTGCGCAGCTGCTCGTCGCGGCCGGAGAGCGCCTGCCGTTCACGCAATCGGACATCAAGATCAGCGGCCACGCGATGGAGTGCCGGATCTACGCCGAGGATTCGGTGCGGTTGCTGCCGCAGTCAGGGCGGCTGCTGCGTTATCGCGAGCCGTCAGGCGAAGGCGTTCGTGTCGACGGCGGTGTCGTCGAAGGCCAGACGATCACGGTCCACTACGATCCGCTCCTCGCCAAGCTCATCGTCCACGGCGCAACGCGTGAAGAGGTCGTGCAGCGCACGCTCGCGGCGCTCAAGTCGTACGAGATTCTGGGCATTCGGCACAATGTGCCGTTCCTGATTGCGCTGCTCAGTCAACCGGAGGTCGCGCGGCACCAAACGCATACGCGGTTCATCGAAGAGCATATGGAGGCGTTGGTGTCCGCGCCGTCCGCGTCGGCCCGCACAGCGGCCGCCGCGATCGCCGCGTTCCTGGGATTCCGCGGCCCCGTGGCGGCGCCGATGACGACTGAAGACGGCGCGGCGTCCGCGGCGCACGACCCGTGGCAAACGTTGGGACCGATGGTGTTGTGATGGTGTCCGTTCCTCGTTCCGCGTTCCTCGTTCCGCGTTCCCGTTCCGCGTTCCGCAGTCCGCGTTCCGCAGTCCGAGAACGAGAACGGAACGAGGAACGTGGAACGTGGAACGTGGAACGAGAAGCAAGGTTGCATGCCTAAGCGCCTACGGCTTTCCGCCGACGGGACCGAGTGGATCGCCGAGCTCGAGGGCTCGCGCATCTCGCTGTCCGGCGTCGAGGGACCTCTCGAGGTGCACGACGCCGGCGACGGGCGCTTCGGCGTGACCGGCGCGGGCGCCGCAGAATCAGGCGTCGCGGCGATGAACGGCGACGTCGTCTGGGTCAGCGTCGGGCAGGACATCTTCGAATTCACGGTCGGGAGTGCGACGGCGAAATCAGCTGGACGATCGCAGGATGCGCTCACGCCGCCGATGCCCGCGACGGTGGTCCGGATTGCCGTCAAAGCAGGCGACGCGGTCAAGAAGGGCGACGTGCTCGTCGTCCTCGAGGCGATGAAGATGGAGCTGCCGCTGCGGGCTCCCCACGACGGCATCGTGACGTCAGTCACTTGTCGTGAAGGCGAGCTGGTCCAGCCGGGTACGATACTGGTGGCATTGGGGTCATGACGGTCTACGAAGTCGGCCCACGCGACGGACTGCAGAACGAGGCGGCGCTCGTGCCGGCGGGCGAGAAGATTGCGTTCGTCGATCGGCTCATGCGCGCGGGCCTTCCCGTGATCGAGGTCTCGGCGTTCGTCAGTCCGAAGTGGGTGCCGCAGATGGCCGACGCGGCCGAGGTCTTTGCCGGCATCACGCGCAAGCCAGGCACCCGATATGCCGCACTGGTCCCGAACGCCAAAGGCCTCGAGCGCGCGGTCGCGGCCGGCGTGACCGAAGTCGGCATCTTCGCCGCGGCATCCGAGACCTTCAGCAAGCGCAACATCAATCAGTCCATCGATGAGTCCTTCGCCAGCTACGGCGAGGTGGCGGCCGCCGCGAAACAGGCCGGTCTTCGCGTGCGCGGCTATCTCTCGACGAGCTTCGGCTGCCCCTTCGAAGGCGATGTCCCGGTCGCGCAAGTTGTTCGGCTCACGCAGCGACTTCTCGATCTTGGCGTCTTCGAAGTCGCCGTCAGCGACACCATCGGTATCGCGCATCCCGGACAAGTGCGGAGCG
>Ga0137451_1000665_pt1 | contig 10486 bp, 10 predicted proteins | sample EasRivERMGT500_2_FD_102336 | JGI IMG/M metagenome (GOLD analysis project Ga0137451, IMG submission 102336) | Soil microbial communities from meander-bound floodplain in the East River, Colorado, USA - East River MetaG ERMGT500_2 | ecosystem: Environmental > Terrestrial > Soil > Floodplain ...
GGCCGGGCTGCTGACGTGGTCCGAGCGTCGAGGCGAACCTGCGCCACCGAATCTTCAGTTCTACGTCGGGCGCGGCATCGACACGCCCGATCCGGCGGTGACGCTCACGGTCGCACTGAGCCGTCCGCAGAGCCGGGGCCGGATCGCGCTGCGGTCGGCTGACCCCGCGGCGGCGCCCATGATTCACGCGGGCTACCTGACCGACTCGCGCGATGTCGATGCGCTGGTCGAGGCAGTCCGGCTCGCACGAGGGCTCGGCGAAACTCGCGCCTACGCCGCGATTCGTGGCGCCGCGACCGACCCGGCCGACAGCATTCGAACGCCGGACGAAATCCGCGCGTATATCCGCCGTGTCGCGGATACGATGTTCCATCCAGTCGGAACATGCCGCATGGGCAGCGACAGCGGCTCGGTGGTCGACCGGCAATTGCGCGTGCGCGGCGTCGACGCGCTCTGGGTCGCCGACGCGTCGATCATGCCCACGTCAGTGAACTGCCAGACGCACGCGGCCTGCGCGATGATCGGCGAACGACTGGGCAGCGAACTTTGAAGGGGTCAGACCATGGGGTCAGACCAAGTGGTCTGACCCCATGGTCTGACCCCAATCAGGAGACACGTCATGACGCGAAAGCAGCTCGTCGCTCTGGTCGCCGCCTGTCTCGTCGGCGTCACGCTGACTGCCCGGCGCGCTGAACCGAAGCCTGGCGTCGACTGGCCTTCATTTCGCGGCATCAAAGCGAACGGCGTCGCAGACGGGTTTCCGCTCGCGAGCACCTGGGACGTGGCGAAGAATCAGAACGTCCTCTGGAAGACGCCCATCCCTGGCCTCGGCCATTCGAGCCCGATCATCTGGGGCGACCGGCTGTGCGTCGCCTCGGCCGTCAGCGGCAAGGCCGACGCCGGACTTCGGCCCGGGCTCTACGGCGACGTGCAGTCCGTGCCCGACGACACGGTCCACACATGGAAGCTCATGTGTCTCGACAAGAAGACGGGCAAGGCGACGCTCGATAAGACGATTCTGACCGGCGTGCCGAAGATCAAACGCCACCTCAAGTCCACCCACGCCAACACGACACTCGCGACCGACGGCACACGGCTCGTCGCGATGCTCGGCTCCGAAGGCCTCTATGCCTTCGACATGACGGGCAAGCAGCTGTGGAAGCAGGATCTGGGCACACTCGACGCGGGCTGGTACGTGGATCCGGGAGCGCAGTGGGAGTTCTCGAGCTCGCCGATCATCCACGACGGCGCCGTGATCATTCTGTCCGACGTGCAGAAGAACTCGTTCCTCGCGTCGTTCGACGTGGCGACGGGCAAGGAACTCTGGAGGACGGCGCGCACCGACGTGCCGACCTTCGGCACGCCGACCATTCATCAGGTGGGCGGCACGACGCAGATTCTCGTGAACGGCTGGCACCACACCGGCGCGTACGACTTCAAGACCGGCAAGGAGATCTGGAAGCTGGACGGCGGCGGTGACATTCCGGTGCCGACACCAATCGCCGGCCACGGGCTCGTGTTCATCACGAACGCGCACGGCGGTCCGCCGCCGGTCTACGCCATCCGGGAAACCGCGACCGGCACGATCAACCTGAAAGCCGGAGCGCCGGCAAGTCCGCACCTCGCGTGGAGCGTGCCGAGCGACGGCTCGTACATGGCGACGCCCGTGCTCTACGGTGATCTGCTCTACGTGTGCAAATGGAACGGCGGGCTCGTGGCCTTCGACGCGAAGTCAGGCGAGAAGGCGTACACGCTGCGACTCGGCGATGGCCAGACCGCGTTCACCGCGTCGGTAGTGGCCGGCGACGGAAAGATCTACTTCACTGGCGAAGACGGGGACGTCTACGTGGTGAAGGCGGGCCGCACATTCGAGCAGATCGCGAAGAACCCGCTGGGCGAGGTCGTCATGGCGACGCCGGCCATCTCGTCCGGCGTCATCTACTTCCGCACTCAGAAGAACATCGTCGCGATCGGGACGAAGTAGTCGGTCGCCCCGCCGGGCGCCCGCGCTACTTCTCCATCGACACGTCGGCCTGGCTGCTGAAGCTCATCGTGTGGCCGCCGGCGAGGAAGAACTTGCCGCTGATGTGGGCGAGGACGTGCTCCTGCTGAATGATCGTCTGCACGGCCGCCGGCACCTTGAGAAAACTGAGATCGAACACCGACGAGACCTTCTGCTCGGCCATGCCCGCCAGTTCCAGACGCGTCGGGAAATAGCCGCTGCCGAGCTTCTCGCCATTCAGGGTGAGGTCATACCGGAAGCTTTCGATGACGAGCGGCGTGGGATTCACGTTGCGGACGTTGAACGTGACGTTCAGCTTGGCGCCCGTCAGACCCGTCCCTGAGTACTTGATGCCCGCGACCTGCAGGTTCGGAGCCTTGACCTTGTCACCGAAGAGCGCGCAGCCCCCGAGGGCCGCCGTCAACAACACCAACGCCGTACCACGCACCAACATCTTCATCCGGACCTCCGTCACGTTCCCAAGCAGCATAGCGTTCGGTCGCTGACATTGCCAGTACGCAGAATCTGCGATCTCGCGGGCGAGCAGGATTGCAGATTCTGCAATGTCGTCCAGTCGAGGGCCTGAATACGGTCCATTCCCGCCGGGCAAGCGCCTTGCAGTGCAGGGGCGCATGGATAACGACACTCCGTCGCCTGTGCCGAACCGCGGGCAGTACGTGCCGGGCGTCTACAACTACTGCGACGCCTGGTGTCAGCGTTGCCGGTTCCAGGACCGTTGCCAGGTGTTCAGCACGAGGTCGCGAATGGAGGCAGCCCTCGCCTATGGCGGGGACGGCCACGCCGCGTTCGGTGAGGACCACGCGGATGATCGGGCGACGCCGCAGCCCTGGCGTGCGACGTTCGAGGATCCCGGTGAGCCGACTCCGGCGCAAACCGCGGCGTTCCAGGCGCGCGCCGATCAGATCGATGCGCTGACGGATGCTGACCCGATGGTCATCCAGGCCCGCGCCTATGCGACCGACACGGAAGAGGCGCTCCTGGGACTGCGATTGAATGTGGCTGGCGACCCGATTCTCAGCACCGCCCTCGACACGATTTCCTGGCACGACTTCCTGTTGTTCGTGAAAATGTCGCGCGCGGTCAGCAGTCAGCTCGACAACGACAACCTGGACGATCCGGTGCAGAGCGACGCGAACGGCACCGCCAAGCTCGTGCGGCTGCTGATCCGCGAGTCGCGCGACGCGTGGGAAGTGCTGGCGCAGGTCGGGTCGAGCGAGAGCGACGAGCTCGCGCGCGGGATGATTGCGCGGCTGGAGGCGCTGGACGCGCTGGTCGATGTGCGTTTCCCTCGGGCGATGGACTTCGTCCGCCCGGGGTTCGACGTGGAACCGCAGGAGTAGATCGCGTCAGCGAATGTTGAACTCGATGATCAGCCGGACGACGACGTCGACGGGACGGCCGTCCTTCATGCTGGGCCGGAACAGCCACTGCCGGGCGGTGTTGATTGCTTCCTGATCGAGCCCGTGAACCTTGTCCAGTGACTTGATCACCTTCACGGCACCCACGGTGCCGTTGGCCAGCACCACGACTTCGAGCTCCACGCTGCCCGTCAACTTCGCCGTCAGTGCCGCGCCGGTGTACTTCGGCTCGACCGATCGAATGACGCTGGGGTTGGTGATGTCGCCGCCCGGCTGACGCGGGCCCCCACCAATTCCGCCGTCGCGACCGGGCCCGAGGCCGTCTCCGTCGCCCGGTCCTGCCCCATTGCGCCGGCCGCCCCCGCCCGGAACGAGCGACAACGAGTTCGCGCCGGCAGGCTGCAGGACACTCGCGGCATCGGTCTGGACAGGCACGTCGATGACGGGGCGATCGCGCGGAGGCTCAGGCGTGACCGGAGCGGGATCGATCGGCACGGCTTTGGGTAACTCGTGACGAGGCACTTCAGTGCGCTTCGCAGACGCCGGCGCCTTGTGGCCTCCGCCTCCGCCGGTGGGACCGGCACTCTGGAGGTACACCACGTTCAGCGGCATCGGCGACGGCTTGGTGTCGACCTGCGTCGGGCGCACGCTCAACGCGATGAGAAGGAGGACCACGAGGCCGGCATGCGCGGCGATCGACATCCCCAGGGCCCGCCCGAGCTTGCGCCTCGCGGCCGGGACCTCAGACGACGCCGCCATCAACCACTCTGAACTCATGCTCGTTAGACGCGGGTCTGTTGAGAAAGTCTGGGCGAGAACGTCTGGCGAGAAAGTCGGCGAGACCAGTGGCGCGGATCGCAGTTTCTTCAATTCGCCTCGGCGCGCGCGATCGCAAAAACTGCAACGTTTCAGCGGATTCGGCGAAATTCGGCGCGTTCCGGCCGGGCGAGCCTTTTGCACTGATCAGGCGTATGGACGACGAAGAGTTCGATCAGCTGATGGCGAGGGCGCGCGACCCGCGGCTCTTCCCGGGCATCTACAACTACTGCGACCGGCGGTGCGAGCGCTGCCGGTTCACGGACCGATGCTTCCACCATCTCGAGTCGCGCCGGCGGCCAAGGCCCGACCTGTCTGGCGAGGGCCTCGCCGACGCCGTCGGCAACTCGTTCGAACGCGCGTTCGAGCTCATTCGCATCATGGCGGAGCGACAGGGGATCGATCTCTCCAGCACGCCGGAGGAACTTGCCGCGTACGAACGCGACGAGGAGATCAAGGACCGGCGTGCCGAGGCCGATCACCTGGTGATTCTGAGCAAGCAGTATTTGATGACGACCTGGCCCATCACGCGCGCGCTGTGGCCGGTGATCATGCCGCGCGAGGACACGGAGGTCATGGAAGCGCTCGAGACCATCGAGACGCTGTGCACCTCTATTTCGGCGAAGGTCTACCGCGCCGTGGTGGGCTCGCTCGAGGAGGACTTCGACGCCGCGGAGTTGCAGAGCGACGTGAACGGCTCCGTCAAGATCGCGCGGCTGATGGTGGACGAATCGCGCCGGGCGTGGCGCGTGATGATGGAGGTGGGCCGCGCGACGGCCAACGGCGTGCCGGCAAGGCTCGTGAAGATGCTCGACGAGCTCGACAGCGCGCTCGGCGTCCGCTTCCCGCGCGCGATGGACTTCATGCGGCCGGGCTTCGACACCGAGCGCGCCGCAGCGTGCACCGAGGACGGCAGAGATCCCGCGCTGGCGGGCGAGCCGCAGGGACATGCCTGAGATCAGCCGCTTCTTCGGCATCGCGATTGCGATCTACTACGACGACCGCGAGCCAGCGCTCTTTCATGCCTTTTCCGGCGCGCATCGCGTGACCGTGAACATCGACACCGGCGCCGCAAGCGGCAATTTCCCGCCGCGTGCGCTCGGCCTCGTCCTGGAGTGGCGGCAGCATCACGTGGACGAGCTGCGGCAGAACTGGCACCTCGCGCGAGAACGCCGGCCGCTCCGGGCGATCGCGCCGCTCGAGTGAGGACCGTTATGGCCATCGTGATAGCGCCCGTCGAGATCATCGAAGCGCACCTCGTCGCAGACCATCGCGTGTGGCTGCGATTCAGCGACGGCCTCGGCGGCGAGGTCGACCTCGGGCGCGCGCTCCGCGGCGAAGTGTTCGAGCCGCTCAGAGATCCGAGGACGTTCGCTCGATTCCACCTCGAGCTCGGGACGATTGCGTGGCCGAACGGCGCCGACTTCGCGCCGCGATTCCTCTACGAACAGGTTGACGCGTCAGGACGCGCCCGGGAGGTGTTACCTTAAGGGCCGCTCGTGCCCTGGATTCAGGTCTACGACCCGCTCGGGACACCGTGGCTCAGCACGCTGGCAGCGGCGCTGCCGGTGGTCGTGCTGCTTGCGACGCTGGCACTGCTGCAGTGGCGGGCGCACTGGTCGGCGGCCGCCGGGCTCGCCACGGCCCTCGCGGTTTCCATCTTCATCTTCGGCATGCCGATCCGTTCCGCCCTGGCCGCGGCGGGATTCGGCGCGGCCTACGGGCTGCTGCCGATCGGCTGGATCGTCGTCAACGCCGTTTTTCTCTACAACCTGACGGTGAAGACGGGACGATTCGACGGGCTGAAATCGATCGTCTCGCGGCTGTCGTCCGATCGGCGCGTGCAGGCGATCCTCATCGCGTTTTCATTCGGCGCGTTCGTCGAAGGCGCGGCGGGATTTGGAACGCCGGTCGCGATCACTGCGGCGCTGCTCATCGGGCTCGGGTTCACGCCGCTTCATGCGGCCGGGCTCGCGCTGATCGCGAACACGGCGCCGGTCGCATTCGGCGCCATCGGCACGCCGATCATTACGCTCGCAGCCGTCACCGGGCTGCCCAAGGACGTGCTGAGCGCGATGGCCGGACGGCAGCTGCCGGTCTTTGCGCTGATCATCCCGGCGTGGATCGTCCTGGCCATGAGCGGATGGCGCGGCCTCAAGGGTGTCTGGCCCGCGGTGCTCGTGTCCGGCGGGTCGTTCGCCGTCGTGCAGTTTCTGTGGAGTAACTTCGTCGGTCCAGAGCTCGTGGACATCGTCGGCGGCCTGGTCTCGCTGGGTGCGCTCGCCTGGTTGTGTACCGTCTGGCGGCCGAGCGATGCACCTGTCGTAGAGCGGCCGCGCGGTGGCGAGCCCGCGGTCGCGGCCGGCTCGGCACTGCTGCCGTGGGTGTTGCTCAGCGTGTTCGTGTTGTTGTGGGGCCTGAAGCCGGTGAAAGATTTTCTCGACGGAGCGTCAAGATCGCCTGCCGTCAAGGCCACGCTCGCGCCGGTCTACGACGTGCCCGGGCTCCACGCGCTGGTCTTTCGCGACTACCCGGTCGAGCGCGACGCCGCCGATGCCGCAAAACTCGGCGATGCCGCGTACCAATCGAAGCGCGGCGAGCCGGCCCGATTCAGGCTGAACTGGCTGTCGGCGACGGGCACGGCGATTCTGCTCGCGGCATTGTTGACGGCGATGGTCCTCCGGATGCGGGCGGCTGACGTCGCGAACATCGCCGTCGCGACGGTCCGGCAGATGCGGCCGTCGCTCGTGACCATCGCGCTGATGCTGGCGCTCGGCTTCGTGACGCGCTTCGGCGGCACAGACGCGACGCTCGGTCTCGCGTTCACGCACACCGGCGTCATGTATCCATTTTTTGCCGCGATGCTCGGCTGGCTGGGCGTCGCAATGACCGGTTCCGACACCAGTTCCAACGTGCTCTTCGGCAGTCTTCAGAAGATCACGGCCGAACAGCTCGGCCTCAGCCCTGTGCTCATTTGCGCGGCCAACAGCACGGGCGGCGTGATGGGCAAGATGATCGACGCGCAGAGCATCGTGGTCGCGACCGCGGCCACGGGCCAGACCGGCCTCGAGGGCCAGATCCTCCGGTTTGTCTTCTGGCACAGCGTGGCGCTCGCGGTGCTAATGGGACTGCTGGTCCTCGCGCAGGCGTACTGGATGCCGTGGATCATTCCGGACCTACCTTGATCGGTCGCACGCCTTAGCAATCAGAATCGTGGTGCGATGCCGAGCAGCGTCATCTCGTGGCGCAGCAGCTCGGTGAGACCGTCGCGCAGCGGACGCGCCGACCAGCCCAGTTCCTGCCGCGCGCGCGCGTTCGTCCCGAGATAGGTCACGCCGGCAATGATGCGAAGTCCCTCGGATGTGTACGCCGGCGGCACGGCGACGAAGGGATCCACCAATCGCATGAGGGCGCTCGTCGCCTTCAGCACCGACGGGCTCACGCGGAACCGCGGCGCAGGTACGCCGCAAATCGACTCGGAGAGACGCAGCGCTTCCTCGAGTGTGTGGACCGGGCCGCAGACGAAGTAGTTGCGTCCGGTGCGTCCTTTCTCCATCGCGAGCACGTGGCCGCGCGCGATGTCCTCGACGTGCGCCCAGGCGAATGCGGTTTTCGTGGGCACGATCGGCATCTTCCGCTTCAGATACTCGATGAACATCGTGCGCACGCCGCTCGTGTCGCCCGGACCGTAGACGAGGCCCGGCTGCACGATGACGAGTGGCAGTCCGCCGGCCATGAACTGCTGCGCGATGCGATGCGCTTCAGCCTTGGACTGGTCGTAAACCGAGAGGTGTCTGCCGTGGAAGGTGTACGACTCGTCGACCACGCGGCCGCCGGTGTCCGAGTTCACCGCCAGCGTGCTGGTATAGACGCCCTTCGCCACGCCGAGATCGCGCATGAGCTCGAGGACGTGACGGGTGCCGTCCACGTTGACCCGGAACGCATCGCGCTTGTCGCGGACGCCGATCTTGTACCAGCCGGCGACGTGGAAGACGGCGTCCGCGCCCGTCATCGGACGCCGCATCGTCTCTTTGTCCGTGACGTCACCTGGATGAAGCTCGATCCCGAACGCGGCCAGATCGCCGGCCTTTGACGGCGTTCGCACGAGCGCGCGCACCTGGTGGCCGGCCTCGGCGAGCTGACGTACGAGCACGCCGCCGACGAACCCGGTCGCGCCGGTCACGAACGCGATCATCGAGGCAGCATACCGTCTTCAGAAGTGCCGGTTCAGAACTGCCGGAAGGTCAAGTTGAGACGGCCGTCAATGCCGAGGCTGGATGGCCCGGTACCCGGCAGAATCCGCGCGACGCCGTGGTACCGCAGGCGTGCAGGCCCGCCGAAGACGAACGCGTCGCCGGACTCGAGTTGAATCATCTCGATCGGATCGCGCCGGTGCAGACCGCCGAAACGGAATTGCGCGGTGTCGCCGAGCGAGATCGAGACGACGGGCGCGCCCTCAGCAATCGACTCCTCGCTCTCGTCCTTGTCCTGATGCTGGCCCATCTTGCTGCTGGCGCGGTGGTACCAGTTGACGATGCAGATGTCCGGCGCGAAGGGGAAGCCGGCGTCGCGGGCGATCTGTTGCGCAAGGTGCGCGAGATCCGGCGGCAGCGGCGGCACGGGCAGGCGATCGATGTCCGATCGAACACTCTCGTAGGAATACGTCAACGCATTCCAATGACGGCCGAGGCAAAGCATGCGCACGCTCATCGGCTTGCCGCCGCGCACAATCGGCGTGTAGAAGCCGGGCTCTTCGGCGCCGAGCGCGAGGCAGCGCGTGGCCAGGGCCCGCTGGACTTCGAACGGCAGATAGCCGGGATAGTGCGTCGCGCCAGGGGCGATCTCGACGGACGTCGCGCTCACAGGATCATTTTGAGACGGCGAGCGTACAAAAAAAAGGGCCGCGCGGACGCGGCCCTCGAGAAATCCCCGGCAGTGACCTACTCTCCCACACAGTTACCCATGCAGTACCATCGGCGGTAGCAGGCTTAACTTCCGTGTTCGGAATGGGAACGGGTGTGACCCTGCTCCTATAACCACCGGGAAATCTGCTCGGCGATGTTTGCGCCGAGACTTAAAATCAACCGTGGCGCCGGAACATTTGCCCGGCGGCACGTGCCCCACCTTCGCGCTTACGCGCGCCAGCGTGGCAAGCTTGTCTCGCCGAGGCTCGGTTAAGCGCGAGCGACAGCGGACGACTGAATATCCTGCAAACGGTAGTTTCTCGTCACCACAACACGCATGTTCTGCGTGAGGTCACCATCCTTGCGGATGGCGGGACGGGTTTGCGCCCGTCCGAGCAAAAGAATCAATGGTCAAGCCGCACGGCGGATTAGTAACGGTAAGCTTCATGCCTTACGACATGTCCACATCCGTCCTATCAACCTGGTCATCTTCCAGGAGCCTTTAGGGATCTTTACGATCCGGGACAACTCATCTCGTGGAGGGTTTCACGCTTAGATGCTTTCAGCGTTTCTCCCTTCCGCACGTAGCTACCGAGCACTACCACTGGCGTGATAACTCGTACACTAGAGGTGCGTCCAACCCGGTCCTCTCGTACTAAGGTCAGCCCCACTCAATTGTCCTGCGCCCATGGCAGATAGAGACCGAACTGTCTCGCGACGTTCTAAACCCAGCTCACGTACCGCTTTAACCGGCGAACAGCCGGACCCTTGGAACCTGCTACAGCTCCAGGATGCGATGAGCCGACATCGAGGTGCCAAACCTGGGCGTCGATGTGAACTCTTGGCCCAGATCAGCCTGTTATCCCCGGCGTACCTTTTATCCGTTGAGCGATGGCCCTTCCACGCGGAACCACCGGATCACTAAAGCCTGGTTTCCCACCTGCTCGTCTTGTAGGACTCGCAGTCAAGCTCGCTTCTGCTTTTGCACTCTCTGGCTGATTTCCAAACAGCCTGAGCGAACCTTCGCGCGCCTCCGTTACAATTTAGGAGGCGACCGCCCCAGTCAAACTACCCACCTAGCAGTGTCCCTGATCTGGATTACAGAACGAGGTTAGAACGCCGAAGCGCTAAGGGTGGTATCTCACCGTTGGCTCCCCCGAGTCCGAGAACCCGGGTTCAAAGCCTCCCACCTATCCTGCGCATAGCGCGTCAGCATTCACTACTAGGATGTAGTAAAGGTGCACGGGGTCTTTTCGTCTAGTCACGGGCAACCGGCGTCTTCACCGGTACCACAAATTCGCAGTGCCCCTCGTTGAGACAGCGCCCAAATCATTACGCCATTCGTGCAGGTCGGAACTTACCCGACAAGGAATTTCGCTACCTTA
>Ga0137451_1000666_pt1 | contig 10471 bp, 10 predicted proteins | sample EasRivERMGT500_2_FD_102336 | JGI IMG/M metagenome (GOLD analysis project Ga0137451, IMG submission 102336) | Soil microbial communities from meander-bound floodplain in the East River, Colorado, USA - East River MetaG ERMGT500_2 | ecosystem: Environmental > Terrestrial > Soil > Floodplain ...
CGGCCTCCTGTTCGCTCCTCTCCTCCACGCGCAAGAGTATCCGGCCGATATCACACGCGGCAAAGCTGTGTATGAGCGTAATTGCCAGACCTGCCACGGTGCTGGAGGCTGGGGGGATGGACCGGACGCGAAGGCTCTCAAGGTGGCACCGGCCAATTTTCACCGCTTTATGTCCTTCCTGAAATCCGACGAAGAACTCTTGAGGACCATTGAATTCGGGGTCGTCTTCAGCCCCATGCATGCATGGCGAGGCCAACTGACGGACGGGGAAATGCAGGACGTGGTGTCCTACATTCGTTTGTTGTCGCAACAGGGGCGTTAGCCGCACTCTTGTCCGAGCATCGTATTCGAGCATCGTATTATTGATATGACCGTTGTGAAGCTATGAGTTCACTAAGGGAAGAGCTATGGGTCGGCGATGCCTTGCTGATCGCCGATATCCAGAACGATTTTCTCCCCGGCGGAGCCTTAGGGGTGAAGGAAGGCGACGAGATCCTCCCCGTCCTGCGCGGGTACATCGATCGTTTCCAATCACGCGGCCTGCCGATTTTCTTGTCGCAAGACTGGCATCCCCCCAACCATTGTTCCTTTCGCGAGCAGGGCGGGCCCTGGCCAATCCATTGCGTGGCTGGATCGACCGGCGCTCTGCCGCCCCCCTCGTTCCCCATCCCGAAGACGGCCACCATCATTCATAAGGCGACCCTGCCGGACAAGGAAGCCTATTCGGCATTCCAAGATACGCCCCTGCACAAGCACTTGCAGGCTGCAGGCATCAAGCGACTCTTCATCGGCGGGCTCGCAACGGACTATTGCGTCCTCAATACGGTCAGAGACGCGCGGGTGCTCGGCTACCACGTCTGCTTGCTGACCGATGCAATCCGAGCCGTCGATGTGGCCTGGGAGGATGGACGCAAGGCGGAAGAGGCCATGATTCGATTGGGAGCGATCCCGACCCGTCTGGAAGGCCTCGCTGCATGAATCCCGGCTCCACGGTCCTCCTGACCGACCTCTATCAACTCACCATGGTGCAGGCCTACGTCGAGCAAGGAATGATGGATACCGCTGTCTTTGAGTTTTTCGTCAGGAGGTTACCGGCCCAACGTGGCTTCTTGTTGGCCGCAGGCCTGGAGCAAGTCCTGGACTTCTTGGAACAGCTGCACGCCAGCCCGGCTGAACTGGAATGGCTCAAACAGACAGGACGGTTCAGCCGCTCGTGCCTGGACTATCTGGAAACCCTGCGGTTCTTCGGCGACGTGCACGCCATGCCGGAAGGAACGGTTTTTTTTCCGAATGAGCCGATTCTTCGCGTGACCGCTCCCCTCCCCCAAGCGCAGCTCATCGAAACCAGGATCATGAATCTACTCAACTTTCAGACGCTCATCGCTTCGAAAGCGGCGCGATCGGTCTTGGCCGCCGGAGGGAAACCGCTCATCGATTTTGGATTGCGTCGGGCGCACGGCGCGGAGGCAGGCCTGCTCGCCGCGCGAGCCAGCTATCTGGCCGGCTTTGCCGGAACCGCGACGGTCCTCGCCGGCATGGAATATGACATTCCGATCTACGGCACCATGGCCCATTCCTTTGTGCAGGCCCACAAAGACGAGAAGACCGCCTTCGAGCATTTTGCTCTGGCGCAGCCGGAAAATGCAGTCCTCTTGATCGATACCTACGACACGGAGGCAGCGGCACGCAAAGTGGTGGCGCTGGCTCCGAGCTTGAGACAACAGGGCATCACGGTGAAGGGTGTACGGCTAGATAGCGGCGACCTGGCAGACCATGCACGAAAAGTCCGGCGCATCTTGGATGAGGGGGGCTTGCCACAAGCCCAGATCCTGGCGAGCGGCAATCTGGACGAATACCAACTGCAGCGGCTGAACGCCAGCGGAGCACCGATCGACAGCTTTGCCGTCGGCACCGCCATGACCACGTCGGCCGATGCACCGTCGCTCGATTGTGCTTACAAACTTCAAGAGTATGCGGGCCGACCCTGCCGGAAACGATCGGAAGGGAAAGCCACCTGGCCCGGCCGCAAACAGGTCTACCGGCAGTACGCCCAGGACGGACGATTCGATTACGATACCGTGACCACGGTGCAGGACCACGGAGCGGGCGATCCGCTTTTGCATCCCGTGATGACAGAGGGCCACCGCCTCGTTCCTGTTCAGAAATTGACGGAATTGCGTCAACGGGCCGCCACACAGTTGGCACTGTTGCCCGATTCGCTTCGAAACCTTGAGTGCGACCACCCCTATGACGTTCGGATCTCTCAACCGCTTCAGGATCTCGCGCGAGCCGTGGACCAATGTGTGTAATAATCAATCCCGCACCACCGAAGAATCTTTATCAAGGAGACACCACATGAACAGAACCTATGCCGGAGTCTGCGCCGTCCACGGTGCGTTGATCGCAGTGATGGCCATCAGCATACCGGCCATCACCCAGGCGGCAGAGCCAAGTCAGGCAGGCAGTCACCCCACCCGATGTGAGAGCGCGTACAGAACAAAGCCCGTTCCGCCTAAGCAGCTGCAGGCGATCGTGGCATCGCATGGACAATGGCTCGAACACCGTGAGAAACCGGAATATCAACGCGCGGATCTGTGCCAGGCAGACTTGCGCCACGCGAAACTCGCCGGGGTCAATCTGGAACGGGCGCGATTGGAAGGGACCGTCCTCCGCCAGGCGAATCTGTCCCAAAGTAATTTGTCACAAGCGAGTCTCGCGGGAGCCGATCTCACGAGAGCCGTCTTGGAGGATAGCAACCTGGCGGGTGCCGATCTCCGTCATGCCCGATTGTCGAACGCTAATTTGTTTCATGCGATAGGCGATGAAGCGGCGCTCTACGACGCCGTCCTGACGGGGGCGCAACTGCGCGAATCCACCTTCGAGCGGGCCCATTTTGAGGGAGCGGACCTCGCCTCAGCTAATCTGACCGACGCCAACTTCGTGGACACCTTTTTCTACGGCGCTAACCTCCACCGAGCCACGTTGTCCGGAGCGGATCTGATGGGGGCCGATCTTCGCCGTACAGTCTTGACCAAAACCACCGCGCACCACACAAATCTACAAGGCGCCCTACTCGACGGGGCTCAACTGGATGGCGCTCGTCTAATCGAAGCGGATCTGGAAGGCGCCTATTTGGACGAAGCCAATCTGACTGAGGCCAGCCTGCGTGACGCGCTGCTCCGGGGAGCCGATCTCCGCTTTACGAATCTGCAATCGGCGGGCTTTCAGCGGGCCGATCTGGAGGGGGTAAACTTCGAGGGCGCGCGCCTCGTGAAGACGAATTTGCAGTCTGCCAACCTCAGAATGGCAATCCTCTACCACGCGAATCTCGACCAGGCGGATTTTCGAGATGCGCGGCTGCCTCACGCGGTGCTGATCGGCGCACGAGGAACAGGCACGATCTTCACCAAAGCCGACCTGAGCGGTATCTATGCGCCGAAGGTCTCGCTCCAGCGCGCGCAATTCAATGAAGCGAAGCTGGAATCGGCCAATCTGGTCGCAGCCGATCTGAGAGGCTCCAATTTCAGCCATGCTACGCTCACGCAGGCCAACCTCCAAGAGGCGAATCTCCAAGGCGCCACGTTATCCGGAGCCGATCTCACCGGTGCGCAACTCGACAAGGCAGACCTCCGCCGCGCGACGTTGCATGGAGCCAACCTGACTTTGGCTTCAGGCCTGACGCAGGCCCAGCTTGATACAGCCTGCGTGGACGAGCAGACGAAATTTCCAGCGGAGCTCAGCCGCCCAGCTCCCTGTGCCGTGGCAAAAAATGCCGCCAGGCACTAACAGGATAACCACGCGAGACGAGCGAGGGTTCGAGGTCCGAAGTTCAAGGTTTTCGGAACTTCGAACCCCAAACTTCTGGGCGCGCCTTTCTCGGCGGCCATGCATCACGGTCTGTGGTACTGACCGACTGTTTCAGCTTCCTGCCCCTAACGTATCGGGGCCTGCCCGATAATGTTGACTCGCGGACCGCGGGGGAGAGGAGTCACACGGTCGTCTTCCGGCTCGTTGCCTAACACCTACTCGAACAGCTTCCGCGCATCGCCGGTGTCCCCGAATCACATATTTCAGAAGCAGTCACCAGCCGCCGGTTTGGCGGCTTGATGATTACAGACTGACCCGACCGGCTTCAGGATGAGGTCCCGATTATTGACGATGGAAACTTATAGTACTAATATGGTTTCCATCGTCTATAGCTGCGGGCTCTTCTATGTATCACCGTATCGTGTCGGAAAAACAAAGACCAGCCAAGAACTCAGCTCAGCAACGGATTATCGCCGAAGCTCGGCGGCACTTCTTTGCTCACGGTTTCCGTGGCGTCACTATGGATGATCTGGCGCGTGAATTGGCGATGAGCAAGAAGACGCTGTACACCTGCTTCCCGAGTAAGTCGGCGCTCCTGGAGGCCGTGATCCTCGAGAAGTTCCGCAGCGTCGACGCAGATCTCGGTCGCATTACATCTGCGACCTCATCCGATTGTCTGGGCGCGCTGCATCACCTGCTCGAGTGTGTCCAGGGGCACATGGAAGAGATTCAGCCGCCGTTTGTGCGGGATATTCGGCGGGAGGCGCCGGATTTATTCAAAGTGGTGGAGAGCCGGCGGCGGGACGTGATTCAGCGCCATTTTGGGAAGGTGTTCCTCGAAGGGCGCAGAGCAGGACTCATTCGCCAGGACATTCCTCCCAAGTTGGCGATCGAGATCCTGCTTGGCGCAGTCCAGGCAATCATGAACCCACCCAAGATGGAAGAACTGGCCCTGACGCCGAAGAGCGGATTTTCCGCCATCATCAGGGTGGTTCTTGAGGGATTAACGACGGAGAAAGCCAGGTCGCAGTGATCCAGCTAGCGTAGGTTGACGACGATGAAACGAACAGTCCTGATCATACTTGGAGCACTCGCCGTGATGGCCGGCGGGTACCTGTACGTGCGCACGGCGGCAAACCAGGCCGCGGACACCACGCTTCGGATTTCGGGCAACATCGAGGCACACGAGAGTGTGGTGAGCTTCAAAGTGCAAGGCCGGATCGTGGAACTTCCTGTTCAAGAGGGGCAATACGTCAAACAAGGCGACCTGTTGGCGCGGCTGGACAATGATGACTATGGGCAGCAAGTGAGCGTGGATGAAGCCACCGTGGGCACGCGCGAAGCGGAGTTGGAGCTCGCCGTGGCAGGTAGTCGGGTGCAGGAGATCCAGGCGGCGAAACAGACGCTCATCGACGCCCAAGCGGACCTGGAGCTGAAACGAGCGGAGTTCCGTCGGCGTCAAGCGCTCCTTGCCGAACAAGGCGTCTCCCGTGAAGATCTCGACAACGCCGCATCCAACTTGAAACGCGCGCAGGCGACGTACGAGCGCATCAAGCAGACCTACGATCAAATCGTGGAGGGCACCCGCAAAGAAGAGATTGCCGTGCGACGCGCGAATCTTGCATTCGCCCGTGAAGCGCTCCAGATGTCCCGGGTGAAGCTGGCCTACACCGTCCTCTCCGCTCCCGTCTCCGGCGTCGTATTGGTCCGGCAAACGGAGCTCGGCGAGGTCGTGTCCCCCGGGACACCGGTGGTGACGATTGCCGACGTCGACCATCTCTGGGTGCGCGGTTATCTCAATGAGACGGATCTGGGACGCGTCCGGTGGGGCCAGTCGGCCACCGTTCACACCGACACCTATCCCGACAAGGCCTACCAAGGCCGCGTGTCGTTCATCTCATCACAGGCCGAGTTCACCCCCAAGAGCGTGGAAACCCACAAGGAACGTGTGACGCTGGTCTATCGCATCAAAATCGACCTGGACAATCCGAACCATGAACTCAAGCCGGGGATGCCGGCGGACGCCGTGATTGACGCGCCGCCGCAGTAACGAGTCATGCCTGCTGCCATTGCGACATCGGACCTTACGAAGCGTTTCCCCGGCGTCCTGGCGGTGGACCGTCTGCGCATTGAGGTGCATCCCGGCGAGATCTTCGGCTTGGTGGGACCCGACGGCGCCGGAAAGACGACCACCGTCCGCATGTTGGCCGGCGTGCTCACACCCGATTCTGGCTCGGCGATGGTCTCAGGATTCGACATCGTGCGGGACCCGGAATCGGCCAAGGCCCACATCAGCTATATGCCGCAACGGTTCGGTCTCTATGAAGACCTGACCGTCGAAGAGAACATCCGCTTCTACGCCGACGTTTTCGGCGTCCCGCGCGCGGACCGTGAACAGCGAAGCCGCCAATTGCTCGACGCAGCCGGCATGGATCAATTTACAACCAGGCTGGCGGGCAAACTCTCCGGCGGGATGAAGCAAAAACTCGGGCTGGTCTGCGCGCTCATTCATCGCCCCCGCGTGATCCTGCTCGATGAGCCCACGAACGGCGTGGACCCAGTTTCGCGCCGCGACTTCTGGCGTATTCTGTATTCGCTGCTCGACGAGGGGATCGCCATTCTGATGTCCACCGCCTACCTCGATGAGGCCGAACGCTGTCATCGGGTCGCGCTGCTGCATCAGGGGCGCATACTGTTCTGTGAAACACCGGCCAAACTGAAGACGCACCTCAAGGGCGCGGTCCTATCCGTCGTTGCTCCCTATCCGCGTCGCGTGCGAGCCGCGCTCGACGGCGTCGAAGGCATGCTCAACGCGTTGCTCGTCGGCGATGGCGTGCACTTGGTGGTGGATGATGCCGCTCGCCGGATCCCTGAATTGCGAGCGAAGCTCCAGGAGGCGGGACTGTCGTTCGACCGCTTGGTAGAGGTCGCCCCCACAATCGAAGACCTCTTCGTCGCCGCCACGTCAGGAACTGACGGGAAATCCACATGACCAACGATGATGCGCCGCCCGTGATCGCCCGGGACCTCGTCAAACGCTTCGGCGACTTTGTCGCGGTCGACCGGATCAACCTGGAGGCGCAGCGCGGAGAAGTAGTGGGATTCCTGGGTCCGAACGGCGCCGGCAAATCGACGACGATCCGCATGTTATGCGGATTGCTCCGCCCCACGGCGGGTCAGGCCATCGTCGCCGGCTACGACGTGGCGCGGGAGCCGGAGCGGGTCCGCCAGCGGATCGGCTACATGTCGCAAAAGTTTTCGCTCTACAACGATCTTCGCGTCATCGAAAACATCCGGTTCTTTGCCAGCCTGTATCACGTGCCTGCATCGGTGCTGAAGGAACGCGAGTCCTGGGTCCTCGACATGGCCGGCTTGAACGGCCGCGAATCGACGTTGACCGGCACGCTGCCCAGCGGATGGAAGCAACGGCTCGCGTTGGGCTGCGCGGTGCTCCACCGGCCGTCTATTTTATTTCTGGATGAGCCCACGTCCGGAGTCGATCCCATCTCGCGGCGCCAATTCTGGGAATTGATCCACACGATGGCTGCGGAGGGCGTGACGGTGCTCGTCACCACGCACTACATGGACGAAGCGGAGTATTGCAATCGCCTGGTCTTGATCTTTCAAGGCCGCATCGTCGCCTCCGGGGCACCGACGGAATTGAAGCAACGTGCCATGACCGGCGCATTGCTGCTCGTGGAATGCGAACCGCTCGGCCTGGCCCTCGACCTGCTCCAGCAGACGCCCGACGTGCGCGATGCCGCGGTGTTCGGCAACGCCCTGCACGTGGTCGTGCCGGACGCCAATGCCGCCATTCCTCGGTTGCGCACCGCTCTGTCACAACAGGGCGTCACTGTGACCAAGGTGGAACCGATCCGCCCGAGTCTGGAGGACGTCTTCGTGTCATTGACGGCCGCGCAAGGGGCTGCCGGAAAGGCCTAGGACACATGCGTTGGCATCGACTCGTCGCCATCGTGCGGAAAGAAGTCATTCAGATCAGCCGGGACCTGCCCAGCTTGCTGATTACCGTGGCGATGCCGCTGCTGCTCATGCTGGCCTTCGGCTACGGCGTGCGCTTCGACATCCAGCACATCCCCGTCTACGTGTACGACCGCGAGGGCAGCCAGCAAAGCCAAGACTTCCTCAAGCATTTTCAAGCCTCGGAGTATTTCGACGTCGTGAAGACGGTGGACAATTATCCGGCGCTGATTCAGGCGCTCGACGCCGGCGACTGCCGGCTTGCGATTGTGATCCCGGCGGATTTTTCCGAGCGGTTGAGGACGGGCGGCACCGTGAGTGTTCAAGCGCTGATCGACGCCACGGATAACAATACGGCCAATGTCAGCATCAGCTACAGCGAAGCCGTGGTCCAGACCTATAACCGGGAGATTCAGCTTGAGTGGCTGCGCGGGCACGGACAGGCCGGGTTTCAGCCCCCTCTGATGGTCGATACGAGGACCTGGTTCAACGAAGACCTCGAAAGCACCGCCAACATTGTGCCGGGCGTCGTCGCCATCATCATGGCCGTGATCGGCTCCTTTCTCACCTCGTTGACCATCGCACGGGAATGGGAGCGCGGCACCATGGAACAACTGGTCTCCACGCCCGTCACGCCGATGGAACTTATGATCGGCAAGCTCGTGCCCTATTTTGTGATCGGGTTGCTCGACACGGCCCTCTGCGCCGGCATGGCGATCTGGTGGTTCGACGTTCCGTTTCGCGGGCAATGGAGCGTCTTCTTCCTCAGTTGCACTCTCTTTCTGATCGTCGTCTTGTCATTGGGGTATTTCGTGTCGGTCATTGCCAAATCCCAACTTGCCGCTAGCCAAGTTGCGCTCATCGCGACCTTCTTACCGGCTTTTCTGCTCTCCGGTTTCATTTATCCCATCGACCAAATGCCGGCTTTCATCCAACTGATTACGCATCTCATTCCGGCGCGCTATTTCATGACGATCATCCGCGATGTCTTTCTCAAAGGGACGTCCATCCCGCTGCTCTTGAATGACTTGTTGGCGCTGGCAATCTTTGCCCTGCTCCTCACGATCCTGGCGACTCGGGCCTTTCAGAAGAAGTTGAGCTGAGGATTCTCATGCTGGGACGTATCCGAGGCATGCTGATCAAGGAATTCATCCAGGTCTTCCGGGACAAACGCTCGCGCTTCTTGTTATTCGGCCCGCCGGTGATTCAGATGCTCGTCTTTGGATACGCGGCGACATTGGAGATCCGGCACATCCCGACCGCGGTGCTGGATTACGACAACAGCCAGATGAGCCGCGAACTATTGTCGCGTTTTACGGCGAGCCCTTACTTCGATGTTCGGGCTCGCGTGAACAACCGCGGGCAGATCGGCGACCTGATCGATCGTGGTGACGTGACTGTTGCGCTCCAGATCAATGCGGGGTTTGCGCAGGATCTCCGAAAAGGCCAGACGGCCCATCTCCAACTGATCGTGGACAGCAGCAACTCGAATACCGCTCTCATCGCGGTGGGATACGTCAATCAGATTGCCGCGCGGTTCGCGCAGGAATATCAACGGGAGCATCTCTTCGCCACATCCCCGCTGGTCCAGTCTCAAATCCCCTCGATCGTGCTGGATCGGCGTCCCTGGTTTAACACCGACCTCGACAGTCAATGGTTCTTTGTGCCGGGCGTGATCGGTAATCTGATTCTGGTCATGGTGGTCAGCCTCACCGCGTTCGCCGTCGTGCGCGAGCGTGAAATCGGTACCCTCGAACAAATCATGGTGACGCCGATTAGCCGGCTGGAATTTATCCTGGGAAAGACCGTCCCGTTTTTCCTTATCGGACTCTTCGATACAACCCTTGTGTCCTTGGTCGGCACACTCTGGTTTGGCGTGCCCTTCCGCGGGAGCATCGGCGTTCTGGCGGTCGGTGCAATTCTCTTTATCCTCTGCATGCTGGGCATTGGTCTCTTTATCTCGACCATTTCGATGACCCAGCAACAGGCGATGGTGTCCGGGTTCTTCTTTAACATGCCGGCCATCACCTTTTCCGGTTTTGGCACTCCTATCAGCAGCATGCCGGAGTTTATGCAATGGCTCACCTACCTGGACCCATTGCGCTATTTCTTGGATGTACTACGAGGCGTCTATTTGAAGGGAGTGGGAATGGAGGTGCTTTGGCCGCAGATGGCTACGATGGCTGTGCTAGCCATCATCATGCTCACCATCAGCGTGGCTCGCTTTCGCAAATCCCTGGATTGAGCATGGCACGATGGCCTTCGTCGTGTCGTCGGAATTATGGCTGAGGTCCCGGCGCCTGCCCGATAATGTGGACCCGCAGACCGCTGGGGAGTGGAATCACACGGTCGTCGCCCGGCTCACTCCCTAAGATCCACACGAACAATCTCTCCGCGTCGAACAGTTCAGGATCCCGCAGGATGCTCAAAATGGCATCCCAGCAAGGCCGCAGGGAGCTCGGCGACCGAAGCGTACCCTTTTCCACCCGCCCACCCCGAGCTGCCAAGACAGCTCAATCGCCGGGGGGTACGTTGCAGGGAGATGGGCGACTGAGAACGACGCTCGAGGAAAAGCGCGTCTCGGCGCTGGGGTCGGGCGGGTGAGAAAGGTGTCATTTTCAGCATCCTGCTAAGACCAATACTGCGATGCTTTCGTATAGCCAAACAGCAGATCGCGCCGCGCCAG
>Ga0137451_1000668_pt1 | contig 10459 bp, 7 predicted proteins | sample EasRivERMGT500_2_FD_102336 | JGI IMG/M metagenome (GOLD analysis project Ga0137451, IMG submission 102336) | Soil microbial communities from meander-bound floodplain in the East River, Colorado, USA - East River MetaG ERMGT500_2 | ecosystem: Environmental > Terrestrial > Soil > Floodplain ...
CCGTACGACCTGGACCGGCTCCTGGGACTGATCCGGCATCGTGACGGGATCGTCATCGTGACCGGGCCGACCGGCTCGGGAAAGACCACCACCCTCTACGCCGCGATCCGCGAGATCGCCAATGGAGAGGTCAACGTGATGACGGTCGAGGACCCGGTGGAGTACGAGTTGCCGACGGTCACACAGATCCAGGTCCAGACCAGGCGCCGGGTCACATTCGCATCCGCATTGCGCGCCATTCTGCGGCAGGACCCGGATGTAATCCTGGTGGGGGAGATCCGCGACCTGGAAACGGCCGAAGTGGCCTTGCAGGCCAGCATGACCGGCCACCTGGTGCTGACCACTCTGCACACCAACGACGCGGTGAGCGCGGTCGCGCGGCTCATCGATCTGGGAGTGGATCGGCCGGGCATCGCCTCAGCGTTGCGCGGCATCGTCGCACAACGTCTGGCGCGCCGCGTGTGCCGGGAGTGCTCCGTGGACCTCGGAACGGTCGAATGGACGCCGAGCGAGCGGAAGCTGGCCGAGGCCTACGCCGTGACCCCGCGCGCGAGGGCGACGGGGTGCCCGCGTTGCGGATCGACCGGCTACGATGGACGACTCCCCCTGAACGAAGTGCTGGTGATGAACGACGAGCTGGTCGAGTTGGTCACGAGGGGAGCCCCGTCGACGGAGCTGTTGCGCGCCGCACTGGGCTCCGGCATGCGCACGCTCGGCGACAGCGCGCGCGCCCGAGTCGAAGCCGGGGAGACCACGCTGGAGGAGATCGAGCGCGTGCTGGGAGTGCGCATGAGTGTGGGCGTCGCACCCGACCCGGCGGATCCCGCGCGAGCCCGGAAGCGGTCGCATCTCTCCATCGTGCCCGCGTTCTCGCCGCCCGTTCCCGCCCCGGAAGGGGCCGCGGCGTCGCCCGCCGCCGGGGACGGGGCGGGAGCACAGATCCTGGTGGTGGACGACGACGCCGTCCACCGCAAGCTCGCTCGCCACGCGCTCGAGCCCCACGGCTTCCGGGTTCTCGAGGCGGCCGGGGCGGCGGCGGCGCTCGAGATCGTGGGCGAAGGGGCGCTCTTCGCCCTGGTGCTCACCGACCTTCACATGCCCGGGCTCGGGGGACGCGAGCTGATGTCGTGCCTGCGGTCCATGCCCCGCACCGCCGACCTCCCAATCGTCATCACCACCTCCGAGACGGACGAAGCGACCGAGACCCAGCTGATCGAGGCCGGAGCCGACGACTACATTCGCAAGCCCGTAGATCCGGCACGCCTGATCGCCCGCATCCGCGCCACACTCCTGCGCGCCGCCGCCTGAGCATCCTTGCCCGACGTCCCGGTGAAGAGGGGCTCAAGACCGGGCTCGCCGCGCCCGATGTAGGCCGCGGATCATGCGAACCCACCGCTGCTCGGCGCGCCGGCCGGCGTCGCTCCTTCCCGCCGCGGCTCTGCTCGGCGCCTTATCGCTTGTGGCCGGCCCTGCCGGTGTCGCGGCCCAGGTCCTGGCACAGGCCGTCCCCTCCCAGTACGACCTCCAGATTCTGCCCGGGAAGCGGGAGTCCCGTCCGCTCTTTCTCCACAACGTCGGCCGGGAGAGCGTGGACGTTCGCCTGCGCCTCGCCGACCTGCGAATGAGCGAGCGTGGCGCGCTCGACCTCCTCCCGCCCGGCACTCTCGGATCCACGCTCGAGCGGCTCCTGGAATTCGAGCCCCGGGAACTGACGCTCGGGCCCGGGGAGCGCAGGGCCGTCCGCCTGGGAATGACCCTGCCGGCCGACGGACCGGCGACGCGCTGCGGGGTGGTGCTGTGCCGGGTGACGCCGGCGAAGCGGGACGACGCGACCGGCCTCTCCTCCGCGCCGGCCGAGCTGGGCACGACGATCTTCCTCACGAGAGCGCCACGAAGCAGCATCCACACCGAGCTGGCGGCCCTCGACGCACGCGTGGATCCGGACGGCACCGTGTTCGTCGACTCGCGTGTGCGAAACCACTGCGAGCGCCACACGTCGTGCACCGGCGAGATCAACGTGCGGGATTCCACCGGCGCCACGGTGACCGGCGGATTCCTGTCCGAGGGGGTCGTTCTTCCCGGAGCCGCCCGCATCTTTGGATGGGAGAGCTCGACGCGCCTCCCGGCGGGCCGCTACGTCGTGACCGTTACGATCGACGCCGGAGAGCCCGAGCTGCTCGTGGGTCAGAAGGAATTCGTCGTCCGGCGCCCCGGCCCGGGCGCGGCCCGCGTCGAATAGCCCGCGCCGGTCACTCCTGCGCTCACGGATTCCCGGCGCCGGGAGACTCCTGAACGGCCGCGGATCGAAGCGTGACGGCGAGCTCCTTCGTCTTGAGCTTGACCGTCACGGTGCGGCGCTGAGTCGTGAAGCCCAGAGCGATCACCGACACGGTGCGTGACCCGATCGGAACCGAGATGCAGAAGCGCCCGTGGGGGTCGGTGAGCACGCCCACCCGGAGGTCGGCCAGGAGCACCTGAGCGCGCACGATCGGCACGCCCCGCTCGTCGCGGACCTGGCCGCAGAGGATGCCCCGTTCGGGCCCCGCAGGCGGCGGCACCGACGGCGGTGGCGGGGCGGAAGCTCTCCGCGGCGTCGGGGTGAGAGCCGCCGCCGGGGTCTCCGGCGCACCCGTGACGTTCGCAGCACCCGTATCGGATGTCGCGGTGGAGCCATTCGCCTTCGACTTCGGCAGGTCGACGGCCTGCGAGCTCTTCCGCGAATCCGCGACCGGCAGGACCGGAGCGCTCACGGTCCCGGCGGGTCCGCTCGCGACGCGGGAATGGCCGGCCCGCGCTCGAGAACCCATCCGGGTGAAGTACAGGCCGGCCACGAGCAGGACCAGGCCCACGAGCGCCGCCGCGATGAAGCGGCTCGAGCCGCCGCGCCCGGGCGAAGGTTCCGTCCGCCTCGAAGCCGGGGACGGCGCCATCTCCGGGATCGGCGCCGGCACCCGGGCCGGGGGCGGCGCGAGGCCCGGCGTTGCTGTGGGGATCGCGCCTCCCGCGGGCGAGGCAGCTGCGGCGTCCGTCACCCCCGCGGGGGCGGCCGGCTCGGGCTGCGCCGCGATCCCCAGCGGACGCACGGCTGAGGCGGAAATGACGGGCGCGCGCGGGATGGCCTGGCGCACCGCGGTCCAGCGGTGTGCGTCGAGCCGTGCGCTCTCCGTCGCGAGCAGGCGCTCGATCATCGGTGGAATCGAGGCGGCCGGGTCGCCTGCGTGGAATTGCTCCTCGAGGAATCCCTGAAGCGCCGTGAAGAACGCGTCGTCCGGATCGTGGGTGAGCAGCGCGCTCAGCACGTCGTTGGCCGAAGCCATGCGCAGGCCCTGCGCGCGACAGATCTCGCAGCTCTCGAGGTGGTGGCGAACGAGATCGAACGATTCGCCTTCCGGCGCGCCGTCGAGGTGCGCCGAGAGCTGATCGGGCGCCAGGTGCCCCACCCGCTGCGGCTCCCCGGCCGGCGCCAGGGCGGCGAGACGGAAGCGCGCGCCGGCCAGCAGCGACGGCGCGCTCCCGGGCGTCACGCGGAGCACATCCTCGATGAGGGCATGGGGAAGCGACTCGGCGATGCGCAGCGCGACGGCGGCCTGCTCATCCGGATCCAGGTTGTCCAGCGTCAGCAGGAGGCGCTTCGCCAGATCGACCACGCCCGGATCGGCCCCCGGGCTGCCCGCGGGCGGGCCCTGGAAATCGCCGGGGCGGTGGCGCGCCCGCGCCAGATTGCGAACGATGCCCGCGACCCACGGGAAGAACCGGCGGCCTTCCGCCATGTACCGGGCGCCTTCCTTCGCCTTGAGCACGGCAGCGTGGGTGACCGCCACGGCCGTCCGCACGTCCCGGGTCAGCGCGAAGGCCAGCCGATAGACCGGGCGGTGGTAATGGCGGAGCAGGGCGAGGAACGCCTTGGCGTCGCCCTTCTGTGCCCTGAGGACGTGGCCGAGCTCCTCGGCCGCGTCCATCCACGGCGTTCGCGGATCGTGAGCCTGCATCGCGGGTTCTCTTTCGACGCGAAAGGCCGCCGCGTCCACGGCAAGCCGCGAGTCGGCGTCGGGCGGGGGCGCGCAACCGCGCGCGGGGCGCGCGTGCGGAAAATGACCGGTCGGATGGTTATCGACGTGATCGCCGGGGCGCTTGAGCCCGGGCCCGCACGCGACCGGACGGAGCACTCGAGCGCTCAGTCGCGGCCGTCACCCCCCGAGGCTGAACTTCCCGTCCGGATCCATCGCCACACGAGCAGTCGGCTCCGTGAAAGACACACCTCGATCACGTCGCCCCCGCGCGTCACGTACAGGGGGCCTGGGGGGGTGACGGGCTTCCACGTCGGCCGATCGGGGAGGGAGGTGGAGGCGACGAGCCCGCAACGGTGATCATAGATGTCCAATCGCTCTTGCGCCCAGGACATCGAGGTGGAGAAGTAGAGGTTGCCCACCGCATCAACTCCAACCAGCCGGCTCGCCTCACGAGGCCCGCACCGCTTGCAGCCGTCCGGGCCCTCGACCTCCAAGGCGCCACCGCGCAACTGGGCCCGGCGGCCGCCCGGCAGATCGAGGCCGGGCGGCCGCCCGGTGCGGAGGCCGGGCGCGAGCAGGCGTCCCGCCCGCGCCACGACGAGGGCCGGGCCGAGCAGGCCGCGCCCGGCGCAGAGCACGATTTCGCCGGTCGGGAGCACGGCGAGCCGGGTGGAGCCGGCGCGGAGGTCGGGCGCGGTTGCCGAATCCGAATCGGTATCGAGAAACGTGATGTCGATCGGATCGGACGCACTCCAGGGTCCAACGCCGGAGGATAGCACCGCGACGACCACCGTCCGGCTCGTGCGGCTGGGCGCTCCCAACAGGCAGATTGCGCCGTCGCTCCCGACGGCGCCGTCCAGCCATTGCTGCATCCGGCGTGTGCGGGCAGGGCCGGGGATCACGCGGGCCAAGCCGCCGTGGGTCACCCCGCTTGCGATGACCTTCACGTCGTTGCGTCCCGGGTCAAAGTAATAGAGCGAGTCGGCGGCACCGAGCGAGGCGAAGCCACCGGTGCAGCTGCGATCCGAAGGGGCGCATTCCTGGTCTGAGATCTGCGCCTCCGAGGCGTCGACCCGGACACTCGCGACCTCGGTCCCCAGAAGCGTGTCGGGGCCGGTGATCGCGATGCCGAAGGTGGCGGGCACGCCGAACAGAGCAACGGCGGCGATCCGCAGCATCGACCTGGGGCTCCATCTCCATCGAGAGCACACGGAGCGGGGCCATGAGCGAACGGGCGATGATGCCTCGGCCGTCGGCGGCATTGCACTACCCCTCACAGCCTCGCGGCACGGCGGTTCGCGCTTCCGGGTGGGTGATCCGGATTTGGCGAACCCTGTGCTTGTTGACAATCAGCGTCCCGAATCCGGTCTGCGCTGTAACGAAATCAATCGGAGAACTCAGGAAGTCGGAGAGCCGGATGTGCTCGCCCTCGGCACGCCACTGCAGGTCGACCTCCAGCCGGCGCAGATCGACAAACTGCATTTCGGCCCGTTGCTCCCGCGTTGGAAACCCGCCGGGAGGAAAGACGAACGCCGGCTCGACCGCAGATCCAACCACTACCCAGTCGATGTTGAGTCGGGTCAGGAGCAGAACGCTCGTATCGTCGGTGGGAAGGAAGGGAATGACGTCGCGTTTCGAGTTAAGAAGCTCCACCAAGCTCTCGGTGCGGCCTTCAGCCTCGACTTGCGGAAACAGCAGCAGCCATCCGTCTCGTGGATCCTGGTTCGGCTGGGAGAGCCGAACCGGTGCGCGGACCTTTTGGACGTGCGCGGACACGTTGGCACTCCTCCCCCCCTGGACCCCAGACGGCCGCATCACTGTGCCCGGCCCCGCGCGGTCATGGAGTTGTGGCGGCAGATTGCCGGAGCATGCGGCTTAGCGCATTGTGTCTCACAATTCCCAACTTCGGATAGTGTATAGAACAACTTAATCGGTAAATCAAAGGCTGAACCAATTACTGAGAAAGACAGGGGAATGACGCTGAAAAGAATTGCGGGGAAAGCGGCTTTCGCGGAGCAGAGCATGGCGGATCGAGCGCGCCGGCGATCGGGCGGCCGGGCTGGGAGGGGCCCCGCACACCGTCCCGTTCAATCCTGCAGGTAGTACTCCACCGTCGAGACCACGCGCAGGGTCTTCTGGATCTCGCTGCCTTCGCCGATCCCGGGCGCCTGGTCGCGCGGCAGGATCTCGAACACTCCCTGCGATGCCCTGCGGATCGCGCCCACCCGGCTCCCCGACTCCTGCGCGAACTGCTGCGCCGCCTTGCGCGCGTTCGCCGTGGACTCTGCGAGCATCGCGGGCTTGAGATCGTTGAGGCGCGTGAACAGGTAGGTGGCTCCGCTCCCGAACGGCCCGCCCGAGAGCACGACGCCGGCCGCCACCAGCTCGCCCACCGCCTGCCCGGCGCGGCGGAGCCCCTCGACGTCGTTCGAGCGCACCACCAGCGTCATCGTGACGATGAACCGGCTGCGCACCGGACCCTGCGAGTACGGGTTCGCCTGCGCGTCCGTCACCTCGAGGTCGCGCAGGGAGACCGCGCTCGAGTCGATGCCGGCCCGCTTCAGGAACGCCATCACCCGCTTGCGGTCGGATTCGATCTTCTCCCGCGCGCGGTCGAGCAGGTCGTCGGTCGAGACGAAGCGCAGCGGCCAGATGCCGACGTCGGCCGCGACGTCGCGCTCCGCCACGCCCTTCACCGAGACGTAGCGGTCCGCGAGCCGGAACTGGACGATCCCGCGGCCGACCAGCGCCCCGGCGAAGACGATCGCGATCGCGAGGATCACGGCGCGCAGCGTCGAGTTCTCGTTCATGCTCCTCCGATGCTCAGGCGCGGCGCGAGCGCTCGGGCCGCGCCGCCGTGACAGTCCGCGGCCATCCCCCTAATGTCCTTCGCTTGCCGTCCCGATGATAGTCGAACCGGCCCCTAACGAAAGCGTCCCGCAATGCCCCGTGTTCCCCACGTCGCCTTCCTGTGCATGGAGTTCGGCCTCCACGAGTCCTTCCCCATCTACTCGGGGGGGCTCGGGATCCTGGCCGGCGACTTCATCAAGTCGGCCCGCGACCTGAAGCGTCCGGTCGTGGCGGTTGGCCTGCGCTGGGACCGCGGCTACTGCGTGCAGCGGATCCGCGAGAACGGCGAGCCGTTCGAGGAGTTCCCGGGCTACGACCACTCCTTCCTGCGCGACACCCGGGTGCGCGTGCGGGTGCGCGTGCGCGGCAAGGAGATCCCGTGCATGGTCTGGGTCACAGAGCGCTTCGGGCACGTGCCGCTCCACCTGATCGAGCCGCTGCGCGCCGAGGACCGCTGGATCACCCACCGGCTCTACGAGTCCGGCAGCGACGTGCGCATCGCCCAGGAGATGCTGCTCGGCATCGGCGGGCTGCGCGCGCTCAACTGGCTCGGGATCCCGATCTCCACCTACCACTTCAACGAGGGCCACGCCGTCTTCGCGGGCGTCGAGATGATCGCGGAGCGCATGGAGGCCGGCTTTCCATTCGAGGAGGCGTGGGAGGACGCGCGGCGGCGGATCGTGTTCACGACCCACACCCCGGTGCGGGCCGGAAACGAGGAGCACTCCGCGAAGGACCTGCAGCGCATGGGCGCCTCGCTCCAGCTCTCTCCGGCGGAGATGCGCGCCCTCGGCGGCGATCCCTTCAGCATGACCGCGGCCGGGCTGCGGCTCGCCCGCGGGGCGAACGCCGTCTCCCAGCTGCACGGCCGCACCGCGCGCGCGATGTGGGAGCACGTCGAGGGCGCGGCCCCGATCCAGGCGATCACGAACGGCGTGCACGCCCCGACCTGGCAGTCCGAGGGCGTGCGCGCCGCGCGCGGCGAGCCCGGGGCGCTGTGGGCGGCGCATGCCGCGCATCGCGAGGAACTGGCGCGCGTGGTCGAGCGCGAGGCCGGCGTCACGCTCGACCGCGAGGGCCCGTGGATCGGCTTCGCACGCCGGGCCGCGCCCTACAAGCGCGGCGACCTCATCCTGCGCGACCCGGATCGCCTCGCGAAGCTGCTCCGCCAGAGCCGTGTCCAGATCATCTTCAGTGGCAAGTCGCACCCCGACGATCCCCAGGGCAAGGCCATCCTCGCCCGCCTCGCGCAGGCCGGACACACGTACCCCGGGCGCATCGTGTTCCTCGAGAACTACGACATGGCGCTGGGGCGGCTCCTGACGCGGAGCTGCGACGTGTGGCTCAACAACCCGATCCTGCCGCTCGAGGCCTGCGGCACTTCGGGAATGAAGGCGGCGATGAACGGCGTGCTCAACCTCAGCATTCCCGACGGCTGGTGGGCCGAAGCCTGCGAGCACGGTGTGAACGGCTGGGCGATCGGGGACGGCAGCCCCGCGGACGACGAGCGGGATCTCGAGTCGCTGTTCGACGTCATCGAGCGCGAAGTCCTGCCCGCCTGGGCCGACCGCGCGCGCTGGACCAAGCTCATGCTCGCAAGCCAGGAGATGGCCGAGCGCCGCTTCACCTCCGACCGCATGGTGACCGAGTACTTCGAGAAGCTCTACGCCGAGGCGCCGGTCGCAGCCAGCGTCAGCTGACCTCGCGGATCAGCGCCAGATGGTGTCGCACGTGCACCGCGTGGGCGCGGACCAACTCGACGAGCGTGTAGTGCCAGCGCTTCACGAACGGGTTCGGGATCCAGAGCCGGTCGCGCTGGGCAGCGGTGAGGAGATGGCCCACCGCGCGGTGGCGCTCGACCTCGCGGCGCAGGCGATCGATCGTTTCCGCAAGGCCCGGATCCGCGGCCGGCTCGAACCGGCGCGGCGTGCGGCCGCCGCGCGGCATGACGCCGCGGCCCACGACGAGCGACACCCACAGCCACTGGAGCGGCCCGCGGCGCGGCACCGCCGCGATCGTGCCGTCGAGCAGCCGCGGCAGCCGCTGCTCGAACGCGTCTGCCGTGTCCGCCAGCGTGATCGCGACATGGGCCGCGTGCTGCCCGGCCGTCCACTTCCTGGCACGCCCGCGCGCCCAGCGCGCGGGCGCGACCTCGGCGTCGGCGATCAGCTCGCTCACCGCTCGATCGAGCTCCGCCATCCGCTCGTCGAAGCGCCCGCCGTCCGCCCCCGCCATCGTCCGCTCCTGCCTTCGGGCCCGCGACCTTTGACCCAACTTTCCCCGCGAGGCTAGCATGGCCGCGCGATCGGCCGCATGCATGCGCGGCCGGCGCGCGCGACCGGCGTCGTACTGATGTCGAGACCGAGCTCGAGCCCAGGATCAGGCCCGAGAGTCGAAGGCGACGCGGTCGAGGCCACCCGTCGACACAGGCCCGCGCTCCCTCCCCCGCGAGGACGGAGGCTCCCGATGACGAGCAGACGCAGTCGCGGAACGGAGATCGCCGCCGCGCGCGGCGCGGTGCAGGTTGCCGCCAATCGCGCCGACGACATTCGCGAGGCCACGGCACGGCTGCTGCTCGCGCTGCTCGAGGCCAACCGACTCACGACCTCCGACATCGTGAGCGCCGTCTTCACAGCGACGCCCGACCTCGACGCCGACTTCCCCGCGCACGCCGCACGGCGTCTCGGCTGGACCGACGTGCCCCTGCTCGGCGCGCGCGAGATGGGAGTCCCCGGCGCGCTTCCGCGGATCGTGCGCGTGCTGCTCACCGTGCGGAGCACGCGCGGCGCGCGGCTCACACCGGTCTATCTCGAGGGCGCTTCGGCGCTGCGGCCCGATCTTGCCGCGGAGGGCGGCGAAGCGGCGGGCGCGGCGGAGGCGGCGGACGCGGGCGAGGCGGTGGACGCGGGCGATGCGAGGGGGCGGCGCGCGCGGCGCGGCGCGGCGAAGCGAATCGCCATCGTCGGACTCGGGCAGATCGGCGGATCCGTCGGCCTGGCGCTCGGCCGCCATCCCGGCTGGAGGCGCATCGGCTGGGACCGCGACCGCGCGACGCGCCGGCGGGCTCTCGACGCCGGCGCAGTTGACGAGATCGCGCCGTCGCTCGAAACCGCCTGCCGTGGCGCGGCGCTCGCCGTGCTCGCGACGCCCGTGGACACGCTGCCCGCGCTGATCGGCCGCGCAGCGGCGCTGCTCCCGCGCGGCGCCGCGCTGCTCGACACCGGGAGCGCCCGCGGCCCGCTCACGCCGGCGCTGGCGCGTGCGGCCGCCCGCGTGCGCGCCGTGGGCGGACACCCGATCGCCGGGAGCGAGGGCCGCGGCCTCGCGGCCGCGCGCGCGGATCTGTTCGAGCGCTCCACCTTCGCGCTCCTGCCCGCGCGTGGCGCCGTGCCCGCGATCGTGCGCGCGCTGGTGCGTGATCTCGGCGCCCGCGCTCTCGTCGTCACGCCCGCGGACCACGACCGGGCGCTGGCGCGAACCAGCCATCTCCCCTACCTCGTGGCGCGCGCGCTCGCGGGCGTGGGGCGCACGGCCGATCGCCGCGGGCTCTCCGGCCCCGGCTTCCGCGGCATGACGCGACTCGCCGCCAGCGACTCGCG
>Ga0137451_1000669_pt1 | contig 10458 bp, 12 predicted proteins | sample EasRivERMGT500_2_FD_102336 | JGI IMG/M metagenome (GOLD analysis project Ga0137451, IMG submission 102336) | Soil microbial communities from meander-bound floodplain in the East River, Colorado, USA - East River MetaG ERMGT500_2 | ecosystem: Environmental > Terrestrial > Soil > Floodplain ...
AGGGGGCTCAATGTCACGCTGCCGTTCAAGGGCGAGGCCTTCCGCTTCTGCGCCGGCACGAGCGCGCGCGCCGCCGCCGCGCAGGCCGTGAACACCCTGGTACTTGACCGCGGCAGGCCATGGGGCGACAACACCGACGGCGTCGGCCTGGTGCGCGACCTCACCGTCAACCTCGGCCGCCGCCTCTCCGGCGCACGCATCCTGCTGATGGGGGCGGGCGGCGCGGCGCAGGGCGTGCTCGCGCCGCTGGCGCAGGCAGGTGCCGCGTCGATCCTCATCGCCAACCGCACGCTGCCGCGCGCGACAGCCCTCGCGGCGCGCGTGGCGGGCGTCTCCGCCTGCGGCTACGAGGCGCTCGCCGGGCAATCCTTCGACCTGGTGATCAATGCCACCTCCGCGGGACTCTCCGGCGAGCTGCCGCAGCTGCCGAAGGGAATGTTCCGCGCGGGTGCGCTCGCCTACGAGATGGTCTACGGGCGCGACACCGAGTTCCTCGCCATGGCGCGCGCCGCCGGCGTCGCCACCAGCGACGGCCTGGGCATGCTGGTCGAGCAGGCGGCCGAGTCGTTCCTGGTCTGGCGCGGCATTCGCCCGGAGACGAGCGTGGTGCTGGCCGCGCTGCGCGCGCAGTGAAGGCGCTGAAGGCGCTGGGCTGGGTGCTCGCCGCGCTCGCCGTGGGCGTGCTCCTGGTGCAGGCCTGGTTCTACTCGCACATCCTGTGGTGGGCGCGCGAGGCGCCGGACGCCACCGCCTTCATGGAGCGACGCCTCGAGCAGTTGCGCGCGAAGAACCCGAAGGCGGCCCTGCGCCACCAGTGGGTGCCTTACGCGCGCATCTCGCCGGAGCTCAAGCGCGCAGTGATCGCCGCCGAGGACGCGAAGTTCATCGAGCACGAAGGCTTCGACTGGGAGGCGATCCAGAAGGCGATGGAGAAGAATGAGAGGAAGGGCAAGGTGGTGGCGGGTGCCTCGACCATCAGCCAGCAGCTGGCAAAGAACCTTTTCCTGTCGGGCGCGCGCAGCTGGCCGCGCAAGGCGCAGGAAGCGGTGATCACCGCGATGCTGGAGCACGCCATGAGCAAGCGCCGCATCCTGGAGCTCTACCTGAATTTCGCCGAATGGGGCGAGGGGATATTTGGCGCCGAAGCCGCCGCGCGCCACCACTTCGGGGTCCCGGCCTACGCCCTCGACGCCGAGCAGGCCGCCTGGCTGGCGGCGATCCTGCCGAGCCCGCGGCGCTACGAGCGCGGGCGGCGCACGCCGTACCTGGAGGGCCGCATCGACACCATCCGAGGCCGCATGGGGTCGGCGCAGGTGCCCTGATAGACTGATTTGCGATGGCGCAGGGGCAGCGTTTCGGTTGGGGCATGGCGGCGTCAGTGCTGGCGGTGATGGTGCTGGTGTTCGCCGCGTTGGTTTCCTCCTGGCTCGGCCTGAACGCCGAGGCGCACGGCCGCGCTGCACTGGAGCAGGCGGCGAGGCTCGAACGCGAAGTGGGCGAGGCGCGCAGCCTTGCCGCCGCCGCCGCCTCGCTGCAGTCCGACCTGGTGCTTGACGCGCTGCGCGGCCAGCCGATGGACGAGCGCAATCCGCGCAGGGCGGCCTACCGCCAAACTCTCGACGCGCTGCATGCGCTGCTCGGTCGCATCCGTGCGGCGCCGCTCGATCCCGCCGAGCGCGAACTGCTGACCCAGGCGCAGGGCGGAATCGAGCGCTTCGTGGGCATTGCCGAGGCGGGCGCGGGCGGGCTGCGCAGCGGCACGCGCACCGACAAGCTGGTGGCCGCGAATGCCCTGCTCGACACGGCGCGCCCGCTTGCCGAGCGGGCCACCGGACAGATCGCCGCCCTGGCGCGCTCGGTCGCGGGCCGCGCCAGCGAGGCGGCGGAAGACGCGCATGCGGCCGCGCAGCTCGCGCGCGTGCTGCTGATTGCCTTTGGCGGGACATCGCTGCTGCTCGCGCTGATCCTCGCGCGCACGCTGTCGGAGTCGATGATGCGCCGCGCCGAGCTGATGCGCCAGCTCGCGGAGCTGGCGCGCGTGGACGCACTCACGGGCGTGCCCAACCGGCGCATGTGGGACGAGGAACTCGCCAAGGGCCTGGAGCGCGCGCGCCGCGCTGCCAAGCCCTGCAGCGTCGGCCTCATCGACCTGGATCACTTCAAGCGTTTCAACGACACGTACGGCCACCAGCGCGGCGACGCGCTGCTGCGCTCCACCGCGCAGGCCTTCGCCTCGCGGTTGCGCAACGACGACCTGATCGCGCGCTACGGCGGCGAGGAGTTCGCGGTGCTGCTGCACGGCTGCGACCTGGAGAGCGCCACGCGGCTGTTCGACCGCCTGCAGGGCATGCTGCCCGCCGGGCAGACGTTCTCCGCCGGCATCACCGCCAGCGACGGGCGCGAGGACGCGCAGGTCGTGTTAGGGCGCGCTGATGCGGCGCTCTACCGCGCCAAGGGACTCGGCCGCAACCGCACGGTGGCGGTGCCCGCCAGGGAATCAGGAATCGCGGCCTGAGCCGGGCGTCTTCGGCGCGGCGAGCGCGCTGGCGAGCAACCGGCGCGTGTTGACCAGCTGGGATTTCAGCGCGTAGTCGAACAGCCCTGCACGCTCGGCGATGAGCGCGCCGGCGATGCTCGAAAGATTGGCCGGTGGCAGCGCGAGGTGCGCGTCGGCTTCGCCTCTCGCCGCGGCGATGTGCATGCCCTGCTTGCGCGCCAGGTGCATCATTGCCGCGTTCTCCGACAGGCAATGCATGAATAGTATGCCGATGCCCCAGTTGCGCGCGTGCATGTGCGCGCGCTCCAGAAGCGTGCCGCCGATGCCGCGCCCGCGGTGCGTGGGCAGCACTGAGACACCGAGCTCGGCGTGGTCCTCGGCGCGCGCCAGGTGCGCGGCCCCCGCCAGGTTCAGTTCGTCGTCGAACACGCCGAATACCACGTCGCGCTCGAAGTCGATGCGGTCGACGTAGTCGGCGATCGAGGCATCCGAGATCGGCAGGCCAAAGCGCAGCCGCCGGTCCTCGGCATCGAGCGCGAGAAGGTGCGCGGCGAGCTTCGGGCGCTCGAGGCGCGTCAGTTCGCGGGTGACGACCTGCATGTCCGGCTAGTCCTGGCGAAACGCCGCGCGGGCGGCCGCGAGCGTTTCCTCGATCTCGCGCGCGCCGTGCGCGGCCGATACGAAACCTGCCTCGTAGGCCGAGGGCGCGAGGTAGATGCCGCGCTCGAGCATGGCATGGAAGAAACGGTTGAAGCGCTCGCGGTCGCACTGCATCACCTCGGCAAACGACTGCGGCGGCGCCTCGCGGAAGTACACGCCGAACATGCTGCCGATGGATTGCGCCGAGAAAGTGACGCCGGCGCGCTTGGCTTCCGCGGCGAGGCCCTCGACGAGCGCACGCGTGGTCGCCTCGACGCGCACCTGGAATCCGGGGGTGTCCACCAGTTTCAGTGTCGCGAGTCCTGCGGCGACCGCCACGGGGTTGCCCGAGAGCGTGCCCGCCTGGTACACCGGGCCGAGCGGGGCGATCTTCTCCATGATCTCGCGCCGCCCGCCGACGGCGCCCACTGGCAGCCCGCCGCCGATCACCTTGCCGAGCGTGGTGAGGTCGGGACGTATGCCGAAGCGCGCCTGCGCGCCGCCCAGCGCTACGCGAAATCCCGTCATCACCTCATCCAGGATCAGCACCGCGCCGTGGCGCGTGCAAAGCTCGCGCAGCGTCTCGAGAAAGCCAGGCACGGGCAGCACGAGGTTCATGTTGCCCGCCACCGGCTCGACGATCACCCCGGCGATCTCGGCGCCGCGCTGCTCGAACAGCGCGCGCGCGCCCGCCGCATCGTTGTAGTCGAGCACCAGCGTGTGCGCGGCGGTCTGCGCGGGCACGCCCGCCGAGCTCGGGTTGCCGAAGGTGAGCGCGCCCGAGCCCGCCTTCACCAGCAGCGCGTCCGCATGGCCGTGGTAGCAGCCTTCGAACTTCACGATGACGCTCCTGCCCGTGTGGCCGCGCGCGAGGCGCAGTGCCGTCATGGTCGCCTCGGTGCCGGAGGACACCAGGCGCACCATCTCGAGCGAGGGCACGAGCCGGCACAGCGTCTCCGCCATCTCCACCTCGGCTTCGGTGGGGGCGCCGAAGGAGAGCGCGCGCGAAGCCGCCGCCTGCACCGCTTCGACGACCGCGGGATGCGTGTGGCCCGCGACCATCGGCCCCCACGAGCCCAGGTAGTCGATGTAGCGCTTGCCGTCCGCGTCCCACAGGTGCGGGCCGGCGGCGCGCTCGAGAAAGGGCGGCGTGCCACCCACGGCGCGGAATGCGCGTACCGGCGAATTCACCCCCGCCGGGATGCGCGCCTGCGCGCGCCGGAAGAGTTCCTCGTTACGTGTCGTCATGGGCGAACAGCTTAGCGTATTGCCGCGCGCGGGCTGCGACGTCGGGCGCATCGAACAAGTCCGTGATCACCGCGAGGCAATCCGCGCCCGCCGCAACCACCTGCGGCGCGTTCTCGAGCGTGATGCCGCCGATCGCAACCTTGGGCACGCCCAGGTCGTGCGCGAACAGCGCGAGCGGCGCGCGCACCGCGGCGGGCTTGGTAGGCGAGGCGAATACTGACCCGAAAGCGACGTAGTCCGCGCCCGCCGCGACGGCGCGGCGCGCGAGGTCGAGCCGGTCATAGCACGACGCGCCGAGGAGCCGCCCCGGCAGGCGTGCGCGCGCCGCGGCGAGGTCCCCATCGGCACGGCCGAGGTGCACGCCGGCCGCGTCCACGGCGAGCGTGAGGTCGATGTCGTCGTTGACGATGAGCGGCACGCCGTGCGCACGGCACAGCTGCGCGAGCGTGCTCGCCTCGCGCAATCGCTGCATGGAATCGGCCGATTTGTTGCGGTACTGCAGCGCGCACAGCGCGCCCGAGCCCACCGCCTCGGCGACACGGTCGAGGCGCTCCGGCGTGATGGCGTACAAGCCGCGCAGCTTCATCGCCATGGCAGGTGCTGCCCGCTGCCGGGCTTGAAGCCGCGCTCGAGCGCGCGCCACGTGAACTCCTGCGCAGCACGCGCGGCCTGCGGCACCGCGTCGCCGAGCGCGAGGCGCGCGGCGAGCGCGGCGGCGAGGGTGCAGCCTGAGCCGTGGTAGCTGCCCGGCAGGCGCGGCCAGCGGTCCTCGCGCACCATGCCTCCCGCGCCGTGCAGCGTGTTCACCACCTCTGTCGTCTCGGCATGCGTGCCGGTGAGGAGCACGTACTCGCAGCCGCGCGCGAGGCAGGCGGCGACCCCGCCGAGCGCGTGCGCTTCAAACGTGTTCGGCGTCAGCACGGTGGTGCGCGGCAGCAGGTGCTCGCGCAGTGCCGCCAGCACCGCCGCATCCGCGAGCGGGTCGCCGCGCCCCGAGGCGAGCACCGGGTCGAGCACCACGGGCAGGCGCGGGTACCGCGCGAGGACCGCTGCAATGGCCTGCGCATTCGCCGCGCTGCCGACGACGCCGATCTTGAAAGCGGCGACGGGCAACTCGTCGAGGAGGCGCTGCGCCTGTTCCGCGACGAGTTGCGCTTCCAGCACCTGCATGCGGTGCACGCCCTGGGTGTCCTGCACGGTCACCGCGGTCACGACGGACAGCGGATGGCAGCCGAGCGCGGCGAGGGTGAGCAGATCGGCCTGCAGCCCCGCGCCGCCGGTCGGATCGGTGGCGGCGAAACTGAGCACGAGCGCAGGAGCGGAAGGCATGGGAGCGCGGCGCGGCCACGCCGCGGAATGAGCTAAGATGCCGCACGATTTTAACTCACCGCTCGCGTAGGACTGATGACCGAAAGCCAAGTGAAGTACCGGACCTGGATGTGCCTCATTTGCGGCTACCTATACGACGAGGCCACTGGGGCGCCCGACGAGGGCATCGCGCCGGGCACGCGCTGGGAAGACGTGCCCATGAACTGGACCTGCCCGGAATGCGGCGCGCGCAAGGAAGATTTCGAGTTGGTCGAGATCTGAGCGCGCGCCGACGCGCTTGGGCCTGAAGGCGCTCGGCGCGGCGTGGCGCGGCGTGGCGGTGCTGCCGCCGCGCCGGCAGCTCGCGATGCTCGCCGCCGCGATCGCCGCGCTTCTGGTCGCGGCACTGTGGCTCGCCTGGGCCGAGTACCGCGAGGCACATTTCGGCGAACACCACCTCGCGGCGACGGGCGAGATGCGCACGCTGTCGCAGCGCCTGGCGAAGAGCGCCTTGCGCAGCCTGCGCGGCGACCCGGATGCCTTTCCCCTGGTGCAGGCGAGCCGGGACGGCTTTGCCGCCGCGCTCGCGCGCCTCGTCAGGGACGGCCGTGCGCCCAAGGCGGTGCAGGCGCTAGCCACCGAGTGGGAGCGCAGCGAGCGCAACGCGACCACCCTGCTGCGCGACCAGAAGCTGCTCACTGCGCTCGCGGCCGCCGCGGCGGGCATGGAGCGCGCGAATCCGCAGCTCCTGGAGCGTGCCGAGCGCGTGCAGAACCTGAAGCTCACGCGCGGCGCACCGCCGTCGGAGAGTGCTGCGGCGAGCCGGCTGGTTCTGCTCACGCAGCGCATGGCGCGCGGCGCGCAGCAACTGCTCGCCGCGGACGTGGTCGACCCGGAAGTGGAGTTCCTGCTCGGCAAGGATGTCAACGAGTTCCGCGGCACGCTCGCGCGGCTGCGCGAGGGCGCCAAGGAGGCCGACCTCGCCGCGGCGCTCGCCGCGCTCGCCGAGACCTTCGGCCTGTACCAGGACTCGGTGGTCGCCGTGCTCGGCACGCGCGCGCGGCTCGCGGGCGCGAAGGAGGCAGCGTTCGCCATCCACGCCGACTCGGAGCGGCTGCTGGAGTCGGTGGACCGCGTAGTGGCGGCCTATCGCGCCGCACCGGAGTCGCTCGCCTATGAGTACGGCCTGGCGGCAGTGGCGCTCGCGCTCATCGGTGCGCTCGCCCTGCTGGCGTTCTTCTACCTGCACGACGAGCAGCGCCAGCGCGAGGCCATCGCGCGCCGGCATGTGGTGATGCGGCGCTACCACGAGCGCGACCTGGCGGCGGTCGAGCAACTGCGCCACGAGCTCGAGGCGCTCGCCGCGGGGGACCTGACGGCGCGCGTCACCGTGGGGAGCGAGATCACCTATCCGGTGGCGGCCACCCTCAACGATGCACTGGAAGCATTGCGCCAGCTGGTGGCGCGCATTGCGGCGGCCGCCGAGCGCGTAAGCGGCGCCGCGGGCGGCGCGCAGGACGCAGCCGATGTCCTGTTCGCCGCCGCGCAGCGGCAGTCCAAGCGCATCAAGGGTGCAAGCGCAAGCGCGCTCGGCATGGCTCGCATGGTGAACGAGCTCGCCACGCGCGCCAATCAGTCCGCCGAGCTCTCACGCAGCGCGCTCGCCGCGGCGCGCCAGGGGCACCAGGCGGTGCAAGCCGCGCTCGCCGTGATGCGCGACCTCGGCGCGCGCATTCGCGTGGGGGCGGCGCAGATCGACCGCCTGCGCGGCGCCTCCCCCGAGCTCGGGCGCACGGCGAGTGCGCTCAACCAGGTCGCCGCGCAGGCGGAGGCCCTCGCCGGCAGCGCCTCGGGCCAGTCGCTCGGCGAGCTGGGCGAGGTGCTGCGCAAGCTGGCGGGGAACATCGAGGAAGTATCGAAAACCACCCAGTCGCAGGCCGGCGCCGCGAGCGCGGTGGCCGGTGGCGTGCGCGACGTGCTCTCGGGCGCCGAGCAGGCGGCGGACGCGGCCACGCGGGCCGCCGGCGCGGTCGAGTCGCTGGCGGGGCTGCTGCGCGAGTTGCAGGAGGCGCTGGAGAAGCTGCGCTACTGACGCACGGCAGCGTGGCGCGCAGGTCGCGCCGCGCAACCAGGCGAGCGCGGCGGAGCCCAAGGGCATGGGTTAAAATAGCCTTTGAGCGTGTCCTCGATCAATCTGACGCACCACTTCCTGATCGCCATGCCGAGCATGGCCGATCCGTACTTTGCCAAGACCCTGACTTACGTCTGCGAGCACAACGAGCAGGGCGCGCTCGGCGTGGTGGTGAACCGCCCGATCGACATGACCCTGCAGGCGCTGTTCGAGCGCCTCTCGCTCAACCTGAAGCAGAAGGACCTGTCCGACGCGCCGATCTACTTCGGCGGCCCGGTGCAGACCGACCGCGGCTTCGTCCTGCACGAGCCGGCCGGCAACTGGCAGTCTACGCTGCGCGTGCGCGGGGCCATCGGCCTCACCACCTCCAAGGACATCCTGGAGGCGGTCGGTCGCGGCGAGGGCCCGGCGAAGCTCCTGGTGACGCTCGGCTACGCCGGCTGGTCGCCTGGCCAGCTCGAGCATGAACTCAAGCAGAACGCCTGGCTCACGGTCGAGGCGAAGGACGCCATCATTTTTGACCTGCCCTCGGAAGAGCGCCTGCCGGCGGCGATGGAGCTGCTCGGCGTGGACTACGCGCGCCTGGCGGACTCGGCGGGACATGCTTGAGCAGGCGCGCACCGTCCTCGCTTTCGATTTCGGCATCAAGCGCATTGGCGTTGCAGTAGGGGAGGCGGAGTTCGGCACCGCGCACCCGCTGCCCGGCATCGCCGCGCCCGGATTCGATGCGATCGAGAAGCTGGTGAAGGAATGGCGCCCCGATGCGCTCGTCGTGGGGCTGCCCGTCGCCGAGCGCGGCGAGCACCCGCTCGCCAAGCGCGTGCAGCGCTTCGCGCGCCAGCTCGAAGGGCGCTTCCGCCTGCCGGTCGAGCGCGTGGACGAGCGCTACACCTCGGTTGCAGCCGAGAGCCTGCTGCGCGGCGCGAAGAGCAAGAAAGCGGTGGACTCGGTCGCCGCGCAACTCATCCTCGAGCAGTACTTCCATGGCCGCGCTGCCTGACGCCGAAAAGCTCTGTACGCAGCTCGCCAAGGAGCTGGCGCCGCTTGTGAAGCCCTCCACGGCGATGGTCGGCATCCACACCGGCGGCGCCTGGGTCGCCGAGCGCCTGCACGCGGCGCTCGCGTTGAAGTTTCCGCTGGGCCTTCTCGATCCCGCGTTCTATCGCGACGACTATGCCAAGCAGGGGCTCGCCAAGGATCCCAAGCGCTCGAAGATCCCTTTTGAAGTCGAGGGCAAGGACCTGCTGCTGGTGGACGACGTGCTCTACAGCGGGCGCACAGTGCGCGCGGCGATCAACGAGCTGTTCGATTACGGCCGCCCGGCCTCGATCGCGCTGGTGGTGCTGGCCGAGCGCGACGGCCGGCAGCTGCCGGTCTGCGCGCAGCATGCGGGCGCGAAAGTGGGCGTGCCCGCCGGCATGCGGCTGCGCCTGAAGCGCGACGCGCAGGGCAGGCTCTCGCTGGAGCTCGAGCGTGGCGCGTAACCCCCAGCTGAACGGCAATGGCGAGTTGCAGCACCTGCTCTCCATCGAGGGGCTGCCGCGCGAGATGCTGCTCAAGATCCTCGACACCGCGGAGTCCTTCGTCGGCGTCACCGAGCGCGACATCAAGAAGGTGCCGCTGCTGCGCGGCAAGAGCGTGTTCAACCTGTTCTTCGAGGGCTCGACGCGCACGCGCACCACCTTCGAGATCGCGGCCAAGCGCCTGTCGGCGGATGTCATCAACCTCAACGTCGCGGTGAGCTCGACCTCCAAGGGCGAGTCGCTGCTCGACACGGTGGCCAACCTTTCGGCGATGCAGGCCGACATCTTCGTCGTGCGCCACGGCTCCTCGGGCGCGGCCCACCTCGTCGCGCGGCACGTGAAGCCGCACGAGCACGTGATCAACGCAGGCGACGGGCGCCACGCGCACCCGACGCAGGGCCTGCTGGACCTGTACACCATCCGCCACTACAAGAAGGAGTTCGGCGGTCTCACGGTGGCGATTGTGGGCGACGTGCTGCACTCGCGCGTGGCGCGCTCGCTGATCCACGGCCTTACCACCCTCGGCGTGCCCGAGGTTCGCGTCATCGGCCCGCAGACGCTGATCCCCGCGGGCGCGGCCGCGCTCGGCGTGCGCGTGTTCCACTCAATGCGCGAGGGCCTCGCGGGCGCGGACGTGGTGGTGATGCTGCGCCTGCAGAACGAGCGCATGAGCGGGGCGCTGCTGCCAAGCGCGCAGGAGTTCAACAAGCACTACGGCCTCACCGCGGACAAACTCGCGCTGGCGAAGCCCGACGCCATCGTCATGCACCCCGGGCCGATGAACCGCGGCGTGGAGATCGACTCTTCGGTCGCCGATGGCCCGCACTCGGTGATTCTGCCGCAGGTGACCTTCGGCATCTCCGTGCGCATGGCCGTGATGAGCATGATCGCGGGCGGCGGATGAAGCTCCTCATCAGGAACGGCCGGGTGGTGGACCCCAAGAGCGGGCGCGACGCGGTGGGCGACGTGTTCGTCGCCGACGGCAGGATCGCGGCCGCAGCGGGAACGCCGGATCGCACCATCGACGCAAAGGGCCTGGTTGTCGCGCCGGGCTTCATCGACCTTGCCGCTCGGCTGCGCGAGCCAGGCTACGAATACAAGGCGACGCTCGA
>Ga0137451_1000670_pt1 | contig 10457 bp, 7 predicted proteins | sample EasRivERMGT500_2_FD_102336 | JGI IMG/M metagenome (GOLD analysis project Ga0137451, IMG submission 102336) | Soil microbial communities from meander-bound floodplain in the East River, Colorado, USA - East River MetaG ERMGT500_2 | ecosystem: Environmental > Terrestrial > Soil > Floodplain ...
CACCGGCGACGTCGGCTACCTGGACGGGGACGGCTTTCTGTTCGTCACCGGCCGCATCAAGGAAATCATCATCAAGGGCGGCGAGAACATCGCGCCGCGCGAGATCGACGAGGCGCTGCTCAGGCATCCGGCGGTGCTGGAAGCGGCCGCGGTCGGCATCCCGGACCCGAACTACGGCCAGGAGATCATGGCCTGCGTTGTGCTGAAGCCCGGCAGCCGCTGCACGGTGGAAGAGCTTTCCGTCTTCTCACAGCATGAACTCGGCATGTACAAGGCGCCCAAGATCATCAAACTCGTCACCGGGCTGCCCAAGGGGCCTTCGGGCAAGGTGCAGCGGTTGAAGCTTCTTGAGATGTGACACGATCCCCGTGGCGTGTCTGGGATCTGCGCATTTCTCCGGTAGAGCTTGATCTGAATCAAGCCGGCTGTCGGGCAGTGGTTGCGTTTCAGTGATTGCGCCACTAGCATTGGCAGCATGATTCGCTCCGGAACGTTACGCCGGCTCGTGGCGGGTACCGCCGCCGTGTTGTTTCTGGCGTGCCAAAGCGCAGCCCTCGCGCAGGCGTGCTTTACTACTGCGCCGCAGCCGGAGGCAGCCGGAGCGCAGCTGCCCTGCCACTCGTCCGGCGACCAGGATGGCGCAGGCGGCGGGTCTGGCCAGAATCATTGCGATAGCGCAACGGCGTCGGTGTCCGGATTCAGCATCTACGGGCTGGCTGAACTGCCCGCAATCACGACTCACATCGACCGTATCGTCGTCGTTGCGGGTTCCGCAGTGCCGACAGAGCCGCCGCTGCTGCGTATCGAGTCCCCTCCTTTATCCATCCTCCACTGCTGCCTGCGTAATTAAATCCTCCGCGTTGCATTGCGGCGGCCGGTAACGGCCCGCCTTTTTGCTCAACGTCTAATGCGGAGGTTCCATGCGTTTTGCCCTGTTGCACCCGGTGCTCCGGCACCTGCGCTCCACATCCAGCCTGATACTGTCGCTCGCAGCCGTGTCGCTCGCTGGCGCGGCCGAGCCCGCGCTCACGCTCCCTGAAGCACAACGCCTGGCGGCCGCGCGTTCGCGCCAGCTTGTCGCCCAGGATTCCGCTGCGCTTGCCTCGCGCGAGATGGCGCTGGCGGCCGGCCAGCTACCCGATCCCGCGCTCAAGGTCGGTATCGACAACCTGCCGGTAACCGGGCCGGATGCGTACAGCGTCACGAGCGATTTCATGACCATGCGCCGCATTGGCCTGATGCAGGAGTTCACGCGGGGGGAAAAACGCCAGTTACGCGCCGAGCGTTTCGAACGCGAAGCCGAGCGCGCCGTGGCGGAAAAGTCCGCGATGCTGGCCACGATACAGCGCGACACCGCGTTGGCCTGGCTCGACCGCTACTACGCGGAGGCAATGGCGGCGGCAATCGCGGAACAGGCCCGGGAAGTCGGGCTTGAAGTCGAGGCGGCGGAGAACGCCTATCGCACCGGACGGGGCAGCCAGGCAGACATTTTTGCCGCGCGTTCGGCCAAGGCCAGCCTCGACGATCGCGCCAGCGAAATCGGCCGCCGCATCCGCACCGCCAAGACGATGCTTGCGCGCTGGGTAGGCACGGCCTCCGAGACCCCTCTGGCCGGCAAGCCCGACACCGACGCAATCCGGCTCGATACACGCTCGTTGGATACACAACTCGCCCATCACCCGCAAATTGCGACACTCACCAAGCAAGTGGAGCTTGCCGCAACCGAGGCAAAACTCGCGCAAGCAAACACTAAGGCGGACTGGAGCCTGGAAGCGGCGTACCAGCAGCGCGGTTCCGCGTATTCCAACATGATCTCGATTGGCGTCTCGATTCCTCTGCAATGGGACCAGAAGAACCGCCAGGACCGTGAGGTCGCGGCGAAGCTCGCGATTGCCGATCAGGCGGAGGCCCAGCGGGAAGAAGCTTTGCGTGCTCATATCAGTGAAGTTCGGGCTCAGATCCAGGATTGGGAAAACGGCCGCGAGCGTCTCGCGCGCTACGGGCGGGAACTGTTGCCGCTCGCCGGGGAGCGAACCCAGGCGATGCTTGCAGCCTACCGCGGCGGCAGGGCCAGCCTCACCGATGTACTCGCCGCGCGCCGCAATGAAATCGAAGTGCGCGTGCAGGCCCTGCAACTTGAAATGGAGACGGCGCGGCTCTGGGCGCAGATCAATTTCATGTTCCCGGACGAAGTATCACGGCATGCGAATACCGCGACGAATTTTCCCGCGTTTCCGGCGAGGGAAACCAGATGAAAACCAGACCCTTTATCCTGGCTCTCATCACCGTCGGTCTTGCCGGCGCGGGTGCCTATGGCGCCTATTGGATCGGCATGAACCGCGGCATGCAGCTGGCGGCGCCGTCAGAAAGCGGCACGCACAACACCGGCAACGCCGCTGAAACCGCCGGCAAGAGAGTGCTTTACTGGCACGACCCGATGGTGCCGGGCCAGAAGTTCGACCAGCCGGGCAAATCGCCTTTCATGGACATGGAACTGGTCCCGGTCTACGCCGACGAGGGTGCGGACGAAGGCACGGTCACGATCAGCCCGCGCGTACAGCAGAACCTGGGCGTGCGCGTCGCCGAAGTGACCAAAGGCGTGCTGGCCCCGAAGGTCGAGGCGGTCGGCAGCGTGGCGTACAACGAACGCAGCGCGATTGTCGTGCAGGCGCGCAGCAACGGCTACGTGGAAAAACTCCATGTCCGCGCGCCGCTCGACCCGGTGGGCAAAGGCCAGGCGCTGGCCGAGCTTTACGTGCCAGACTGGGTCGCCGCGCAGGAGGAATATCTCTCGGTGAAGCGCATGTCGGGCGCCGGATTGGAAGCCCTGCTCGACGGCGCGCGCCAGCGCATGCGGCTCGCCGGCATGAACGAGGACCAGATCCGTCTGGTTGAGTCGAGCGGCACGGTGCATGCGCGCCTGATCGTGACTTCGCCCGCGGACGGCATCGTGGCGGAACTCGGGACGCGCGAAGGCATGACCGTCACCTCCGGCGCGCTGCTGTTCCGCATCAACGGGCTGGATACCGTCTGGGTCAACGCGGAATTGCCGGAAAGTCAGGTCAGCCTGGTGCGGCCGGGCAATGCCGTCGAAGCCCGCGCTCCCGCACTGCCCGGCATCGTGTTCAGTGGCCGCATCAGCGCCCTGCTCCCTGAAATCAATGCCGCGACCCGAACCCTCAAAGCCCGCGTCGAACTCGCCAATCCCGGCAGGCGGCTGGTACCCGGCATGTTCGCGACCATCAACTTCACTCCTGCCACGCGCCGGGAAGCACTGCTGGTGCCCACCGAGGCGGTGATTCAGACCGGCAAACGCAGCGTCGTCATCGTCGCACAGGATGACGGCAGGTTCGCGCCGGTGAATGTCGAAACCGGCATCGAGGCCGGGGGCCGGACCGAGATTCGCAAGGGGCTCGCAGCCGGCCAGAAAGTCGTCGTCTCCGGTCAGTTCCTGATCGATTCCGAGGCCAGCCTGAAAGCCACGACGACGCGCATGGGCGACACGCCGGCGGGGAGCAAGCCATGATCCCCAGGCTCATCCGCTGGTCGATCGCCAACCGTTTTCTGGTGCTCCTGGCCACCCTGGTGGTGACCGCGTGGGGGGTGTGGGCGGCGCTGAGGACGCCGCTCGACGCCATTCCGGATCTTTCGGACGTGCAGGTCATCATCCGCACGACCTATGCCGGACAGGCGCCGCAGATCGTCGAGAACCAGGTCACCTATCCGCTCACCACCACCATGCTGTCGGTGCCGGGCGCGAAAACAGTGCGCGGCTATTCGTTCTTCGGCGACTCCTTCGTCTACATCCTGTTCGAGGACGGCACCGATCCGTACTGGGCGCGCTCGCGCGTGCTGGAGTATCTCAACCAGGTGCAGTCGCGGCTGCCGTCGCAGGCGAAGACCGCGCTCGGCCCCGACGCGACCGGCGTGGGCTGGATCTACGAATACGCGCTGGTGGACCGCTCCGGCGGGATGGACCTTTCGCAACTGCGGGCGTTGCAGGACTGGTTTCTCAAGTACGAATTGAAAGCGGTACCGAACGTCTCGGAAGTGGCGAGCGTCGGCGGCATGGTGCGCCAGTACCAGATCGTGCTCGACCCCGACCGGCTGCGGGCGTTCAACATTCCGCACGCGAAAGTCGTCGAGGCAGTCCAGCGCGCCAACCAGGAAAGCGGCGGCTCGGTGCTGGAACTGGGCGAAGCCGAGTACATGGTGCGCGTCTCGGGTTACCTGCAGTCGCTCGACGATTTCCGCGGCATACCGTTGATGGCTACCGAAGCCGGCGTGCCGGTGCGCCTGGGCGACGTCGCCCGCGTGCAGGTGGGCCCCGAAATGCGGCGCGGCATCGCCGAGCTCAACGGCGAGGGCGAGGTTGCCGGCGGCGTGATCGTGATGCGCTCGGGCAAGAACGCGCTCGCGACCATAGACGCCGTCAAGGCGAAGATCGAAAAGCTCAAGGCGAGCCTGCCGCCGGGTGTCGAGATCGTCCCCACCTACGACCGCTCCAGCCTCATCAAGCGCGCCGTTGCCAACCTCAACGAGAAGCTGGTCGAGGAATTCATCGTCGTCGCGCTGGTGTGCCTGGCGTTCCTGTTCCACCTGCGCTCGGCGTTCGTCGCGATCGTTTCGTTGCCGCTCGGCGTGTTGATGGCGTTCATCGTCATGCACTACCAGGGCGTCAACGCCAACATCATGTCGCTCGGCGGCATCGCCATCGCGATCGGCGCCATGGTGGATGCCGCGGTGGTGATGATCGAGAACGCGCACAAGCATGTCGAGCGCTGGCAGCACGCCCACCCCGGCGCAACCCTCGAGGATGATGAACGATGGCGCGTAATCGGGAATGCGGCAACCGAGGTGGGGCCGGCACTGTTCTTCTCGCTTCTCATCATCACGCTGTCATTCGTCCCGGTATTCACGCTGGAGGCGCAGGAAGGACGGCTGTTCTCGCCGCTCGCCTACACCAAGACCTACGCGATGGCGGCTGCCGCGGGACTGGCCGTGACCTTGATCCCGGTGTTGATGGGATACCTGATCCGCGGAAGGATTCGCGATGAATCCGCGAATCCTTTAAATAGATTCATCATCAGCGCCTATCGGCCGCTCCTCTCGGCGGCGTTGCGACACCCGGTATTAGTACTGTTGGTTGCAATTTCAGTTTTGCTGCTGACGTTGTATCCAGCAGCAAAACTGGGTGGGGAATTCATGCCGCCGCTCGACGAGGGCGATCTGCTGTACATGCCATCCGCGCTGCCCGGTATTTCCGCCGGCAAGGTCGCGGAACTCCTGCAGCAGACCGACCGTCTGATCAAGACGGTGCCCGAAGTGGCGAGCGTTTTCGGAAAGGCCGGGCGCGCCGAGACCGCGACCGACCCCGCGCCGCTTGAAATGTTCGAGACCACCATCCAGTTCAAGCCGCGCAGCGAGTGGCGGCCCGGCATGACGCCCGACAAGCTGGTCGAGGAACTGGACCGCATCGTCAGGGTGCCGGGGCTGGCGAACATCTGGGTGCCGCCGATCCGCAACCGCATCGACATGCTCGCGACCGGCATCAAGAGCCCGGTCGGGGTAAAGGTCGGCGGATCCGATCTGCAGGAGATCGACCGCGTCGCCGCCGCTATCGAGCGCGTGGTGCAACGGGTGCCGGGCGTGAGTTCCGCGTTTGCCGAGCGTCTTGCCGGCGGACGCTACATCGACGTGAAGATCGACCGTGACGCCGCCGCACGCTACGGTCTCAACATCGCCGACGTACAGAGCATCGTCTCCGCGGCCATCGGCGGCGAGAACATCGGCGAGACCGTCGAAGGCCTGCAGCGCTTCCCGATCAACGTGCGCTACCCGCGCGAAGTGCGCGATTCCGTCGAGAAGCTGCGCGACCTGCCGGTACTGACCCCGCGAGGGGCGCAAGTCCGGCTCGGCGACGTGGCGGCCATCCATATCACCGACGGCCCGCCGATGCTGAAAAGCGAGAACGCCCGCCTGTCGAGCTGGGTCTACGTGGATATCCGCGGGCGCGACCTCCAGTCCGTGGTACGCGACCTACAGCAGGCGGTGGCAAGGGAAGTCAAGCTGCCGGCCGGCTATTCGATATCGTGGTCCGGGCAGTTCGAGTTCCTGGAGCGCGCCACGGCTCGGCTCAAGGTCGTCGTGCCGGCAACACTGCTGATCATTTTCGTGCTGCTCTACCTAACCTTCCGGCGCTTCGACGAAGCACTCCTGATCATGGCCACGCTCCCGCTCGCGCTCGTCGGCGGGTTCTGGCTGCTGTTTCTGCTGGGGCACAACGTTTCGGTGGCGAGTGCGGTGGGTTTCCTGGCGCTGTCCGGTGTAGCGGCCGAATTCGGCGTGATCATGCTGCTGTACCTGAAGCATGCCTGGGATGCGCGGCTGGCGGAAGGCAAGGCACCGTCGCTGGAACTGCTGGAGGACGCCATCCGGGAAGGCGCGGTGCTGCGCGTACGGCCGAAAGCCATGACCGTAGCCGTGATCATCGCCGGCCTGCTGCCGATCATGTTCGGCACCGGAACCGGCTCGGAAATCATGCAGCGCATCGCTGCGCCCATGATCGGCGGCATGATCACCGCGCCACTGCTGTCCATGTTCGTGATCCCCGTGGCGTATCTCCTGCTGCGCCAGCCGCGCCGCGCACGCGGAGAGAATCCGGTCATTCGCAGCATGATTCGTCAAGCAACCTGATGCCAGTATCTATCTCAACCGAAGTGAAAGGAGAAATGCAATGAAGCAATCTATCGCGCTGTCGCTGGTCCTTGCGCTGTCCACAGCGATTCCTGCCACGAGTCATGCCCAATCCAGCGGGGTGAAAGGCATGGACACGGCCAAAAAGCCGATTGCCGGGACGCAGGCCGCGCACACGGCAACCGGCGTGGTGAAGAAGGTCGACGCCGCAAAGAGCACCGTGACCCTCGCCCACGATCCGGTCAAAAGCCTGAACTGGCAGGCGATGACCATGGACTTCCAGGTGCGCGACAAGGCGAGCCTCGCCAAGCTCAAGCCCGGGCAGAAGATCGAGTTCGAGCTGGTCGAAGAGAAAAAGGGCAGCTACGTCATCAGTCGCATCAAGTGAGCCCCGCCCGTGGCAACGCTCTAATGACGGACATCGTCAAAGGCAAGGGCACGGGCGAGGCGGAGCTACTGCTTCACGAATTCACGGGGCAGGCTGGGCGGGACGCTTCATTCCGACTGCGCCGCCCTGAGCCGCGAACAGCAGGCGTTACTGGATGCCGCGCGGAGATTTCCCGCCCGCACCCGCTGCGTGGCCCTGCCGTGGACTACGCTCATGAGGGCGTTGGCGGAGACGGAGTAATCGCGCGGCGTGAAGTGTCAGTGCTGCTGCTTGCCCGCGTGCAGCCGTACCAGCGGCTGCCCGGTTCCGGCAGCACGCAATTCGCGGAGAGCGCTTCTGGTTACACGAACAGCGGAGCCAAGAAATAAACACGCCAGCACCAAGCCAACGACCAGGTCCGGCCAGCCTGACTGTGTCAGCCAGACGGCCCCAGCGGCGAGGAAGACCGCGATGTTGGACGCAATGTCGTTTCGCGAGCACTCCCACACGGAACTCATGTTTACGTCTTCGGTGCGGTGCTTCCACAGCAACGCGAGGCAAACTCCGTTAGCTGCGAGAGCAATGAGGCTGACGATGCCCATGGTCTCGAAAACCGGCACGCCCGGATGCAGCACACCGTAAATCACCTGCCCCAGCACGAACAAACCGGCAGTCATGATGAGACAGCCTTTGAACAGCGCAACTTTCGCCTTGGAACGAGCGCCGCGGGTCACGGCGTAAATGCTCAAACCATAGGTCAGCGCGTCGCCCAGGTTGTCGAGTGAATCCGAGAGCAGCGCCGTGGACCTCGCAAGCAGGCCCGAGGCAAGCTCCATCACGAACATCACGGCGTTGATCGCCAGCACGATTTTGAGTGTCGCGCTCTGCCGCGCTTTCAGCGCCTCGATCGCGCATTCCTTGTCGCTGCAACAATCCGTCATAATGGACGGTATGTTACGCGGTATCGGCATGGGATTCACGCCCCGGAGCACGCCCGATAGCGAAGCTTCCTCGTGATCGACTTATCGCTTCAGCGTTACGCGTTTTTTGCGCTCGCGGCCGCCGCTCTGTTCGGCGCGAGCACGCCGATCGCCAAGCTGCTGCTCGGGGAGGTTTCCCCGGTCGTACTGGCGGGGATGCTCTACCTCGGCAGTGGTGTCGGTCTCGCGCTCTTTCAGCTCGCGCAAGGCGCCGGCGAGCGCCCCCGCGAAGCGCGGCTGGCACCGCGCGACTGGGGATGGCTCGCCGGCGCGATTTTCTCCGGCGGCGTCGTGGCGCCGGTACTGCTGCTGTGGGGTCTGGCCGGCAACGGCGCGGCCGAAACATCCCTGCTGCTCAATTTCGAGGGCGTCCTGACCGCGCTGGTCGCGGGGCTTCTCTTTCGCGAGGCAGTCGGCGTCCGCGTGTGGCTTGCGGCGCTCGCCATGCTTGCGGGCGGACTCGTGCTCGCCTACGACCCACAGGCGACGCTTGCGTTCTCACCGCAATCGCTTGCGATAGTCGGCGCCTGTTTCGCGTGGGCACTCGATAACAATCTGACCCGCAAAGTCGCGGGCGCCGATCCCGTCGTCACCGCGATGACCAAGGGGCTCGTCGCGGGGAGCTGCAATCTTGCGCTTGGGCTCGCGTTGGGCGGACTGTTTCCCGCGGCAGCAACCGCCATCGGCGCGGTTGCGCTGGGATTCGTCGCTTACGGCGTGAGCCTGGTGCTGTTCATCTACGCGTTGCGGCACCTCGGAGCCGCGCGGACCGGGGCACATTTCAGCACAGCGCCCTTCATTGGAGCGGCCATTGCGGTGCCGCTGCTTGGCGAGCCGCTCACGACCGGCCTGCTCGTGGCCACCGCGTTGATGGCGATCGCGACCTGGCTCGTGCTGACGGAATCACATGGGCACGAACACGAGCATCGCCGGCTGGCGCACGCTCACCGCCATGTTCATGACGAGCATCACCAGCACGCACACCACGGCGACGAGGGGCCCGAGCCCCACGCCCACGAGCATGTGCACGAGCCGATGCGGCATACCCATCCTCACATGCCCGACCTGCATCACCGGCACCGGCACTAAGAGCGCCGCACCGCCTTCCGGCGCGAGTCGGCTGGCAATCCCTGCAGCAACCGTTTCAATGCCGCACGCTCTGCCCCAGGAGCGAACAACGCGCGTCTCCGCAACAGCGCACCCCGCAGTTTTTTGTAAAAGGATGCGTCCATGCGGCAGCGTTCAATCAAGCGCGCCAGCGCTCGATCGTCGAACAGCGGAAAGTATCCGGGATAATCTCGCCCCAGCATGCCGATATTCCCGGCGATGCGCGACGCCAGCACCGGCACGCCGATGCGCGCGGCCTCGCAGATCACGTTCGCGCCGCCTTCCATGACCGAACTGACCACCAGCGCGTGGCTGGAAGCCAGCCAGCGCATCGCCGTTCCATGTGAGACGCTGCCGAGCCACCGGTAACGGGGCTCGCGCTTCATCCATGTCCTGCACCGCGTCCGCATTTCCGCATCCAGCGCCGCGCCAATCTGCACGACCTCGACTGGGGCGGACCGCTCGACGCGATAGAGGGCCTGGACCGCGCGAATCGGGTCTTTTTCGCTCCGCAAATGGCCGATGACGGCGACGCGGAACCGCGACCGGTCCGGGGCGTGGCGCAGCGTCACGTCCGAAGACTGGTAGACGATGCAGGTCTTGCGCCTCAGGAATGCACTCAGCTCCCGCAGGCCCTCCTCCTGCAGCACGATGAGCCGGGAGGCCAATCCGAGCGATTGCCTGGCCTCGGCGTCGGTCCTGATGTCGCGGTAAAGATCGGTTCCTGTCAGCGCGACGATCAGGGGCGCGGCGGGCCGCAGGTCCGAGAACCGCCGTATGGAGGCAAAGCTCTTGCGCGCATGCAGCGCGAGCAGCAGGTCGTCACCGCCGCCCCGCCATTCCGTCACGACTCGCACGCGGTGCCCCAGCTCGCGCAGGAAACTCGCCCAGCGCGCGGCCGTGTGTCGGTTCCCGCTTCGGGGCCCGGCTGAGGCCGGGACTGCAATGGCGATTCTCATATGGCAGCCGTTATTCTAGACTTGCGCATGATGAACACGGTCGGGTTCCCGGACGAGTTGCGCGCCAGCCGCGACCATCTTACGCGAATCACCGAGGGTCTCGACGGAGACCGGCTGCTGGGGCCGAAGCTCGCAATCGTCAACCCACCGTTGTGGGAACTGGGCCACGTCGCCTGGTTCCAGGAATACTGGTGCCTGCGGCGCAAGGCCCAGAACGAGATTGCCGACCCCATCATTCCGGGCGCCGACGCCCTTTACGATTCCGCCAAGGTTGCGCACGACACTCGCTGGAACCTGCCGCTGCCGGACTTGAAGGCGACGCGTTCGTACCAGTCCGAAGTCCTGCAG
>Ga0137451_1000671_pt1 | contig 10455 bp, 11 predicted proteins | sample EasRivERMGT500_2_FD_102336 | JGI IMG/M metagenome (GOLD analysis project Ga0137451, IMG submission 102336) | Soil microbial communities from meander-bound floodplain in the East River, Colorado, USA - East River MetaG ERMGT500_2 | ecosystem: Environmental > Terrestrial > Soil > Floodplain ...
ACCCAGTCTCCCTGGATGAGGCGAAGAACCACATCAAGGGAGATGCCGATATTACGGAAGACGATGCACTGATCCGGGCCAACATTTCCACGGCCCGCGAAGTGATTGAGACAGCCACTGGCGGCAATTCGAAGCGCTACAAGGTACTGCTGGCCACGACATTTGATTTTCCGATGGATGCGTTCCCGTGCGGCAGAGAGATTCGTTTGCCGTGCGTTCCCCTGATTGCGATCGATTCGATCACCTACATCTATTCGGATGGAACGACCCAGACGTTCAGCGCCGACAACTACAGCATCACCGATCGGAGGCTGGGGATTGTTTCTCTGGGCTACAACCTCATCTGGCCGACGACACGCTGCCAGCCCAATGCCGTGATGGTGCGATTCAAAGCGGGAATGGCCGCCCCGTTCACCGCGACCGGGAGCTCCGCCGTGTTGACGGCGCTCGGCCGATCGTTTGAGACCGGGGACATTGTGCAGTTGGTGAACAGTGGTGGGGAGCTGCCGGCGGGCCTGCTCTCTCTGATGCCGTACTTCGTGGTCAATCCCAGTGGATCCACATTCCAGTTGTCGCTGACATCCGGAGGGGCGGCCATCTCTCCGACGACGGCCGGCAGTGGAATTCACTTTGTGGGAGCGGATATTCGCGGATTTCAGGCGTTGAAGAATGCCGTTCTCCTGGAGGTCTGTAAGTACTACCGGAATCGCGGAGACCAGGCCTCGGTACCAGGTTCGATCGATGTGGCGCAGAGAACCATCGATAGCCTGGTCGCGAGTCAGCAGGCGTAGATGGCCACAACGTTTGAGCTGGTCGCGGGGTGGACGGCGCCGGTCGACGCCTTCCTGCTGCAGGACGGAGAGACGCCGTCGACGTCGTTGTCCGGCAGCACGATCGCTCTGGTGCTTCGGAAGACTGAAGACGGAAGCCTGCTGGATACGTCCGGAGATGTCGCGATCCAGGATGCGGATGCGTGGCGGGTGCGGTATTCGCCAGATGCTTCGGACCTGGTGCCCGGGAAATACAAGGGGCGATTCAAGGTGACGGACTCGGGAGGAAAGATCGGGTACTACCCCAGCGCGGAATGGGACACCTGGATTGTTCGGAGTGAGTCGTGACCGGAAAGATGGATCAGCGGATCCGGATCTATCGCTACAAATTGGTGGCGGACTCCGAAGGTCAGCAGATTCCGGACCCGATCCTGGTGGCAACACTTTGGGCGGCCGCGGCGCCGGTGAGTGGGCGGGAATTTGAAATGTTGAAGTCGATCAGTTCGGAGATCTCGAGGAAGTTCACCACGAACTACCGACTCGACATCGATGTGTTGATGAAAGCGGTGTGGCGCGGCGCCACGTGGAACATTCACGACGTTCAACAGGACGAGGATTACAAGCAGTACATGGCCATTTACGTCTCCAAGGTGAAATAGATGGACGAAGAGGTTCAGGGTCTCTCCGACATGATCGCGAGCATGAACAACCTGCCGCTGGCGCTGGGGACACAGAAGTTGATTCTGGTGCGCGCCGCGCGGGAAGGGATGGAGCACACCCGCGTCCGGATGGGAGAACTGGCCCCGATTGATGAATCTCAATCCGAACATCGCCTGAAGGAAAACATCATCACAGTCATCAGTGAACAATCCGCGACTGGTTGTGTCGCGCGAACCGGCCCGTCTCGTAAAGGCTTCTATGGGTACTTCCCGGAGTATGGGACGACCAAACAGAGCCCACAGCCGTTTGCCCGGCCGGCCTGGGACGAGACCCAGGCGCAGGTCCTTGCCACAATCGGCACATTGATCGGCAACGGCATTGAGAAAGAGATGGTGAAGCGGTGAGCCTGCAAACGGCCCTGACCGCCTTGAAGACCGCTAACGCCGCCTTGCATGCATTGATCGGCCAGAATTTCACGCCGGATATCTTTCCGCAGGAAATCGAGATGCCGGCGGCCCGTTTCATTCAGATCAGCAAGGTGGAGCGGGACTACACGTTTGCCGGCCGGCCACAGCTTTGCACGATCCGCGTGCAGGTCGATGGGATTGCCCCGACGTCTGCGGAACGAACCACTTTACGGGAAGCCATCATCAACTGCTTTCTCCCGGTGACGCGGGTCAGCGGAGTTTACGGCGGGGAAACCATCCTCGACATTCGAACGGACGGAGCGATTACCGCGGTCGACCGGCTCGACAGCGAGCACGAAGCGTACCGCGCAACACTGGATTTCATCTGCGACTTTCGCTGGTCCGCAGCATTGTGAGGCACTCATGGGTCACTTCCCGCTAACGAATTGCAAAATACTTCTGGGCCAGTACGACCTGACGGGCGATACCAACAAGATCAAGATCGACCGATCTCAGAAGGAATGGGACGACACCACGTATGGATCCGGAGGCTGGCGCGGCCGCGGCTCCGGCTTGCTGGACGGCGTGTTCGGAATGGCTGGCATCATCGATACCACCGCGGCCGGACAGGACGAAGCGCTGTCGAACGGACAATCGCTCTCCAACGTTCCGATGCTCGTGACGTTGCGCGGCGCCACGGTTTTCGATCGCACGAAGTTTGGAGTCATTCAGCAGGGCCAATACCAGGTGGGTGGCGGTGTCGGCCAGCGTGCCGAGTGGAATGCCGATGGGCGGATCTCCGGATACGTTCTGGTGAATGGTTTCATGATGGCGGTGGGCGCCAAGACCGGAACGTTCAACGGGAGCTATCTGGATATCGGCGGGGTGCTTGCCACTCAAAAGCTGTATGCGCAGATTCACGCCACGGTAAAGAGCAGCTTCACTTCAGCGGTATTTAAAGTCCAGAGCGCTGACGATGCGATCGGCACCAATCTTACCGATCGGATCACGTTCACCACGATCACCGGACTCACATCTCAATTTGCAACGCCGGTAGCCGGCGCCATTACGCAGACGTTCTGGCGCGTCATCTGTTCAGCATTCACGGGGACATCACTCACGGTGTATGGCGCCGTGGGGATCAATTAGGAGGGTCAAGTGTCACATCAAATGTTAGCGTGCCGGCTCAAACTGGGCGGAAGCGATATGGTTGCCGATGTCTTTCAGGCTCAGCTGAACCGCACCCAGGCGGAGCTCGACAACACCGTATTCGCCAATACCTGGAAGGCGAGAATTTCCGGACTGAAGGACGTTCAACTGTCCGCCAGCGTGTTCGACGATATCGCCGACAACCTCGTCGACGAGATCGTCGATGGATTGTTCACTTCCAATCCGTCCATCGCGATCGAGTTCGGGATTGCCCAGTCGTTCACCGAGGGCGTGAACAACCCGGAATATCAATTCACCAGCATGATCCTCTCCGATTCCATGGGTGGAAATGTCGGCGAAGAGGCGAAGCGCGCCCTGGCGTTTGCCATCTCCAGCGGTTCGCTGGTCCGGGATATCACCTAAATGCTGGAGCAATGGAAGCGGGACCGTGGTCTTTGCGATCTGGAGATCCGGGCCCTCAACAAGAAGATTGCTGGCCTCGAGGGTTGGCGCCATGTCTCGACACGATTGGGACTCCGCGTCTTGCTCAACAAAGTGGCCTGCCATCGGCAAGCGCTGAATCAACGGATTGTGCAGCAGGAAACCGATGACGAGATGACGCGTGTGGTTGCGGAAATGACCGACATGCCGTTCACGCAGGCCGCTCAGATCCGGAGAGAGATGGAGCTGAACCAGGGGATGGCGCTGAGCCCACTGATTCTGTAATTGGCAGTCCCGTTCGGCTGGCGCGGGTGTCACAGCAAAGCGCATTCGCAAGAGTGCGAAGTCAGCCAACAACCTAACTGTGAAGGAGTTTTCAAAATGAATCGATCCGAGTTTTTAGCATTTGCAGACCAGACCATCGAAAAGGTCCACATCAAAGAAATGAACGACGACTTTTATGTCCGTTCTCTGAATGCGGGCGAGAAAGCCGCATGGGAGTACGAGGCCATCAGCGTCGAGAACAACAAACAGGGCAGCAAGGTGAATCTGACGAAGTCCCGGATGATCACCGCGCGCGAACGACTGGTCGAGATTGCGGTGTGTAACCAGGACGGCAGCCGATTCTTTGCCGAAGGGGACGCCGCTGCCATTGGCCGCAAGAACGCCAACATCGTCTCCACGCTGTACGACGTGGCCGCCCGCTTGAGCGGCATCAGCCAGGAGGACTTGGAGGCGATCTCAAAAAACTCCGGGAGCGAGACGACCGCCGTTTCTTAGTCGGTCTCGCCCATCACAAGTACTTGTGTCCGGTATCGGAATTGGAGCGCCGCTGGAGCGCACGAGAAATGGCGGAGCTTATCGAGTTTCTCAAGATCGAAAAGGAAGAGGCGGATGAAGCGCGATTGGCAGCAAAGGCAACTGAAGGTGTCGAGAGAGCGAAGCGGCGTTCTCCCACGGCAGGAGGGTGAGTCATGGCGACGATAGCCAACCTGTACGTTCAGCTGGAGCTCCAGGCCGAAAACTTCAATAACGCCATCAAGGGCGCTGCCAAGGAAGCGAAAGAGTTTGAGAAGACCATTAAACCCAGCGTCCAGGCGGCAACCGACCTCGGTTTGGCGATGACCGCCACCGGTGGCGCCGTCGTCGCGGGAATGCTGACGATGGTGAAGTCCTCGGCGGACCTGGGCGAACAACTCAACAAGGTTTCCATTCAGACCGGCATCAGCACGGAGGAACTATCCAAGCTGAAACACGCTGCAGAGCAGAACGAAGCGTCCTTCGAAGAACTGTCCTCCGGCCTGAAGAAGATGTCCAGTTCCGCGAACAACGGAAGTGACGCGTTCAAGGAGCTGGGCGTCAAGGTCATCGATACGAATGGGCAGCTGCGACCCATGAACAGTATCTTGCTCGACGTTGCCGACAAGTTTCGCGCCATGGAGTACGGCACACAGAAATCCGCACTTGCCGTGGAGATATTCGGTCGCGGCGGTATCGCTCTGATTCCCACCTTAAATTTGGGACGCGATGGAATAAGGGAAATGGGGGACGAAGCCACCCGCTTCGGAATTGTTGTGTCGGGCGATGCGTCACGCGCTGCCGATGATTTCAACGACAACCTCAGCAAGATCAAGGATGCCGTTCAAGGCGTCTCAAATGCCGTCGGGAACGCCCTGATCCCCTCGTTAAACGACTATGCCGTTCAGGCACAGAACGTCATCGTTGGAGTCCGGGAATTCGCGAGCGAGAACGAGGGCTTGACGAAATCCGCGTTCGGCGCCGCGACTGCTATTACCGGCGCCGGCGGCCTGCTTCTGGGCCTGGCGGCAGTCGGAACCCTCGTCCCCAAAATCCAAGCTGGATTCGTATTGCTGGGAACCGCGGCCACCGAAATGGGCCTGACCATTGCCGCCGTTCCGGTGGTGGGTCAATTCGCGGCACTGGCTTATCTGTTTGAACAGATTCTGGAAACCGAAGGGGATCTCAAAAGGACCCATGAACAGGTTGCCGCTTCCCAGACGAAGGCTGTCGAGCAGACGTTCGCCAATATCAAGGTACTCGAAACACTCGGGGTCACGATCGATCAGACCGGAAAGTCCTGGCAGCAAGTCACGGCGGAAGTCAACAAGTTGATGATTCTGCATCGAGACGACTTGCCGGATTCGATCGAAACCACCATTCGAAAAACCAAAGAGTATGAAGAAGCCATCAAGGCACAGCAAAAGATTGAGACCGCCTGGCGCGCGGTGCAGGCGGAACTCTACCAAAAACATGTCGAAGACGCCGCTCGGTTTGTCGATGCCTGGCTGAAGGGCTTTCAAGTCACCTCCGATGAGGCCGACAAATTTACCGCTGCGATTCAACGCTCGGAAGTGGCCGCCAGCAAGCTCTCCTATTCCACTGTCGACGCTGCAGCCGTTATCGCCACGGCGGCAGCCAGTACCGGCGATGCGTGGGAGGCCGCGAATGAAAAGGCGCTCGGGTCCGGCGCAACTCTTTTCAACAAAATGGAAGGTCTACGTCATACCGATCTAGATGACACCATTGTTTCACTTCAGAAGCGCATTAAAGAAGAAGAGCGAGCGGTTGCCGAACAGATTGCGATTCACAACCGGATGGGTGATGAGTTCGCCAGCACCCTCGTCCGCATGACGGACCGGCTTGCCAACAGCTTTGCCGACATGGTCGTTCACGGCAAGTTCAGCATGGACTCATTGAAGAGCATCGCGCAGGACACTGCCGAAAGCATGTTGACTTCATTTTTGAAGGGACTGATTTCTCCACTCACAGACCACTTGGCGCAGCTCGGTACAAAGCTGGGGGACATCATTTCCAGCGCTCTTGGAATTGGTGGAAGTGTTGCATCCGGTGGTGCTGCAGCAGGCGCCGCAGGAGCAGCCGGAACCGCAGGTACAGCAGGCGGTGGAGGCCTCGGCGCCATCGGCGGCTTACTCACGAATCCAATCACCGGCATCATTGCAGGATTGGCGGCGGGAGCCATCGGCTGGGTCAAGAGCCAAGCCCACTGGGAAGCGAACGACCTCGTTCAGAACCTGCAAAATCCCTTCGATCAAAAGTTTGGCCAGCTGTACAACCTCGCTGCCACGAATCAGGACACGCTGTCGGGCGCGGACATGATGTCGGCGCATGACGCCATGTGGTCACTTTGGCAGGCCACGATTGATTCCGTGCAGGCGTGGGCGGGTAGCAGTTCCGACCGTCAGCGAGTCGCAAGCCAGTTCTTTGAGACAGAGATTCCCGTCGTTGGTCCAGCTTTGCAAGAAATCTTAGACTTGGCGAATAACCGACTGATGCAGGGCCTCGCCACGGGCACGCCTCTGGTGACCCGAGAGGGGCCGTTCTACCTGCACGCGGGGGAGGCGGTTATTCCGGCCGACCAGAATCCCAATGCGGGCGGATCCGGGATGGGCGGCGATTTATACCTCACCGTGAATGTCGCTTCGGGGTCAAGGGCGTCAGCTCTGGAGATACGCGAGCAGCTCGAACAATGGGTTGATGACTTCAATGGGAACGTCCGTGGCATTAAAACGGCAGTCACGGCTGGCGTGAAATCCCACTGGGATAGCGTGGTGACCGCCTAATGGGACTCCCGGCTTATTTCCAAACCAGCATCCTGACGATTGCCACGCTCACGGATTCAGGTACGGCGGCTTCTGCGACGTATCCGATCTCGTACCTGCTGGATTCTGTATTGGGAACAACCGCCCGGTGGCTCTCTGGTGGTGCGGTCGTGGAGGCGCATCTGTCGGCAAACTACAACAGCCTATTCATTGGCAACCATAATCTCGTCACCCCAGCGACGTTTCAAGTGCAGGCCGATACGGTAACTCCTCCCGGTGGTGGAGTGCTCACGGTGAGTCCCACGGCAAGAACCGGGAATATGTTCATCGACCTGACGTTCGCGTTGAACCGTGCGTACCTGCGCATTACGCCATCACTTGTGGGATCCCAAGAGATTGGCGAACTACTGGTCGGCACTCGCATTCCGTTCCCTCGGAACTTCGAATGGATCTACCCGAAGCAGCAAACCGATTTGGGCATCACGCAGGAGACTCGCGCGGGGAATCAGTTCGATTACGAGTTCGGCCGCTACAAAGAATTCCGGCCCTCATGGATGTTTCCCGAATCCGAACTGGAAACCTTTCGCACCTTCAGTGATGCGGTGGGGCGGGATCCCTTTGTCTGGATTCCCGACGTCGCCGCCACGGAAGCGTACTTCGTCAAGAAGGACCGCGGTTTCAAACCTCAACCGATTGGACCGGGCCGAGAGAGCGGATCACTGGAGGCTCGCTACCGCTGGCAGCCGTTATTCCGAACGATGTCGGAAGGACTGACGGTGACGGCATGATGAAAAGACTTTTACTGCTCATCGGAATCTTGTCGGTTTTGTCGGTTCCAGCTTTAGCAGAACCGCGCGGAATGCCCGCGCCTGCATCATCGGCGGGTCGTGCTGCGATGGGACCTCCTCCGGTTTCGAGCGCCGGTAAGGGAGCTCCCCTTTATTATTGGGCTTCAACCTACTACGCCGACACCACCGCGCACGGGGCGGCCGGCACGACCTGTTCGTTGGGTTCGCCCTGCACGCTGCTCTATTTGTCGGGCACGAAACTGGTCACGCCGGGAGATATCGGAATCGTCAAAGACGGCACGTATCAGGGCGCGAATGACATGGCGTCCTGCTACAACCATTCCGGAACGGCGGGCAATCTTATTACGCTTAAGACGCTCAACGACGGCGCTGTTCTCATCGACGGCCAAGACACTCGCGCACCTTGGGTGTGGGAGCAGTGCAGCTATTGGGATATCGAGGGTTTCAACGCGGCCAACTCCGGCACCGACGAAGTGTACGTCTTCCGGATGGACACGTCGGGCGCGTTTGTTCATGCGGGCGATAACTCTTATGGCTCAAACAACAACGTCATCAAGCGCATCTGCGGCTGGGATGCGGCGGACGGAAACTCGTCGATACTTCTGTTCTGGTCCTCGAAGGACAACAGTGTCGATGGATTCTGTGGTTTTGGAGTCGCTCGAAAGATAGCGCAAAGCTTTGCGCGTGCCGATAACAACTTCGTTCGGAATGCCTGGATGATGTGGAATTATTCCACTGCCAGCGGCTCCGGCCCACACGGCGTTTTTTCGCTCTCCTACGATTCTTCCGGCGACGTTTGCGCGAACTGTATCTTCACTTGGGACGAGGACATGGGCGCGGATACCACCAATGCCTATGGGCTCGGGACGCTGAATCAGTACGATCGATTCAATCTCGACGGAATTCGCGCCAACCACACGAGTAATTCAACGTTCATCGGAGGCGTGTGGTACCAGCTCGCTTCGTTCGCGGGAACCTTCTCTGGCGCGATGCAAGGCGGTCAGCAGTCGGACGGCATTTTCTATAAGCACATCATTGCGTTCATCGGCACCGCCAGTGGAACCGAGTCACTCGTCAATCTGGCGCTGGACTTCGGCGGAACCGGCTCACCAGTGGGCGGCCACACGCTCACGAATATCACGGCGGTTCGAACGGGTGGAACCAACTCGTACATCGAAGCCGACTGGACGGTAACGGGCCGCGTGTCCGGAACGTCGATTCTTGCGGCGACGGGTCAGATTGATGGTTGCTACGTCGGCAGTAGTGGCGCAAAGGTCCGCTACCTGTACGATTCATCGCTGACTATCACGAGCACGCCCATGTGGCCGTTCTCCATGAATCAGCGGGCAATCGATGCTCAGATACTGGCGGGGCGGACGCCTAAGGATCCACAGGCAAACGTGGAATCCTTCTGCGGGCCCAGCCCGGACCTCACATCCAATACGACACCGCCGATCGACACCTTCGAAAGTTACGTCGCGGGCGATTTCGTCGAAGGGCTGGCTGGCGGATCCGGTATCTGGACTGGCGATTGGACCGAGAGTTCTCCCGGCGTGATGACCATTCAGAGTGCGCCTTCCGGTGGAGGCCTGGCCGTCCGGTCCAATTCCGCAGCAGGTGGCGTGCTTTATGCGTCCCGCAACTTTGCCGGTATCTCAACGACCTCAACCCCGTTCTCGTGGGGAATGCGCACGAGCATCACAAATCCAAATAGTTCCGACTATGGAGTGATCTTCGGTGAAGCCGGCGTCGCGGACCGCGCGAAATGCCACTTCATGAACGGGGCCAACATCGAGTGCTACAACTACGACACCGCGGCCTGGGTCACCGTTGCGGCTTACTCCGCGAACACCACTTATTCCCTGGAATTGGAGCTGGATGCCGCGGGCCATCCGGATGCGTACCGGGTTCGCGCCAACGGCGGAAGCTACACCGCCTGGCTGGGGGCCAACGGCACGATGAGCGTCCTGAACATCATCACGCTGGTGGACTCGGCCAGCAACGCTCACACGCTCTGGTTTGATTCGATTGGATCAACGGTCACCAGCCGAATACCTGTGATTTCCTTTGACCTGAGACAGCGGAGAAACTAATGCACATCATCAAACGAATACTTGTGGGCCTGCTGATCCTGGGCGGTTTCGCCGCTCCTGCCTTTGCGCAAAACGCTTGTGCGCTCAAGCAGTCGACCGCCTCGCAGGAAATCTCCATCGGTCCGTTTGTGGATTCGACAGACGGCGACACCGAAGAGACGGGCCTGACCATCGTCAACACCGACATCCGTCTGAAGAAAGGTTCGGCCGATTGGGCCGCAAAGAACTCGGGTGGCGCGACTGCCGAAGAGCATGGCAACTACCGGATCACCCTGGATGCCACCGATACGGCAACGGTGGGGATCCTCGAGATTGCCGTTCACGCTTCCGGCGCCCTCTATGTTTTTAAAACCTGCTTCGTGTACCCGGCGACGGTCTATACCGCGCTGATCGGCACAGGCACCTTCGACTCGAACCTTCTGACCGTCAACGGCACATCGCAGGCAGCGGGCGACCTGTTTACCACCATACGGGCCATACGCGCGGTGGCGAAGTCCACGTCGTTTGAGTGGCCCATGCAGTTCGTGACGTTAGCGGGTGCCGTC
>Ga0137451_1000672_pt1 | contig 10438 bp, 6 predicted proteins | sample EasRivERMGT500_2_FD_102336 | JGI IMG/M metagenome (GOLD analysis project Ga0137451, IMG submission 102336) | Soil microbial communities from meander-bound floodplain in the East River, Colorado, USA - East River MetaG ERMGT500_2 | ecosystem: Environmental > Terrestrial > Soil > Floodplain ...
GATTGCCGAATTTGATCCAAACGCGAACAAGATTACGTTTGATGTCGATCACCTTTGTCCTAGTGGCAATCCGCAAAACTGTCAGCTATACATGGTGACCGATTTCAAGCTAACGCTCGCCCACGAGATAGGTCATTTTCTCGGCTTCAAGGATGTCGGGGACGAGAACAACACGGGATGTAGCGGCAGTACGGTCATGTTCTACGGCCAGAGCAACCCTCTTCCAAGTCCGCCCGATTGCGCGGACTTCAACGCGAAAAGCTGGTGGGAGGACCCGGTAGAGGATGAGGAGTGGATTCCCGCGGAAGATCCGCAGTACGAGGACTGCCTTCAGCTTGCAACGGTCATACGGTATTGGTGCAATAACGGAAACGTTACGTGGCTCTGCTACATCATTGTGATTCCCAAGGATGAGTATGACTGCGGCCCGATCCTCGAATAGGCGTTAGTTGAAAACGTTAGTGTCAGGAACCTCGGGAGGTCGCGTCATGGTTCGTGCCAGAATCTTTAGATCCCGGACCGCGATTGCAATCGTCAGTACGGCCGTCGTGATAACTAGCGCTGGGTGGTCGACACTTGCGTACTACCGGCAGCAAAGTGGGGATGTCTCCGCGCAACAGAGAGCTGCGTTCAAGGCCGGCGGCCTGCGTCAAGCTGCAAGCGTTAAGGGAAGTTACCGAGTCAAGCAACCAGTTCATGCCGTCGGTGTTCCTCGCAGCCTTAAGGAATTCGTGAGTCTTGCGGATGAAGTGGTCATTGGAAAGGTGGAAGGCAACAATTCGCAGCTTGAACTTGGTGGAAAGTCCATCAATATGCTTTTCCAAATCGCAGTTGAGGATGGGCTGCAAGGGAATCGCAAGACCGGCGACAAGCTCACGATGATGCTGCCGGGTGGGCGGGTGTATTTCCCTGATGGAACCTGGGCTGAGGTTGTTGTGCCAGACTACCTGTATCCTGCGACCGGTGATCGGGTCGCCTTAGTGCTGATGCGGACTAACGGCCGAGCTGACGCTAGCCAAGATTCCGGCGCCAACGCGCTCGTGTATGTTCCGGTTTGTGAGCAGTTGGGAATCTACAATCTAAGCGGGCGGATCAATCCTACTTTCGTAGTACCAAGTGGAAACTTTCGGACATACCTTGCAGATGGAATCGCCCGTCAGCGCCTGTCGGTTCCCATGTTTATTCAGGTCCTAAGAGACGCAATTCCTCGACAGTGAAGTCTGGGATTGGTCGGTTTGCGGTGGTGTGTCCGGAATCTTGCGTGTGAGGCGGTGTCGATCGGCTCTGTTGGGGTCGCCGCAAAGGCCACCATCGAGCGCATTCTTCGCAGATCCTGACAGGAATCGATCTCCGTATCGGATCTCAGATTTATCGACCGCGGCTTTCAAGTGATGCACGCCTTCGACCATTAGAGTCGATGTTGCGCAGCGCGAGAAATGAACGTCGAGCGAAGACGCAAAGAGCGGGGTCACGTCTGTCCACGGCAAGCGGACGATTTCACGATCGTCGGACTGGCCCAGAGCCCGGAGTCTCATGTCAGCGGCGCCTTACTTCTCGGTTCTCCTCCTCCCGTACTTCTTTGCTTTTATCCCACGTACTTCCTGGTTGTTGCCCCCCCCCCGTACTTTCGTAAAAAACGGTAGGGCGGACCGAAGTTCGGTCCGCCCTACGTACTGTTCTGACTACCAGGTAATGCGCCACACCAACTGACCCGTCCGCGGGTTGCTGTCCTGGTTCGTGATCCGGAACGAGTTCGCGCTCGCGCTCGGATTCACCGACGTCTGGAAGTTCGTCGAGTTCAGCGCGTTGAACACCTCCGCGCTGAAGTCGAACGTCGCCTTGCCGGGCAGCTGGAACTTCTTCACGATCTTGAGGTCGAACTCGGCGAACCAACGGCCGAAGAAGAACATGTCCTTCGCGCAGTCTTCCGCGTAGAGCCCGATGCAGCCCGGGTCGCCCGCTCCGTTGAAGCCGGCCGGACGGCTGGCGGGCGCGAAGTATCGGCCCGTCGGCGCGCCCTGCGTGTAGTAGCCGGGCGTCGCGGCTGACGTGCTGAACGCCAGGATCGTGTTGTCGACGACGTCCTTCGGCATGTTCCAGACGGTGACGGTGCCGGTGGCCGAGACGTCGACGCGCACGTTGTTCAGCAGGTCCGCCGCTTCCTTCTGCGACATGCCGACAATGGTCATGTTCGTCAGCCTGTTGAGCGGACGCTGCACGCGGCCGGAGCCGGAGAACTGCCAGCCGCCGAGCGCGCCGTCCACCCACTTGTTCAGGTTCGTGCCGAAGCGACGGCCACGGCCGACCGGCAGGTCCCACGTCCACAGCATCTTGACCGCGTGCGGAATCGTGGTGGAACGACGCGGCTGCAGCGGGTAGTGCAGGTCGTTGTTCGTGTAGGACGTGCCGCGTGCGTAGGTGTAGCTGCCCTGCGCGGCGAAGCCCTTCGAGAACCGGCGACGCAGGTCGACCTGCATCGAGTTGTAGTCGCTCCGGCCGTAGTTGCGCGTCACGTTGACGTTGCTCACGGCCGGGTTCAGCACGAACAGGTTCACCGGATAGCCGGCGGCGACGCCGTTCGTCCGCCAGATGCCGTTGTTGCCGGTGCGCAGGTTCGACGAGATGCCCTGTGGATCGGGTGCGAACGGGTTCAGACGGCCGACCCACGTGGCGTTCGTGAACTGCGTCGACGTGTAGAGCGTCTGGTCCGCGGCGTTCCCGGGCGCGGTGCCCGTGAAGTGCGCCAGGAAGAGCGGCAGTGGCGCCGTGCCCGTGCCCGGTCCGGCGTACTTGAAGCTGCCGATGCGCGTCGGATCGCCGGAGTTTGTGTTGGCGATCAGGTTCTGCTGGGCGAGCAGGAACTGGTTCGCGACGTTGTCGGTCGTGTTCTGGCCCATCAGGCCCGACTCGATGTAGTTCGCGAAGTTCCAGTTCTCGCTGACCCACGGATCGTTGTTGCGGTTGCCGACGTAGCGGACTTCCGCCGCCATGTCGCGCGAGAGCGATCGCTGGAATCCCACCGTCCACGAGTCCGTGCTCGGAATCTGAATGTCCGGATCGAAGACGAAGATGCTCTGCGACGCGAGCGCCGTCAGCGGGAACGTCGGCGTCTGCGCGAACCCCGGGTTGGTCAGCCGGTTCTTCTGGCTGAACAGGAGCGGATAACCAGCGGGATCGCCCGGATCAACGAGCGGGAAGTCCGTGTTCGACGTGCCGCGGGTCGCGGGCGTGGTGGTGCCGGGGTTGCCGACGTACACGGTGCGGAAGCGATCGATGCGCTCGTAGTTGAACGCACGGCTGTAGCCGCCCGAGACCGTCGCCTGCTCCGGATCCCCCAGGATGTGGCGCAAGAAGCCGCTCTGTACCATCGGCCGCCAGTTCACGCCGGCGTTCGGCGCGAAGTTGTTCGTGTCGATGTTGTAGCCCTTGGTCTCCGACGTCAGCGGAAAGAACGTCGCTGCCGTGAAGCTCGGATTACCCAGGTAGCCCGGCCGATTGATCGCGCACTTCCGGCCGTTGCCGTCGTCACCCGTTCCCGAGATGCCGCACGCGTCCGCCATCGCGGAGCCCGTCAGGCGTCCGACGGTGGCGACGAGCGGCATCTGCAGCACATACCGCAGACCGGCCGTGACGGTGACGTTCGGCTTCCAGCGCCACGAGTCCGTCGCGTAGAACCCGTATTCGTCCTGACGCTCGGCGTCACGCGAGAGGCCGTTGAACACGTACTGCGTGCCTTCGTTGTTCAACTGGCCGGTGCCCGGCAGCGACGACACGCGGCCGGTGAGCAGGCCGTAGAGTGCCATCGCGTTGCCGAGGTCCGTCGTGGTCGCCGTCGGGAAGTTCGTGGTGGTGAAGATCGACGCCACAATCGCCGGGTCGTTCACCATGTTGGCGTTGAGGCCGAGCGACACGCCCGGTGCGATGCGCCGGTTCTCACTCCAGTTCGACACGCGCGTGAACGAGAACCCGAACTTCATGCTGTGGTCGCCCTTCAGCCAGTTCAGGTTGTCGTCGACGTTCCAGTTCACGGTGTTCCGCGCCGTCGCGCTCGCGAGGGCGTTCGGAAACGCGTTCGTCAGGTTGAACCCGAGCGACATCGCGTAGCCGTCCTGGTTCACGTTCGGATCCTGGTAGAGCGCCTGCGTCGCTTCCGTGCGGAAGTTGATCGGCGACCACTGCCAGCCGACGAGCACTTCGTTCACCATGTTCGTGTTCAACGTCGTGCGCAGCGTGCCGGAGCCGGTGGTGCGGAACGAGTCCTGACCTGCCTGCACCGGGAAGCCCGGGAACGTCGGGTCGGAGTTGTTCAGCGTGTCCGGCGTATCCATGAACTTCTGCCAGTAGTACGTGCCGGTCAGCCGGTTGCGCCGGGACAGGTTCAGGTCCACGCGTCCGGTGGGCGCGTGGCGCCTCGACGCCACCTCGATCTGGTAGTTGAACGTCTCGGTGTTCGGCGCCGTCGCGGACTGCTGGACGTTGCCGCCGGCGAATCCCGCGGAGGTCTGGCGGATCTTCGTGAGCAGCGCCAGCACGGTGGGGTCCACATTGTTCGCCGCGATCAGCGCGGCGTTGCCCGAGTTGGCGATCACCTGGAGCACGTTGATCGTCCGCGGCGACGAGTTGTTGTAGGTGAAGTTGCCGGCCAGTGCCGACTCGCGGATGACGGTGCGGGCGCGCGCGGTGCCGCTCGGCTCCCACAGCTCTTCCTGGTTGAAGAAGAAGAACGCCTTGCCGTGGCCGTCGAACAGCCCCGGAATCACGATCGGGCCGCCGACGCGTCCGCCGTACTGTTGCAGCGTCGCGCGCGCGCGCGGCAGGCGGCTGACGTTGTAGTTGAAGAACGAGTTCGAGTTCAGCGACTTGTGCTGGAAGTAGTCGTAGAGGCTGACGTTGTACTGGTTCGTTCCCGAGCGCGTGACGAACTTGATCTGCGTCGCGCCGTTGCCGGTGCTGTCGGCGCCGCCGGCCGCCGTCGAGAGCGTGACTTCCTCAACCGCGTCGAGACGCGGCGTCACGAGCGAGAAGAAGCCGTCGCCGTTCTGCAGCAGGTTGCCCGTCGTCACGCCGTCGATCGAGATGTTGATCGTGTTGTCCGGCAGGCCGTTGATCGTGGAGTCTCGCGCGTTCTGCGATCCGCCTGACGTGGACACGCCCGGCAGGAAGATCAGAAAGTTGAGCGCGTTGCGGTCCGGCCGCGGGAGGCTCGAGATGAACTCGGTGCTCACCGTGGACGTGACGGTCGGCGATTGCGTGCGGATCAGGTCGGTGCTGGTGCCCTTGACCTCGACGGTCTCGCTCACGGCGCCGATCTGCAGGACCGTGCGGCCCAGGTTGCCCGGCGTGCCGGACAACAGACGAACGTCTTTGATCTCAGCGGTCTTGAAGCTCTGCAGCGAGATCGTCACCGTGTACGTGCCCGGATCCAGCGACGGAAACGAGTACGCGCCCGAGCTGTTGGTTGTGGTCGTCTGTGGGACGCCGGTTGCATTGTTCTTTACGGTGACGTTGACGCCTGGAATGACGCCTCCGTCCTTGTCAACGACAACGCCCGCCAGCGAACTGGCGGAACTTGCGCCTTGTGCGAACGCCGGCGCGGCGAACAGTACCAGCGCGCACGCCAGCACTACCATCCTTCGGATCGTGTCCATGGATTGCCATTCCCCCTGTGTTGTTCGTTCTGAGATCAAGTTGATCGATAAGCGACACATCCAATGCAAAACACGTCGCACTTTCGAACGAAGATGCGTGGACGCGTGCAGTGTCTGCGTTCGAACGTCAGGCAGAAGGACAGTGACCGGTATCGTGACGAGCGTGTTCCGGTCACGAACAGTACGGCCGCGCGATGTTCGGCTTGAGACTGTTCGCGCGATCGCGAACACACACGATGTGTGTCGATACGACCGGTGGTGAACCGCTCTGATTCACGCTCGTCGCAGGCAGAACGGAAATCGGGTTTCGCGTATCCAAGAACCCGGACGCGACCGCGCGGCGGTAGAATCGCCTGCATGTTTTTGCAGGCTCGATTTCGACATCGTGTCGCCGCCCTGGTTGTCGCGCTCGCGGCCGGATCTGTTGCGGTCCTGGCACAGACACCGGCCGGTACTGTCGCGCTCTACGACATCGTGATCCGTCACGGACGCGTGCTCGACGGCATGGGCAATCCATGGATCCGTGCGGACGTCGCGATCAGGGACGGCCGGTTTGTGGCGATCGGCCGGATCGAGGGCAAGGGCACGCAGGAGATCGACGCAACCGGACGCTACGTCTCGCCCGGCTGGATCGACATGATGGACCAGTCCGGTAACGTGCTGCCCCGGAACGGACTGGCCGAAAACAAGTTGCGCATGGGCGTGACGACCGCGATTGGCGGCGAAGGCGGGACACCGGTCGGCGCCGAACGCGTCGCGGAGTACTTTGCCGGTCTCGAACAGTCCGGCATCAGCATCAACTTCGGCAGCTACTTCAGCGAGACGCAGGCGCGCAACGCCGTGCTCGGCAATACGTCACGCGAGCCCAACGCCGAAGAGTTGCAGAAAATGCAGGCGGTGCTCGACACGGCCATGCGCGGCGGTGCGATGGGCATGACCACCGCGCTGATCTATCCGCCGAGCAGCTTCGCGAAAACGGACGAGCTCGTCGAGATGGCGAAGATCGCCGCGCAGCACGGCGGCATCTACGCCAGCCATATCCGCGACGAAGGCAAAGACCTGATTCAGTCGATCCAGGAAGCGATCGCGATCGGCGAGCGCGCTGGACTTCCCGTCGAGGTGTTTCATCTCAAAGCCGCCTGGCAGCCCGGCTGGGGCTCGTTGATGAAGACGGCAGGCGAGACGATCGAAGCCGCTCGTGCGCGCGGCGTGGACATCGCGGCGGACATGTATGTGTACACCGCCGGCGGCACGGGGCTCGAAGCGACCATTCCGACGTGGGCGCAGGAAGGCGGGCGACCGGAGCTCCTCAAGCGGCTTGCCGATCCCGAAATTCGCGCGCGCCTCAAGCGCGAGATCGTCACGGGCTCGCCCGGCTGGTCGAATCTCGTCGAGGCGGCCGGCGGCTGGAACAACATCGTCCTCGCCAACGCACGCAACGCCGACAACGCGAAGTTTCAGAACAAATCGCTCGCGGCGATTGCCGCAGAACTGAAGAAAGATCCGGCCGATGCGGCGTTCGATCTCGTCACGCAGGGCTCGGGCCGCGTGATGGCGATCTACCACATGATGAGTGAGCCGGACGTCGAAACGGCGCTGCGCTTTCCGTGGACCAGCATCGGCAGCGATGCCGGGGCGGCGGCGGCCGCCGGCGGCCAGGACCCGACGGGGCTGACGCATCCGCGTGCGTACGGCAATTTTCCGCGCGTCATCGCCCGCTACGTCCGCGAGCGGCAGGTCCTCTCACTCGAGCAGGCCGTCCGCAAGATGACGTCGTGGCCTGCCACCCGGATGCGGCTCGCCGACCGCGGCGCCATCCGCGCCGGCTGCTGGGCTGATGCCGTGATCTTCAACCTCGACACGCTTCAGGACCTGGCGACCTACGACGAGCCGACCCTGTCTCCCACCGGCATCGACTACGTGCTGGTCAATGGCCAGGTGGTGATCGACCACGACCGCCATACTGGGGCCAAGCCCGGCAAGGTCCTGTATGGGCCGGGACGTCAAAAATGATCCCCGGAATCATTTCGCTCTGATCTATCCTCTTGCGCATGTTGCGCAAACTCCTGATCGTTCTTCTCGTGTTGTCCGCGTCGGTCGCGGCAGCCCCGCAGCGTGGTGGCGGCGGCGGTGGCAGCGGGGCCCCGGCCATGATTGCCGAGCCCACGCCGTTCGAAGTCTTCGTCGACAAGATGAAGCTGAGCGGCGATCAGATTGACGCCGTCGCCAAGATCCTCCAGACCGGCGCAGGCAAGGCCGCGCCAGTCGCGCAGGAAATGATCCAGCTGCGGCAGAAGCTGCTCGTCGCTGAAACCGCCGGCAAGGCCGACGACGTGACGGCGGCGCTCACGGCGTACTCGACGGCCGCGGCGAAGATGGCAGCCCAGGAAATCGCGACGTTCACGGAGATTCAGGGCGTGCTGAAGGGCGGCCAGCTCAACAAGTCGGGCGAAGGCCTGACGATGATTGCGGGCATGTTCCATCCGCCGGCGCCCCGCGCCGGCGGCTCGCAGCGACGCGGAGGTGGCCAGTGAAAAAGATTTCCACCGCAGTCCTCCTTGCGGCTTTCCTCATCGCGCCAGTCACGCTGCTCGCACAGGGCGGCGGCCGGGGAGGATCAGCCTCCCGCATGGACCTGCTGACCCAGAGCTTCTCGCTGACCAAGGATCAGCAGAAGCAGGTCAAGACCATCCTCGACACCGACTTCAAGAGCGCGGCGCCGCTCCGCGATCAGCTCAAGAAGACGCGCGAGGCGCTGGGCGTGGTGTTTGAAGCCAAGAAGCCGCAGGCCGACATCGATCAGGCCGTGAAGGCGTACGCGGCGCAAGTGACCGCGATGACGCAGGCGGAAACGAAGGCGCTCGCGAAGGTGCTCCAGGCGCTGACCGCCGATCAGCGCGGCAACCAGCAGGCGACCCAGTCGGCGGTCTACATGATGCGAGGCGCGTTCGCCGGCAAGAAGTGGGACGCGGTCCCGGACGTCTGGTTCTACTGATCGCATCCGTGCGACGCGCACTCGTCATCGGAGTCTCAGTTCTCGCCGCGGGCGCGATCGCCGTCGCGATTGCGCTCGCAACGCCGTCAGGCTTCACGGCGCTGTGGCCGTACCTGCCGGCCTCGGTGCAGACGCGGCCGTCGTTCTACCTGCAGTCGGCGATGAGCACGATCTCGCGTGACGCCATCCGGCGCGATGCGGTCGATTGGCCGGCCGTCAACGCGCATGCGAAGGAACTTGCGAAGGACGCGAAGACCGCCGCCGATACCTACCCGGCCATCCGATACGCGCTCGAACAACTAAAGGATGGGCATTCGGCGATCACCGCACCCACCGGCGGCAATGCGGGACCGCAGGGCGCGTTCGGCATCATGACGCTGTTCCCTGAACGCGTCGTCGCGATCGTCTATCCGGACAGCGTGGCGTACAAGGCCGGGATTCGAGCCGGCGATGTGATCGAGCAGGTCAACGGCGCCCCGCCGGTCGCGAGCACCGACCCGCGCACACGCGGGTACTTCGTGAACATCCCGTCGCCATCGGCGACGCTTCGGATGCGGCATCCCGGCGACAAGGACGCGCACGACGTCAACCTCACAGTGGGCGGATACCAGCCACTGCCGGCGCTCGCGCACCGGATCGGCAGCGATCTCGGGTACGTCGAGATTCCCGCGACCACCGGAGCGGATCAATTTGCCGAGCGCGTGCGCGAGTCGATGTCGGTGGCGGATGCGCCGACCGTGTGCGGCTGGATCGTCGATCTTCGCTTCAATAACGGCGGTGAGCTGTGGGCGATGCTGCAGACGCTGCGGTCGCTCGCCGGCGAAGGCCCGCTCGGATCGTTCGTCGGCACGAACGGACAGACCGTGGCCTGGACGTATCCGACGTCCGGACCATTCGCGCTCTCGAGACCTGAGCACGGACTCAATCGCGCCGACCCGCCGGTGGCGGTGCTGACGAGCCGGCTGACCGCGCGCGCCGGCGAGCTCGCCGCGATCGCGTTCCGCGGCCGTCCGAACACACGCGCCTTCGGCGAGGCGACGTGGGGCGCGCCGTTCGAGAACACCTCGTTTCGTCTGCCCGACGGCGCGCGACTCGATCTCGCAACCGCCAAAGCCGCCGATCGCACCGGCCACGCCTACGACGGCCGCCTTCCTCCCGACGAAGCCATCACGATCGACTGGGCCAAGCTCACCGCCGTGGACGATCCGGCGATCGTCGCCGCGGGGACGTGGCTGCGGACGCAGCCGGGCTGTAAGAAATAGTCAGCCATTCGTACGTAGGCCGGGCCTCTAAGGCCCGGCAGTCTTGGCGGACCTAAGAGGTCCGCCCTACGTACTGCAAGCGCGCATCTCCCGTTCAACGTCTGGTTGCGATGACGGCGAGCCGGTCTGTCTCGCCCGGCGCGATCGTCCGATCGTACGCGCCGTAGAATGCGGCACCGTCAAAGCCGGCCGCGTCGAGAGACGTCTCCACCTCATCTCGCGTCCAGCACTGCATCACGAACTCGTACGTCGTCGTCTGCTCTCCGGATCCCGTGTTCAAGACGTGCTCTTCCGAGATGAGCAGCTGCTTCGTTTCCTCATCCAGCGACGTCACGCTGCTGAACGTCAGCGTGCCGCGTGACGTCGACACGGACTTGCGGAACAGCGGCTCGTCGCGCTTGCGGTGAACCGTCTCGTCCCACTCGCGCACGTCGAGTGCGAGCACGCCACCGGGGCGGAGGATCCGCGCGAACTCCGTGAAAACAAATCGGCGGTCGGCCGCATCCAGAAAGTCGTTCAGCACGCCTCGGCAC
>Ga0137451_1000673_pt1 | contig 10418 bp, 5 predicted proteins | sample EasRivERMGT500_2_FD_102336 | JGI IMG/M metagenome (GOLD analysis project Ga0137451, IMG submission 102336) | Soil microbial communities from meander-bound floodplain in the East River, Colorado, USA - East River MetaG ERMGT500_2 | ecosystem: Environmental > Terrestrial > Soil > Floodplain ...
GTTGGTAGATATTGTCTTTACAATAACCAGGTTGCAGGTAGAAAGAAGATTCGGGGTCTGCACCAATATCTCCATCCCGTGAAAATTTTTTGCCGGATGCGCCTCCATAAGCCCACACCAATTCAGCCTTTGTATTCACATTAATGAATTCTGTTTTTATGATCATCCCCTCGGCATCAGCCAGAGCCAATACCGAAATATTTAAAGAACCATTGCCCAGCATAGAGTCTTTGATCGTATATATCATGCTGCCAGCCTTGTAAATAGCTTTGATATACCCGGCGCTGATCAGCCATTTACTTTCGTTGCCGCTGACCAAACCAAATTTAAAATTGCCTCCCATGCCCGGCATGTATAAAGCAAACTCCGGCAGGTCGCCTGCTTCTATCCTAAAGCCTGTGTTGGTTCCATACAAGGCCCTGTTGAAACGCATCTTACCATTTACACAAACAAAATCATTGCCTTCGGGTCGGTAATGAATGCTTCTTTCTTTATCATGCCAGTATTTAACTACATTATTATTTTGTGCAAATGATGACCAGGCAACAGGAAAAAGAAAAATGATAAAGAAAAATAATGACCGCATGAACATGAGATTTAAAACACATTATCAATTGACGGCCTGCTGTATTGTTCTTTGCTATCGGTTGTTTTAGGCAACCCAAAATAGAAATACAAAGTGCGTTTGGTTGAACCATTGATCTTTGTCGGTTCACTTTGCGGGCCAAGTGCCGATGTATTGTAACTGATATTTAATGCCAGTTTGGTACCAATGGGCGGAATACAATCTAAAAAAGAAATATTTCCAACAGGCAATTCAGGATGCGGCCGTACGCCGGTGAGACCATAAAAATCAAAGAGCCGGACATATAATCCTGTATCTTTCGATGCTACATAAAATTTACCCTCCACGGTATTAAACTCCATCCATGTTATATCACCATAGTAACCTTTGAATTCCGGGTATATCATGGGCGAATAACCCGTTTGTGTATTGTTGTACAAATTCTGCCAGACGTTTACCGGTGTACCTGCACTCCTGTTCTTCCATTGCCGGTAAGGTCCCTTACCCAGCCATTTTGCTCCCAAAATAAAATTTTCAGGGTAACTGAAACTTATGCCGGCAAATGGATAGGAACCATTCAACACATATTCATACTCCAGGCTCACCCAGCCACTGCCGTACATTTTCCATACTGCTGTTTTCATGTTGCCATCATAAGTAAATTCTACAATGGCGGTATTGCCTTGCTGGTGTTGTTTAGATGAAACAACATTGCCGCTACCCTGAACCAAAACTGGTCCATTTTTAAATGAAAGGTTATCCATCATAACATTTTTTATTCCTGTAAGCATTCCTGTTTTTTTATTAAGTATAACGGAAATATCACCGCCTTTAAGTGTAAAAGCAGAATCAGTTTCAGTAACAGATGCTACACTGTCGTTCATCAGCAGGACGCCGGTCAATAATTGCTCATTGCTTTTTATTTTCCATGTCCACCTGTAAATCTCTTTTTTGAAAGGGTCGCGGGCAACAAGCACCAGGGCATCGTATTTTTTATAATCAGCCGGAAGATTCAATTCAATATTTCCTGTGGCGCCGGGCAGAACTGAAGAAACGCTTACGGTTCCCTTTTGCTCAACAGTATAACCCGAAAATTTATCCTGTGGCTTATAATAATTCACCAAGGCGTATTGAAAACTGCATTGATTGATATTGGTAAAATGAAACCGGTTCTCTACGGCTAGCTTTCCATCAAAATTTGCGGGCAATTCTTTCATCCAGATCTTAACAGGAGAAAAAATTTCACGCAACGCAAAAAAACTTCCTTCTTTTTCACGATGAGGCCCCATGATCCCATCAGGCGCATTCAGGCCATTGGCATCAAGCACATTATTAAAATCGGTTCGCACAATTCCTTCATCCAGCATGGCCCATATAAAACCTCCACCACTTTTCTTTGCATGCCAATGCAGTTCCCAGAAATCTGCCATACCCGAACCAGCGCCACCATCATCCTGCGAATGCAGAAATTCGGTTGGCATGTAAATAAGAGAATCATTTAGAATTTTTTGGGTGCTGTAATAATCTTCATAATGGTTGCAGTCAATACCATTAAAATCATTGCCCGGCCTGTGATGCGGATGAATAACAGGGCGTTTGGAAAAATCCCACTTTCCAAAATCACCATCCAGTTCCTTATTGGTGCCGCCTTCATTTCCATTATCCCAAAAAATGATTGAAGGATGATTCAAATCTCTTAATACCATTTCCTTTACCAACGGCCTGCCGGCTTTTGTACTATAAAATTTCTGCCAGCCTGCCAGTTCATCCAGCACATATATGCCTAATGAATCACATAGTTCCAAAAATTTTACATCGGGCGGATAGTGTGAGCACCGCACTGCGTTCATGTTCATCTCCTTCAGCAACTTTACATCCATCAGCTGAATATCATCATTCAATGTTCTGCCGGTTTCGGGCCACCAGCAATGCCGGTTGGTTCCTTTCATTTTAATTTGCACGCCATTCAGGTAAATGCCATCGCCCCTTCTTATTTCGATAGTCCAGAATCCAAATTTTCCTGTCGTTTGAAAAATTATTTTCCCTGCCTCCTTTAAATAAATATTGACTTTATACAAGTACGGGGTTTCACTTGTCCATTGTTTTATATTATTCAGAACGCCATTAACCGTAACAACAGAATCACTACCCAATGCTTTTGATGAAATAGATTTAACCAATTTACCATCCGCATCTGAAATTTCTGTCGATAAGTATTCCTGCCTTTTATTATTTTTTACAAATGCCTGCATAGCAAAACTTCCATCTGCTTTTGCATTGATAGCTATGTAGTCAATATGTTCTTTCGGGACTGCCTCAAGAAAAACAGGACGAAAAATACCGCCGAATATCCAGTAATCCGCCAGGCGTTCTGCATTGTTCACACTGGCGTCTGCACTCATTTTGCTTACTGCGACTTCCAGCAGGTTTTGTTTACCAAATTTCAGCTTATCAGTAATATTATATTTAAACCGGTAAAAAGCTCCCTGGTGAATTTCGCCGGCAACCTTTCCGTTGATCTTTACTTCAGTATCTGTCATGCTGCCATCAAAAACAATAGATATTTCTTTGTTCTTCCAAGCTGTCGGAACAGTAAAATTGTATTTATACATTCCTTTCTCATCGTTGAATCGAAAATTTTTTCCATAGGTTTTATAATCCCTGCCGTAATTATAATTGCCAAAGCCCTGCTGCTCCCAGCAGGAGGGTACCTGTATCTTTGTCCAGTAGCCGCTTTGCCGGCCACCTGTACAAAAAAAATCCCAGGCAACTGTTTTATCACTCCCTGTTCCGGAGAGAAATTGAATTTCCTTTTGCTGTGCATTGATAGTTGTTACTCCAAAAAAGTAAATGCATAGCGACACGAGTAATGGTGTTCTTTTCATTTCAAAAAACATTATTGCTTGTAAAATTCGACAGTATTAATAACCAGGTTATAGTCTGTAAAATATATCCTCAGTTTGTTTTTTTTATTGTTGAGTGTATGCAATGATACTCCCGTTGAATAGCCCCTGGTGACATTCTCTTTCCATTCTTTGCTGTCTGCTTCTGCATGGACATTCATCGTTACAGGAGTTTCATCGTTGACCGCAATTGCATACCGTACATTTTTGGATTTGTCCACGTCAAAAGAAGGCAGGCATTTAACCACAATTGAATAGCGGCCTGCATCAAATGCCGGCAATTCAAATTCAATATAAACAGGATCAATGGTGGAAGACAGGGATTTGTTTTTATTGAAAGCAGTTATTCCGCTACCATTGATACCCAGGCCTGGTATCATTTGAATACCTGTTATACCTGTTTCCTTTTTTGAAGTAAAAGATGAAGCAGGCAGGATGAATTGTGCTGTTGCTGTTTGAGAATATAATTTTTGTAAAGAGTCTCTTTTTGCCGGAGAAACAGAATCAAAAGTCAATGGCATATTAAATACGGCCTGGTCACGGGGTTTCCAATCCATTATTCCATCCCATTTACCGTTTTCAAGCCTGGTATTATATTCCTTCGTTAAAAATTTAATCCGGTCAAAAAATTCCCTGACCTTTTTTGCGTTATATGGGTTTCCTGATTTATTGTCCGGGGTTTGCAAGAATCCGCTTTTTGCTTACAGTATTTTTTCATTCATCAATTCAGCCCCGAAAACAGGATACATCACCAATTCAAAATAAGCATCCTGTAACTCTGCAGGAATACTATCAGCTAATGATTGTGTTTTCCTGCCTAACTCTTCATATTTCTGTAATCGTTCCTTCATCTGCTCAATTGAAAAAGCAACCTTATTCATATGTTCCGGCTTTCCGGAAGCAGCTAATAAATAATATTCATTCTTTATAGCAGCTATGGGTCCGACTAATTTTTTACCAAAAATTTCTTCGGCCCATATTTTAGTATAGTCATATGCCTTAGCCAGGGAAGCTTTTGTTATATCCCATGCCATATCCATCGAGAACTGTACTTCCAATTCCGCGGGCTTTATATCACCCACATTAAAAACCCAAAGTTGCCGGGCGCCGTATTGCCAGGCCTTGTTCATCTCATAGGCAATCAACGATGGGGAGATGGATGACAACCATAAATAATCCTGGGGTGCACCCCAATAGGATAAATGATAGTACACGCCATTGCCACCACTTCTTTTTCTTTCGTTTTCATCGGGCAGCTGGCGAATGTATCCGTGGTTATCATCCGGCCAGATGATGGTGATATCACCAGCCAATGGCAACCCCCGGCGATACAAACTCAATACTTCTTTATATGGAACAAATATTTGCGGTATTTCAGAAGCTGATCTGCCGAAATCATTGCTCAGGATTTTCCGCTGGTCATTAATTATATTGTCAAGTAATTTTAATTTTCCATCCGGGTTATCCGGCCCGGGCATACTGCCGTCATGCACACCCCGCATTCCAACTGTAAATACAGATTCGTAACCGGCTGCTTCTTTTATTCTATCATCCCAATATTTGTAAATCGCATCTTTATTTACATCATACCGCCATTCACCGGGTTTCTTTCCGTATTCCTGTTCATAATTTTCGGCCCATTCAAATACATTATTACGAAGCATGGGTTCACAATGACTGCCGCCAACCACAATGGCATAATCATCGGCCAGCTTTGGGTTTTCTTTATAATAATAAAATGCTTTGGTACAGGGATGCATCGCGGGCCAGATATAATTTGCTTTTAACCGCAACATCAACTCAAACACTTTTGCGTAGGTATTGGGACCAATATCTTTAATGACTGTATCCATGTGCCTGGCAGCCCAGGGTTGAAGTCCCCAATCCTCATCATTAATAAAAATACCGCGGTATTTTACTGAAGGCGTTGATGAAGTATAAGACCCGGATACAAATAATTGCTTACGCTTTGCAGGAGTAATATCGGCCCACCAAACAAACGGCGACACACCCATCAACCTTGATAAATGGAAAATACCAAATGCAGTACCACGACGATCATTTCCGGCTATCACCAGTATCTTCTTTGCTTTTTTATAGGGCTTGTTGATGACAGTGATATAAAAAGTTTCCCAATTATCTTTAAAAACAGGAATAGTGATATATTTTGCCTTTATCAGTTCATCCAGTAATGCAGAATGACCTATAGTGCCGGCGATGATTGTATAATCATTTACAGCATCCTGGTTATTTGTTATGAAAATGTGTTTACCACTAATATCATACACATCTTTCTTAAAGGCTTTCGTTGCAATACTTACTACTGCGGCATCTGCTTTATCATAATAAAGTAATGAAACAGCTGCAGCACTCACAACCGGGAAAGAAAGGGAGTCGGCATTTTCAGCTATTGCTAAATTATCAACTTGTGCTGTTGCCATAACCCGGAACGAAAGGAATGCGGCAAGCAGGCAACTTTTAATTTTTATTCTGGCATATTGTTTACACGTTTTCATCAGTGCACTTACCTGGCCGGTTTTAAATTGATTGTTATTGGCTCATCCCTGTCGCAGGTTATTTCTCCATTTGAATAATGCAACTCAGCCAGTTGAATGACACTTCGTTTAAGCTCAAAAGGATTTTTAGCACCCGGGTTATCTTTTACCCGGCCGGGATGTGTGAAATAAAAGATATACGCTTTATTATCGTTTACGACTACATCGCAATGGCCACCTATTGCCTGGTCATCTATGCCTTTCCCCGGTTCTTCCAATATTCTTGTTGATTGCTTTATCCATTTCAGCAAATCATCAGAAGAATAGATTTCCATCCCTTTCCACACATCCACTATCATAAAATATTTTCCCTGCCATACAAATACTTTTGGTCCTTCGCCTCTGGCTGCAATGGCTTTGCCTTTATCTTCCCAGTTATATAAATCTTTACTCTCTGCATACCAGATAGATTTGCCGTCTTTTTCATTATTGTACCATAAGCGCCATGTTCCGCCAGGTAACCTGAACACACTGGCATCAATTACTTTATCATTAACAAGTTTTAAAGTTGATTCGTATTTCCAGTTGAGCAAATCACTACTGATAAGATGAATGATATTCCTGGGATGGTTCCAGTCTTTAAAAACACCCGGCACATAGGTGAGGAACATGTGATACAATTCTTTCTCTTCAATTATATCGGGCGCCCAAAAAGTGTAGACGCTATCGGGCCGGTAATTAATGTTGGCGGTGTCTTTATACTTCCATGTCCGTCCATCTTTTGATTCGGCAATACCGATCCTGGTACCATGCACCCAGGCAACACCGCTGCTGTCGTTTAATGTTGCGCGCCGGTTGGTATAAAACATCCACCAGCATTTTTTCTTTTTATTAAAAATGATAACAGGATCAGCGGCGCCGTGATAAACAGGATCATCAAACAATGGTTTAGCGGCAGTTTTCTTTTCCTGTGCATAGGCACAAAATGAAGCAAGTGAAATTACTATCCAAAGGAATACTTGCTTCATACAAACAAATTTTTACTCACTTTAATTCAATTACAACAATACTTTTTGCAGGCAATGCTACTGTCAAATAATCTCCTTCTTTTTTCGCTCCTTTAAATTCAGCAGGTTTTAGTTTAGAGGGGTTTTCAAAAGTATTAATGTCGGTAAAACTGCCGGATGTAAGGATATTTGCATTCCATTGTTTCCATGACGCACCCTGTATGATGGTTTTGATATTAATTGCTTTTACGGGGTCAAGATTTACCAATGATATATGAATTACACCCAACGAATCTTTAGAAGCTGAAACATTTACAGCAGGAATTTTTTGTGTGCCTGATTGGTACATCGGGCTGTTTATCTGGACGGGCAGCCATTTGGCATCCTGGTGTACTTTGTACAAATCAAATACATGATAGGTTGGCGTAACGATCATTTGATTTCCTTTTGTAAGGATCAATGCCTGCAACACGTTTACGGTTTGTGCAAGATTTGCTAACCGAACCCTGTCACTATGATTGTTAAAAATATTAAGTGTGGATGCAGCAATCAATGCATCTCTTAAACTGTTTTGCTGGTAAAGAAACGATTTGTTCGTGCCGGGTTCAACATCTGTCCATATTCCCCACTCATCCACGGCCATCGCCACTCTTTTAGCAGGGTCGTAGCGGTCCATTATAGTTGCATGGCGGGTAATGATCTCATCCATCCTTAATGCTTTTTGCAGTGCGATAAAATATTCATCCTCGCCAAACGAAGTAGCAGAACCTTTTTCGGCCCAGGTTTTTGGAACGGTATAATAGTGCACCCCAATACCCCACATCAAACCCGGGGGAATATTTTTCATCATCACATCCGTCCAGTTATAATCTTCCGAATTAGCGCCGCTTGCAATTTTTTTCAATGCTGCATTGGGATAATTTTTTGTGTAATTGGCATACCGCCTGAATTCGTTTGCATAATATTCAGGTGTCATTCTTCCGCCACATCCCCATGTTTCATTACCGACACCCCAAAAAGATACATTCCATGGTTTATCCCTGCCATTTTGTTTACGCAAATTTGTCATTGGGCTTTGTCCGTCAAAATTGAGATACTCTACCCACTTACTCATCTCTTCCACAGTGCCACTCCCTACATTGGCGCTTATATAAGGTTCGCATCCCAGCAAACTGCACAATTCCAGGAATTCATGCGTTCCAAAACTATTGTCTTCTGTAACATTTCCCCAATTGGTATTATTCATGGCAGGTCGTTGAGTTCTTGGGCCAATGCCATCTCTCCAATGATATTCATCGGCAAAACAACCCCCCGGCCAGCGCAGGTTGGGTATTTTAATTTTTTTCAATGCTTCAACCACATCCAAACGTATCCTGTCTTTCTTTGGCAAAGAAGAAGTATCGCTCACCCAAAATCCGTCATAGATGCACCTGCCAAGATGTTCTGAAAAATGCCCGTAAATATTTTTGCTGATAGTAACAGAAGGATTCATGGCATTTACAAATAATACAACAGGATCCTGTGCTTTTACAACGCCGGCATTAAAAAAAATAATCGATGTAAAAACAACTTGCAGTAAAGTTTTTTTTGATCTCATTGTGTTGCTTTTTATAGTTCGTTTGATCAACCCGCTATTGTTTTAAAATTGCCTCTATCCTAACCAGTTCATCTTTATTGAAAGAGAGGTTTTGCAGGCATTGGATGGAATCCAGCAATTGCTCCCGTTTGCTTGCTCCAATTAAAACAGAGGTTATCCTGTCGTCTTTCAGCAGCCAGGCTAATGCCATTTGCGCCAATGTTTGCCCGCGTTGCAGCGCCAATTCACGAAGCAGCCTGATTTTTTTCAACTTGTCTTCTGTAATCTGCCCTGCCTTTAGAAAAACATTTTTAGCTGCACGTGAGTCGTCGGGTATTCCATCCAGGTATCTATCAGTCAATAATCCCTGTGCCAATGGCGAAAAGGGAATACAACCTACACCATATTTCTCCAAAACATCTAACAACCCTCCTTCAACCCACCGCTCAAACATTGAATATTTGGGTTGATGAATCAAACAAGGCGTGCCGGATTGCCTGAGTATTTCAAAAGCCCGGGCCGCCTGTTCAGCAGGATAATTGGAGATACCTGCATACAGTGCTTTTCCCTGGCGAACAATTAAATCCAAAGCCATCATTGTTTCTTCAAGCGGCGTATCCGGATCGGGGCGATGATGATAGAATATATCAACATAATCCAACTGCATTCTTTTTAAACTTTGGTCCAGGCTGGATACTAAATATTTTTTACTGCCCCAATCTCCATAAGGCCCATCCCACATCGTATAGCCTGCTTTGGAAGAAATAATCAATTCGTCCCTGTATCCTGCAAAATCTTCTTTTAAAATTTTTCCGAAATTGGTTTCTGCACTACCGGGTGGCGGGCCATAGTTATTGGCCAGGTCAAAATGGGTAATGCCGCTGTCAAATGCAGTATGAAGAATTTCTTTGCAATTATTGAGGTCATCTGCATCTCCGAAGTTGTGCCACAAACCAAGTGAAAGAGCTGATAATTTTATACCGCTGTTGCCGCACCGGCGGTATTGCATACTTTTTTGATAACGATTACTATCCGGCTGATAACTCATCCATTTAACTTTTACTACATGGCATTAATTTATAATACTGATCGTAACAGGACCTTTCAATCCCGATATTCGTGGCTCCCATTTAGAAGCATTAAACAATCCGTCTGCTCCCCTGTTTTGCGGAAGCCTTGCCGGGAAGTTGGTATTGTTGAATTTTTTCCAGGCCACTTTTCTTTTATCAAGGTCAATAATTCGGTTAGCCATGCTGTTCGATACTTTTATTTCCAGCAGGTTGTCAGCTTTCAGATCTTTATCGGCGATTACGAAGGCATACACAGGCCCTATTAAAGTAGCCAGCTTTTTTTTGTTTATGAATACCTGTGCGCTTTCATATGCTTTGCCCAGGTCAAGTAAATATTGAGATGCAGTACCGGAAGGTTTTTTAAAATGGATACTGTAAGATGCAGTACCGGAGAAGGTTTTAAAAGCATCTCCATCCAGGTCCGTCCATGGTTTTAATTCATGTAAAATAGTATTTGTAGGTAATGAGGGGCCGCCTTCTGTAAACTGCAAGGTCCATTCGCCGGTAATTTCCTGCGTTGTTCCTTCCTGTTTAATATATGGATAAGGGACTCCTGTAATTGCTTTAGCCGAAGTTTGAACGATACAACTTTCATCCGGGTTCATTTGCAGGTACACTTCAATAAAGCCGGCATCATCTTTTTTGAATTGAGCAACTCCTGACTGTGCAGTCATTGGGTTGAATAAAGCCACACCGTTTGCTTTCGTCTGCAAGGTTATCCACTCTTCTGTTTTTTTGTCGCTCCTGTTTGCAATAAAATAAAAATGGGCGCCATCAGCATTTTTGCGGCGGCTAAACTGTA
>Ga0137451_1000675_pt1 | contig 10411 bp, 6 predicted proteins | sample EasRivERMGT500_2_FD_102336 | JGI IMG/M metagenome (GOLD analysis project Ga0137451, IMG submission 102336) | Soil microbial communities from meander-bound floodplain in the East River, Colorado, USA - East River MetaG ERMGT500_2 | ecosystem: Environmental > Terrestrial > Soil > Floodplain ...
CGAGAAGCTCGCGGCCAAGGAGGCGCTGCCGCCGGCGTTGCCGGTCCGCAAGTTCGTCACCGGTGAAGGCTTCCCGTACCTCGGTCGCTCACACCGGCTCCAGCTCGTCGCCGACCTCGACGTCCCCGTGAAGCTCGAGGCCGGCCGCTTCAAGATGCGCCGCGACGAGGTAGCCCGCGGCCGAGCCATGATGGTTCGCTGGTACACCGCTCACGCGCAGCCCTGGCTCATGGCCCGGGTGGCTCGATACGCCGATCGCGCTCGCGTCGCGCCCGGTGTGGTCACCGTCCAGGACCTCGGCTTCCGATGGGGATCCTGCGGCAAGGGCGGCCGGCTGTACTTCCACTGGCAGAGCATCCTGCTCCCGCCGAGCGTCGTCGACTACATCGTGGTTCACGAGCTCGTCCACCTGCGCGAGCCGCACCACACGCCCGACTTCTGGCGCGCCGTCGAGCGCGCCATGCCCGACTGGGAACCACGCCGGCGCTGGCTCGCCGAGCGCGGCCACGGGTTCATGGTGTAGGGAGGGAGCAAACGCGGCGGCTCCTGCCGAACGTGATCTTGGGATCGTTGTTCGCCGGTGGCGTCCTCTTCAGTGCGGAGCTGTCATCGGCGACCGCCATCGGCGCGGGTGACAAGGGCGTCTCGAGCGGGAGGACGCGCAAACGGTCGTGGAGATCGTGCGGCTCGGGATGAGGCATGGCGCGGCGGGTGTCTCGCGCTCCTGCATCGCGGCTGACGCGGGTCCGGAGATCTCGCGCAGTTGCCGTGCATGCACCGGGCATCGCTCTTGCTGATCCATTGCCGTGGACGCGCCTTCGATGCGTCCCGCTGCAAAGGATCAATGCACTCTCCCGATCATGCCGCGCTCCGCTTCGCGTCGACACCACGCGTCATGATCACCGCCTTCCTGCTCGGCCTCGCGGGCCACGCGACGGCTGCCCCCTCGAACCCGGCGACCCCAACACCCCCGCCGACAACGGCGTCCAAGGCGTCACCGCCCTCGCCGCCGGTGATCGAAGACAAAGCGAAGTACACCGCCTTCGACCTGGCGCGTAACGAGATCCGCGTCGATTCGTTGGTCGCCGGCGAGCAGCCGACCGGCGAGCAGGTGTTCGCCGGTGCCAGCAGCCTGAGTTGTGAGGCAGGCCCTTCGACGCCCGGAGGTCCGGCGCAAGTCGTCGTGAAGCCCGACGCGGCCAGGCGGTGCCCGCTGTTCGCCGATCCCGACCCTGGTAGCTTCGTCGTGCGTGTGTCGACCACGAACCAGGGCGTCGCTGGCCCCACTCACTCGATCACGGTGGACTTCGACAAGGGCAGCCTGTTCTCTGGTTCGGTCTCCTTCGACGGCTCCCAGCTCCACATCGCTGGACCGTTCCTCCCGTCGGCCCGAGCGGACATCTGCTTCGCGTACTACTCGCTCAAGGACAGCCAGTGGGTCGCGGTGACGAACAGCGTGACAGCGCAGCCCGAAGCCGACGAGGTCGTCGTCCCGCTGGCGCTGTTCGGCGTGTCGGGCACGGTCTACGCCATGTACGGCGCGTGCCCGCACGCCGCCGACGCCACCCCTCCAGCGACCGTCCTCCGGCTCACCTATCCGACGCTCGTCATGCATGACATCGCGGGACCGCACGGGCACGTCCAGGAATTCGACTGCAAGGACAAACCCGGCACTCCGGGCTTCACAACGCGTTACGATGGCGATCCTGGGCCCAGTTACGAGATCTGCATCGATCAGGCGAACGCGCTGGGCGAGGCGCGCATCATTCGCAACCAAGATCACTACATCAAGACATTTTCGTTCGGGCGGATCACGATCCGGCACTGGAAGAACGTGGTTCCCGTGGTCACCATCGCCGGCGCCGGGATCGCCCTGAGCCAGGCCGGCTTTGCCGGCGCCGGGGTGACACCGGGGCCGACATCCGATCCTCCGAGGCCCCCCCTGACGTCGGGCGGGTTCGCATTACCCGGCACGCAAGATGGGCAAGGGATCAGCGGGACGACGATGGGCGACTACCTCGTGTCGACCGTGTTCATCCCACCACACGCACCCGGCGCCATGCACGTGGACATCAGGTTCGTCGATCCCGGCGATGCAAAGCCCAAAGCTGCGACGGCCATCGACCTCGCCGTCGATCAGGGCTATTCGGGGGCGCTGCGCCTCGGCGTGGCGCACGTGTTCTGGTCGCACGACCGCAGCTATTCGAAGCTGCAACGCGGCCCCGGGCTACCGAAGGAGATCGTGGAGACCTCCGCGACTTCCAACGAGGTCGTCGCAGGGTACGCGGTGTTCCTCGACGGCATCGGCTGGCGCGCGCCGGCCGGTCGGACGTATGCGATCTGCGACCCCGGGGCTATTGCCTTCATTCGTCGTCACGTCGGTGTGTACTTCGGATTCGGCGCGCTGAGCTACTCACCCGGTAATGTCGACTTTCTCAAATCGATCCACGCCGGCCTGGATATCGAGCTTACGCGCAATTTATCCATCGCCGTGACTGGCGTACTTCGACGCACCCAGCAGCTCGGCGGTGGCCTCCACGCTGGCGGCCCGGCACCCGAAGGCGACCTGCCGATGTCGAATCGCTACGAAGGAGGCCTCGCCATCGTCCTGAACTTCAGCACGGAGTTTGCGAAGTTTGCCACGTCCTCCCCGACCACGGGCGCATCCAGGTGATTCGCCGCTGCCTGATGACCACGTGGGTCTACAGCTCGAGCGGCTGGACGCCGAGCACGATGTGATCGGCCGACACCGCGTCGAGCCACAGCAAGAGCCGGCGCGACTCGCCGGCCGCGACGTCGATCTCGATGATCCGCCGCACCGGGTTGCCGGCGAGCGTGCGCGCGAGGTCCTGCTCGGCGGTGGACCACGCGTTCGCCAGCGGCGTGGACTGCACCGGCAGGCCCTCGACCTCGACCGAGACGCCCATGACGAACCGCGCGAACGCCGGGTTCGCGGACACGATCACGCCCTGCGGCGTCACCAGCGCGAGCGGCAGCCGGCAGCCGTCGAACGCGATCCGCGCGAGCTCGTCGCGGCTGTTCTGCGCGCGCTGCTCGATCACCACGCGCTTCGCGGGGCCCTGCCGCGCGCGCCGCCCGAACCCCATCATGTCCATCACGGTCTTGAGCTCGTAGATGAACGCGGCCATGTCCTTGTGGCGCTCGCTCGGGTGTTTTGCGAGCGCGTGAAAGATCAGCGTCTCGAGCGCCGGATCGATGCCGCCCTCGACCAGCAGCGACGGTGACTTCGGGCGCTCGTCGAGGTGCCCGGCGAGGATCTTCTGGACCGCGCCGTCCCACGGTACCTGTCCGGTGATGAGCTCGTAGAGCAGGATGCCGACGCCGTAGACGTCGCTCGCGGGCGACGCCGGCTCGCCGCGGATCCGCTCGGGCGCGACGTAGTGCGGCGTCCCCGACAGCGAGGTCGAGGCGCGGGTCGCCGTCAGCGATCGCGCGAGGCCGAAGTCGAGCAGCTTGATGACCGTCTTGTTGCGCTTGCCCTCGTGCTCTTCCTCCGAGATCAGGATGTTCTCGGTCTTGATGTCGCAGTGCACGACGCCCTGCTTGTGGATGTAGTGCAGCGCCTCCGCGAGCTGGAGCACGATGTCGCACGCCTTGCGCGTGCTGAGCTGCTTCTCGCGAAACAGGATGCGATTGAGCGCCTCGCCGGAGGCGAGCTCCATCACCATGAACATCCCGACCTTCTCGTCCTCGCCGAAGTCGACGACGGGGGTGATGTTCGGGTGCGCCATCGCGGAGGCGAACCGCGCCTCGCGGTAGAACAGCTCGCGCGCCTCGTCGGTCTCGGCGACCTGGTTCGAGATGATCTTGAGCGCGAACGTGCGCGACAGGTGGGTGTGCTTGACCTTGTAGACCTTGCCCATGCCGCCCTGCCCGATCCGGCTCAGGATCTGGTAGCGGTCGCCGATCAGCGACGAGTACTCCGCGGTCTCGGAGCGGACGTGCGCGCTGCGCGGCGGCGGGCGCGGCGTGGGGCCGATCGCGCGCGATGCCGTCGATGCGCGTTGCGGTCGCTGCGGCGTGGTCTGCTTCCCGGGGCGCGGATGCGGCGCCGGGATCGGCAGCGCACGCGCGCCCGACAGCGAGCCCTGGCCCGGCGATAGCGAGCGGGGATCGACGCGGACCTCGCTCGACTCCTCGTGCAGGCCGACCTCGGGGAGCCGCGGCAGCTCGGACGTGATGTCCGCGTTCGGCGACCGCGGGCGGCTCCGCGACGGGGGCCTCGGCAACGTCTGGACCGGCACGGCCTCGTCCGAGTCCGGCGGCGGTGGCAGCGGCAAGATCGGCGGTCGCCGGCCGGATGGATTGCGATGATCCGCCACCATCAAATCGTACACGAGATAGGGTCTGGGCGGCGATGCCCGAGCTGCGGCGCCTGGACCATGCCACGATGCGTCCGGACCGCCTCTCGCACCCCGGCACCTCCCTGGTCCTGCGCCTCGGCCTCAAAACGAAGGGTTCCGCGACAGTGATCTGTCGCAGCAGCGCGAGCGTGCGCGCGTCGCCGGATTCGCCACAGTGAGCGCGCGCGTGCGCCGGCCGCGACGCCAGCCCACCGTGACGTTCCCTGTTCGATCGCGGGCATCGCCACGGATCGGCCACTCCGGCAACGCGCGCTCGGCGGTGGTACACGCGCTGCACCCGCCATCCCGAGGCGCGTATGGTTCGGCGCCACGCAAGTCATCAAGGAACCACGCAGGGGAGGTAAAGGGATGAAGAACGTGTGTATCCGACGTGTTGCCCGCGCCGCCGCGGGTGCAGCCACGATGATGGGCTATGCCTGGGGTTGTGCGGGGAACGACGACCCCTCGGGGGTGGACGCGGCCAAGGAGAGCCCATCGATCGAAACAATCACGATGACCCGGCCGGCGTTCGTGCAAAGCCCGATCGTCCGCAAGTTCATCACCACGTTGCCGGGACTGGGCGCTTCGAACGCGAACAACATTGGCCAGTTCATTCCCGTCGCGACCAAGAAGACCCAGAGCTTCGCCGGCCTGAAGACGGACGTGTACGATCTCGCGGTGAGCCCGTTTCGGGAGCAGATGCATCCGGACCTACCTGGGGAGACGGAGCTCTACGGCTACTCCGATGATCGACCCCTCGCCGCGAAGCAGTACCTGGGGGGCGTCATCATCGCCACGCGCAACACGCCTGTTCTGCTGACGGTCAAGAACGAGCTTCCCGATCGCACGCTCGTCCCGGTCGATCTCACGCTGGACGCCGCCGACCATGGCATCAAGGTCGGTGACCTCCCGTTCAATCGCATCACCACTCACCTACATGGCGGACAAACGCCGTGGTTCAGCGACGGCACGCCATTCCAGTGGTACACGCCTCACGGTCAGAGAGGGGCGAGCTTCCTCAACGTCCCCGGTACGTCGCCACCACATGACAGCGCGACCTACTACTATCCCAACGACCTCGGTGCGCGAATGGTCTGGTATCACGATCATGCGATGGGACTCACGCGTACCAATGTCTATTCCGGAATCGCCTCCGCGGTGATCATCACCGACGACTTCGAGGCGAAGCTGATCAAAGCGGGAACGCTGCCCGATCTCGGAACGCCGCTCGTGATCCAGGACAAAGGTTTCCTGCCGAGCAACATCAAGAGTACCCATCCGAGCTGGAAGTGGGGCGATCCGGGCGACCTGTTCTATCCCAGCACGTACACAACTTCGCCGGTTCCGGACTTCGGCGTCGTCCCCTTTACCCCCGGCACCGGCAGGTACCTCTACGGGCCCTCCGCCATGCCACCCATGACCACCCACGCGGCCCACCTTCCCAAGGTGAGCGTCGTGCCCGAAGCGTACCTCGATACACCTCTGGTGAACGGCGGCGTCTATCCCGTTCACAACGTCACCGACAAGCGGGTACGGTTCCGGATCCTGAACGCGTCGAACGCGCGGTTCTGGCATCTCAGCCTGTTCGAAGAGAGCGCGACGAACCCCGGTGAGCCCGATGTGACCAAGCCTGGTCCGGCGATCATCCAGTTCGGCAACGATGGCGGCTTTCTGCCGGCCTGGGTCAGTCATCCGAATCGCATCCGGATCAACTCCTACCCGGCGTCGGTGGCCGATCCCGCGGGCCCGTTCAACCTGCTGCTCGCTCCCGGAGAGCGCGCCGACGTGCTGATCGACTTCGCCTCCTGGGCGGGAAAGCAGCTCGTGCTCTACAACGACGCACCGGCCCCGTTCCCAGGCGGAGACGCTCGCAACGACTACTTCACGGGAGATCTCGATCTCACCGCCTTCGGTGGTGCGCCGTCGACCCGACCGGGGTTCGGGCCGAACACCCGGACCCTCATGCGCTTCACCGTGTCCGCAAGCACGCCCGACGTGATCCCGACCGCGACCGTGCTCAAGCGCCTGACGAAGGAGCTCGCGCGCGCGTTCCGCAACGGCGAGCAGCCGGCCCCGCTGTTCACCGGCGCGCTTCCCTACACCGGGCGGGTGAAGCGGCGGCTGACGCTCAACGAGGACTTCGACAGCTTCGGCCGGTTGATTCAACGCATCGGCACGAACCGGAACAAAGGGCTGACGACGAGCGATGGGCTGACCATCAACGGGCTCAACAACCAAGGGCTGCCCACCTTCGGCCGGGCCTATCTGGACCCGGTTACCGAGGATCCGAAGCAGAACGCGGTCGAAACCTGGGAGATTGTCAATCTGACCGGGGATACCCACCCCATGCACTTTCACCTCGTGAACGTGCAGGTCATTCAGCGTGCCGCGATCGACGCCAACATGCGGCCCGTGCCCCGCACGGCGCGGCCGCCGGATCCCGACGAGACCGGATGGAAGGACACCGTTCGCGCGAACCCCGGTGAGGTGCTTACCGTCATCATGAAGTTCACGCTCCCGACCTTGCCTGCGTGCATGGGGGATCCGGTGAGCCCCCGAACCGGAGGGCACGAGTACGTGTGGCACTGCCACATGCTCGAGCACGAAGACCACGATATGATGCGCCCGCTGATCGTGCGATAAGAAGCGATCCGGCATGGAACCACGGGTTCGGTCCCGCACAAAAGCGTCGCCGTCCGCCGCCGGCGCGATGCGCGCCTGACGTGCCGCAGTTTCGGTTCGCGAACGCCTCCCCATCGAGCACTACCAGCCCAGGCCCGCGACCGGCGCTTCCCTGACCTCCCGCTGCGGCCGGTCCAGAAACGCGACCGGGATCGACGCGGACCTCGCTCGGCAGCGGCAAGATCGGCGGTCGCCGCGCGGATGGATGGCGATGATAGAGTCTGGGCGACGATGCACGAGCTGTGGTCGAGCACGAGCTACGAGCCGCACCTCTTGTCGTTGCCGTTCGCACTTGCACCGGCCGCCATGCTGATCGTGATCGCGTATGCCGTGGTGATGCGCGGCGCGCCCACGCTGCGCGGCTTCCTGCTCGGTCATTGCCTGGCGCTGTTGCCGTACGCGACCGTGATGATGCTGTCGCCGTCGATCACATCGCCGGTGGTCGCGGAGAAGCTGTTCCGGATCGCCGCGGCGTTCGTGCCGATGGCCGGCGCCACCGGCACCGGGTTTCAGCTCGCGCTGCTCGGCAAGTACCGGCGATACCGGTGGGCCGTGTGGTTCCTCGTCGCGAACGCGGCGATCTGGCTCTACGCCGGCAGCACGACCGGGGCCGAGATCGACGGCGTGCGGCGGCTCTCGGGGTTCTGGTTCGGGCACGCCGGGCCGTGGGCCTGGCTCGCACTGCTCCACACCCTGATCCTGACGATCCCGGGGTTCGCCGCGCTGGGTCATGTGGCCCTCACGAGCCAGCCGTCCGAGGAGCGCCGCCAGCTGCGCGCCGCGTTGCTCGCGAACTTCGTGACCTACGCGGGGGTCGTCGACGTCAGCCTCGCGTACGGCGTCGGGGTGTTCCCGCTGGGCTGGCTGCTCTCGGGGATCGGCTGCTTGCTCGTCGTGCGCGCGCTCATCGTCGAGGACCTCTTGCGCGTGCGGGCGGTCGATACCGCCGCGCCGCTGCTCGTCGTGTACTTCGCGACCGGCGCGTTGCTCGCGTGGGTCGCGCTCGCCGAGCTCGCCGCGCCGATCCCGTGGCCGCTCACCACGCTCGCGCTCGTGATGTGCTTCGCCGCGGTGCGCGTGTCGGTCGCGACGATCGGCCTGGTCAACGGCGGCGCACGCGGCGGCGAGGGGCCGCTCGATCGCCTGCTCGCCCAGCTCGTCGACCGCGCGCGCGCGATGACGGCGCCGCCCGCGATCGCGCAGCTCGCGATCGACATCATCGAGCTGGGGCTCGGCGTGCGCCCGACCCTCCTGCTCGCCTCGCAGGACGACTGGGGATGGACCACGCAGGCCGGCGAGCGGCTCGACGACGCACGCGCCCCCGATCCGCTGCTCGCGAGCTGGCTCGCCGAACGGCGCGACGCGGTGTTCGCCGACGATCTCGAGGCCGTGCCGGTCGATCTCCGAGCGCTGCTGGCGCAGCTGTTCGCGGGCCACGGCGCGCGCGCGCTGATCCCGGTCGGCAGCGCCGACGAGCTGCTCGGCCTGGTGCTGGTGCGGGGGGCGACGCGGCGGCTGCGCGGGCCCGCGCTGGGCTTCCTGTTGCGCGCCGCCGAACGGCTCGCCGAGGCACTGCTCCACGCCCGGCTCGCGCTGCGGGCCGCCGAGCGCGCCGCGCTGGCCCGCGAGGTCGAGCTCGCCGCGACGGTGCAGGCCGAGCTCCTGCCCGGCAAGGGCCCGCACGTCCACGGCGACGTCACGGTCGTCGGGTCCTGGCAGCCGGCGACCCGGTGCGCCGGAGACTTCTGGACGGTCACCCCGCTCGGCGCGCCGTCGCCCGCGGCCCAGGCGAGCGGCACCGACGATCGCGCGGTCCTGATCGCGATCGGCGATGTCACCGGCCACGGCGTGGCCTCGGCGATGGTCACCGCCGCCGCGATCGGCGCGTGCGACGTGTGCGTCCGCCGCAGCGGCCCCGCGCTCGATCTCGCCGAGCTGGTCGCGGCGCTCGATGCCGCGGTGCGGCGGGTCGGCGGCGGCGGGCTCGCGATGACGTACGCAGCGGCGATCCTCGATCCGGCGCGCCGCGAGATCCGGTTCGTGTCGTGCGGTCACACCGCGCCGTACCTGTGCCGCCCGACCGACAAGGCGATCCGAAGCGAGATCGCGGGGGGTGGGGACCCCGGCGGCTTTGCCGGCGGAGCGGGGGGCGTCCCCCGTGGGATCGACCTCCACGCGCTGGTCGGCCGCGGCAACCCACTCGGGGCGCGGGTCCCGGAGCCGGCGCGGGTCCAGCATCGACCGCTGCAAGCCGGTGATCTCGTGGTCTGGTATACCGATGGCGTGGTCGAGGCGCAGGACCCCGCCGGCGTGCCGTTTGGCGATCGCAGGTTGCAGCACCTCCTGAAGAAGCTCGATCGCCAGCACCTCACGCCGCTGGTCGTGCACGATCTGGTGCACCGCGGCGTCGCCGCGCACCGCGCCGGCCGGCCGCTCGCCGACGACGAGACCCTGGTCGTCGCGCAGCTCGCCCCCGCCCGCGAGGCCGCGCCGTGAGGCTCCGCGCGCTCAGCTACAACATCCACAAGTGCATCGGCGGGGTCGATCGGCGCTACGATCCGACGCGCATCGTCGAGGTGATCCGCAAGCTCGACGTCGACGTCGCGATGCTGCAGGAGGTCGACGGCGGCGTCGCGCGGTCGAACCACGACCACCAGGTCGACCTGCTCGCCGAACAGCTCGGCCTGCGCTACCGCACGTGGTTCCCCAACGTCGACGTCCGCGGCGGCGGGCACTACGGCAACGCGATCCTGTCGCGCTATCCGATCATCGAGAGCTCGAACATCGATCTCTCGGTCCGGTTCAAGAAGCGGCGCAGCGTGATCCACGCGGTCGTGCGGGTTCGCCACGACGAGGTCGACCGCACGGTCCACCTCTACAACATGCACCTGGGCCTTGCGCGCTACGAGCGCCGGCTGCAGCTGCGCATGTTCCTCGACAGCCACCCGTTCCTGAACCTCCACCACGACACGCCGATCGTCGTCGGTGGCGACCTCAACGACGTCTACGGCCGGCTCGGCTCGCTGCTCGTGCCCGCCGGGTTTCGCGGCATCGATCGCCGCCCGCTCACGTTCCCCGCGTGGGGCCCGCTGCGCGCGCTCGACGCGATCTTCGTGCGCGGCGACATGGACTTCATGCGGCTCAGCCGGTGCGACAGCGACCTCGCGCGGCGCGCCAGCGATCACCGCCCGCTGGTCGCCGAGGTGCGGCTGCGCTCGCACGACCACCACCACCACGTCGACCCGCAGCAGCCCAAGCCCCCCGCCCCGCGGCCGTAGCGACGCGGTCCCATCCGTTCCGCAACACGCCGGCACGCTCGGGGCGCGCTTCCCACGCCGCGAGCGCCTCGGCATCGATCTGGCTCG
>Ga0137451_1000676_pt1 | contig 10408 bp, 9 predicted proteins | sample EasRivERMGT500_2_FD_102336 | JGI IMG/M metagenome (GOLD analysis project Ga0137451, IMG submission 102336) | Soil microbial communities from meander-bound floodplain in the East River, Colorado, USA - East River MetaG ERMGT500_2 | ecosystem: Environmental > Terrestrial > Soil > Floodplain ...
CACGTAACTGAAGAGGTGGCTGGTCTGGTGATCGTCGCCGCGCATGCGCGAGATCGTAGTACGGGCGATCCCGAGTGTCGATCCCTTACACTGCCTTTTTCAGCAGCCTGTTAGGTCTGCCGACAAGAAACACGGCACGCGAGTTGCGATCCGCACGTGGATCATGGCTCACCCCACTCGTCTCAGATCATTCGAATACGTTGGCTACTGGCGCTATTTGGCCACGACGTGCGCGTACAAGCGCAGGCCGCTGTTCCGCGAGGCCTCGATCGTGACGTCCTCGCTCGATCAGATTCTGCAAGCCTCAGTTCGGGAGAAGTGTGAAGTTCTTGCGTACTGCTTCATGCCGGACCACGTTCACTTGCTCATCGCTGGTGAGGATGGCGAGGCCGACTTCGAAAGATTCATGAAGTTGGCGAAGCAGCGTGCCGGGTGGCGGCATTCCCAGGATACCGGTCACAGACTGTGGCAGCCCGGTTACCACGAACGTGTGCTGAGAGCTGACGAAGCGACCCCGGACGTGATCCGCTACATGGTCGCCAATCCGGTTCAAGCTGGGCTGGTTACGAAGCCGGAGGACTATCCGTATTGGGGATCTGCGACGCATTCGCGCGGTGAGATCCTTGAATTCATCGCGACTGTTCGGCAGACCTGAAGGTCCGCCCTACGAATGCGCTTCGGTGCTCGGCAGACCTGAAGGTCTGCCCCACGAATGCGCTTCGGTGCTCGGCAGACCTGAAGGTCTGCCCCACGAATGCGCCGCGGTGCTCGGCGGACCCGAAGGTCTGCCCTACGAATGCGCTTCGGTGCTCGGCAGACCTGAAGGTCTGCCCTACGAATGCGCGATAGGATCCTCATTCATGAGAATCCTGCGCGGTTCCCTTCCGATCTTCGTCGTCTTGATCTCAGTCGGCTGCAGCTCTCCGTCCCCTGCGCCCGCGCCTCCGGCAACCTCGACGCCGCCTGCATCGCCGGCTCCGTTCGAGCTCGAGGAGATGACCGTCGACGAGCTGCAGCAGGCGATGACGTCCGGCAAGCTCACGTCGAGACGCATCACGGATCTCTATCTCGATCGCATCGAGGCGATCGATCGCCGAGGGCCGAAGCTCGGCAGCGTGATCGAGATCAATCCTGACGCGCGCGATCTGGCCGACGCGCTCGACCGCGAGCGTAAGGACAAGGGGCCGCGCGGGCCGCTGCACGGCATTCCGGTCCTGCTGAAGGACAACATCGACACCGCAGATCACATGATGACGACGGCCGGGTCGCTGGCGCTGGTGGGGCCGGCGCCGGAGCGCGACGCCTTCATCGTCGAACGGCTGCGTGCGGCCGGCGTCGTGCTGCTGGGCAAGACGAACCTCAGCGAGTGGGCGAACTTCCGATCGACGAAGTCTACGAGCGGCTGGAGCGCGCGCGGCGGCCTGGTCCGCAATCCGTACGCGCTCGATCGCAACTCGTGCGGATCGAGCTCGGGCACCGGCGCCGCGATTGCGGCCAACCTGGCGGCCATCGGCGTCGGCACCGAGACCGACGGCTCAATCATCTGTCCGTCGTCCACCAACGGGCTCGTCGGCATCAAGCCGACGGTCGGCTTTGCGAGCCGATCGGGCATCATTCCGATCTCTCACACGCAGGACACGCCGGGGCCGATGACGCGGACGGTTCGCGATGCCGCGTTGCTGCTCGCGGCGATGGCAGGCGTGGATGCTCGCGATGCCGCCACTGCGGCGAGTGCGGGGAAGGTGGCCGCGGATCTGACCGCCGGCCTCGATCCGAACGCGTTGAAAGGCGCGCGCATCGGCGTGCTGCGAGGACCGTTCACCGGCTACAGCCCGGCGTCGGACAAAGTACTGGACGCGGCTGTCGCGAAACTCAAGTCGCTCGGCGCCGAGGTGATCGATCCCATCGATCTGCCTGGCGCCGGCAAGTACGACGACAGCGAGCTCGAGGCCCTGAAGTACGAATTCAAGACCAATCTGAATCAGTATCTGGCCACGCGCCGGGCCGTGGCCGCGAAGTCGCTGGCGGACGTCATCGCTTACAACGAGAAGAACGCTGACAAGGAGATGCCGTACTTCGGCCAGGAGCTGTTCCTGGCCTCAGAGAAGAAGGGCCCGCTCACCGATCCGGTGTACAAGGCGGCGCTGGCAAAAAATCAAAGAATGTCCCGGACGGACGGCATCGACGCGGCGCTGAAGGCGCATCGGCTCGACGCACTGGTCGCGCTCTCGGGTGGACCGGCATGGACCACCGACCTCGTGAACGGCGATCACTATCTCGGATCGAGCACGACACCGGCGGCCGTCGCGGGGTACCCAAGCATCACGGTTCCCGCCGGAGAAGTTGCCGGTCTGCCGGTCGGCGTCAGCTTTTTCAGCACGGCCTGGACCGAAGCCACGCTCATCAAGTACGCCTATGCCTTCGAGCAAGCGACGAAGGCGCGGAAAGTGCCGGGGTTGAAGTAGTACGTAGGGCGGACCGGGTTTTGGTCCGCCGCAACAAGAAAATCCGCATCTCCCGCAGGAAACTGCCAGCAAGGTTCCCGGTCCAATTACACTTCCCGCCACTCAGCGAGTCGGCAATTTGTGTGCGCGAGCGCGATCCGGGACGTCGTCGTCTCTCGAGCACCGCGCGGAACACTTCTGTGAGTTTTCTGTTCGGAACCCTGGTTGGACATGAAATAGATCCGCCTCCGGCACGTTGAGCGGCCGCTCCGTTCTTCTACTCTGTTGGCGGAGGCTCCCGGTGCCACACACACGCTGGTCGCGATTCGCGGTCGTCTTCGGCGTCCTCGCATCGGCACCGCCTCTGCTTTCACAGTCGGCACCAACCAGATTCCGCGCCGAATCCAACGTCGTCGTGCTGCAGGTGACGGTGACGGCCACGGCGGGCCGCCAGGTTCCGGACCTCAAGGTTGAAGACTTCACCGTGTTCGAGGACGGCAGGCCGCAACAGATTCAGATTTTTTCTCAGGCGAAAGAGCCGCTGGCGCTGTCGTTGATGCTCGATGCGAGCCAGAGCATGGACGAGAGCATCGGGATGGCGCAGGACGCGGCGATCCAGTTCTCGCGCAAGCTGCGGCCGACCGATATGGCCGAGGTGCTGGCGTTCAACAACCGCGTCCAGGTGCTCCAGTCGTTCGCGCCGCATTCACCGGAGCTCGAGGCCGCGGTACGTCAGGCCTCAGTCGGCGGAACCACGGCGCTCTACAGCGCGCTGTATGTCGCGCTTCGCAGTTTCGATGCACGGCGTCCGCCGGCCGGCGAAATCCGGCGTCACGCGATCGTCCTGCTCTCGGACGGCGAAGACACGTCGAGCCTGATCCCCTTTGACGAAGTGTTCGATCTCGCCCGGCGATCGAACGTCAGCATCTACACGATCGGACTCGGCCTCAAGACGAGCATCAATCCGCACGTGCCGAACCCCGGTGCGTACATCCTGAAGCAGTTTGCGACGACGACCGGGGGACGCGCGATTTTCGTGGACCGTGCCGAGCAGCTCGCGCCGGTCTACGGCCAGGTGGCCGAGGAATTGACCACGCAGTACACGCTCGCGTACACACCGTCGGCCGCCCACCGCGACGGTCGCTGGCACAACCTCGCCGTGCGCGTGAACCGTGAGAACTGCACCGCGCGGACACGCACGGGGTATCTGGCGGGGCAGTAAAAACAGCGTAAGGGTAGACGTAGGGGGCTGGGCTTTAGCCCGCCCCCGAGGCGATTCGGCGGACCAAAACCCGGTCCGCCCTACGTACTGCCCAGCCCGTCCAGCCGGCGCGCTGTGATCTTCGCCTGCTCTCCAGCCGCGATCAGAATCTCTTCCGCCGGCTCATTCGCCAGCCTCGCCCTGACGAGCGCCAGCATCTCGCCGGCTGTCTTTCCCGACGCGCACACAATAAAGATGTAGCCGAAGCGCGCCTCGTACGCGCGGTTGGCTTCTGCGAGCTGATCGAGGACGTCGGTGCTCGCGCCGGCGACGCCGGCTTGCTCATGTTCAGAGAGATGCCGCGTCGCAGCAAACTTCGACTGATTGAGATTTCGCTCGCCGATCTTCGGATGGTGACTGAACGCTTCCTTCCAGTCGTCCTGTGAGACTGAATTCCAGGAATAGGCGGCTGCGTCGTGAAGCGCGGCCGCGTTGCCGAACGGCCGGCGAGCCAGCATCAGCTCGACCCAGCGCGTCGAGCCGCAGCAGCCCGTCAGCAGCTGTCGCGCCTCGTCGACCGTCGCGAGGTCAAGCCGTTGCGACGGTTCCATGAATCCGGAGCCGGCTGACGCCGCCGTCGGGAAAGATGTTCAGCCGGACATGCGAGATCGGACCGATCGCTTTGACCTTCGAGCTCGTGTGCCGGTGGCTTGCGCGCAGCTTCGTTTGCGGCAGCAGTTCCTGCCACACGCCTGATGACGCCAGCGCGTCGAAGCCGGCGTCCGGCGCCAGGCATCCTTCTAGAGAGGCGCTGTCGGGGTAGTTGCCCTTGAAATGGTTCGTGTCGATCTCGATGCGTCGCACGTTGCCGGGCGCACCGAGTTTCAGAATCACCCAGTCGTAGCCGGGGCCGCGGCGACGCTTCGTTTCCCATCCGTCGCCCATGTTCTTCGCGCGGTCGGGCATGATGAGGTTGTCCTTCGCGCCGTAATGCATGTCGCTCGCGCCAAGTACCAACCCGCCATTGAGAATGGACGCGAGATCGATCACGCGCTTCGAGCGCGCGAGGCGAGCCCAGTCGATCGCCGCCTCGCCGTGCACGCGCAGCCGCGCCACGCCGCCGTCCGGGTAGATGTTCAGGCGCAGGTGCGTCCACGGGCGGTCGTCATCGATCGCCAATAGGTTCTGCGCGTTGCCAAGCAGCGCCGTCTTGTCGAGCAGGCGCATCCACGGCGCGCCAGGCCTGGCGCACACGGCCCGGCTGACGGCGCCGCGAGCATCGAGCGCGTCGATCGAACAGTGCGACGGAAAGTTGCCTGTGAAGAACGACGTGTCCACGTTGACGCCCCGGACCGTCCCACGAATGCCGAGTGCGACCACGCACCAGTCGTGACCGGGCGTCCGCCGGCGCCGGGATTCCCATCCGTCCATCCACTTGCCGCGCGGCGTGTATTTGCCGGGAATGAAGATCGCCGGCTCGGGCTTGACGAGCAGGGCCATCGGCGCGAAGAAGTCGTCGTTCGTCGCGATGGCGCGTCCACCCACGCGCGCGGACGCGAGATCGGCCAGGCTGGTGAACATCGCGGTGCTATGATCGGCGGCCACGTCGCGCGGAATCCTCCATCCGGAGTCGAGCATGCTGACAAAGACAGCGTACGGCAAGTCGCGTGTCCGCGTTGTGCGCGTGACGCGTCGGGCCGATCGCCACGACCTCACCGATCTCACCGTCGCGATTCGGTTTCACGGCGACTACGACACGTCCTACACGGCCGGTGACAACCGTGAGGTGCTGCCGACCGACACGATGAAGAACACCGTGTATGCGCTGGCGGCCAGGCAGCCCATCGAATCGCCGGAGGCGTTTGGTCTGATGCTGGCGCAACACTTTCTGGAGCGCAACCCCAGGCTGCAGCACGTGCGCATCGACCTGACGGAGCAGGGCTGGGGTCGCATTGCCGTCGGTGGTCACGACCACGGGCACGCCTTCGTGAAGCAGGGGCCGGAGTTGCGCACGGCGGCCGTGACGCTCGATCGCGCGAGGACGGTCATTGAAGCGGGCGTGACGGATCTCGTCATCCTGAAGTCGGCCGATTCCGCGTTCTCGAAGTTCCTGCGCGACGACTTGACGACCCTGCCGGACACTGAGGATCGCATTCTCGCGACGTCGCTGACCGCGACGTGGCGTTATCGCGACGGCCGGACATCCGTCGGTTCCACGTGGCGCGCCGTTCGCCAGACGCTGCTCGAGTCGTTCGCCGAGCATAAGAGCGCGTCCGTCCAGCACACGCTCTACGCGATGGGGCAGGCGGTCGTCGAATGCGTGGACGACGTGGACGCGATTCATCTCGTTATGCCCAACAAACATCATCTTCCAGTCGACCTGTCGCGGTTCGGTCTCGAGAATCGCAACGAGATCTTCGTCGCCACCGACGAGCCCTTCGGCCTCATCGAAGCCACCGTCGCGCGGTGATTATAGTCATTCGCAGTGACCGGGTCGTGCTGCCGGATGGCATCCGGCCCGCGGCGATTCATGTGATCGACGGACGCATCGCCGCCATTCGCGATGTCGGTGCGCGGATCGACGACGCGATCGAGATCGATGCCCGTACGTCGACCGTGATGCCCGGTCTTGTCGACTCCCACGTACACATCAATGATCCCGGCCGCGCCGATTGGGAAGGCTTCGAACATGCGACGCGCGCGGCGGCCGCCGGCGGCGTGACGACGCTCGTGGACATGCCGCTCAACAGCATTCCACCCACCACCGGCGTGGCCGGATTCGAAGCGAAGCAGCGCGCCGCAGAAGGCAAGTGTCACGTGGACGTCGCGTGCTGGGGCGGCATTGTGCCGGGCAATCAAGATGCGCTCGCACCGCTCGCGCGCGCCGGCGTTGCCGGGTTCAAGTGCTTTCTCAGCCCTTCAGGCGTCGACGAGTTTCAGCACGCCACCGAACGAGATCTGCGCGCGGCGTTTCCGATCGTTGCCGAGCTCGGCCTTCCCGTCCTGGCGCATGCCGAATGGCCGGCCGCACTGCTCGAGACGCAAGGTGATCCGCGGCGCTACGCGACCTGGCTGAACAGCCGCCCGCCCGCGGCCGAGCACGCGGCCATCGATCTCCTGATTCGCCTGTCGCGCGAATTCGACGTCCACGTGCACGTCGTCCATCTCGCGTCGGCGGACGCGCTGCCGATGATTGCTCAGGCTCGTGCAGCAGGTGTGCGCCTCACGGTCGAAACATGTCCTCATTACTTGACGTTCGCTGCGGAAGAGATCGCGGATGGCGCCACAACGTTCAAGTGTGCGCCGCCGATCCGCGGTCGCGATCATCGCGAGCGGCTCTGGCAGGCACTGGCCGAGGGCACGATCGATCTCGTCGCGACCGATCATTCGCCCGCGCCGCCGGCGCTCAAGCACCTGGACGACGGCGATTTCACGCGCGCGTGGGGCGGCATCGCGTCACTTCAGCTGAGCCTGGCGGCTGTCTGGACCGGAGCGCGAGCGAGAGGCCTGGGAGTCGACCGCCTCGCTGAGTGGATGTCGGCCGCTCCGGCGCGGCTGGCAGGTCTCGGCCAGGTCAAAGGCCGAATCGCTGTCGGGTACGACGCTGACTTCGTCATCTGGGATCCCGACGCTGAGGCCGTTGTCGATGCCGCTCGTCTGCAGCACCGGCATCCGATCACGCCGTATCAGGGCATGCGGCTGCGCGGTCAGGTGCGGACGACCATTCTGCGAGGCGAAGTGGTCTTCGATCGCGGTGCCGTCGTGGCCTCGGCACGCGGACGCGTATGCCGCCGGGTTTGCTGAGATAATCCCGGCCAGCCATGAGTGCGATCACGACGCACGTCCTCGATACGTCCCGCGGAGTACCTGGGGCCGGCATCGCTGTCGTGCTCGAACGCCGCGACGCGACTGGAACCTGGGCACGAGTGGGGCAGGGCGAGACCGACGCGGACGGCCGCTTGCGCGATCTGATGCCTGCCGGCGTCGTCGCCGACGCGGGTGTCTATCGCTTGATGTTCGACACTCGCCGCTACTTCAGCGCCCAGTCGGTCGCCACCCTCTATCCCGCCGTAGTCGTCGTCTTCGAAGTCCTCGCAAGCGAGAAGCACCACCACATCCCGTTGCTGTTGAGTCCGTTCGGGTACTCGACGTATCGCGGGACGTGACAGTACGTAGGGCGGACCGAACTTCGGTCCGCCATCGCCGGCGGACCATAGTTCGGTCCGCCCTACGTACTCCAAATGTCCAAATCCCAAATCTCCCAATCCCCAATTCGTCCTTCGCCCATGTCTCAGTCCACGCCAAAGCGCTCACTTGCTCCCAGAGATCTCAAGCTCATTGACCGCTCGCTGAAAACGGCCAACGCCGAGGTTGCGGCGCGGTGTCCCGGTGAGCGCAGCGATCGTCAGCCGGTGCACACCGTGTACGGCGGCGCGCATCTGTTCAGATCGGACACGGCACGAACGCTGGCCAATGGCGCGCTCGCGGCGATGGAGACCTTCGCTCCGGATCCCGAGGCGCTGGCGCGCGCGCTCGGGCTGGACCGCGCCACTGGCGCCGCGATCTATCCGCGCGTGATCGAGAAGCTGCGTCGCGAGGCCGTCGAGGATTTCCGGATCGACTTCGAGGACGGCTACGGTCATCGGCCCGACGCGGAAGAGGACGGCCATGCACAGTCGGTTGCGGCTGAGCTCGCGAGGGGCTTTGCTGCCGGGACGCTGCCGGCGTTCATCGGCATCCGCCTCAAGCCGTTGTCGAAGGAACTGCACGCGCGCTCGCTGCGCACGCTCGATCTGTTCGTGACGACGCTGTCGGCGCAGGCCGGCAGGCGTCTGCCGCCGAACTTCATCGTCACGATTCCGAAGCTGATGTCGCCTGCGCACGTCGAGGCGGTGGCGAGAGCGTGCACGGCGCTCGAACGCCGGCTGCGTCTGCCGAAGAATGCCATCCGGCTGGAGCTCATGATCGAGACGCCGCAGTCGATCATCGCGATTGACGGCACCTCAGCGCTGCGAGCGTTGATTGACGCCGGCGGCGGCCGCGTCACCGGCGCGCACTTCGGCACCTACGACTACACGGCCCTGTGCGGCATCACGGCGTCATGGCAACGCATGAGACACTCCGTCTGCGATTTCGCGAAGCACATGATGCAGGTGTCGCTCGCGCAGACCGGCGTGCACCTCTCCGACGGCGCTACGGCCGTGATGCCCATTGCGCCGCACCGCGCGTCTGCCTCGCATGTGCTGACGGACATCGAGCTTGCGGAGAATCGCGAGGCCGTTCATCGCGCCTGGAAGGTTCACTTTGACGACGTCACGCACTCGCTCGTGAACGGCTTCTACCAGGGCTGGGACCTGCATCCAGCGCAGTTGCCGACACGGTACGCGGCCCTGTTCGCGTTCTTCCACGCATCTCGTCCGGCTGCGACGGCGCGGCTGCGCAACTTCGTCGACAAGGCGGCGCAGGCGACGCGCATCGGCGACGTGTTCGACGACGCGGCGACCGGGCAGGGCCTGTTGAACTTCTTTGCGCGTGGCGTCTCGTCAGGCGCGATCAGCACAGACGAGGCCCGCGAGACGGGTCTGTCGCTCGACGAGATTCAGGGCCGGTCGTTTCTGAAGATCCTCGAAGCGCGTCGGCACAAGTCGTAGGGCAGATGGAGGCCGGGTCTTCAGACCCGGCGCGCGAGGTGGCACGGACGGGCTTTTCCTCATGACGAAGAACTCTGTCGACCCCCGAGGTCGGTAAAGTTCGTGCGACGTGCCCACCAATCCGCTTCCTATCGCGGCGAAACCGCTTGCCCTTCTTGAGTGCGTTCCTGCCGCGGCGTCGATCCTCCCTCGTGGGACGAGGCTGGCCTGCGATGTGCAATTCTTCTCTCGCGGGGAGCCACGTTTGTCATGTGTTTCCTTCCCGCGACGAACGGCGACGAAACAGTCTGGCCATTCATTGAGGCGCCGCAGCTCACCACGCGGGTCACGGGTGAGCTCGTCGTCAGCGCCAACTCGCAGCATCTCTACCAGGTCATCACGGGCTTTCTGCTCCTCCAGCGCGCGTCGATCGTCGACGTCTCGTTGCGATTCGACAAGGACTACCGGTCGCGGCTGCCGACCGCGCACATCGCGGAGCTGCGGGTGGAGGGCGGTGCGACGATCGCCTACGACATGATCGACGGCTACAACTTCGCGGGCCCGGTGGCGCTGAGCGAGTACCTCAACCGGGTCGACTGCTATTTCAAGCGGAGTTTCGACGCGGCCAGCCACGCAAACGTGGCGAACGGCTCGCGCATCGTGCCGTTCGGCCTCAACTATCCGGTCACCGTCAACCACCGGTTCTTTGCCGGTCTCGGGCCGACGGGTCTGCTGGGACTTCCCGAACGGGCCGCGCGGCTGATCGTCGGCGCGCGGTCGCTCGACGTTAGCCGCTTCGAAGACGTGCCGCGGCATCACAGCGATCCGCAGGTTCTGTTTCAGACGCGTACCTGGGATCCGGCCGAGGTGGCGGAGACGAACGATGACTGGCGGATCGAGCGCGAGCAGATGAACGAGATGCGCGCGTCGTGCGTGCGGCTGCTACGCCAGGAATTCGGCAGCCGGTTCCACGGCGGCTTCATGCCCACCGAGCACGCGCGCCGGAATTTTCCGGATTGCGTGGTCGGCGCCGAGATGGCGTCGAAGCGGCGCTACATGCAGACGCTGAAGGACACGGACATCTGCATCGCGACGGCGGGACTGCACGGATCGAACGGCTGGAGTCTCGGCGA
>Ga0137451_1000677_pt1 | contig 10404 bp, 5 predicted proteins | sample EasRivERMGT500_2_FD_102336 | JGI IMG/M metagenome (GOLD analysis project Ga0137451, IMG submission 102336) | Soil microbial communities from meander-bound floodplain in the East River, Colorado, USA - East River MetaG ERMGT500_2 | ecosystem: Environmental > Terrestrial > Soil > Floodplain ...
GCGGTTGGCGATGCTGATGCGCACCATAATGTCGTCCGGGCTCGCCTTCGCGTACTCGACGAACACGTCGAAATAGCGATCCTGGTCGAACGCGCCGGTGTCGAGCAGCTCGTATTCCGGCTCGTCGCGTCCCCGGCTCCGGTTGGTCCGGACCAGGTCGTCGTAGGGAAAGGCGGCCTGCGGATACTTGTAGAGGTACTTCAGGTAGGAGTGGGTCGGGGTCGAGTCGAGGTAGAAGTAGTACTCCTTGACGTCCTCGCCGTGGTTGCCCTCGCTGTTGGTCAGGCCGAAGAGCCGCTCCTTCAAGATCGGGTCTTCGCCGTTCCACAGCGCCAGGGAGAAGCACAGGAGCTGGCGGTCGTCGCTGATCCCCGCGAGCCCGTCCTCGCCCCACCGATACGCGCGCGAGCGCGCGTCATCGTGGCTGAAGTAGTTCCATGCGTCGCCGGTGTCGCTGTAGTCCTCGCGGACCGTGCCCCACTGGCGTTCGCTGAGGTAGGGGCCCCACTTCTTCCACGGAAGCTTCTGCTCCCGGTCCTGCTCGAGCCGGACTTGTTCCGCATTCATGGCGCAATGTCCTCACCGGTCGAAATCCCGACCGGCTCGCTCCGACCGGAGAGCGAGCTGGCCGCGCCGCTTGATCCCGGAAGCGCCTTCCGACGTGCGATAATGTTGGGCTCTGTCAGGTAGACTATCCCTTTCGGATCGAAGCCACCACCACGCATCCGGCCGCCCACAGGCTGGGGCGTTTTCGCATCGCGTACGAGGCAGACCATCGCAATGGATGACCTGGAGACGCGCCTGGCAACCGCCACCAGCAGGGCGGACCGTGCGCGCGTGATCGAGGAGCATCTGAGCCGCCTGGCCCCGGCCGCCGGTCCGTCCGAGATCGCCCTCGAGGTGGTCCACCTCGCCGAGCTGCTGGCCGAGCGCATGGATTCCGAGCGGCGGGTGGATCGCGAGATCGCGATCGCCCGCGACGTGCAGCGGCGATTGTTCCCACAGCGCGTTCCGGAGCTGCCGCACGTCCAGCTCGCCGCGCGCTGCATCCAGGCGCGGTCGGTGGGCGGCGACTACTACGACTTCCTCGATCTCGGTCCCGAGCGCGTGGGCCTCGTGCTCGGGGACGTCTCCGGCAAGGGGGTCCACGCCGCGCTGCGCATGGCCAACCTCCAGGCCCACCTCCGCAGCCAGGCCGGCAGCGCACCGCAGGATCCGCTGCGCGTGCTGCGCCAGGCCAATCGCATGCTGTGGGAATCCACGCACCCCGGCGACTTCGCGACGCTGTTCTTCGGGGTCTTCGCCGACCCCGCGCGCCGGCTCACGTACATCAATTGCGGGCACAATCCGCCGTTGTGCCTGCGCCGCGACGGCACGATCGAGTGGCTCGGCGCAACCGCCACCGTGCTCGGGGCCTTCGAGGAGTGGGAGTGCGCGCTCGGGCGCATTCAGCTCGCCCCCGGCGACCTGCTCGTGGCGTACAGCGACGGGGTCACAGAGGCACGGCGCGGCGACGAGCACTTCGGCGAGGAGCGGCTGCTGGAGGCGGTCCGCGGCCAGCCGGATTCACCGCCCGAGATGGTCGTGTCCGGGATCCTCGACCGGGTGCAGAAGTTCAGCGCCGGCGATCAGTCCGACGACCTGACGCTGCTGGTCGCGCGTGTTCGTTAAGGAGCACCCCCGGTGCGCTCCCCCGGCTTGAAGATCACGCCCCGGTTCCGCCGGCCGTCCATCCGCACGACGATCGGCTCTTCGAAACGCAGGTGTCGGACGCAGCCGCGCTCGCTCACCGCGGGCTGCGCCCCGAGCCAGTCCCAGCGCACGAAGCCCTCCCCCACGTCGGCGTTCACGGTGAAGAAACCGACCTGAAACGAGGTCAGGTTCTGGAAGAAGTGGCTGCCCTGGGAGGGCGTGACGCGGAAGTCGCGGAACCCGGACTCGACGATCACGCGCGCCCCCGCGATCTGCTCCCACGCCACCGGGATCCCGAGCCACGGGTCGGCCGAGCCCCAGCGCCCCACGCCGATCAGCAGGTAGGGACGCTCCTGCGCGGTCAGCTCGGCGTTGAAGCGGGCGATGTCGTGCGCCACCGCCTGGCTCGCCGAGCGCTCGTAGCGCTCGAAGTCCACCATCACGAGGTCGGACAGCTCCACGGTGCCGTTCCCGAGCACCATCGGGCTCGCGCAGATCAGCCGCTCGGGCTCGATCGAGTCGAGGTGCTGCTCGTCGAACCCGGACGTGATCGCGAGCGGGCGCATCTGCAGGAACCCGAAGTCGTGCGGCTCCCCGTCGTGTCCCAGACGCACCGCGAACTCGATCTCGGCGGGCCGGCTCATGCCGCGGCGCGCGATGTCGAGCAGGAGCGAGAGGATCTCGGCCAGCGGGAAGACATCGTGCTTCAGGACCGGCGAAAACGTCACGAGCCGCGGGCCCGGGCGCGAAAGGCCGTCGTAGATCGCGTTCGACTCGGGCGAATAGGTGGAGCCCACGGCGTAGAGCGTGCCGTCCGCCTCGGCCACATCCAGCCCGTACTGCACCTCGTGCATGGTCTCGCCGCCCGTGTGATCGAGCGCCAGCGCCCAGAAGTTGCGCTGCGAGTGGGTGAGCACGTCCTCCACCGACAGCAGGTGCACCGGGTGCCGCGGATGGCGCGGGCAGAAGAGCAGGCTCTGCTCCCCCTGCGCGACCGCCCGGCCCATGCCGAGCGCCACCGCCGCCACGCCGTCCTCGGCCTTGAGCGGCGGCGAGGGGTAGAAGTTGTGCGAGCGCGCCACGCCTGAGAAATCCGGGTAGTAGCGGCTCCCGTGCGGCGCGCCCACCACGCGCTGGAGCAGCACCGCCATCTTCTCCTCCTCCAGCCGGTAGGGCGTGGCGCGCAGGTAGGCCTTGGCCCGCTGGCTGAAGGTCGAGGCGTAGACGCGCTTGATCGCCGCCGTCACCTGCTCGAGCCGCACGCCCGGATCCGGGTCGCAGTTCCCGAGCATGAAGGTCTCGTAGACCCCGGTGAACGGCAGGTACTGCGAGTCCTCGAGCAGGCTCGACGAGCGCACCGCGAGTGGCCAGTGGATGGTGCGGACGAAGAGTGCCAAGGCGTCGGCCACGTCGGCGGGGAACGGTGCTTCGAGGAAGCGGCGCGTGATCTCTTCGTCGTCGGCGCTGCCGAGCGCTGCGTCGAGCAGGTCGTTTTCGGCGAGGAAGCGGTCGAAGATGTCGGTCGCGAGCACGATCGCCGCCGGCACCGAGATGTGCGCCCCGGCGAAGCGCCGCGCCGCCTCGTGGTGGCCGAGCAGATAGCGCACGAAGGCGAGCCCGCGCGCCTTGCCGCCCAGCGAGCCCCGGCCGATGCGCGCGAAGAACGACACGCTCGGATCGAAGGTGTCGGGATCGAAGTCCGCGACCAGCGTCTCGCCCTGCTCGCGCCGGTACTCGGCGATCGAGTCGATCAGGTCGCCCCGCAGGGTCTCGAGCGTCGGAAACTCGGTGACCTTGCGCGGCCGGAGCCTGCGGGCGAGCGCGAACTCGGTGCGGGCCCTGAACCAGTTGGAGAAGTGGTTGCGCTCGCCATGGAATCCGATGCTCTCCGCCGGGACCACGTGCAGCAGCGCCTCCAGCCCCTTCAGGTCCGTGGCGCGGCCCACCTCGCGCCCGTCCGGCATGCGGAAGACGAAATCCCCGAACGCGAAGTTGTCGGCCATGAAGCGCCGGAGGTCGGAGAGCAGCGTGTTCGAGTACTTGCGCAGGAACGTCGCCCCGACCTCGTTCGCGCCGGTCGCGAACTCGACGCGGGACGACTGCAGCAGGATCGGCAGATCGGGCACTGCCGCCCGCGCCATGCGCGCCAGCTCGAAGCCCGCGCCGCGGGTGGTCTGCCCGCCGCGCGGGAACTCCACGTCGCTGATCAGGCCGAGCATGTAGGGGCGGTAGCGCGTGAACAGCTCCCACGCCTCCTCGAACGTGCTGGAAAGCAGGATCTTGGGCCGCGCCCGCATGCGCACCAGCTTGTGGGAGAGGTTCACCGCCTCGCTGAGCAGGCGCTCGGACTGTTCGAACAGCTCCGTGTAGATGGTGGGCAGGAACGAGGAGTAGTAGCGGACGTTGTCCTCGACCAGCAGGATCACCGGCACGCCGACTGCTTCGGTGTCGTGCTCGACGTTGCGCTTGTCCTCCACGTACTTGACGACCGCGACCAGGATGCGCGGGTTCCCCTGCCACAGGAAGATGCGCTCGATGTCGGAGACGTCGCGCCGGGCGATGAACTCCTTGCGCTCGTTGTTGTCGTAGGCCAGCACCACCACCGGGACGTCGAGCCCCCGCCGCTTCACCTCGCGCGCGAACTCCGAGGCGTCCATGTCGCCCAGGTTGATGGTGGTGAGGATCAGGTTGAAGCGGCTCTCGGCCTCGGCCCGCGCCAGGGCCGCCGCCCCGCTCGAGACGTGGATGAGCCCCGGGATCTGCTGGAGCGAGAGCTTCAGGAACTCGCCGAGGAGCAGCTCGTTGAGCCGCCCCTCCTCCTGAAGCGTGAAGGAGTCGTAGAGGCTCGAGACCAGCAGGATGTCCTGGACCCGGAACGGCATCAGGTCCTGGAACACTTCGAAGGGCCGGCTGGTCTCCTGCGCGGGGGTCTGGAGGCTCACGAGCCCCATACTAGCGAAACCCGCGAGCCTCCGCCCCCGCGCGCCGGTTCCCGGGGCGACTCCTCCATTATGTCCTAGTTGGTATCGAGCGTCGGTGTTAGATTCCGCATCCGAACGGATCACTCCAAACTGCATCCTGCTGTCCACTTCCGTGGGAGGGTCGTCATGAGAATCCGTACGTTCGCCCGCCGCGCCTCGCAGATGATGCTCCTCGCTCTCGGCACCGTCTGCGTGCTGGGGGTGGCCCCCGAAGACGCGCTGCGCGCGAAGACCCGCCGGCTGCGCGAGCCATCGCACTCCGGACCCGTCGCGGTCAGCCCCGACGACCGCACCGTGTGGGTCGTCAATCCCGACAACGCGAGCGTCACCGCGATCGATGTCGGCAAGGACCGGAACCGCGTGATCGCGCATGTCAAAGTCGGGGAGGAACCCCAGAACCTGCTGATCTCGCCGGATAGCAAGACCGTCTACGTCAGCAACACCGTGAGCGGCACCGTCTCGGTCATCCGCGCCGACGACCATCCGAAGGTGGTGGAGACGATCGAGGTCGGGACCGAGCCGTGGGGCATGGCGCTCACGCCCAACGGCAGGAAGCTCTACGTGGCCAACGCGCGCTCCAACGACGTGTCGGTGATCGACACCGAGGCGCGCAGGGTGATCGAGACGATCGACGGGGTCGGCCTCGAGCCGCGCGGGGTTGCGATCACGAACGACGGCGACGAGGAGAGCAAGGACGAGAAGGTGCTGGTCACCCAGTTCCTGGGCGTGGATGTCCCCGGCATCCTGATCGGCCGCGACGACTACAAGGAAGGCCGGGTCACCGTGATCTCGGCGAAGAGTGACCGCGTGACCGGCCAGATCGTGCTCCACCCGCTCGCCAATACCGGATTCAACTCGAACGGGTCGGTGCTGAATCACGTGCCCGCCGCCAATCCGCCCACGTTCACGTTCGCGACCGGGGCGTTTCCCAACCAGCTGAACAGCATCGTGATCAAGGGGAGCCACGCCTACCTGCCCAACACCGGCGCCTCGCCCGACGGCCCGGTGCGCTTCAATGTCAACGTCCAGGCGCTGCTCTCGGTGATCGACCTTGGCACCGGCGCCGAGGGCACCGTGGGGGGCGTGCCGCAGACCATCAACATGAACCGCGGTGTCAACTTCGAGGCGGCCGCGACCCAGCTCTTCTTCGCGGTGCCGTGGGCAATCGAGTTCGCGCACCTCAGCGAAGTTGGCTACGCCGTGATCGCGGGATCGAACGTAGTTGTGAAGGTGGATCTCGACGCCGACGGCACGCCCACCATCCACGCCCCCGCCGCCGCCGGCGATCCGGGCGCGATCGTGCGCGTTCCCGTGGGGCAGAACCCGCGCGGGATCTCGATCAACCGCCGCGACGACCGGGCCTACGTGATGAACTACGTTTCGCGCGACGTGTCGGTCATCGATCTCACCGCCACGCCGCCCGCCGTGATCGCGACCGTGCCATCGGCCGACCTGCCGGCTGCCGGCACAGAGGACGCTCGGATCCAGATCGGCAAGGCCGTCTTCAACACATCGACCGGCGTGAACCTGCCGCAGCTCGGCCCCGGCGGCGTGATCGGCAAGCGGCTCTCCGCCAACGGCTGGGGGGCCTGCTCCGCGTGCCATCCCCACGGGCTCACCGACGGCGTGGTGTGGATCTTCGCGAGCGGTCCGCGCCGGACGCTGCCGCTCAACGGCTCCTTCAATCCGCGCGACCCGCAGGACGCCAAGATCCTCAACCACTCCGCGATCTTCGACGAGCTCCAGGACTTCGAGCTCAACATCCGGAACGTCTCGGGCGGACAGGGGCTCATCACGCTGGCCGACGGGACGACGCCGGACCCGAACGTCCAGGCATTCAATCCCGCGAACGGCGGGCGCAGCGAGGCACTGGACGCGATGACCCTGTTCGTCGCGCGCGGCATCCGCAGCCCGATCTCGCCGCTCTCGGCGCACGGGCACGACGACGGCGTGAGCAAGGGTCGCAAGCTGTTCGAGAAGGCCAACTGCGCCTCCTGCCACGGCGGGGCGGGCTGGGCTTCGAGCCGCCGCGATTTCACGCCGCCGCCCGCCGCCACCGAGATCGTGAACACGCAGCTCATCCGCTTCCTCCATCCGGTCGGGACGTTCGATGCCGCCGCCGCCAACGAGCTGCGGGCGAACGGCGCGCCGGCGCTCGGGGCCGACGGGTTCAATCCCCCCTCACTGCTCGGGGACTGGGCACTCGGACCGTTCCTCCACAACGGATCGGCGCTCACCCTGGACGACGTGATGGAGAACGTTGCCCACAGGAGCGCCGGGACGGCGGGCGTGGACCGGCTCGCGAAGGCGGACGATCGGCGCCGGATCGTCCAGTTCCTCTCCTCGATCGACGCATCGACGAAGCCGTTCGGGCCGGGCGGCTCGCGCCCACGCGCGGCCGACGACGACCGCGCGGTCGCGGCGCTGGAGACGTCTCCCGCGGAGCTCGCCCTCGCGGTCAAGGGGCAGAACCCGGTCACGACCTCGGCCCTGATCGCCTACTCGCTACCGAAGTCGGGGCCCGTGCAGCTCCTCCTGTTCGACGTGGCGGGCCGCAGGGTGGCCACACTCGTGGATGGGACGAGTCCCGCCGGGCGCTTCGAAGTGCCGTGGGCGGGCCGGACGGATGGCGGCGGCACGGCCCGTGTCGGCGTCTACTTCGTGAGGCTCAAGACCGTCGCGGAGCAGCGCGTCGCGAAGCTGGTGCTGTCGCGATAGGCAGCCCGGCCGCGGTGCGGCTCCCGGTGCGGGAAAGGCGAAACGCGGGGCGGGAGATCCCGCCCCGCGTTCGCATCTGGATTCGAGCGCGCTACACCACGCCCTGGTCCATCATCGCGTTCGCCACCTTCAGGAAGCCCGCGATGTTGGCGCCGTTCACCAGATTGCCGGGCGTGCCGTACTTCTCGGCGGTCTCGAAGCATGCGCTGTGGATGGCGAGCATGATGTTGTGGAGCCGCTCGTCCACTTCCTTGCGCGTCCACGAGAGCCGCATGCTGTTCTGCGACATCTCGAGACCCGAGGTCGCCACTCCGCCGGCGTTGGCCGCCTTGGCCGGGCCGTAGAGCAGCTTCGCGTCGAGGAACACCCTGGTCGCCTCGAGCGTGCTCGGCATGTTGGCGCCCTCCGCCACCAGCATCACGCCGTTCTTGACGAGGCCCGCCGCGTCGCGGGCGTTGATCTCGTTCTGCGTGGCGCTCGGGAAGGCGCAGTCCGCCTTGATGCTCCACAGCGGGTTCACGTCCTGCATCGGATCCGCCGGCAGGTAGCGCGCCCCCTTGAAGTGCTCCGCATAGTCCTTGATGCGCCCGCGCTTCACGTTCTTGAGGTCCATCACCCACGCCAGCTTCTCGCGGTCGATCCCGGCGGGATCGTGGATCACGCCGTTCGAGTCCGAGAGCGACACCGGCTTGGCACCCAGGTCGATCAGCTTCTCCACCGTGTACTGCGAGACGTTGCCGCTCCCCGAGACCAGGCAGATCTTGCCTTCCAGCGTCTGCTTCCGCGTCTTCAGCATCTCCTGCGCGAAGTACACGCAGCCATAGCCCGTGGCCTCCGGCCGGATCAGCGAGCCGCCCCAGTTGAGGCCCTTGCCCGTCAGGACGCCGCTGAACTCGTTGGCGAGCCGCTTGTACTGGCCGAAGAGATAGCCGATCTCGCGGCCCCCGACGCCGATGTCACCCGCCGGCACGTCGGTGTCCGGCCCGATGTGGCGCCACAACTCGGTCATGAAGCTCTGGCAGAACTTCATCACCTCGGCGTCGCTCTTCCCCTTGGGATCGAAGTCCGAGCCGCCCTTGCCGCCGCCCATCGGCAGCGTGGTGAGCGAGTTCTTGAACACCTGCTCGAAGGCCAGGAACTTGAGGATCCCCAGGTTCACCGAGGCGTGGAAGCGCAGCCCGCCCTTGTAGGGGCCGATCGCGCTGTTCATCTGGATCCGGAAGCCCCGATTCACCTGGATCTCGCCGCGATCGTCGATCCACGGCACCCGGAACATGAACACCCGCTCCGGTTCCACGATGCGCTCCAGGATCTTGGCCGCCCGGTACTCCGGGTGGCGATCCAGCACCAGCGAGAGCGACTCGACCACCTCGGCCACCGCCTGATGGAACTCGGTCTCGCCCGGATTCTTGGCCTTGACCAGCGCCATCAGGCCGGTCACGTAGTCCTTGCTGCTCCCGGTGCGCGGGGGAGACATCACTGCACTCGGTACGCTCATGGTTCAGCCCTCCTTGAGTGACACCTCGATCTCTACTCCAGCACTCGAATGTTCTTTTTCTCGCAGATCTCGTTCAGCCGCTTCGGCCACACCGTCACGCTGACCTCGCCGAGGTGGGCCTTCCGCAGCAGCAGCATCACCGTGCGAGACTGCCCGATGCCGCCCCCGATGGAAAGCGGAATCCGATCGTTCAGAATCGCCTGATGATACGGCAGCTTGAGCAGGTCGAGCTGCTTGCTCAGCTCGAGCTGGGTCCGCAGGGTCTCCTTCGTGACCCGGATCCCCATCGAGGTCAGCTCGTGGCGGCGTTTTGTCACCGGGTTCCACACCAGGATGTCGCCGTTCAGCCCGTGCATCGGACGGCCGTCCGCCGACTTCGTCGGGGTCGCCCAGTCGTCGTAGTCCGCGGCGCGCATCTCGTGGGGGAAGCCGTCCTTCAGCACCCAGCCGATCCCCAGGATGAAGACTGCCGGGAACTTCTCCGACAGCACCCGCGTCTCGCGCTGCTTGCGCGGCAGGTCCGGGTACAGGTCGAGCAGGTCCTCGGCGTGGAGGAACGTCAGCTCGTCCGGCAGGCGCGGGACCTTGGGGGTTTCGAGCTTCGGGAACTCGCGCAGGATGAAGGTCTCGGCGCCCTTGATCACCTTCCAGATCCTGCGCACCGTGTCCTTCAGGTAGTCCAGGGTGCGCTCGCGCGAGGTGATCACGCGCTCCCAGTCCCACTGGTCCACGTAGGCGCTGTGGTCGTGATCGAGGAAGTAGTCCTTGCGCACCGCGCGCATGTCGGTGCAGATCCCCTCGCCCGGCGTGCAGCCGAACTGGGCGAGCGCCATCCGCTTCCACTTGGTCGCCGCCTGCACCACCTGGCCCTGGATCGGCCGCTCGAGCCCCAGCCCGCAGGGGAACTCGATCGGCGTGCGCGAGCCGTCGCGGTCCAGGTAGTCGTTGACACCGCTCTCGCGGGAGACGATGAGCGGCACCTCGACGTGGAACAGGTTCAGCTCCTTGCACAGATTGTCCTCGATGTAGCGCTTGAGCGCGTGGATCGCGAGCTGCGTCTCCTTGGGATCGAGCAGCGGGCGATAGTCGGACGGGAGAATCTTCTCGACTTCCTCGTAGGTGCCGATGCCGGGTCCTGCGAGGTCAGCTTGCTTCGTGCTTGGCATGGCGGAGGTCCTTTCCTGAAGGTCGGCTGGGCGCGGCCGCCCAGGGCAGAGACGCGCCGGACGGGCCCGAGGAACCGAGCTACCGCATGAGGCGTGCCGGGGCGAGGGGCAGCTCGTGCCCGATGCTGGATCGGGCTCGGCACGCCATCGGGCGGCAGGGCGAGGTCATGGAAGGAGCGCTGCCGCAACAGGATCAGTGGATGACTGCGTGCCGGCTCGTCGTCGAAACGGGGGTCACCAGCCGCCATTGAGCCCACGCCATCTCTGGCCGCCCATGGCGCGAGCGCGTCTCGCTGGCGGACCGGCCGACAGATTGTCAGGCGGCTGGCGGTCAGCCAGCGCTCGGCCA
>Ga0137451_1000678_pt1 | contig 10402 bp, 6 predicted proteins | sample EasRivERMGT500_2_FD_102336 | JGI IMG/M metagenome (GOLD analysis project Ga0137451, IMG submission 102336) | Soil microbial communities from meander-bound floodplain in the East River, Colorado, USA - East River MetaG ERMGT500_2 | ecosystem: Environmental > Terrestrial > Soil > Floodplain ...
AGGCTCTCCGCGCGCCCCGTTTCGTTCACGCCGTCGGTGAGCATCGTCATGCAGAACGGGCAGGCCGAGGCGACGAGCGAGGCCGGAGTCGACGCGGCCTCGTCCACGCGCGCGACGTTGACCTTCGTGCCGATGCGCTCTTCCATCCACATGCGTGCGCCCCCCGCGCCGCAGCAGAAGCCGTTCTCGCGGGAGCGGGGCATCTCGACGACGGTGAGACCCGCGGAGGAGAGCGCCTCGCGGGGCGCGTCGTAGACCCCGTTGTGGCGCCCGAGGTAGCACGAGTCGTGGAACGTGACGGTCTCCCCCGCGGTGGAAGGCGTCAGCGCGATCCGCTTGTCGGCGATCAGCCGCGCGATGACCTGGGAGTGGTGCAGCACCTCGTAGCGCCCGCCGAGCTGCGGGTACTCGTTGAGCAGCGTGTTGAAGCAGTGCGGGCACTGCGCGACGATCTTCCGGACGCCGTGGCGCGCGAGGGTCTCGACGTTCTGCCGGGCGAGCATCTGGAAGAGGTACTCGTTGCCGCTGCGGCGCGCGGGGTCGCCGGTGCAGGTCTCCTCGGAGCCCAGGATCGCGAACGAGACGCCGGCTTCCTTCAGGATCCGCGCGGTCGCCCGCGCGACCTTCTTCCCGCGATCGTCGTAGGAGCCCGCGCAGCCGACCCACAGGAGGTACTCGACCTCGGAGGCGCGCTCGGCCATGAGCGGGATGCCGAGCCCCTGGGCCCAATCCGCCCGCGCCTCGGCCGGCTGGCCCCACGGGTTCCCGGCCTTCTCGAGATTGCGGAATGCGGTCGCCAGCTCCGGCGGGAACGAGGAGTCCTCGAGCACGAGCTTGCGGCGCATCCCGACGATCCGGTCGATGAACTCGATGAACAGCGGGCACGCCTCCTCGCACGCGCGGCACGTCGTGCACGCCCAGATCTCGTCGTCCGCGATCGTCCCCGAAGGCAGGATCGGCAGGTGCGCGCCTTCGGGCAGAGGCTTCCGGCCGATCAGGAACGGGAGCGCCGGCACGAGCGCCGCGCGCATGTCCTCGTTGATCTTCTTCGGGTTGAGCGGCTTTCCGGTCGCGTACGCGGGGCAGGCGGCCTGGCAGCGTCCGCACTCGGTGCACGAGTAGACGTCGAGCACGTCCTTCCAGCGCATGTCCGTGAAGCCGGTGATGCCGAACTTCTCCGAATTCTCGAGGTCGATCATGGGGAGCGAGCCCGTATCCAGGCGCCGGAACAAGACGGACGGGAGCGACGTGATGACGTGGAAGTGCTTGGACACCGGCAGGTACACGAGGAAGCCGAGCAGGGTCGCCAGGTGCACCCAGAAGCTCACCGTGTACAGCGTCGCGTGGCCGCGCAGGGAGGCCAAAGCGCGTCCCGCCGGGGAGGCGGAGCCGGAGGCGCCCGCCATGACGAGATCGGTCACCATGAGCGCGCCGATCATGGACAGGATGAGCACCGCGTCCCACGAGCGCGTCAGCCGCCGCGGCCGGACGTAGGCGCGCCGGAAGCCGGCGACCCCCACCATGACGATCACGAAGACCTCGAACACGTCGCGGATCACGAGGTAGACGCGTCCCAGCGGATCGTCCGGCCCGAGCAGCGGCAGGTGGAACCCCGCGTGGAATCCCGCGCCCACGAAGTGGATCGTGTTGAGCCCGACGGCGAGGAAGCCCCAGAAGATGAGCGCGTGCATGACGCCGGCGGCGAGATGCTGCGGGCTCAAGATGCGCCGCTGTCCGAGGAACTGGGTCAGCACGCCGCGGAGCCGCTCTCCCCAGCGGTCGAAGCGGTCGATCGAGCCCGCCGCGCGCAGCATCGCGACGCGTCCCTCGATGAGATACGCGAAGGCCGCGAGCGAGGCGGCGAGCATCGCGCAGAACACGATGAAGGCCGGCATCGAGTCGGTGGGCTGCACGGTGCGGGATCGTACTACGCGGGCCGCAGCACGAGCACGTCGGCGCGCGGGTTGACGCGCTCGACGCGGAGCCGGACGCGGTCGCCGAGCGCGGCGTAGGCCAAAGACGCCACCGGCTCGTCCAGGAGCGTCTCGTCGAGCGTGACGACCGTCCGCGGGGCGACCTCGACGACGACGCCCGTCACCGTCGACCCGGTGCCGCGTGCCAGCAGGCGCAGCATCGCGTAGCGCTGAGCCGCCCGCTCCGCCCTTCGGCCGTCGCTCTCGGCCCGCTCGGTCGCGGCGAGGATCGCCTGCATCTCGGCGACGCCGTAAGCGGGGGCGCCCGTCGTCAGCAGAGCCGCGAGCTGCCGGTGCAGGGCGAGGTCCTGGAAGCGCCGCAGCGGCGAGGTCACCTGGACGTACGCCTGGAGGCCGAGGCCGTGGTGGGTGCCGGGCGCCAGGCTCGTCTCCCCGCGCCGCAGCGAGCGGCGCAGCGCGCGCACCCGGACGGCCTCGGGGAGCGAGGGATCCACGTCGGGGAATCCGAACTCCGGCGGTGCCTGCCGGCGGAAGATCGCCGGAGCGCCCCGGGCGATCAGCCACGAGGCCCCCACCTCCCCGGCCAGCACCATCATCTCGGAGACGAGGCGCTGCGCGGGGGTCCCTTGGTCGCGCCGGCTCAGCTCGACCTCGCCGGACGGGCCGATGCGCGCTTCGGCCTCGGAGGCGCGCAGGGCGACGGCCCCCGCCGCGACGCGCAGCCGCTCGCGCGCTGCCCCGCACCGGTCGAGCGCCGTGAGCGCCTCCGCGTGCGACCCGCCGCCGCCGGCGAGGATCCGGTCCACCTCGTCGTAGTCGTAGCGCGCCGCGACGCGCACGACGGACCGCACGATCTCGTGCGTGACCACGCGGCCGCCGGGGTCGAGCGTGACCCGGAACGTGAACGCCGGACGGTCGCAGCCCGACGCGAGGCTGGCGGCGCCCTCCGAGAGCGCCGCGGGGAGCATGAGCAGCTTCCGGTCCGGAAAGTAGTACGTGGTCCCGCGCGAAAGCGCCTCGGCGTCCACCGGATCGCCGATCGCGACGAAAGCGCCCGGGTCGGCGATGTGGATGCCGACCTCGAAGCGGCCGCCGGGGAGCGCCGTGATCGTGAGGGCGTCGTCGACCTCCGACGTCCAGGGGGAATCGACGGTCACGGCGGGGAGGTCGGTGAGATCGATCCGGCCGGCCCGGTCGAATCCGCGCGAGGCGGCGCCCCCGGCCGCCGCCTCGACGTCGGCGGGGAAGTCCGTGCGCAGCGCATAGCGATGGATCCCGAGGTTCTCGTGGTCCGAGAGGAATCGGCCCGTGAGCCGCAGAAGGCGGAACGCCCGCTCGGCCGGCCGCTCTCCGGGGGCCTTCGCGGCCTCGAGAGCCGACAGCGCGAGGGAGCGCTCCCTCTCGGGCGTCTCCTGGTCGAAGATCGCGAGGCGCTCGAGCGCGCCGAGGACGGCCTGCTCGGTCTCGGTGCCGGTGCCCCGGTAGGGCGTGCCGTGCGCCGCGGCCGCCAGCGCCTCGAACACCTCGCCGCGCTCGACCGACCGGCGGGACTCGGAGGCGCGGGCGGCGAGGAGCCCCTCGACGTGCTCGCTCGAGCGCGGGAGCCAGCCGGCGGTCTTGCGCGCGAAGCGCACGCCGTCCCTCCGGAGCGCGAGGATCAGCGCGGCCCGCTCGATCTCCCCCGGCCGCTCGAACGCGATCCCGGCGAGGTCCGATTCCGTCCTCGGCCGCGCCTCCTCGCGGGAGACCAGCTCCCACAGCGTGGAGACGTCCACCTCGCGCGACAACGCGTCGAGCCTCTCCCCCGCCTGACGCGCGACGAGCGCGGCCGCCGTCTTCCCCGCGGCATCGCGCGCCGGAGCCTCGCCGCGCTCGATCGTGGCGACGACGCGAGCCGGGGTCAGGCGCGTCTCGCGCCCGTCGGCGTCGACGACGATCAGGCGCTGCTTCTCCTCGGCGACGACGGCGCCGCAACGCAACGCGTCGTCCTCCCACCACGCGACGATCAAAGCCGGCGCCTCAGCTCGGCGACCCCGGTCGCGAGCCCCGCAAGGTCCGTCGCCTCGACGAGCACGTCGACCGACGGGAGGTACAGCGGAAGGGCCGAGTCCCCCGTTCCCCAGCGCGCGGCGGGCTCCGGGACGAGCCAGAGGACGCCGCCGCATCCGCGCGCGAGATCCTCGAAGGCCCACGGCAGCGGGTCCAGCCGGTTCGCGCGACCGTCGCCCAGGACGACGAGCAGGACGTCGCGCCCCCTCACGCCGCGCCGTGCGCCCGTCAGCGCGTGGAGCGTGCGGCCGTAGTCGCTGGGAGCATCGAGGTTCAATCCCTCGATCCCGGTGAGGACGTCGGCGAAGCTGACGGCCCCCCGCACGATCCCGTCCCCGGGGCGCGCCCGGCCCCCGGGACGCGCCGCGCGGACCCCTCCGCGCATCCAGCGCGCGATCGCCGCGGTCGCGTCCACCGGACGGTCGACGAAACAGACGACCCGGGCGCGCCGGCCGAACTCGAGGAAGGCTCCGGCGAGGAGCAAGAACAACCCCGCGGCCCGCGCGACCGAGAACGACACGTCGACGAGGAGCACCACGCGCACCGCGCGACGCCTCGGCGCCTGCATCGGCACGACGAAGGGCACGCCCTGCGTCGCGGTCGCACGGCGGAGCGCCTTGCGAAGCCACGGCCGTCCCGCGCGAGCCTGCCGGCGCCTCCGCCCGGGCCTCAAGCGCAGCGCCTCCACCAGGCGCGGCACTTCCCGCGCGATCGTCCGCTCCTCCTCGGTCGTCATGCGGCGCGTGAGCTCGCGCCGGCTCGGCTCCGGAGCGGGATCGCGCCGCTTCGGCGCGCGGACGATCTTGGGCCGCCTCTCGCGTAGCCGCAGCCCGGGGCGCGCCTTCTTCTCCGACTCGCGCTCCGAAGGCGAGCGGTGCCGGGACGTCTCGGGAGGCTCCGGCCGGCGCTTGCGCTTCTCCCCGGCCTTCGCACCCGCCGGCTGCCCCTTTCCCTTCCCGTCGGCCGGAAGCCGCACCGGCGCGAAGAACCGGTCGAAGAGGCGGTCGAAGGCCGCGCGCGCGGTGCGGTCCTTCGCGAGCGTCGCCGCGAGCGCCCGGCGGACCGTCTCGCGCCGCTCGAGGCCGAGCAGTCCCAAGGCGCGCGCCGCGTCGACCGCCTCGGGCGAGGAGACCGCCACCCCTTCCGCGCGCAGCGCGTCGACGAACCTCGCGAGAGCGGGGATCATCCCCGGTAGCGGCCGGGCTCGGCGAGGACCCGCTCCACGTCCTCGCGGTTCTTCAGGAGCGCGCCCAACGTCTTGCGCAGCGCGGACGCCGACAGCGAATCGGCGCCGACGACCGTCAGCGCCAGCGCCCAGTCCACGACCTCCGCGATCCCCGGCGCCTTCTTCAAATCGGCCTTGCGCAGCGCCTGGGCGAAGCGCACGAGCCGGTCGGTGAGCGCGGCGGCGATCCCGGGGACCCGGGACTCGACGATGCGGATCTCGTCGTCGAGGGAGGGGTAGTCGACGTGCGCGTACAGGCAGCGGCGGCGCAAGGCGTCGGAGAGATCGCGGGTGTCGTTCGAGGTCAGCACGACCCGGGGCGGCGACGCGGCCTTGAGCGTGCCGAGCTCCGGGATCGAGACCTGGTGGTCGGAGAGGACCTCGAGCAGGAACGCCTCGAACTCCTCGTCGGAGCGGTCGACCTCGTCGATGAGCAGGACGACCGGCCGCTTCGCGAGGATCGCCTGGAGGAGCGGCCGCGGCAACAGGAAGTCCCGCGAGAAGAAAGCGTCGGCCTCGTCGCGCAGGATCGCGATCGCGGAGCCCAAGTCCGGGGCCTGCGCGAGCACGTCGCTGGTCTTGTCGCGAAGGAGCTGCGCGTAGAGCATCTGCTTGCCGTAGGACCATTCGTACAGCGCCTTGGCCTCGTCGAGGCCCTCGTAGCATTGCAAGCGGATCAGCTCGGCATCGTGGAACGTAGCCCAAAGCTTCGCGATCTCGGTCTTGCCGACCCCCGGGGGCCCTTCGAGCAGGAGCGGCTTGCCGAGCGCTTCGGCGAGGTGGAGCGCGGTCGCGACCTCGGGCGGACACACGAACCCGGAGGCGGCAAAACGCTCGGTGATCGACTCGGGCGTGACCTCGACCGGACGCGTCACGCCCGGGAGTATAGCTAGGGGCTCTCGAACGGGTCCTTGAGGCCGGTGAGGGCCGGCGGCGGGTCGCATCCCTTCGCGAAGATCGCGACCTTGAACGCGCGGCCCATCCCGTCGGGGTGGATGAGCAGCTTCGCCCGGAGCCGCCGCCGCACGGAGCGCGCGTCGTGTCCGCCGTCGTCGAGCCCGTCGAGGAGCCCGTTGGCGATGAGGAAGCGGTCCTGCGTGGTCACGCCCAAAGGGACCAGACCGCACCCGAGCGCGGCGTCCCGGAGTGCCGTGAGGTTGACGTGGGCCGTCAGGTCCTGCTCCCCGACCCGGAGGAGGAAGTCCTCGCTCGCCGTGTGCCGGTGGTACGCGAGCAGCGTCCCGCGGCGGCGCGAGCGGTCGTAGAGGGCGGGAGTCGTGTCCCCGTAATCCACGACGAGCAGGAACCCCCGGTCGATCGCTCCGGCCAAGCGTGCCAGGCACGGGTCGAGCTCCAGCGAGACCTCGGCCTCGTCCCCCTCCTCGGGGGCCGCGCCGTACCGCTCCGCCCAGCGCGCGACCTCCGGCGGGCACTCCTCCTCCAGCTCGACGAGGGCGTCACCCGAAAGCCCGACGCGGACCTCGCGGAGCGCGCCCTCCCGGCGGCGGACCCGGTGGACGGGAAGCGCATCGAACAGCTCGACCGCGATCACGCATCCCGCGCCCCCCGCCCGCACCTCCGCGGGCGTCACGACCGAGGCCTCGGGGACGAGCGCTCCGGCTTCCGCCCTCATCCCCGCGCTCTCGTCGGCGAGCGTGGGCGCGACGCGGTCGGCGAGGTCCCCGTCGGTCTCGGTGAAGGTATCGACGACGTCGCGCGCGAGGAGCCCGCGTCCGGCGCCGAATTCCACGTAGCGGAAGGGATCGGGGCTTCCGAGCAAGGCGTCCATCTCGCGCAGCTGCCGCGCGATCGTCTCGCCGAAACCGGTGCCGACGTCGCTCGCGGTGAAGAAGTCGCCCCGGCGGCCGAGCCCGTGCGCCCCGCGCGCGTAGTACCCGCCGTCCGGGTCGTAAAGGCACAGCCGCATGAACCGCGCGAACGAGAGCGGGCCGGACGCCCGGATCAGGCCGCGGATCTTGGCGAGGAGCCGGGGATCCCCGGGAGAGCGCTCCGACAAGCGGCGGTCAGGCCGCCGGACGCGGGGCGCCGGCGGCGAGCTCCGCGGCGCTCTTCCCGCCTCGCTCGATCTTGCGGCGGATCTCGAGGACCGCCTCGATGAGCGCCTCGGGGCGCGGAGGGCACCCGCTGATGTACACGTCCACGGGGATGATCTCGTCCACGCCCTGGACGACCGCATAGGAGCGGTACATCCCCCCCGAGGAGGCGCACGCCCCCATCGAGATCACCCAGCGCGGGATCGGCATCTGGTCGTAGATGCGCTTGAGGAAGGGCGCCATCTTCTTGGTGACGGTTCCGGAGACGATCATCAGGTCCGATTGCCGCGGCGAGAACCGCAGAGCCTCGGCGCCGAACCGCGCGAGGTCGTAGCGCGGGCCGACGGTCGCCATGAGCTCGATGGCGCAGCACGCGAGGCCCATCGGCATCGGCCAGAGCGAGTTCTTCCTCCCCCAGTTGACGAAATCGTCGACCCTCGTGGTGTAGGCCGACTCGCGCGGGTCGCTCTCCGGGAAGCGCTCTCGAAGGATGAGAAGATCGCTCTTTTCGGCCATGCACCGCGCATCTTACCAGGTCGGCCGCCGCCTTGACGCCCGGAGCAGGCGGGCGATAGAGTGCGGCGCCCGACCCCGACCCCCCGGAGATCGACGCGTGGCCTCGCAGGACACGACCTTCGACTTGACCGTCATCGGAAGCGGCCCCGGCGGGTACGTCGGCGCGATCCGCGCCGCGCAGCTCGGCCTCAAGACGGCGTGCGTCGAGATGGCCCCCCGGCCGGGAGGCACCTGCCTGCTCTGGGGGTGCATTCCGACCAAGGCCTTGCTCCACGCGGCCGAGGTTCTCGAGACGTCGCGCCACGCCGGTTCGTTCGGCATCGTCGTCGCCCCGGGAACGATCGATGTCCCCGCGATGCAGAAGTACAAGGACAAGGTCGTCACCTCGAACGTCAAAGGGGTCGAGTACCTCTTCAAGAAGAACGGCGTGACGCTCGTGCCGGGGCGCGGCACCCTCCTGGGGAACGGAAAGGTCCAGGTCGAGGCCGACGGCGTCAAGAAGGTGCTCCAGTCGAAGACGATTGTGCTCGCGACCGGCTCCGCGATCCGCGACCTTCCCGGCGCCGAGTTCGATGGGGTGCAGATCATCAACTCCGACCACGCGCTGTCGCTCCCGAAGATCCCGACGTCGATGATCGTGCTGGGCGCCGGTGCCGTGGGCGTGGAGTTCGCGTCGATCTACGCATCGTTCGGGACCCGGGTCACGGTCGTCGAGCTTCTCCCGCGCCTGATCCCGATCGAAGACGCCGCCTTGGGCGCCGAGCTCGAGAAAGCGTTCAAGAAGCGTGCGATCGCGGTCCACACCGGCACCAAGGTCGAGAAGGTCGCGAAGGCGAAGGACGTCGTCACGGTGACCGCGTCGAAGGACGGGAAGCCGGTCGAGCTCCAGGCCGAGATCCTGCTCGTGGCGATCGGCCGCCGCCCGCTCACCGAGAACCTCGGCCTCGAGGCGGCGGGCGTGAAGACGGATCGCGGGTTCATCGAGGTGGACGGGATGATGCGCACCTCGGCCCCCGGGATCTACGCGATCGGCGACATCGTGAAGACCCAGGCGCTGGCGCACGTCGCCTCGCACGAGGGCATCGTCGCCGCGGAGCACGCCGCGGGCGGCCACCCGCACCCGATCAACTACGACCGCATCCCCTCCTGCACCTACTGCGATCCGGAGGTCGCCTCGATCGGGCTGACCGAGGAGGAGGCGAGAAAGCGCGGCCACGAGGTCAAGATCGGACAGTTCCCGTTCTCGGCGATCGCGAAGGCGCGCATCATCGACGACGCGCGCGGGTTCGTCCGCATCGTGACCGAGGCGAAGTACGACGAGATCCTGGGAGTCCACATCATCGGCCCGCACGCCACCGAGCTGATCTCGGAGGCGACGGCGGCGCTCAATCTCGAGGCCACCGCCGCGTCGCTGTTCGAGGCCGTGCACGCCCATCCCACCCTCGCCGAGGCGATGGGCGAGGCGGCGCTCGCGGTCCACGGCCGGGCCATCCACATCTAGGGGAGCGATCGCGCATGCGCGTTGACGTCGTGATGCCGCAGATGGGCGAGTCGATCGCCGAGGGGACGATCACCCGCTGGATGAAGCAGGTCGGGGAGACCGTCGGCCGCGACGAGCCCCTGTTCGAGATCTCGACCGACAAGGTCGACGCCGAGATCCCCTCCCCCGCCGCGGGAACGCTCGTGGAAGTCAAGAACCAGGCCGGCGAGACCGTCCCGGTCAACCAGGTCGTCGCCGTGCTCGAGACCGACGCCTCGGCGGCGGCGTCGGCGCCCAAGCCGGAGTCGAAGCCTCCCGAGACGAAGCCGGCGGAGGCCCAGCCGGCCGCGGCGCCGCCCGCGCCCAAACCGGCGCCGGCGGCCCCCGCTCCGGCGGCCGCGGTCGCCTCGGAGGCCTCCTCCGAGGGCAGCTTCGTCTCCCCGGTCGTGCGCAAGATCGCGGCCGAGCACGGGATCGACCCGTCGAGCGTGCCCGGCACCGGCGCGGGCGGGCGCGTCTCGAAGAAGGACATCCTCGACTTCGTCGCCCAGGGGAAGCCCCCCGCGGCCGCGGCGACGCCGTCCACGGCACCCGCGCGCGTCGCACCGGCCGCCCCCGCGGCGCCCCAGGTGACGTTCGCCTCCGGCGCGCGTACCGAGCGCCAGGCGATGACGCCGATGCGCAAGAAGATCGCGGAGCACATGGTCGAGTCGCGCCGCACGTCGGCGCACGTCCACTCGGTGTTCGAGGTGGACATGAGCCGCGTCGTCGCTCTCCGCACGAAGTACAAGAGCCTCTACGAGGAGCGGCACGGGACGAAGCTCACGCTGACGCCGTTCTTCGTGAAGGCGGCCTGCGACGCGCTGCGCGCGTTTCCGATCCTCAACAGCTCCGTCGAGGGGAACGAGATCGTCTACCGCAAGGACCTGAACGTCGGCGTCGCGGTCGCGCTCGACTGGGGCCTCATCGTGCCGGTCGTCCGGAACGCCGACCAGCTCTCGATCGCGGGGCTGACGATGAAGATCAACGATCTCGCCGAGCGTGCGCGCACCAAGAAGCTCCTTCCGGACGAGGTCCAGGGCGGGACGTTCACGATCACGAACCCCGGGATCTTCGGCGGCCTCTTCGGGCTCCCGATCATCAA
>Ga0137451_1000679_pt1 | contig 10400 bp, 9 predicted proteins | sample EasRivERMGT500_2_FD_102336 | JGI IMG/M metagenome (GOLD analysis project Ga0137451, IMG submission 102336) | Soil microbial communities from meander-bound floodplain in the East River, Colorado, USA - East River MetaG ERMGT500_2 | ecosystem: Environmental > Terrestrial > Soil > Floodplain ...
GCTCCACCACTAACAGCAATTAAATTTCTTGCATCAATGTCAGAAGTAACTGATACTTGAGATAAAGTACCACTACCACCTGCTGCTCCTGCTGCTCCTGCTGCTCCTCCTGCACCTACTAAAATATACATTATTTCAGGAAGAAGGAAAGCAGGATATATAACTTTAGAGGCACCAGAACTTCCACCACCTCCTCCACCTCCTCTAGCATTACCAGCTACAGCACTAAATCCTCCACCTCCTCCTCCCCCGCCACCCATACAAAGCATAAACACCATAGAACAACCTTTCGGTTTATTCCATGTATTCCATTGCAGAGTAGGAGAAGTAGAAGTAGTAGTGAAAACACTAGTATTGTTGCGGTATGGAAGAGGAAGATGGAGAAATTCAGCCATGATTAATATTGACCTCCAACTGCAGTGCAAATCCAGCCAGCAGCAACTGTAGTTGCAACACCTACATAGATTTTGAACCCAGGAGGAAGTGCTAACTCCAATGGATACTCAATATCTCCAGTGCTAGCAGTATTAGTTGCTGTACTAGCTGGAAGAGATAGTTCTCCATAGAATACATTGTTAGCTGCGGTTCCGTTAGTACTACCATTGTTAAGATAGATTCTAGCAACAGTAGCTACATTAGTGCCAATAGCTTTAAAACGCAGTTTCTGAATATACCCACCGTTGTTAGCATCAGCAGTAAATACAAGTTGATGATTTCCACTAACTCCAGTATAATCACCAGTAGCAGTGATAATTGTACCGGCAAAAGTAGTACCATCATCTTTAGAAACTTCTCCTATTTTAGAGAAGATGGGATCAGTATTACCTGGCATGGAGGATCTCTCTAATTAAAATATAAAGCTTTAGAAATAATTGTGGAGAGAGGTATACGTCTAGAAAGATATGCCTCTGCAGCAGAACAAAATACTGTATGAGTACCAGCACTGAGATTAATCAGTGCATCACTATTACTACTTTGTAGCACTATGCTTCTTACGAGAGTAGTAGTCCCACTCAAATATCCTTTCCCTACTTCCCAAGCAGACCCATTAGCATCTTCAATACAATAGTAAATCCATTTATTCAATCCAAAAGCTGTATTGAAAGATTGAAACCCAGTAGCAGCTCCAGCTAGAGTCAATGAGCCAGTGCCTGTAGTTGTGCTTGTTTCTTTAACTCTATCAGCTACTTCGGTCATGGAGGGGTTACTGGAAGAGGAGTAGGAGGAGGCAATGCAGGATTGATACCAATTTTACAAATGGCTACTTGATCCAATCTTCCATTGACGCCGCAATATGTACTTGTTTCTACAAACTTAACTGTACAATTACAAACAGAACCTACAAGTGCTCGTCCATTACTAGTAGTTTTCCTTACTCCTGCAACAACTGGATAAGCTGGACGATCTAAATTAGCAGCGAATGTAGCAACTATCCAATATTCAACAACAGGAGGAGGAGGCGGTATAATAGGTGGAGGAGTAGGAAGGAGTTTCTTAATAGCAACTACATCGGGTTGCAACAGTGGATCAATAGGATCTACAGTAGCATACTTATTCCAAGCAGCTACTCTATCTGCATCAGTACCACGAATCATAGTATCAGCAATAGCTGCCCAGCTAGCAGGAAAACTACTCCATTGTCCTCCTGCTACATTGTGATACCAGATTCCATTAGAAACACAAGCATACCCCCAAATCAATCCTACACTGGAAGCTGCATAGATAATATCTCCAACAGCCACAGGTTCAGTAGTAGTTGCAGGTTTGATAGTAAGAGTAATACCTGCATTTAGATTAGGCCAACATGGAGGAACAGCTGCTTCAGCAGGAGATACAGCTAGCAATGCAGCTAGTATTGCAAGTTTCTTAAACATCTTAATCACCTGTGATTTTTGGTGTAATCTTGTACTGATCGCCATTAGTGGCAGGAGTGAATGGAGTAGATTGTTCCACCCATAGTAGCACTCCACTAGTAGCTTCTACTACGAAGTATCCATAAATTGTAGGATTAGTAGTTAGAGGTCCAGTGAATGTGAATACTTGTTGAGCATTGTAGGTAGCAGTAGTAGGTGAAGGTCCTGCATACCCCCAGTTGGCTCCAGTTAGACCGATAGCTGCATAACCTCCACCTGCAGCTTCAGTATAAGTACCAGCAGTATCAGTTTCTGCTGGAGTTATATTAGTTGCAAACAACTTAAGAGTTTGATTCTCAGGCGCAGTTGTATTAAGTGCGTGACGAAGAAACTTCTCTTCCCCAACTTGTGGTACAAGGAGAGTCATAGCCGGTATCCAAATTTAGCAGCACGTTCTGGTGAAGGACGCCGTGATTCTGGAATCTGTTCATAAGTTGCTTGTACTAGTTGATCCAAAGGAACTACAATGATTTCTCTAGTAGTACCATCATGGGCTACTAGATGAACATCACAGCGTCCATCTTTATACCACTCAGTTAGAATACCAGTACTGCCCTGATATGATACCCACATACCTTTACGTACAAAAATAATACTAGGAGCTACTAGCTTTGTAGGAGGAGCAGGTTGTGGTTTTGAAGACTTAAAGATATCAAAAAATCCCATGACTGTTCCTAGAAATAAAACGAACAATGAACAACACTACTAGCATCACCAATGATTGAAATCTTTGTAGGATCACCAGTATAATAAAACTCCCGATCTATAGGAAGTGGGAATCCATTGACAGTTGTAGCAACTACTCCATCATCGCGCCAGTAAGCAGTGGCGGTACGCGCCATAAGTAATACTGCTTTTGCTCGTACACCAGTGCTATCTACAGCAGCTGGAACTGGAAGAACAGTGGCTGCTCCACCAACTGCCACATTTGCATATCCTGCGGGACCTCTTGGTGCATCAAACACTCCACCTGCCATTTGTATCTCCTAATTCGAAGTTTCAAAACCACCCATAATTGTCTGCATCTTAACTGCAAACGGACTTTTTAGATGAGCAGCAATTTGATTTGCTTGACTTGTATTAGCATTCTTAAATTGTTCCATCATCCACTGATTGAATTGTCTTTGCTTACCACCTAAAGCTGCATATTTTGCAGCAAACTGCTCAACTTCATCCTGACTAGGAGTTTGATTTCCTATGAGGGTAGTTTTTACTGCTTCATTTAATGCTAGTTTTCTTCCACGATCAACAGCTTGGTACGCATTGATTCTAAATACCGCATCATTTACAATGCTTTCATCAAATGGTTTACCACCTACAAGACGAGTAATAGAAGCAAGAGAAAACAAATCGTTTGAACCCAAGAGATTTCCGCGTGTGGAAGTAGAATATACATCACCACTAGGAACTCCTCGGAGTACTTGTGCGAATCCTGCCAGTGGTCGTGATAGTCCATTGTGTTCTACGCCTTGCAAGAATGATTCCATAGCAGCACCACCATTAGCAGTCTTAGAAACTACTTCTGCCATACTACTAATGAATTTACCGTAAGCGCCGACAATAGGAATATCAACAGGATTCACTGGAACCACTGTAACTTGGCGTGGATTAATATCTCCTCGTGTATACAAATTAACACGAAGTAGATTTGATGGAAGTCCATACATCAAGAAGTCACCAGCTCGTTTACCAGCAACTCCGTATACTGCATCATATACATCTCGATGTTCTGGATTTCCTGAAGCAGTTCCAATGATGTGTTGATTGATGAAATTAAATGCAGGTAAGCCATTCATTCCATAAATGGTTCCCTGCAACCCTAGTAAAGTAGCTGCATCTTTTGCAGTTCCTTCACTTACATATCTCAACATCTGCTGAACAAGATTGAATTGGTATGTTTGAAATAATCCAATAGCTTGTCCAATTGGACCTTGGAATAGGAGAGGTCTCTGAGATGCGAGAATATTACCTTGTGTACGATTGACAAAGGTATTAATATAGGCAATTGCTTCATTCTTGTTAAGAACTCCACCTTCAATTGCAATATCCGTAATTTGTTTCATAACATCAGCTGCTACAAAACGATTGAATTCTTCAGCGTAGGTATTACCTGTCCATTTCTCTCCAATTGTACCTATTTTCTTAGCAGTAGCAAAGGCTTGTTTAATACGACCTGTTAATTCTGCAGGAGCTTCTGTACCGCGAATAGTTAAATCATCAACCATTTTATGGAACTGAGTACTGATATCCGTAATCCACCCATGCTGCTGATATTCACTAATCAGTGCAGCTTTATCTGGTGAGAACCACCTCTGCATACTATTAGCTATAAGTTTAGAAGCACTAAGTGATTTTATTTCAGCACCTGGAATTGGAATTTCAATCAATTCAGCAAGTTTACCCGCAGCAGCTTTATTACCAGCTTGCATTGCACGAACAATAGATTTAGTTTCTGCACCTAAAAGAACATTTGCACCTGCTGAATTATTAATTGCATTCAATGGGTCAAGACGAAGAACAAGAGTAGAAAGAAGAGAATTAGCTTGGCGAATGAAGTTAGTAAGATGGCCACGCGCAGGGGACTGATTGGCAAGTCTATCCATTGCTGCATCGTAATAGGCTGTTTTAAGTCCTTTTTCCTCAAAGATAGTCTGAATCTTAGCCAAATCTTCGGGAGATTTAGCTCCTGTAAACAAATCATCCACGGTTTTGAAAACATTACTGAATGCCGAGTCTAGTAGATTATTTAAAGATACCAAGAGCGGATATTCTTTAACACTAGAAATATCCAAAGCGGTCTTGATATAGTTCATGTATGGATTCTTAACTACATCTTCAGCATACCGTTGGGTATTAGCATATTTAGATGCAGAGATATTAGTATACTGCTCTCCTAACCTTCTTAATTCCGTAAACTCTTTATCTAATTTCATACTTACCAACTCGCGAGCAAGAATGTCATCGCCACGATGATGGAAGTTTTGAATTTTTTGTGCTATCAGTACTGGATCAGTTTGAGGAATAAACTGAGAATTAATACCTCGAGATTTTAATTCTACATCAATGTAATTCTCATGTAGCGTACGTGAGAAATCAAAATCTCCGAGTGCTTTATGGAATTCCTCGCTCTGTCCTTTAGTAATTACTTTAAAATTGGTAGTGCTTCTAGTTTGAGAAATCATTGCTTCCAAAGATTTCTCATCAGTAGCATGAATCATAGTTACATGACCTGAGCCTGTAACAGTATCATCAATTACAAATGCAAAATATTTATTATCTCGTGGATCCGGTTTAATAGGATAAAAAGTGAGGGGATCTTTAGTATCCTCCATTCCTTGAACTGCACGAATATTTTTAAAACTTGTAATTCTATTACCATTTAAATCAATATGCGCTTGAATTGCATTACGAGTTTTTTCACTTTTAATTGCAATTTCTAGTGGAGCACCTTCTTGTAAAATTGGTTCAACAGCAGTGCGCCCAGCAGCTATTGCATCTTGGTATTTAACCAGTGCTCGCGGTACAAGTTTCGTACCTGTTTCATCAAGCATGTATTTTTCGGTAGTTCTAGCAGCGAGTTCATTAATAGCATTGAATTCAACAGCAGATTCTAAATCATTGCTAAGTTGATAAGTGATGGGAGTGAGCGCATCATCAGTTTGATGACTGAATAGTTGTCTTAATCTATTAGTAGCTGCTCCATTAGATTCCATTATACTAGCAAGGGAGCCAGGATTGCCGTTAGCGAAAGAGAAGATTCTGGAACCAGCACCTTCTCTATTCGCATCAAGCAACATTTCATCACTAGGACGAATGAATTGATCCGCAAGTGGACCTGCTTCATTAGCAAATACATTATCGATTGCTTGTAAGTGAAGTTTCTCCTTAGCTTTAATGTAAGCCATTCCTTCAATAATATTACCATCTACATCTGCAACAGGAGTTTTTCTGAAACCTACTTTCAGCCATTGTGGAGTTGCACCTACGTCATATTCTCCTTTACTTTGAGCCCAAAGACCTTTATCAATCAGATCCTGCGTGTACTTCTTAGTAAAGTATTGCCTAGCGAAAAGATCATCATCTGGATTAATGCTTGCAATGCCCTCCAAATAACTTTTACGAAGATTCGTGACTTTTGAAATATCATCAGTTGTGAATTTTCCTGTTTCAGTAGTTTTAATATCTCTACCAAATCTCTCACGAACTTTAATTTTAGCTCCAAGTAATTTATTTGCTAGCTCCTCCTTTGCAGTTTGCATAGTTTTGTATGTTTGCTCTGTAGTAGTCATTACTACATCGCCAACATCAGCATAACGAACAATGACTGCTGTAGGTTTCTGAAGCACTGCTTGCTCTAACAATGGAATATCCCATTGATCTATTACTTGTCCTTTTGTAGGAAGTGTTTGATGTTTAGCCCAAACATATCTAGCTTCAACTTCATCAAATCCAGCTTTTTGAATATCGAAAGGCTTATCAAGAGTATATCCTTGACGAGCAATGAATGCATTAGCTTCCTCTTTTCCAAGTCTATCAATCATGGAACTAGATTTAGGAGTTTCAAATATTACAGACCCTGCATCATCGCCCCAAAGTTTTACAAATCCGACTTGTTTACCTTGATTTTCAATAAGATCAAGTTTAGCAAGATAAGCAAATGGATTCTTTTTAATAGTTTCAACTACTTGACCAGTTTTAAGATTCATTACTTCACGTTTGAGAGCAGAAGTAATTTCTTTCTCAACTTTAAGTCGTGTACCTAAAGTACCAACTTCTTCAGCACCAAGTAAATTCTTCATTACTTGATCGGCATCTAGACCTCGCAAAGAATTATATATTGAGAGTGCTAGTTGTTCATCGCCAGTAGCTAGCTCTCTTACATCGTGCATGATAAGATTGTTAAGTCGTTGAACCTTATCTTTAGCTGCTAATGTAAATCTAGCTGCATAAGGAGATGCTGGATCAATAGGAGGAATACTTTCTAAATCACTAAATCGTGCAATGATTTTATCACTAGGAGAACCTCCAGATATTTCATGAATATATTTGTAAGGAGCTTCTTCTTTATCTACTCCTGTCAATACTTTCTTAATACCACCTACAGTTCTTGCTCCAGTAAATACGCCACCAATAACACCACCAAATGCGGTTCCAACAGCAATGTTAGTAAGAATATCCTTAGTATCCATCTGATCAAGAACTGGGGATTTAAACATTGTAGCAACAACTGCTGTTTCGAATGCAGCAGACTCAAGCGCAGATTGCCCAATCCCGGCACCAAGTGCTTTAAGTACATTTCCATTTATATAGGAGAAAGTAGCAGTCTGTTGTGCTAACTCGCCCGCGGCCTTTGCAATATATAAGTCAGTGGAAGGAGTAAGAAGTCCAGTAAATTTAGACATATTTCCTGCTACTGCGCCAACTTTAGCTGTATTTAGCATAGCCTGACCAGCACCAAAAGCTTTCATACCAGCAATACCAGGAATAAGAGAGAATGCAAGAAAACCAGCGAGATCTATAGATTCTTTATTCTGCTTGTAATAAGCTCCAATATCTTCATCAAGATCAGTCATTGCTCGTTGAACATTGATAGTTTCAGCATCGGCGCCAAACCAATTAGCTACAGCTACACCAGTATTGTAGAAGGAACTTGCACCTGAAACTACAGCGCCTGCAATAAATTTAGGAATATTATTAGGTTCCCATGTGGTAGGATCAAACCAACTAGATTTGTTATTACCTAAATTATGATTATCTGCACCATACAGATAAGTAGGGAATACGGAGAAATCTACTTCGTCGGCCATAGGAACCTAGTTTGATCGGCTATTTGAGCTGCCATACGACGGGATAGATATATTGAAACTTGTGCTGGGTCTGTCATATCAATTGTAGTAGTAAAAGCTCCACCGCCAAGCGCAATAGCTTCAGTTACTTGTGTGAATTTAACTGGATATCCTGTTTGATTAGGCAAACCAAACATTCTGTATCGACGAGTCTCATTATTGACAGCCGCTGCAGTTCTGAATACTGCAGCAATACCGAGAGTAGCTTGATCATATTTAATAGTACCTTGTTGAATACCAGCAATAGTTTTAGAAACTATATCTTCTGGGTCAACTTTATCGTAACCTGTATCAAGAAATGGTTTAAGTACTTGTGTATAGATTTGAGAATCTTTAACACTAGCTGCTTCAGCAATTGCTTTCAAACTTGTAGCAGCATAGATGTTACTAGCATCGCCAGTTTTAATATTCTTCTCTTGTCTTTTTGCAGCCTCAATAACTGTTGTATTCACATAATCAGCAGCTGCTTTAGGATTAGCTTTGGTGTCAATAGTAGGTGGGATAGTAGTAGCAGCTTCAGTGACGGAATCAATTAGAAACTTTTTAATTCCTTGTTGTTCAGTAGTTAATGGAGCGTGAGAAGAAACAATTATTTCTGCAGCTTTAGCAGGAGAGTCTCCAACACTAGGAGCGCCTGAACTAATAATAGCAGCTCCAGTAATATAATTTTGTTCTAATACTTTACGAATCTCAGGACTCATTTTAAGTTGTTCTCTAATCTTCTTGGAAGGAAGTTTAGGAAGATTGAGAGCGGCGCGTCCAGCATTGATTGTATCTGCAATATTTTGTTCTTCAGCAGCTATTTCTTGTTTATCTTTTAACTCTTGTCCCCAACGAGCTGCATTAATTTTATGAGTTTCTTGAGCCATATGCAAGTATTCTTGACTATTGAATACTTGATTAATTTTTAACATACTATCAAGTTGTGCTGAAGTCATCTCATATACAGCTTTTACATTACCTGTATTAAGAGTGATTCCTTGTAATTTTAATTGTGCTAGCTTATCTTCAGCAGCAGCTTGTAGCAATCGCTGTTGTGCAGCTTGAGTCTCAACAGTGAGTGTTTGTTTAATTGTATTTTCAGTTACTGCTTGTGAGTGTACTGCTTTATTAGCTTGCTCTAAGACAGCCGCAGTAAGATTTGCTTTCTGTGCATTTGCATTGTATTCATCTATTTTAAAAGGAATCACAATTTGATTTTTAATAAATTCAATTGGAGATTCCCAAGGCATTACAGACTTACGCTGTCTTATTTCATCAGCAATTTGCAGTGCTTTTGTAGTTGCTTCAGTATGTTGTTTTCCTAATGCTGTTACCATCTGATTTGCATCATCCATATTAACAGCAAATGCAGATGCAGCTTTACGAGCATTTTGAATAGCATTAAGTTCAGCAGCAGATTTTTGTACTCCAACTGCTACCTCATCAGGAATAGCAGCAGCAAGTGCTCGTTCTCTTTCAGTTTGAATACCAAGCATTTGTTCAGTATTCTTAGTAATTACTTGAGCTGCATTACTAGCTAAACCAGTTACGGTATTAGCTACTTTCATAAGTTCATCAAGTGCAATAGGAGCTTCAGCCATTAATGCACCTGATTGTAATCAACAAGATAATATCCATCTGACCCAACATGAACTGCATCAGGTTTTAGAATTAGCAAATCTTGAGCCATAACTCCTTCTTGTACCATTCCATCCATTTCAAAACGATACCAAGGAAAGCCACCAGGAGTTGTACCAATTTGTTGAATATTACTTTTAAGGCGCGCATCGGATTTAAACAAGCCACCAATACCTTTGATTGCGCTTGCAAGGAATCCAGGCTTTTTAGTTTTAGTATCAGTACCCTGATTCATAAGACTTTGGGACTGATCCAAAGTATCAATGTCTTTAGTAGTAACTTTTTTAGCTGTAAGCTGTGCAATAGTACCAGCAATTTTATCTAGCAAATCATTAGTAGCAAAAGCTGCATTAGAAGAGCCATACAATCCAGCCATTTTATCTCTACCTACTACATTTGCTAACCCCATACTAGGATCTTTAAGTAAATCATTAACATACTTCATTATTCCAGCAGTATCAATCTGAGTTTCTTCCGTAATCTTTTCCGTACCAGTTCTCTTAATATGACCAGAACTAGCACCTGCTACATTTTGATCTACTGTTTGTGAGTTACTAGAGAACCAAGATCCAATATCTCCAATAGCACCAGTCCACTGTTGAGGATTAAAACTAGCCGCACCCATCATTTGCATTTAAATTACCCCCTATTAACAGTCGGTATTGTTGGTTATGCTTGCATCTTACCACGAAAATATGCAGAAACTCCAAGAACAGATCCTGGAATTGCAAACAATGCAGTGAAAGCAGTAATAAGTGCTGGGATCATACTCATTGCTTCAGGTTTACTTTCAGCAATTGCCATATAAGCTAAGAAGCAACATAGACTTGCAACAAAAAGAAAAGCAAGACCAAAAATAAACCCAATAAAAGGTCTCCAAGAATAACTAGGCCAGTGCTCAGCAGCTGCTTCAGCTCGCATTGTTGCATTAACTGCTTCATCCGCACGAACATTTAACTCTGCCAATTTCTCAATGTTATCATAGCCTAGTTGAGCAAGTTTAACTTTCAACTCCATCTCA
>Ga0137451_1000682_pt1 | contig 10384 bp, 5 predicted proteins | sample EasRivERMGT500_2_FD_102336 | JGI IMG/M metagenome (GOLD analysis project Ga0137451, IMG submission 102336) | Soil microbial communities from meander-bound floodplain in the East River, Colorado, USA - East River MetaG ERMGT500_2 | ecosystem: Environmental > Terrestrial > Soil > Floodplain ...
ATGTCCGGGTTCTTCGCGTCCATCGTGAGGTCGCTGACGCCCGTGACGTCGTTGATGAAGAAGGCCCGCGTCCACGTCGCACCGCCGTCGATGGTCTTGAACACGCCACGATCGCCGCCGCCCTCTTCAGTGAAGAGCGGGCCCTGCGACGCGACGTACACCGTGTTGGAGTTGCGAGGGTCGATCAGAATCTTGCCGATGTGCTCGGACTTCTCGAGGCCGACGCGATTCCACGTCTCGCCGGCGTCGGTGGACTTGTACAGTCCGGTTCCGAAGTGTGCGCTGCGCTGGCTGTTGTTCTCGCCGGTGCCCAGCCACACGATGTTGGAGTTCTTCGGGTCGACGACCACACAGCAGAGCGAGAACGCATCTGCGGTCCCCGACTTCGGAAACACCTGCTTGAAGTTGATGCCGCGGTTTTCCGTTTTCCACAGACCGCCGAACGCCGAGGCCACGTACCACGTGCTCGTGTTGTTCGGGTCCATCTCGATGTCGACCACGCGTCCCGTCACCAGCATGGGCCCGATGGGTCGGAGCGTCATCGCTTTGAACGTGTCCGCTGTGAGTCGATCTGCTCCGCCACCTTGTCCGGCCAGGCTTGCCGCCAGGCTCAGGACCGCTGCCACGACCACTGCTGTTGTACGTTTCATAGACTGGGATCCTCCGTAGTGCTCGGGCATTCTGGCATCTGGCAGGATGCGGCGCAATACTACGGGCCTTTCGCACAGACCTGAGGCAGAGTGAGAAGGTCTCGTCTTTCCGGGGGTGCAGATGCGTCGGCGCATGGCAAGGCTGCTGCTGGTCGTCACGCTCACGTTGGGCGCCGGATGGCACCATGCCGCGGCCCGACAGGCGGCGAACCCCGGCATTGACGCCGCACTGCTCAAGGAATTCGCCTGGCGTCCCATCGGGCCGTTCCGCGGCGGCAGGACAAAAGCCGCTGCAGGCATCCCGACCCAGCCGAGTGTGTTCTACGTCGGAGCCGTGAACGGCGGCGTGTGGAAGACGAACGACTTCGGCCGCACGTGGAATCCGATCTTCGACGACCAGCCGACGGGCTCGATCGGAGCCATCGCCGTCGCGCCGTCGGATCCCAACATCATTTACGTGGGCAGTGGCGAGGGATTGCAGCGCCCTGACCTCTCCACAGGCAACGGCATCTACAAGTCGACCGACGCGGGCCGAACGTGGACGCACCTCGGGCTGCGCAGCGGCCAGCAGATTCCGCAGATCATCGTCGACCCCCAGGATCCGAACCGGCTGTTCGTCGCGGTGCTCGGACATCCGTACGGCCCGAACGAAGAACGCGGCGTGTTTCGTTCCATCGACGGCGGCCGAACGTTCGAGAAAGTTCTCTACAAGGATGCCGATACCGGCGCGGCGGACATCGTGTTCGATCCCTCGACGAGCCAGACGATCTACGCCGCGCTGTGGCAGGCGCGGCAAGGCCCGTGGGAAAACGGTGTCTTCAACGGACCCGGCAGCGGCGTGTTCAAGTCCACGGATGGCGGCACGACGTGGCGGCCGAGCGACGCGGGCTTGCCAACGTTTGCTGACGATGGCCGGGGTCGCATCGGCCTGACGGTGGCGCAGAGCAATCCGCGCAGGCTATTTGCGACCGTCGAGGCCCGCACGCGCGCAGGCCTCTACCGATCCGATGACGCGGGTGACACGTGGACGCTGGTGAACGGCGACCCGCGCGTGACGAATCGCGCCGCGGACTTCGCCGAAGTCAAAGTCGATCCAAAGAATGCCGACGTCGTGTACACCGGCAGCATCGTCGCGTGGAAATCGACCGACGGTGGAAAGACGTTCACCGCCTGGCGCGGCGCGCCGGGCGGTGACGACTATCACCGCCTGTGGATCAACCCGATCGATCCCCGCATCATCTTATTGACTGGCGATCAGGGCGCGATTGTCACGGTGAACGGCGGTGAGACGTGGAGCACTTGGTACAACCAGCCGACGGCGCAGTTCTACCACGTGAGTACCGACAACGCGTTCCCGTATCGCGTCTGTGGTGGCCAGCAGGAAAGCGGATCGGCGTGCGTCGCGAGCCGCGGTGACCACGGGCAGATCACGGCACGCGACTGGGCGCCGGTCGCGGCTGAAGAGTACGGCTACGTCGCGCCGGATCCGCTCGATCCGGATGTCGTGTACGGCGGCAAGCTCACGCGATTCGATCGCCGCACCGGACAGGCGCAGGACATCATGCCGCCGCGCCGCGAAAGCTTCCGCGTGCTGCGCACCGCGCCGGTGCTCTTTTCTCCGACGGATCCGCACACGCTGTTCTTCGCCGCCAACACATTGTGGAAGACGACGACGGGCGGACAGACGTGGACGGAGATCAGCCCGGATCTCTCGCGTGACAACTGGGAGATCCCGTCAAACGTCGGCGTGTACAGGACGACCCCTGCCGCGCAGCCGACGCGCCGCGGTGTGATCTACACGGTGGCGCCGTCGCCAATCGACGCCAACGTGATCTGGGCAGGCACCGACGACGGCCTGATTCACGTCACGCGCGACACGGGACGCACCTGGACGAACGTCACACCTCCCGCGCTGACGCCATGGGCGAAGGTCTCGCTCGTCGAGGCGTCGCACTTCGATCCGGGGTTCGCGTACGCCGCGGTGAACACGCTGCGGCTCGACGATCTCCGCCCGCACATCTATCGGACACGCGACGGCGGGAAGACGTGGGTGGAAACCGTGCGCGGTCTGCCCGCCGACGGGATCATCAACGCCGTGCGCGAAGATCCGCTTCGGCGAGGTCTGCTGTTCGCCGCCAGCGAACAGGCCGTCTACGTCTCCATCGACGACGGCGACAACTGGCAGTCGTTGCGCCTGAACATGCCCGTCACGTCGATCCGCGATCTGGTGATCAAGGACGCTGACCTGATCGCGGGCACGCACGGCCGCGGGTTCTGGATTCTCGACGACATCATGCCGTTGCGGCAGCTCACGGCGGACGTCGCGAGGGCCGGCGTGTTTCTGTTTCAACCACCCACGGCGTGGCGCTTCCGGTGGAACAAGAACACGGATACGCCGATGCCGCCCGACGAGCCGGCCGCGCCCAATCCTCCAGACGGAGTCACGATTAGCTACCTCATCGGTGCGAACACCGCCGGGCCCGTGACGCTCGACATCGTCGAGCCGACGTCAGGTGAGATCGTCCGGCACTACTCGAGCGACGATCCAGAAGAAGTGCCGGTGGCCGGCCGCAACATTCCGGACTACTGGATTCGGCCGCCGCAACGGCTGGCTGCGACGCCGGGATTGCACCGGTTCGTGTGGGATGGACGCTTCGCACCACCGGCCGTCGACGCCCCTACGTACCCCATCGCGGCCGTTCGGCGGAACACGCCTCAATCACCGCAAGGCATGTGGGTCACGCCGGGTACGTATCAGGTGCGACTGAGCGTCGCGGGCCGCCTCTATCGGCAGGCGGTGACGATGCGCATGGATCCGCGTGTGAAGGCCAGCGGACCGGATCTCATGCTTCAGTACACACTCTCGCGATCGCTCGACAGGATGATGCGGCGCGTGGCCACCGTGCGGCGGGACTTCGAGGCGCAGCGTGCCCGCGGAAACAGCGCCGAGGCGCCGGGCCAGGCGGCGATCGGCGACGAACTTCAACGCGTCCACGACGCGGTCGGTACGTTGTTCGAATCGATTCAGTCAGCGGATGCGCGGCCGACGGCAGCGCAGGAAGCGGCGGCAGTGGCCGCGCTCACGGCTGCCGAGGCGGCGATAGCGAAGGTTCGGTAAACGACCTCGGGAGTCGAATCCCGAGTATCAGGATTCGACTCCCGAGGTCGTTACCCGCCGAATTTGATTCCCTGCGCGAGCGGCAGGGCGTCGGACCAGTTGACTGTGTTCGTCTGGCGGCGCATGTAGGCCTTCCACGCGTCAGAGCCCGATTCGCGGCCGCCGCCGGTTTCTTTCTCGCCGCCGAACGCGCCGCCGATCTCGGCGCCTGACGTGCCGATGTTGACGTTGGCGATCCCGCAATCGGACCCGCGCGGCGCGAGGAATTCCTCCGCGCGTCGCATGCTCTCCGTGAAGATCGCACTCGACAGGCCCTGCGGCACGTCGTTGTGCAGCCGCAGCGCATCCTCGAAACGCTCGTACTCCATGAGGTACAGGATCGGCGCGAAGGTCTCGTCCTTGACGACGCCGGATTGCACCGGCATCTTCACGATCGTCGGCTCGACGAACTGCGCGCCGATGTCGGTTCGCCGGCGGCCTCCGCACAACACTTCCCCGCCATCGGCCTTCGCACGGTCGATCGCCGCAAACATGTCGTCCACGGCTGTCGGCGCGACCAGCGGCCCCATCAGCGTGCCCTCATCGATCGGATTGCCGATGGGCACCTGGGTGTACGCCTTGATCAATTGATCGGTCAGCTTCGACGCAATCGACTTGTGCACGATGATCCGGCGCGTGCTCGTGCACCGCTGTCCGGCCGTGCCCACCGCGCCGAAGACGATCGCGCGCACGGCGAGATCGAGACGCGCGTCCTCGGTCACGATGATCGCGTTGTTGCCGCCCAGTTCGAGAATCGTGCGGCCGAAACGGCCGGCGACCGTCGACGCGACGCGGCGTCCGATCGCCGTCGACCCGGTAAATGAAATGAGCGGCAGTCGCCGATCCTGAATCATGCGCTCGCCGACCGTCGACCCGCGGCCGACGGCAAGCGTGAACACGCCCGTCACGCCGTGGTCGGCCATCACCCGATTGGCAATGTGCTGCACGGCGACGGCGCACAGCGGAACGGCTTCGGCCGGCTTCCAGACGACGGGATCACCGCAGACGGCCGCGATCGCCGAGTTCCACGCCCAGACGGCGACGGGAAAGTTGAACGCCGTGATCACGCCGACCGGTCCGAGCGGATGCCACTGCTCCATCATCCGGTGGCCGGGCCGCTCGGACGCGAGCGTGAGTCCGTACAGCTGGCGCGACAATCCCACCGCGAAGTCGCAGACGTCGATCATTTCCTGGACTTCGCCGTGACCCTCGGCGCGAATCTTTCCCATTTCGAGCGTGACGAGATCGCCAAGCGGCTCCTTCACATCCCGTAACGCGCTGCCGAGATCGCGGACCAGATCGCCGCGCTTCGGCGCCGGCCGCTCGCGCCATCGATCGAATGCCGCGGCGGCCTCCGAGATGACACGATCCGCAGTTCCCTCCGACACGCGCGCGACACTGGCAAGCGGTTCCCCAGTCGCCGGATTCTTCGAGACCGTTCGTTCCGCCCCAGGGTCTTCGATCCATTGCCCCGGCCCCGTGCAGGCGCCCGGATTGTTCTCCGCGATCTGCAACTTGTCGAGAATGGAGCGAACGGGAGTGATGGTCGGCATCCTGCAACATTACACCCGCTTGCACTGGCTGCCGGAATGAGGCGACGATGGGTCGCCCATGCGACGACGATTCTTTGCTCCCCGCCTCGCGGCCCTGGCCGCCGGCGTCATGCTGTTCGCGGCGTCTCCTGCGGAAGCGCAGTGGTACGCCGGCGTGTTTTTTGGAGGAGGCCGGACTCAACCGGCGACCGTCACGATCGACGCCCCAGCACAAGACGTCTCGCTGCAGTACCACGACGTGCACTTCGATTCGGATTCCTTTTCATCTCCGCCGTATTACGGCTGGCGGGTGGGAAAAGGCGCCGGCACGCGCGGCGGCTTCCGGTTCGCCATCGAAGTGGAGTTCATCCACGCCAAGGTCTATGCGGACACGTCACGCACTTATGTCGTCACGCCGATTGCCGGCCTGAACACGCCGCCGGCGTCCGCCCCGATGGACGCGGTCGTCCAGCGGTACAACATGTCCCACGGCCTCAATTTCCTCCTGGGCAACATCGTCATCGAGGCGCCGTTCAAGCCGTTGAGCGACGGTCCGCTCTCATTGACCTTGCGAGCCGGCGCCGGACCAGTGATCCCGCACGGGGAGAGCACCGTCCTCGGAGAGTCGCAGGAGCAATACGAGTACGGCAGCCTCGCCTTCGGCGGCGGCGCCGGTGTGAATTACCGGTTCGGCGGGCGATTCGTCGCGACGCTGGACTACAAGTTGACGATCGCGCGGCCGGAAATCACATTGGCGCACGGCACAGGCGAAACGAGCACGCTGACGAATCATGTGATGGCCGGCATCCTGATTCGTCTGACGAAGTGATGTGGGCGGGCGCCTTTCTCCTTAGTGCGACGCTCGTACTCCAGTCGCCGCAGGCCGCCGCACCGGCGCCGGCGGAGAATCCCTGGCCCGACAGCCGGCCCATCACGCACATCCTGCAGAATCTGGTGCGCGACCTCGGGCATCTGCCGTCGACGACCTCGCTCAAGACGCTGCTCGTGGGATCCGCAGCCGCAGCGCTGGTCGGAACCTCGGATCGATCCACGGCTGACTGGGCTGGACGTGCAGGCACGTCGCGGTACACGAAAAGCGGCGACCTCATCGGCGCGGCGGCCGTGCAGGGCGGCGGCGCCCTCGTGACCTACGGCATCGGCAAACTCACGCATCGACCGGCGATCACCCACGTCGGCGGCGATCTGATCCGCGCGCAGGTCGTGACGGCGCTCATGACGCACGGACTGAAGTTCAGCGTCGGGCGCACCCGGCCGAACGGCGGCTCGCATTCGTTTCCGTCAGGACATACATCGGCGACCTTCGCCAGCGCAGCCGTCCTCAGCGGTCACTTCGGTTGGAAAGTGGCGGTGCCGTCGTATGCGACAGCGAGCCTTGTCGCGTGGACACGCATCCGCGATCGCAAGCACTACCCGAGCGACGTCGTCTTTGGCGCCACGCTGGGACTGATTGCCGGGCAGACGATCACGCACGGACATCGGTCGTGGACGGTGGTGCCGGTGCGGACGACAGGTGGGTTTGCTCTGTATCTAACGCGTAGCCGATAGGCTACACGTCATCTTTCTTCCAGTTGCGCGGGGCCCCACCCCCGCGCTACGAGTCACGCGAACCGCCCTCGCTACGCTCGGGGGTTCGCGGCGTCCGTTGACAGCCTCCGTCAGTTTCCTGTTGCCCCAAATCCGCCGCGCGTCGGCTGGGCCATCTCGGCCTGCTCGCGCCATTCCGCGCGGACGTAGGACAGGATGATGCCCTGCGCCAGTCGATCGCCGCGCTTCACCGTCACCGGCTTCGTGGTGAAGTTCAGCACCTGAATCTTGATCTCGTCCTTCGGCCCGCAATAGTCCGCGTCGACGACGCCGACGCCGTTGGCGACCATGAGGCCACGCTTGAGCGGTGTGCTGCTGCGCGCGAAGACCCCGAGGAAATGTCCCGCCGGAACTTCGATGACCAGGCCGGTCGGCACGAGCATGACTTCGCCCGGACCGATCGTCATGTCCACACTCGCGGCGAAATCAAATCCTGCGGCGCCGGCGGTCTGGTACTCCGGTAGTGGAATGGACGGATCGAGGCGGTGGATGGAAACAGATGTAGTTGGCATCGGTAAGCGGAAATCGGCAGTCGGTGAATCGCCTATCGGCACATCGGGCAATCAGCAATCGACAATCGAATCGGGGAATCGAGGGATCGCACGATTATCGATTCCCCGACTCCCCGATGATCAACTAACGATTTACCCGATTGCCAATTCCCCGATCGCCGATTAGAAGCCGCCGCCCTTGCTGCTCGGCGCCGGCGCGACCACCGGCTTCTTGAACATCGGAAGGACGTCACGCAGGCCCTTCTGCAGGAACGGCACGCCTTTGTCCATCCACTCCGGACGCGGCTTGCCGAGCAGGTAGTGATCGAAGAACTCGTCCTGGTGCACGGTCCAGTGCTTCATGTTGTCGCGATTGCTCAGACCGTGCCGCTCACCGTTGTAGGTGAACATGTACGCTTCCTTGCCAAGACGGCGCATCGCGGTGTTGAACTCGATCCCCTGCTGCCAGGGAACAGCATCATCCGCGTCGTTGTGAATCGTCAGGTACGGCGTGTGGATGCGCTCGATCCAGAAGAGCGGCGAGTTCTCGATGAACTGCAGCGGTGCGTCCCACAGCGGCGCGCCGATGCGGCTCTGCGTCTTCTCGTACTGGAACTGCCGCACCATGCCGGTACCCCACCGGATGCCGCCGTATGCGCTGGTCATGTTCGTGACCGACGCGCCCGCCTGCACCGCGGCGAAGATGTTCGTCTGCGTGATCATGTAAGTGATCTGGTACCCGCCCCACGAGTGGCCCTGGATCCCGATCCGCTTCGGATCGATGTAGCCCTGCGCCATCACCGTGTTGATCGCCGGGATGACGCACTTCATCGCGCTCGGCCCCGGATACCCGGTCTCGTACACGATGTCGGGCTGCAACACGACGTAGCCGTTGCTCACGTAGCGCGTGAGGTTGATGCTCGTGCCGACGTTCGGCGCGCGGTACCCGTGGAGCCCTTCGGAGAGCTCCTCGTAGATGTAGACCATCATCGGGTATTTCTTGTTCGGGTCGAAGTTGTCCGGCTTGATCAGGATCGCGCCGAGGGTCTTGCCGTCGCCGTTGATGTACTTGATGCGCTCGGCCTTGCCCCACACGAACTCCGATTGCTGCGGATTGGCGTTCGAGACCTTCTGTGGATTCGTGAACTTCGTATCCGTCAGCCACAGATCGCCGAACTCATCGAACTTCGTCTGCGTGAAGACCATCACGTCGGCGTCACGCGCCTTCTGCGGCGCGCCCACCTGCTTGTCGGCCATGTAGATCTTCTCGGGCGCCGCCGTCCCAGTGAACGGCGTCTTGTAGAAGCCGCTCGCGCGCGTCTCGAAGTTCGTCGTCGTGAGCGTCATCGGCTTGGTCGTCGAGATGGGCGTGCTGCCACCACCACCGCCGGCGCCGCCCCCGCGTCCGCCGCCACCACCGCCGCCCCCCGGGCCGCCGCCGGCCGCCGGTTCGTTGTCGAACGACGCGCGATAGCGGAAGACCAGCTTCTGCTTGCGGCCTTCACCGTTCGTCACCATCCTCGCGCCGGTGCCGTCCGGGCGGATCTCCCAGATGTCGAACTGATCGTTGAGCAGCAGCGACTTGTCGCCCTCGGTCCACCCGGCGACGCCGAGTGACGGTGGCTGACTCGGCGAATCGTGGCCCTCGTCGTAGAACTTCACCGGCAAGTTACCGGTCAGATTCGTCCGGGTGCCGTCGGAGATTTTGTAGGTGAACCAGTTCAGCTTGTCCTCATCGAAATAGAGGACGTAGTTGCCGCCCGGCGACAGCGTCGAGCTCCCGCCCCAGTGCTCGAGGATCTTCTTGCGATTGGCCGTCTTCAAGTCCACGACGTAGACGTCGTTGTATCCCTGGTCCCAGGAGACTTCCTGCTGGTACGGCAGGTCGGACGTGCCGAGCGCCCGGAGCGGATCCTGACCGGCGTTCACGCTCGGCAGGTCCGGCGTCGCGAGCTGGACGTAGCGCTTTTCGGCGATGTGATACACGCCGGCGTAGCTGCGGTTGCGGTCCTGCGCCGCGCGCACCTGCTGCATCGGCTGGATCTGCGGATCCTTGTAGCTCCAGACGTCGACCGGCGTTGGCCGCCGCGCGTTGGGATCGGCGGGCGGCGGAGGCGGCGGAGCCGCGCTCACGAAAATCCGCGCGCCATCCTGTGAGAATCGCGGTGCGCCGTCGTTGAAGGTCATGCCGGCCGGCAGGCCTCTCGTCGCCGGCGACAGAACTTCGGCCGCCGCGGGATCGCCGACCTTCCAGAGGTACACGCGTGACGGTGAGACCCGTTTGTCGTACTCGGCCTGGTCACTCGAGAAGGCGACCTGCTTGAAGTCCTCGTCGGCGGTCAGTCCGCGATAGTTGCCCTTGCCCTTTTGCAGCGTGAGCACGAGGCCGTCGCTCGTCTTGCGCGCGAAGGCGCCGTCCTTCGTCGCGTCGTTCGACGACACGAAGTAGAGCAGCCACGAGCCGTCCTTGTTCCACACGTAGTCGGTCACTTCGGCGAGCGTGGTTTCCTGCCCGCTGGCGAGATCGCGAATCATGAGGTCCGTGCCGGGATCCTTGCGCTTCTCCCCGGTCGCGTTCGCGCCGCCGCCGGCCGCGCCACCACGCTGACCAGCGCCCTGGCCGCCGGCACCCTGGCCACCAGCGCCTTGTGCCGCGCCCTGCGCGCCGCCTGTTGCTGCTGCTCCACCACCTGCTGCTGCGGCTCCCCCACCGGCTGCCGCGCCACCGCCACCGGCTGCCGCGCCACCGCCACGATTACCGCCACGTCCTGCGCCGCCACCGGCACCACCACGACCGCCGGCGTTCGCGTTCCCGCGGTGATAGGCGAGCAGCGTGGACGAATCTTCCGGCATTTTGAAATTCGCGACGCGATCGATCGTCGTGACCTGCATCGTCGCGAGGTTCATGATGGCGAGCTGGTTGCGACCGCCGCCACCGGCTGCGCCTGC
>Ga0137451_1000686_pt1 | contig 10373 bp, 8 predicted proteins | sample EasRivERMGT500_2_FD_102336 | JGI IMG/M metagenome (GOLD analysis project Ga0137451, IMG submission 102336) | Soil microbial communities from meander-bound floodplain in the East River, Colorado, USA - East River MetaG ERMGT500_2 | ecosystem: Environmental > Terrestrial > Soil > Floodplain ...
CAGCTCGCTCTCGATCCGCTTCTCCTCGGTGACGTCGCGGGCGAAGGCGTAGAGGATCTGCCGCTCCGCCACCTGCCGCGCGCGCCACTGCAGCCAGCGGTGCGAGCCGTCCTTGCGGCGGTACCGGTTCTCGAACGCGACCACGGCCTCTCCGGCCTGGATCCGCCGCATCGCCTCCGCGGTGGCGGCCCGGTCGTCGGGGTGGACGAACTCCATGGCGGGCCGGCTCAGCAGCTCCTGCTCGCTGTAGCCCAGCAGGTCGGTCCAGGCGGGATTGATGCGCTTGAGGTAGCCGTCGAACCCCGCCGTGCACAGCACGTCCGGAGACAGCGTGAAGAACCGGTCGCGCTCCTCCTCCGCGAGCCTGCGCGCGGTGATGTCGATCATCGAGCCGAAGATCCGCTCGGCGCGCCCGGCCGGGTCCCGCAGGATGAACGCCCGGTCGGACACGTAGGCGTAGGCGCCGTCGCCGCACCGGAAACGGTATTCGCCCGACCACAGATCCTCGTTGCGGTCGATCGCCTCCTGCACGCTGCGCATCACGCGCTCGCGGTCGGCCGGATGGATGCGGCTGGTCTTGGAGTCGAGCCCGCGCTCCTCGCGGGCCTCGGAATAGCGGAAGAGCGCGTAGAAGCCTGGGCTCCACCACAGGCCGCCGCTGGCGAGATCCCAGTTCCACAGCGCGTCGGTGGTGGCGCGCGCCACCAGCTGGAAGCGCTCCTCGCTCCGGCGCTGCGCCCGCTCCGCCAGCCGCCACTGGCCGGCGCCGATCGCGAGCTGCTGGTAGGCATCGCGCGCCTCGCGCTCGCGCAGCCGCGCCGTCGCCGCCCAGTGGACCGCCAGCGAGGTGAGCAGCGTGAATCCCAGCCCCACGACCAGCATGGTGAGCGGAACCGGGGCCACAGAGTCGAAGTTCGAAAGCCGGTCGGCGCTCAGCGCCTGCCACACCACGATCGTGGCCGTGACCCCGGCCGCGCCGACCACCAGCGGGAACCAGCGCGGCATGACGGGACGGACCGTCATGCTCTCGCGCCACGCCGCCCCGAGCAGCCCGACGCCGGCGACCGCGAACGCGAATCCGGTCTGGAGCCGGACCGACGTGAGCCGGATCCAGAACGAGCTGGAGTCCACTCCTGTGAAGTGGCCGAAGGACGAGGCGAGGCCCAGGGTCGCGAGCGCCGCGCCCAGCGAGGCGGCGATGGGCGCGCGCCGCGGCGACGCCTTCCCGCGCCCGAGCGCCACGAGTGCTGCGCCCAGCAGCACGAGCTGAAGCGCCGCGATCCGGCCCAGGGATTCGCGATCCACCGACGCGACCGGCAGCGCGCGCTGGAGCAGGGATGCGATCACATCGCCGCGCGCCCCGAGGAGCCGCGAGATGATGGCGCTCACGCCGATCACGGTCGCGAACAGCCCGCCGGGCAGGGCGAAGCGCGGTCGTTGGAGTGCGACCCCGAGCAGTCCGGCGCCCGCGAGCAGCATGGTCGCCCCGGTCAGGTACCCGGTGGGAGGCCCGGGGACGAATGCGCTCGCGAGCCGCAGTGCTCCGCTGTGCCAGCCGGTCAGCACCAGCAGCCCGAACGCGGCGCACAGCGCTCCGCATCCGGCCGCGACGGCGACCGCGCATCGGTTGGCGAGACTCATCGTGCCATTCCCTCTGGTCCGGGCGCTGGCGGAGGCGATGAGACTCACCCCTGTCGAGGGCAATTGCGCAGGGATGGCGGCCGCACCCGTCCTGGGTCGGGATCGCTGCACCGGGTGCATGACCCGGCCCGAACGTGTGCCGGCCGCATCTTCCGTGATCGCGGGTCGATGAAGACCATCGCCCCGTCCATGCCCGGCGAACGGATTATCGGCGGCCGCCGGGGCGGGCTTTAGCGGTGGGTGATACTGCGCAGGGGGCGGGCGGGGGACCTCGCCGCCGCGTGTCTTGCGCGCGGAAGAGTTTGACACCGATCTAACTTGACAGCTCCGCGCATGTGATTCGTTCGCGCGCTGCAGCCGCTCTCGGGTTCGCGCGCGGACGTGCCAGCGATGCACGCACGCGCCACTTTTCGGCCCGGGGCGCGAAAAACTCGTCGCGACCCGTTCGATGCGCTCTGCGCGGTTCCCAGAGCGCCCAAAACGCTCATGCTACAAAGAGTGCACCCTCGCGACCCCGGCCCCCGCTCATCACCCGCCCCCGGGAGTCACGATCATGGACCCGTTTGCGACATCTCATTTCAGCCACGACGCCTTGCTTCACGACCTGAAGACCTTGGACGGACAGGATCGCAAGACGGCCGCAGTGCTGTTCTCCCGAATCGTCGAAGTCGAGGAGCGCGGGCTCTTCCTGCGCGAGGGTTACCCCTCGATGCACGCCTACTGCATCCAGGGGCTTCACTGGTGTGAAGGCACGGCTTCCCGACGAATCTACGCGGCGCGGGCGGCGCGCCGGTTCCCCGTCCTCTTCGATGCCCTTGCCGACGGCCGGCTGCACGTGACCGGGGTGTTGAAGCTGTCCAAGTACCTGACCTCCGGCAACGTGGACGAGCTCGTGGCGGCGGCCACTCACAAGTCCAAGGCCGAGATCGAGCAGTTGATCGCCGAGCGTTTCCCGCAGCCGGACCTCCCGGAATTGCTGCAGACCTTCGGTCCGCCACCGCCGCCGACCCAGACGATGGCCGCGCCCCAGTGTGACCAGCATTCTCCAGAGAATGTTGATGCAGTCACACCCCCGGCGTGTCCGCCGGCCCCGGGGCCGCCTCAGCAGCATTCTCCGGAGAATGCTGTGTTGCGCGCCCCACGGCCCAAGCTGAAGCCGCTGGCGCCCCAGCGGTTCGGGTTTCAGTGCACGTTCGACCAGGAGACCCACGACCTGTTCCAGGACGTCCGGGCACTGATGAGCCACGAGATTCCCACGGGGGAGATGGTCCTGGTGCTCAAGGGCGCCCTCAAGCTGGCCAAGGCCGAGCTCGAGAAGCGCAAGTTCGCCGCCACCGATCGCCCCGGCCGCTCGCGGCCCGCTACCTCACGCCGCCACATCCCCGCGGCGGTCAAGCGCGTCGTCCGGGAGCGGGACGGGGAGCGGTGTGCGTTCGTGAGCGACAGCGGGAAACGCTGTACCGCGCGCAGGATGCTCGAATTCGATCACCAGGAACCGGTTGCGAACGGCGGGGAGGCGACAGCAGAGAACGTCCGGCTGCTGTGCCGGGCGCACAACCAGGACGCGGCCGAGCGCGCCTTCGGGATCGACTTCATGGACCGCAAGCGCCGGGAGGCGCGGGCGCGGGGACGATCCGCTCCTCGGACCGCCCGGGAGAGGATCCACTGAGCGCGGCCCAGCCTCGCCCGGTGCGGGGTTTTGAAATCACTTCTGGTGAGGGCGCGCCCGAACGGCCGCGCAAGTGGTCCCCCACCCGCCGGGCCGCACGGTTTGCCGCCAGGCGGCGTTCAGCGAGCGGCGAGCCAGCCGGCGGCTTGCCCGGGGTCCACGTTTCCGCCGGAGAGGATCACGCCCACGCGCTTCCCGCGGAGGTCCACCCTGCCGCCCGTGAGGGCGGCGAGCCCCAGCACGCCGGTGGGCTCGACCACGAGCTTCATGCGCTCCCACACGAAGCGCATCGCCTCGATCAGCGCGGCGTCGGAGGCCGTGGTCATCTCGCTCACCAGGCCCCGGATCACCGGAAACGTGATCTCCCCGAGCGCCGGCGTGCGCGCGCCGTCGGCGATGGTCTGCGGATTCTCCACGCGCTCGATGCGGCCGCTGCGGAAGGACCGCGCGCCGTCGTCGCCGGCCTCGGGCTCGACCCCGATCACGCGGCAGCCGCCCGCGAGATGCCGCGCGGCGAGCGCAGAGCCGGAGATGAGCCCGCCGCCGCCCACCGGGACCAGCAGCGCATCGAGCGGGCCCGCCACCTCGATCAGCTCGAGCGCCGCCGTGCCCTGCCCGGCGATCACGTCGGGATGATCGAAGGGCGGAATCAGCGTGAGCCCGCGCTCGCGCGCGAGACGCCCGGCGATCGCCACGCGGTCCTCGCCCGCGTCACCGGGGGCGCCGCCATCGCCGCGGTCGCGCGCGCCAGCGGCGGACCCGGGGCCGTAGAGCACGACCTCGGCGCCGTAGCCGCGCGTGGCCGCGAGCTTGAGCGGAGAGACCCAGCCTGGCATGACGATCGCGGCGGGGATGCCGAGCCGGCGCGCGACCAGGGCGACCGCCTGGGCGTGGTTGCCGGAGGAATAGGCGATCACGCCGCGGCGCCGCTCCGCCTCCGGCAGGCGCGAGATCGCGTTCCACGCGCCGCGGAACTTGAAGGCGCCACCGCGCTGGAGGTTCTCGCACTTGAGGAAGACCCGGGCCTCGACGCGCTCGTCCAGCGTGCGCGAGGTCGCGACCGGCGTGCGATGGGCGACGCCCTCGAGGCGCGCGCGCGCCTCGAGCAGGCGCGCGGTCCAGCCGGTGAGATCGACGGCAGCGGGGAGCGCGGCGCTCACCCCCCCGCGCTCCCTCCCGGCTCCAGGCCGGGCTCGGTCTGGCGGCGCGGGTCGAGCGCGTGGTCGATCGCCTCGGGAGTGAGCGAGGTCATCTCGCGCGCCAGCTCGCGCACCGGCCGCCGGGTCTTGAACGACTGCTTCGCGATCTCCGCCGCCTTGTCGTAGCCAATCAGTGGGTTCAGAGCAGTCGCCATGCTGGGCGAGATCTCGACGTAGCCGCGGCAGGTCTCCTCGTTGGCGACCATGCCCGCGATCGTCTTGTCCGCGAACGCCCGGCAGGCGGCCGCCAGGAGCGCCACGCTCTCGAGCAGGTTGCGCGCGATGAGCGGCAGCATGGTGTTGAGGTCGAGCTGCCCCCACTGCGCCCCGAGCGTGATCGCGACGTGGTTCCCCATCACCTGCGCGCCCACCTGGATCACCGCCTCGCAGATCACCGGGTTCACCTTGCCCGGCATGATGCTCGAGCCCGGCTGGATCGCGGGCAGCGTGATCTCGGCCAGACCGCAGCGCGGACCGCTGCCGAGGAGCCGGATGTCGTTCGCGATCTTCATCAGGCTCGCCGCCACCGAGTTGAGCGCCCCGCTCGCCCACGCCGCCCCGTCCTGCGCGCCCTGGGCCTCGAAATGGTTCCGGGCCTCGACGAACGACGTGCCGGCGAGGCGGCCGATCTCCTCGCTCGCGCGGCGGCCGAACTCGGGATGGGTGTTGATCCCGGTTCCGACCGCGGTCCCGCCGATCGCCAGCTCGCGCAGGTCGGGCAGCACCGCGCGCACACGGGCGATCGAGTGCTCGATCTGGGACGCGTAGCCGCTGAACTCCTGCCCGAGCCGGATCGGCGTGGCGTCCATGAGATGCGTGCGGCCGGTCTTGATCACGTGATCCCAGGCGCGCGCCTTCTCCGCCAGCGCCGCGCGCAGGTGCTCGAGCGCGGGCAGCAGATCGCGCTCGATCTCGATCACCGCCGAGACGTGGAGCACCGAGGGGATCACGTCGTTGCTGCTCTGCCCGAGGTTCACCTGGTCGTTGGGATGGACCTTGCGGCCGAGCAGCTCCGAGGCGCGGTTCGCGATCACCTCGTTCGCGTTCATGTTGGTGCTGGTGCCGCTCCCGGTCTGGAACAGGTCGATCGGAAACTCCGCGTCCCAGCGCCCCTCGGCCACCTCGAGCGCCGCCTTCTCGATCGCCCCAGCGGTGTCGCGATCGAGCAGCCCGAGCGCGAGGTTCACACGCGCGGCGGCCGCCTTGATGAGCCCCAGCGCGTGGACGAGCTTCCCCGGCAGGGGCCGGCCCGAGATCTGGAAGTTCTCGACCGCGCGCTGGGTCGAGGCGCCATAGCGGGCCGCCTTCGGGATCTTCATCTCCCCCATGCTGTCCTTCTCCACCCGGTACTCGCCGGTCATGACGACGCTCCCTCCGATTTCGCGTGGACGCTTCAGGCCGGCAGGACCTCGAACCGGCTGGTGAGCTTCACCCCCGGCTCGAGCATCGCGTGCACCGAGCAGTACTTGGTGTCGCTCATCCGGATCGACTCCTCGACCGCCTCCGCACTCACGTCGTGGCCGCGCACGCGGTGGAGAATGTCGATGCGGGTGTAGGCGCGCGGGTGCTCCTCGCGGCGCTCGGCGGTGACCTCGATCTCGTAGCCCGTCACGCGCTGGCGCTTCTTGCGCAGCAGCGAGATCACGTCCATGCCGGAGCAGCCGGCCACCGCGCCCAGGATCACCTGGACGGGGTTGGGGCTCGAAACCTCGGGCCCGCTCTCGAGCGTGAAGGACACCTTGCCGGTCGTGACCCGGAAGCGCAGCCCGCTCTCGATGGTCTGCAGCTCGAGATGCGCGGTGCTGGTGCTCATTGCGTCCCCTCCCCTCCCCGTGCGGCCAGGCGCCGCCCCTGCCCGACCGCCATCACCACGCCCGCGCGCCGCGGGACTTCCCCGCGACCCGGGCGCTATCCGGCGCGAAGTGTAGGCAACTCATCCGGGTCCCGCCAGTCATGGCGGACTCGCCCCCGCCGCCCGCGCCCCCGCGCGCCCCGTCGCCGCCGCCCGCCGGGTCTGCGAGCGTGAGGTTCAGCTCGTCGTCGGTGAGCACGTTCTTCCGGGCCAGGATCTGCGCCGTGTCGTGCTCGAACACGAGGTGCGTGAGGTGATCGAGGCCCACCTCGATCTGCTTGCGGAACCCCACCATCTTGATCAGGTAGGCCGCGGCCCACGCCAGCCACGCGAGCCTGCCTGACAGCGGGATGCCGAACAGATCGAGCACCGAGCTGTGCTTTCCGAGCGAGATGATGTAGCCAACTTCGTGGAACGTGAAGGGACCCGTGTCGAGCCCGCGCGCGCGGCGTACCAGCCGGCCTCCCACGTAATGGCCCATCGCGATCGCGGTCTGCGAGAGCGCGGGCTGGTAGCGCCCATCGGCCCGGCGCGACGCCGCGCAGTCGCCGATCACGTAGACGTCCTCGAGTGCTGCGCCCTTGGGGTCCAGCGCGCGCAGACGATCGTCCACGATCACGCGTCCGTCGGCTGCGTGGGACAGCGGAAGCTCCCGCACCAGCGCCGGCGGGCATACGCCCGCGGTCCACAGGATCGTGAAGGCCTCCACCGGCTCGTCCCCGACGAACAGGCGCCGCGGCTCGACGCGCGTGACCTGGGAGCCGAGTCGCACGCGCACGCCACGGCGCTCGAGAAAGCGCAGCACGTAGGCCGAGTGCGCGGGGCGCGCCGCGCCCACCAGGCGGCCTCCGCTCTCGATGATCGTCACGGTCAGATCGGACCGGCGGATCCCCGGGTAGCGCGGCAGCAGCGTCTCGCGCGCCATCTCCGTCAGCTCGGCTGCCACTTCGACGCCGGTCACCCCGCCGCCCACGATCGCGAACGACAGCAGCCGGCGGCGCTGCTCCTCCGATTCGGCCTGCTCGGCCATCTCGAACAGCTCGACCACGCGCGCCCGCAGCTTCATGGCGTCCACGATGGTCTTGAAGCACAGCGTGTGCTCGGCGGCGCCGGGGACCCCGTAGTAGTTGGTCACGCTTCCGACCGCGACCACGAGCGTGTCGTAGCTCTCGACCAGGCCGTTGTGCAGCGTGACGAGGCGGCGCTCGAGATCGATCTGCATCGCCTTGTTCTTGAGGAACCGGATCCGCCGGTGCGCCGCCATGGTGCGCAGCGGGTACACGATGTGCCGCGTCTCGACCGCACCCACCGCCACCGCCGGGAGCAGCGGGTTGAACTGGAAGAAGTTCTCCTTGTCGATCAGCCGCGTGTCCCAGTAGCCCCGCGCCGCGCCCGATTTCCCGATCGAGCGCGCCACGTCCAGCCCGCCGAACCCGCCGCCGAGGATGATCAGCTTCCGCAGGGACATGCGCTCAGGATATCACCCCTCTGCTACGCTCGGCTCCTGTGCCCGCGCTCTCCGTGCTGCTGCCCGTCCGCAACGCCGGGGCCTACCTCGCGCCCGCGCTGGCATCGCTGTGGCGCCAGACCATCCGCGATTTCGAGGTGATCGCTGTGGATGACGGCTCGACCGACGGCAGCGGCGAGCGCCTCGAGCGCGCCGCCGCCCTCGAGCCCCGGCTGCGCGTGATCCGCACCGCCGCCGCCGGGCTGCCCGCCGCGCTCAACATCGCGCTCGAGCGGGCTCGCGCGCTCGTCATCGCACGCCAGGATGCCGACGATCTCTCGCACCGCGCGCGCTTCGAGCGCCAGCTCGATCATCTCTCCGCTCATCCTGAGGTCGCGGCCGTCGGCTGCCGGCTGCGTCTCTTTCCATCCGCGAACGTCGCCGGCGGCATGCGGCGCTGGGCGCGCTGGCACAACGCGCTCCTCACCCACGAGGCGATGGCGCGCGAGGTCCTGATCGACAGCCCGCTCGCTCACGGCACCGCGATGATCCGGCGCGCCTGGCTCACGCGCGTCGGCGGCTGGCGCGATCGTGGCTGGCCGGAGGACCTCGACCTGTGGCTTCGCATGCTCGCGGCCGGCGCGCGGCTCGGGAAGTGCGCGGAGACGCTCTACGCGTGGCGCCAGCATCCCGGAAGCGCGACCCGGCGCGATCCGCGCTACACGTCCGCGCGTTTCGCGGAGCTCCGGCTGGATGCGCTGCGGACGGGATTCCTCGCGCGCCGGCGCGCGGCGACGCTCGTGGGCGTGGGACGGACGCTCCAGGAATGGAACTCACGCCTCGCCGTGACCGGCATCGCGGTGAGGGCGGTCGAGGCCGCCCGCCCGCGCCCGGAAGTGCTGCGGGCGCTCCTCCCCGGCACCGTGTTGGTATTCGGCGCCGCCCCGGCGCGCGCCCGCTGGCGGGATGCGCTGCTCGGCCTCGGCCTGCTGGAATTTCGCGATTTCGTATTCATCGCATGATATCGGAATTCCTCGTGACCGGGCCGTTACACAGGGCCAGCTGCAATCCGCGAAACTTCGTTTCCTGCTGTGAAACGTGAAGATACGGGGTCCGACACGACTGCATCGTTGAATTGCGGTTGACACCGGGGTTGCCGGTAAAGGACGATGACTCTACTGGTAGTCCGAGCATCCCCCAACAAGGAGGATCCGATGCCGAAGGCGCGACGCAAGCGGATGACCTACACGGAAGGACAGCGCAAGACGATCCTGCTGGCGGCCCAGAAAGAGGGACTCACCGCACTGCAGGTGCAGAAAAAATTCGGCGTGAAGCCGATCACCTACTACTCGTGGCGTAAGAAGCGGGGCGTCTCCGCACGCCGCGGAGGGCGCAGGGCGCTGGCCATGCTGGCGGGATCCGGCGACATCGGAATCCAGGTCCGCAGCGCCGTTCAGTCCAGGATCCGGCAGGTTCTGCCGGAGATCGTGAAGTCCGAGGTCGGCAGCTACATGAACTCGCTGTTCGGCAATGGCCGCCGGCGTCGCCTGAAGTTCTAGCAGTCGAGCGTTCCCGACGCCCCCCGCAGCCGCGGGGGGCGTCGTCTTTCCCCGTCGCTTCGACTCACCTGCATCGATCACGCGCCGGCGCGGAGACCCGCCGCGGCGGCGCGATCGAGATACCAGTCGCGCCCCCGCACGAGCCGCGCCGGAAGCTCGCGGGGTTCGACCTCTCCTTCGAGCGCACGCGCGACCGCTTCCGCCTTCTCCGTGCCGGTCGCGAGCACGAGCACCTGCCGCGCCTCGGCCAGCGCGCGCGCCGTGAGCGTGAGGCGAAGCGCGGGCGGCTTCGGGCTGTCGGTGACCATCGCCACCCGCCGCGCGTTCTCGCTCACGAGCGGCGTGCCGGGAAACAGCGACGCGATGTGGCCGTCCTCCCCGACTCCCAGGATCAGAACGTCGATCGGCTCGGTGAGGTGAGCTTCGTATTCCTCGACCGCGACCCGCAGGTCCGGGTAGTCGCCCTTCATCCGGTGGATGTTGCGCGGCGGGATGCGCAGCGGGTCGATCAGGACTTCGCGCGCGAGGCGGAAGTTGCTCTCCGGGTCGTCGCGCCGGACCGCGCGCTCGTCGGCGAAATAAATGCGCACGCGTGCCCAGTCCACGCGCGAGCGCAGCGGCTCGGAAGCGAGCGCGCGATAGGTCGCGACCGGCGTGCGCCCGCCCGAGAGCCCGAGGCTCGCACGCCCGCGGGCTGCGACGCCCGCGGCTGCTGCCTCCACGATCGCGCCGGCGGCGGCTGCGGCCAGCGCAGCAGCGTCATCGAAAACGCGGACGCCGCCCACGGTGTCGCTCAGCCCCGCGCGCCGCTCACAGCTCGCGCCACGCGCGCCGGTCGCGCCGCATCAGCTCCAGAGCGCACTCCGGCCCCCACGAGCCGGGGCCGTAGTTGGGGAGGCCTGAGGGCGGATGACGGTCGAAGTATTGAAGAATGGGCGTGATCCAGGCCCACGAAGCCTCGACCGCGTCGCGCCGGGAGAACAGCGTGGCGTCACCGCGCATCGCG
>Ga0137451_1000687_pt1 | contig 10358 bp, 9 predicted proteins | sample EasRivERMGT500_2_FD_102336 | JGI IMG/M metagenome (GOLD analysis project Ga0137451, IMG submission 102336) | Soil microbial communities from meander-bound floodplain in the East River, Colorado, USA - East River MetaG ERMGT500_2 | ecosystem: Environmental > Terrestrial > Soil > Floodplain ...
GCGTCTAACGGGCTGACGGTGACGGCGCTCGACGACACCACCGCTCTCGTGGCGATGGCGGCGATCGGACCGATCTCCTGGGGGATCGTGCGGGGAAGCACTTGGATTGGAGGCGCCGGCCCATTGCCGGACAGCTACGCATACTCGCCGGTGTTCCGGCCGCGCCCGAGCGGAGGAAAGTGGCTCGCCTGGGGAGCTGTAGAGGAGCACCTGAGCATCGTTTCCTATCGGGATGGAGTCTGGACGGAACCCGAGAGCCTGAGATGCGCCTACCGCACGCCTGGCAAGCACACGACTGATGGAGCTGGTCTCAGCCAGGACTCCGGCGAATATCCGGCGCTGGCTTGGGCCGCGCAGCTTTCGGGGGTGGACATCGTCTGCGCCTGCATGCCTACCGACTCGGGCTTCACGCTCGCCGACGAGCTGGAGAACAGCCTCACCGACGGTCTCCCCACAGTGGCCCGGGACGCCAACGGGGACGTGTGGGTGGCGTGGTGGCGATACATCCGAGGCATGTACTGGACCCACACCTACACGAGCGCCACGAGCGGCGCGCCGCGCGTGGTGGGGCATGGTCGCAATCGCGCGGTGGCCTGGACGCTCTCGGAACCCGCGCCCGAGTCGTGGTGGGCGGTGCTGCGGGCGCGCGGCGACGAGCCCTTCGAGCCGGTGGCGCGGGTGCGCGCCGGGCCCAGCGCAGAGATGAGCTGGGCGGACGCCTCGCCGCCCGCCGGCGTGCTGCGCTACAAGATCCGCCGCGAGAGCGTGGACCAGCGCTACGAGTGGCTGAGCGAGGAGGCGACGTCGCCGCCGCACAGCATGAAGCCGCGGCCGAGCCTGCGGCTCGCGAGCCCGGTGTGGGCGAGCGCCGAGGTTGAGGTGAGCGACGCCGCAGCGGGCGCGCTCGAGCTACGTGTCTTCGACGTGCAGGGGCGGCTGGTGCACGAGCAGTCTGAGGTGGCAACCGGTTCGGGGGCCGACCGGTTCCAGCTAAACCTTGGGGCCGAGTCGCGGGGCGTGGCGAGCGGCATCTACTTCGTGCGCGCGCGGGACGCTCAGGGGAACGAGACCGTGGCCGTCAAGTTCGTGCGTCTGCAATAACTCCGACTCGGCCGCTCACCGCTTCGCCGCGGCCGAAGCGCCGCACTCGCCCTCACTCGTCGAAGAGCACGGTAGGCTCCTCGTAGTAGCGCACGCGCCGCTCGCTCAGCTTTTCCAGCAGCCAGTCCTCGAGCCAGCGGTTCTTGGCTGCCAGGCTCGTCCCGGTATCCGCGAGCCGCTCGAGCGGCACGTCCACGCGCAGCGCCCGCCAGCGGATGACGTGGCGCGTGATCCCCGCGGGCAGACGCTCGCCGCCCGCCGCGATCTCGATCACCTCGGCCGGCTCGAAGTGCGGGAAGACGACCAGCGCCTCGATCTCGGGATGACGCTCGCGCGCGGCCGGGAGCGACTCGCTGGTCACGCGGAAGAAGCGCTTGCTCGCGCGGTAGGTGTCCACCAGCGCGTTGAGCATCGTGTTGCGCTCGCGCAGATCGCGGCCGCCGTGGAGCGTGTCGGCCGTGCCGTCGGCGAACGCGACGTAGGCCAGCGTCTCGCGCCGCGCGAGCAGCGCGCTCGCGTGCAGCAGCGGCCCGCGCCGGCATTCGAGCCCGGGCACGGTCCGCAGCGCGTTCTCGAAATGGTCGCGCGATGTGTCGCCCAGCGCGTGGCACCAGGTCGAGAGCCGGACCGGCGGATCGGCGTAGGGAACGACCTGCACGACCACGTGGGGGAGACCCGCCGCCCGCGCCGCGTGCGCGCGGTTCGCGCCGTCGAGCACGACGTAGCGCCGCTCGGCCGCGCCGGGCAGCGGCGCCACCACCGGCGGATTGCGCAGGCGGCCCTGCTCGCGGATGCGGCGCACCAGCGGCTCGAGCCGCGTCGGGTCGTGCTGCTCGTGCGGCACCAGCGAGTCCACCGGCACGAAGCGCAGCTCGGGAAGCGCGTGCTCGTCGGCGTTGCGTTCGGACATGGCGCGGGGAATCTACAGATCGTGACCCGGGCGGTCCACAGGCCTGCGGTGTCGTGCCGCACTGCGGCGAAGTGCCGCAGAGGTGCGAACTCCAGATGAATCAAGGTATTGCGGCCGAACGTGGGCGGGGACTGCTGCATCCCGGCGCCCTCGGCGCGCGAGCTCCGCGCCGCGACGGCGCCGTCCTCCCGCCGTGGAATCCGTCGGCGGACAAGGAGTTGCCGAGACCGCCAGTGTGGGCGAGATCGCGGGCACGAGTCCTGCAGAGGGTGCGACCGTGAAGTCGCGGAGCCGTTGCTCACTCGCGGGTCGCACGCGACCGGATTTGCGGGGCTCGCCGGACCGGGGGTTCCCGCGACATCCGACCAGCACGAAAGAGGAGGATCCGATGAAGAGGCGAAGCGTTCTTCTGGCAGTGATGTTGGCAGTCACCGTCGCGCCCCTGCTGAGCAGCCTTGCCGCAAGCAGCCCGGGAGGCCAGGTCGTCCTGGGCAATCACGAAATCAGCATCAAGAAGCTCGCCGGCACGAACATCACCGCTTTGGACCCGCCGGGACCCTACGTGTTCAACAACGGAAACACGGCCAAGTTCACCAACAACACCTTGAATCAGGTCGCGATTGTCTCCTACAACGCTGCATCAGCTGCGATCGACAGCAAGACGCTCAATCCCGGCGAGAACCACACCTTTACGCAGGGCGCCGGCGCCTCACAGGTTTCATATTTCATCGCCACCGACAACACGAAGACCCAGCTGAGAGGCGCAGTGATCTACGCAGAGACCCCTGGCATCGGCGCCCCGGGCCTCGCGGCCCTCGCGATCCTCCTGATGGGATCGGCGGCTTGGGCGCTGACCCGCAAGAGAGGGCAGACGACTGCCTAGTCACCAGTCCAGGCAGACACGGAACCGCTGGCGGGTGTAGAAGACCGCATCCACCAGGCACTTCCAGAGGCACAGACTGGGGCCGCCCGCCCCCAAGTGGGGCGGCCTTAGTCGTATGAGCCGCGCGGCGGATCTCGACTACTCCGCCATCGACCGCAGCCGGCGCCGGATCCTGCGATACGCGATCCAGCAGCCGATCCCGAGCGCCAGCGGGATCCCGAACTGGAGCGGATAGTCGAGGATCAGGGGGCGGAGCAAGTCGATCCGCCCGCCGTGAAACTCGACCCGGGTGGCGAGCGCGATCGACGTGAAGGTGATGGTGAGCGCAAACAGCCACCGCTGAACGCCCAGGAGCCGGCGGGTGCGGAGCAGCGACTTGAGCTCCAGCTCGGGTGGCGGGGGCAGCGACAGTTTCGGGAAGGACTCGGCGCCGTGCTCGCGAACGCGCCGGGCCAGGTCCGGGTCCTCCTTCAGACACTCCTCGACCAGGTCCCGGGTGGCGGAGCTGGCCTCGCCCGACAGGTACACCGGCAGCAGATCCAGGATCACATCGCGCTCGATCTTCATGGCTCCTCTCTCCGACGCATCAGGCTACGCCTCTCGAATGTGGGCGAGCGCGAGACGCGCCCGGTGGATCTTCACCTTCACCGCCGCGAGCGAGATCCCGAGCGCCCGCGCGATCTCCTCGTAGGACATCTCGTCGCCGGCCCTCATCAGCAGCGCGGCGCGATCGACCTCGGGCAGCTTCTGCAGCGCTGCGAGGACTGCACGCAGCTCGGAGTCCTGCTCCGCCGCGGCCTGCGGGCCCGGTCTCGGATCGTGCAGCGTATCGTCCAGCTCGACCTGGCGTGACCGCCGGACCCGCCCCTTCAGAAACAGATGGCGCGCGATGGTGAACAGATAACCCTTCACTGTCGCCATCCGGATTGGTCCGGGAGCGGTCCACGCGCGGACGAAAGTCTCGGAAGTGATCTCTTCCGCCTCGCCGCGATCGGCGCACAGGTAGAGCGCGAACCGGAAGACATCCGGCGCGTGGTTGCGATAGAGCTCACCGAAATCGGTCACCCGGCCTCTAGATTCTGAAGAGCCCGCTCGCGATGTCGGTCCAGGCGTGGGCCATCATGCCGGGGCGCAGGCTCCGGCGGCCGCGCGCGAGCACGCCCATCAGCAGGCCATAGAGGGCGATCTTGAGGCAAGCCTGCACGCCCTGATAGCCGTGGGAGATTCCGAACAGCGCCGCCTGCAGGATCAGCGCCGCCCAGCTTCGGCCCGTGAGGGCATGGAACTGGGCCTGGAAGTACCCGCGGAAGACCAGCTCCTCCGCGAAGCCGGCGGTCAGGGAGAGCGCCACCCACAACGCGATTTCGAGCGGACTGCGGGGGAGGAGCGCCCCCACGCCGGCGGCGTGGTCTGCGACCATCCAGCGCTCCCACGCCAGGCCGAACAGGGTCCAGACTCCCCAGGCGCCGAGCGCGAACAATAAGTCGACCGCGACGTCGCGCGGCCGGCTCCACCGTCCGCCCACCAGCGTCCGGATCGAAACTCCTGCGCGACGCAGGCCGCCCTTCGCGACGTAGAGCACGAGCGCCCATTCCATGATGAGGAGCGAGACGTAGAGCGGTGCCACCGCGCCGGGACGGGGCAGCGAGTGCGAGTGCGAAGCGGCGCGCTGCTGGAGCGACGCGCCCCCCACCGCCAGACCGAGAAAGAGAACGACCAGCAGCAGGGTGTGCCAGAGCGGGGCGACCGGCCGCGGGAGCGGTGTCGGTTCGCGATCGAGGGCGAGGGTGGACATGAGTCCTCCGGTTCGGTCATCGGGATTGGGTCGCGGGAGCGAGAATCCGCTCCTGCGGAGGGCGGGCCGACGGGCCGGGGCCACGCTCCACGGTATCTATCCCGGGGGAGGCGAAAAGTTACGGGGAGATTTCGTCCGGCCCCGGGGCCGGGGAGGCGGGGGCGCGCGAACGGCGATGACGCGCGGCGCTGGTCCGGTACGAGATCAGTAGCTGGGCGCCAGTTTCCTCCGCGGTACGGCGCCCACCTCGGTTCGATTCTCCGAGGGCTGGCCGCCGACGACCGTGACGCTGAGGTAGCGCATCCGCGGCCAGCTTCTCTCCGCATTGGCAACGACCGCCGCCTTGGTCGCAGCGAGCAGCCTCGCCGCATATTCGAGCCCGTGCCGGCCGGCGCAGAATTCGACACCACGCGTGAGCCTCGCCCGCGCCTCGTTGAGATCGATAAGGACCGCGACGGTGTCAACGTAGAGAAGCCCGTCCTGCCCGCGCCGGGCTTGGGACATCCGGCCCCGGTTCGTCACCCGGACGATCACGCCGCACGCAAGTGCGACATTCGTGTTGAGCGTCCGTCGGCCGTCGACAACGGCATTCATTCTCCCGGTGAGGTCGATTTCCTCCCCGGGCTCGCCTCCGTCACTGTCCAGTGCGTACGTCACGGCATGCAGGACGATTGCATCCGATTCGCCGTAGCACATGGGTTGAGTTACTTGGACGAGTCCTCCCGTCGACGCCAAGGTCGTAGGCGGAACGACGATCAAGGACAACGCCGCGGCGATCAGTCCGACGCTCGCAGCCTTCCTCCCGTTCACCGGCTTTCTCCCGGAGAGGCCCTTCAGCCCGCCCTTACCGCTTCGCCGCGGCCGAGGCGCCGCGGCCGCGGGCGTGGAACGCCTCGGTGAGGCCGCGCACCAGCTCCGCGCGCCGCTCGTAGAGGCGCTTGCGCGTGCGGGGCGCGTGGCGCGCGAGCGCGTAGGCGGTCACGAGCGGCAGCGCGATCGTGGTGTCGCAGTAGCAGATCACGGTGCCGGGGAGCTGCTCCGGGTCGATCTTGCCCCAGCTCACCGCCTCGGCGGGCGTGGCGCCCGAGAGGCCGCCGGTGTCGGGGCGCGCGTCGGTGATCGCGAAGAAGTAGTCGTGGCCCTTCTCCTCAATCCCCAGCACCTCCTGGATCTGCGGCTCGGTCTGGAGCACGAAGTTCTTGGGGCTCCCGCCACCCAGGATCCACACGGCGCTCTTGCCGCCGGCCGCCTTCGCGGCCCACACGATGGCGGCGGTCTCGTTGACGTCGGCGTTGACGTCGATCTGGAGCTTGTTGCCCTCGAGCGCCATCGCAGCCACGTTCATGCCGATCGAGGAGTCGCCGGGCGAAGAGGTGTAGATCGGGACGCCGTACTCGTGCGCAGCCGCCAGCAGCGAGCGGCGCTTCGAGCCCAGCGCCTCCTCGCGCGCGCGCACGTACTTGCCGCACAGGTAGTGGAACTCGGCGGTGCTCATGGTGCGCTGGAACTCGGGCCCGCCGATCACCTGGCGGAAGAACGCGTCGGTGTCGAGCAGCACGTGGTAGTCGAAGAACACGTCGTAGATGCGCACCACGCCCTTCTCGCGCAGCTCGACGTCGTCGGCCTGGAAGGTGCCGCGGTGCATCGAGAGCCCGAGGCCGAAGTGGGTGTCGTGGTAGAGATTGGCGCCGGTCGAGACGATCCAGTCCACGAAGCCGGCCTCGATCAGCGGGATCACCGCGCTCATCCCGAGGCCGGCGGGCGTGAGCGCTCCGGTCATCGAGAGCCCCACCGTCACGTCCGGCTCGAGCATGCGCTCGGTGAGCAGGCGCGCGCCCTCGCGCAGGCGCGCGGCGTTGTAGGCCAGGAACGCGTTCTCGACCAGGTCGGCGGCGCTCTCGCGGCCGGTGATGGCGGCCGGCTCGATGCTCGGCCCGGTGATGTGCGGGTTCCGCTGGGGTGGCGAAGGCATCGGGGCTCTCCGTCGGGGTCGGGTCGCGGCGTGAACGGGGTCCCAAGATAGCGTGGGCGCGCGGTGCGCGCCATGAGGCGGCAGGCCGTGACTGGGTGCAGCGCTTCACGCTGCTCCGGTGATCGCCACGCGACCGGCGGGCCGTGGTGGTGTTAGGGGACGCCGCCCTGCAGGATCGCGGCGAGACGTGCCGTGAACGCCGAACGGGTGAGCACCTGCGTGACGCCGGCATCGCGAGCCGCCTGGGCCAGCGATGGATCGACGTGCGAGTAGAAACCGACCACGGGCAGCTCTGCGCCCGCCGGGTCGGCGCGCGCCGCGCGCACCGCGTCGAGCACGCCCGGGGCGTGAAGGTCGACGATCGCGAGCGCCGGCCGCTCGGCGCGCATGCGCTCGGCGAGCCGGGCCGGCTCGCACGCCTCGGTCGCGATGCCGAGCGTCCTGGCGGTCTCGCCAATGCGAGTCGCGAAGAACAGGTTGGGCACCGCCACGAGAACGCGGCGCTCCGCGCCGGGGTTGGTCATCGTTCGATCTCCACTCGCCGCGTGAAGATAGCGTGCGCTTCGCGCTCGCGCCACGGAGCGGCCGGAGCGCGGTAACGCCGCACGGCCTTCCGGGCCGGACGCGTAAGCGGTTGTCGGCGAGGCACATTCCGCGGGTCCGGGCGCCCGCGGCACGGTCCCACTCAAGCCCCGCTCAAGCCGGCCGGCCCAGACTCCCAACGATTCAGGGTCGAACGTTGCCGCCGGCTGGAGCCGGGGCCGCGTTCGCCCCGGACCCGTTCAGGGAGGCTCACCGATGCGACCCCTCACGCCCCTCGCATGCACGATCCTAACGGCGCTCGCGCTCGCTTCCTCTCCGCGATTCGCGCCCGCCGCCACGCCCGAAGTCGTCACACTCTCGCCCGGCGACGCGGGCGCCACATGGCAGACGCCGCTCATCGTCGGCAGCACCGGCGAGGATCCCACCGCCTGCATCGAGGACGTCTCGTGCGACACGGTGCGGATCGTCCTTTCGCCCGGCGACTGGACCGGCAAGCGGATCCTGATCGCCATCCATTGGCTGAGCCCGGCCAGCGACTGGGATCTCTACGTTCTCGAAGGCACGGTGAACGGCGAGCTGGTCGGCAAGTCGGACGGGTTCCTGCCCCAGACCGCCGAGTCCACGGCGGTGGAGCTGAACGCGGTGCTCACGTCACCGCGCACCCTGGTCGCGCATGTGATCAACGAGGCGGGTGCTCCCGAGATCGTGCAGGGCTTCGTGCGGATCGAGCCCAGCCGGCTGCACCGTACCGCCACGCTCCTGATCCAGAACGACGTGACCTTCAGCCCCAACGTCACCGTCTCGGCGCCCACCGCCGCGCGCGTGTGCGAGCCCAGCCTCCGCGTGGACGTGCGCGGCAACTGCTACGTCGGCGGGATCCGCGGCGTGCCGGCGGGCGTGGACCTGTGGCGCTTCGATCTCGATCCCGACAGCCCCGGCTACGATCCGCAGCTCCGCAACCCCTCCTACCTCGGGCAACCCGACGCGTTCGCGCCGGAGGACACGACCGGCGGGCGCGACGGTGGCGGTGACATCGACATCTCCACCTCGTTTCCGACCAGCGCGCTCGAGACGCCGATCGTCACCATCACGAGCCTCGCCCTCGCCAACATCTCGTCCGCGGTCTCGGACGATCGCGGCGCGAACTTCGATCTCAGCGAGGCAGTCGCGAACATCCCGGCCGACGACCGCCAGTGGAACGAGTCGACCGGGGCGGACACGGTCTACCTTCTCTACCGCGCGCCGATCCCGGGGACCGGGCTGTTCGTGCAGCGCTCGACCGACCACGGCGCCTCCTATCCGATGACCGGGCTTGTGAGCCCGACCGGCACCACGCCGGGATACATCGACGTGGATCACGCGAACGGCACCGTGTACGTCTCGCACATGTCCTCGAGCGCGCTCTTCGTCTCGCGCTCGACCGATGCCGGAGCGACCTGGACCACGTTCACGGCGGACAACAGCACCAGCCACCACCATCTCTTCGATCCGATCAAGGTCGGCGACGACGGCACCGTGTACGTGGCATGGAGCGACGACCACGCGGTCTACCTCGCGCATTCCCTGGACCGCGGCGTGACCTGGGCGCCGGCGGTGAAGGTGAGCGGCCCCGAGACCGGATTCGCGCTCTTCCCGTGGCTGGAGGCCGGGAGCCCGGGACGGGTCGCGGTGGTGTGGTACACGAGCCCGTCCGCGGTCAACTGGAACTCGAGCGACTGGCGCTGCTACGCCTCGATCACCACCGACGCGACCGCCGCCCACCCGACCTTCCGGATCGCGCAGGTAAGCGACCACGTGATTCACGCCAGCAACCTTTCGGAGGGCGGGCTCACGATCCCGCCCGCCCCGGTGGGCGTGGAGCCGAATCGAAACCTCTGCGACTATTTCCAGGTCGCGATCGATCCGCTGGGGGCATGCGTGGTCGCCTTCACGGACGACCACAATGATTTCGACGGCCAGACCTACGTGGCGCGCCAGCTCTCGGGGCCGAGCCTCTACGCCTCCGCGAACGGCGGGACGGGTGTGCTCGAGCCGGTCGATCCGCTCCCGCTCCCCGCGCCCGCTCCCGGGCTGCCCGAGATCTCGGACTTCCTCCACGACGCCACCGGGAACAACCTGGTGCCGATTCCGGCGGACAGTCCCTACGACATCCTTTCGATCGACTACGACTGCACCCTCGAAGGCCCCGCCCCGATGCTCGAGGTGCGGATGAAGGTGAGCGACCTCACGGCCGTGCCGGCGAATTCCTTCTGGCGCGTCAACTTCGCGGCCAACGCGCCCGGACCGGTCGCGGACCGCGGCGATCAGTTCTTCATGCGCGCGCAGACCTCGGCCGACCCCGCTCAGCCGAGCTTCGTGTTCGGGAGCGCGGCGCGCGACTCGGCGGGGGACATGGCCTACACCGACCTGGGCGCCGCGGACGCGGGCGCCTTCGATACCGCCGGTGACGAGATCACGATGCGGCTCGATTTCCACCGGCTCGATCCCCACCTGAGCCACGGTCCTCCGCTGCACGTGGGGAGCGTCCTGGTCGGTCTGCGCGGCCAGACGGGAACACTCGGGACCGTCACGGCACGCGACCTCACGCGCGGCGGCGGCTCCTTCGTCGTCTGCTCCGAGCTGGTCGGGGTCGGCGCCGGGCCCGATGTGGAGTTCGGCATGAGCCCGCCCGCGCCGAACCCGGGGCGCGGCGGCGCGGCGGTCAACCTCTCGCTCTCGCACGCGGCGTGGACCGATCTCGCGGTCTTCGACGCCGCCGGACGGCGGGTGCGCACGATCCACGCGGGCATGCTCCCCGCGGGCGTCACGCGGCTCGCGTGGGACGGGCGCACCGATGCCGGTCATCCCGCCGCGAGCGGCGTCTACTTCATGTGCATGAACGCCGCGGGCAAGGTGCGGAGCCAGAGACTGGTGATGGTGAGGTAGCTTCGCGCGGGCGGCCGGCCGACGGCACTCCGGAGCTTCGCGCCCCGGTCGTGACGTCGGACCCGCGCGGGTGGTCGGGGGCTCGGTTCCCAGCGTGGGGGAGCCGGGCCTCTCGGCGCGGGTCGAATCGCCGGGCGGCGAGCCGGCTCAGGAACTCAGCGGCCCGCCCCCCCGCCCTGGTGGTGACAACCCGCGATGCACTGCTTTCGTCCCTCCTTGATGCGTTCGA
>Ga0137451_1000688_pt1 | contig 10338 bp, 9 predicted proteins | sample EasRivERMGT500_2_FD_102336 | JGI IMG/M metagenome (GOLD analysis project Ga0137451, IMG submission 102336) | Soil microbial communities from meander-bound floodplain in the East River, Colorado, USA - East River MetaG ERMGT500_2 | ecosystem: Environmental > Terrestrial > Soil > Floodplain ...
GACGCGGCCGGGGGCACGCCCGCCGAGTTCAAGGCGCTGTTCACGCGCGAAGTCGAAACCTGGGCGAAAGTAGTGAAGGCGGCGAAGGTCGCGCTAGATTGACCGGCCAGCCTGTCGGTCTTAGTGCAATTAATGGTGGGGGTGAATGCATGGGTCGTCGCTTCTGGGTACCGCCGAGCCGACAGGCTGAAAGCGGGAATCTATTATTTAGCAGTGTGTCGCTCGCCGGCTCGGCAGAGCATGATTATGGCGGCCTGCGGAATACGGTGCGGAACTCAAAATCCGACACACTGCTATGCTGATCCTCTCCAACGACGATGCCGAACAGTTGCTGACGATGCCCGACTGCATCGCGGCGCTCGAGGAGGCGTACCGCGAGCAGGCGAGCGAGCAAGCCGTAAACGCGCAGCGCTCCGACGTCGTCACCTCGACGCAACGGCCGGATGCGGTCTATTCGCTAAAACTGATGGGCGCCGTCATCCGCGGCCTCGGCGTGGGCGTGGTGCGGCTCAATTCCGACATCATCTCGTTCGCCAATAAGCGCCAGGTGAAGATCCCGCTGGCGCCGGGCAACCGCTATACCGGGCTGGTGCTGCTGTTCAGCGTGGACACCGGCGAGCCGCTCGCGATTTTTCCCGACGGCGTGGTACAGCGCATGCGCGTCGGCGCCACCTCGGCGCTGGGAGCCAAGTACCTGGCGCGCGGGGACGCGCGGACGGTTGCGGTGATCGGCGCCGGCTGGCAGGCGGGCGGGCATGTGATGGCCATCGCCGCATTGCGCGAGCTCGAGGAAATCCGCTGTTACAGTCCGACCCGGGAAAAGCTCGAGTCTTTCTGCAGCGGGATGAGCCGGCACACCGGGGTCAAGGTTCGTCCCGCGGCCTCGGCGGAGGAGGCGGTGCGGGGCGCGGACATCGTGCTATGCGCCACCAATGCGTCGCAGCATGTGTTCCTCGAACGCTGGTTCGCGCCGGGCATGCACGTCTGCACCATACGCGGGCCCGAGCTGGAACCCGCCGTCGTGAAGCAGGCGGACCTCGTAGTCGTTCACGACCGCTCGGTGCACGAAAGCGCGCACGTTACCCGCGGCGTCACGGTGCCCGCCAACCGGCACGCAATTCCCGGTTTCGACATGTCCGTGGCGCCGAGCCTGCCGGAACTGGTGGCGGGCACGTCGCCGGGCCGCGCCTCGGCGCATCAGAAGACCTGCTTCGTGAACCTGCCTGGCACCGGACTGCAGTTTGCCGCGGTGGGTGCAGCGTTCTACCGCAAGGCGCGCGCGGCGGGGCTCGGCCGCGAGCTGCCGACGGAGTGGTTTACGGAGGACGTTGTACCCTAAGCTGAAACCCGGTGATAAGTGATAGGTGATAGGTGATAGGACCTGGTAAGAACCGCACCACGCGGCAGCCTTAGCACTTATCACTTATCACTTATCACTCGTCACTGATATTGGAGTAATGTAGCGGACACGAATCACGACCCACGGTTTTGTGAGAGGAGCGGAGACATGAAAACGAAGCTGTACTGGAGCCTGGCGGTAATCGGCGTCGTTGCACTGCTGGCCGCCTGCGCGGCGCAGATGGGCGCGCAGGAGGGCGGCGGCGGGAGCGTTCTCGACGGCGTGGTGACGAGCAGCAAGGGGCCGGAAGCGGGTGTATGGGTGATTGCGGAAACCACCAATCTCCCCACGAAGTTCACCAAGATCGTGGTGACCGACGATCGCGGGCGCTACGTCATGCCCGAGCTGCCGCAGGCGAACTACAGCGTTTGGGTGCGCGGCTACGGCCTCATCGACTCACCGAAGGTGGCCGCCACGCCCGGCAAGACCCTCGATCTTACGGCAGTGATCGCGCCCAGCGCGGCGGCGGCGGCCGAGTATTACCCGCCGATTTACTGGTATTCCATGCTCAAGATCCCGGCGAAAGGCCAGTTCCCCGCTGGGCCGATGAAGAGCCAGCCCGAATGGCTGAACCAGATCAAGACTACCGGCTGCATGTCGTGCCACGCGCTCGGCACCAAGGGCTCGCGCACGATGCCGAAGGATTTTGCGCACATGAAACCCACCGAGGCGTGGGCGCGGCGCATCGCCTCGGGCCAGGCCATGACCCAGATGATCAACGTCCTCAACCGGTTCGATCGCGAGCTGTTTCTCGGCAACTTCGCCGACTGGACCGACCGCATCGCGAAAGGCGAGCTGCCTTTCGCGCAGCCGTCGCGGCCACAGGGCGTCGAGCGCAACATCGTGCTGACGCTGTGGGACTGGAGCACGCCAACCGGCTACATGCACGACCTGATTTCGACGGACCGGCGCAAGCCCACGGTCAACGCCAACGGCAAGCTCTACGGCGCGCCCGAGAACAGCACGGATTACTTACCGGTGCTCGATCCGAAAACGCATACGGCGTCCTCGGTCAGGCATCCGGTGCGCGATCCGAAGACGCCGAACCACAAGACCGACCCGATGGCGCCGTCGCCATACTGGGGACCCAATCCGATCTGGGACAGCCAGGCCAGCATCCACAACCAGATGATGGACGAGAAGGGACGGGTCTGGGCGGCCGCGCGCATCCGCCATCCGGACAACCCCGACTATTGCAAGAAAGGCGGTGATCACCCGTCGGCGAAGGTGTTCCCGTTGAACAGCGCTTCCCGGCATGCCTCGATGTACGATCCGGCTACCGGCAAGTTCACGCTGATCAGCACGTGCTTTCCGACGCACCACGTGATCCTGGCCGAGGACGCCAACAACACGCTGTGGTTCTCGAGCGGGGTCACCGGGCCGGGCGCCTTCGGCTGGATCAACCGGAAAATGTTCGAGGAGACCGGCGACGAGGTGAGGTCGCAAGGCTGGTCGCCGTTCGTGCTCGATACCAACGGCAACGGCAAGCGCGACGCTTTCGTCGAGCCGAATCAGCCGGCCGACGCGGCCAGGGACACGCGGGTGGCGGCGAACCTCTATAGCGTGGGTTTCAATCCGAAAGACGGCTCGATCTGGGGAACGCAGCTGGGATATCCCGGCCGTGTGGTGCGGGTCGCCCCGGGAGCGGATCCGACGCACACAGCGCTCACGGAGGTTTTCGAGCCGCCGTTCCCCGGCTACGGGCCGCGCGGCGGCGATATCGACCGCAACGGCGTGTTCTGGTCATCGCTTGCGAGCGGCCATCTCGGCAAGTTCGATCGCAGCAAGTGCAAAGGGCCGTTGAACGGGCCGAACGCGACCGGCAAGCACTGCCCCGAGGGCTGGACGCTCTACCGGTTCCCCGGACCGCAGTTCAAGGACGTGACAGACGACGGCAGCGCCGAGGCGAGCTATTACACCTGGGTGGACCAGTTCAACACCTTCGGGCTGGGCGAAAACGTGCCGATCGCGACGGGCAACATGAGCGACTCGTACTTCGCTCTGGTGGACGGCAAGTGGGTCACCATTCGCGTACCGTACCCCATGGGCTTCTTCGCCAAGTGGTCGGAAGGGCGCATCGACGATCCCGCCGCGGGCTGGAAGGGACGGGCGCTGTGGGCGACGAACTCGACCCGCACGGTGTTCCACAATGAAGGCGGCACGAAAAACCATCCGCGGGTGGTGAAATTCCAGTTGCGGCCCGATCCGCTGGCGAGGTGAGTCACGCTGAAACCGGTCTCAATTACGCCACGGAATCACGCGGAATGACACGGACAAGACCCGAGTCGGTTGACATCCCTGCAATCAATTGAGAATTCCGTGTGGGTCCGTGTGGTTCCGTGGCTGTAACGGTTTTCGAGATGGCCCGGCCCATTGAAGGTCCGGTCGGCGCGGTGCTACGATGGCACGGCGGTCGCATTGACAATAACGATACCCCGGGGAAGTTGCTCAGCAAACCAACGGAGGATCTACCCATGCAGACCCGGAAAAGTTTCCTCGCGGCAGTTGCTGCGCTCTTAATCGTACTTTTCCAGCCAGTGCCCGCGGCCGCCCAGGCCGATGCGCTTGCCGGTACGGTTTCCTCGGCCGAAGAAGGCGCGATGGAAGGCGTGCTGGTGAGCGCCAAGAGGGAAGGCTCGAGCAAGACGATCACGGTGGTGACCGACGACAAGGGCCGTTATCGCTTTCCGGCGGCGCGCCTCGAGCCGGGCAAATATACGATCACTATCCGCGCGGTCGGTTACGACCTCGCCGGCGCCCCGGCGCCGCAGGTCGCCGCAAAGAGTACGGCAACCGCCGACCTGAAGCTGGTCAGAACGAAAGATCTGGCCGCGCAGATGACGAACGCCGAGTGGCTCCACAGCTCCCCCGGCACGCCGCAGCAGAAGCGGCCGCTGCTTTCCTGCGTCGGCTGCCACTCGCTGGAGCGCATCTTTCGCTCCAAGCACGACGGCGACGCTTTCGTGACGACGATCCAGCGGATGGGCACTTATGCCAACCAGAGCACCGTGCTCAACCCGCAGAAGCGGCTGACCGGCCGCGACACCGACCTGGTCGGTGAGGAGCGCACCAAGGTACTGCGCGCACAATCCGATTACTTCTCCACTATCAATCAGAGCACGACCGCGGCATCGAACTCGTGGCCGTACGAGCTGAAGACCTTCGCCCGCCCGAAGGGCCAGGGGACGCGCGTCATCATCACCGAGTGGGACCTGCCGCGCCCGACGATACAACCGCACGACGTGGTGGTCGATTCGAAGGGCACCGTCTGGTATTCCGACTTCGGCTCGCAATTCATCGGCAAGTTCGACCAGAAGACGGGCAAGCTGACCGAGATCCCCACGCCCGAGCTGAAGAAAGGCTCGCCGCTCGGGGCGCTCTCCATCCGCATGGACCGCGAAGAAAACCTGTGGCTCGGCATGATGTACCAGGCGGCCATCGGCAAGTTCGACACCAAGACCGAAAAGTTTCAGCACTGGCCGATACCCGCTGAGTGGAACCGGCCCAACACCCAGGTCAACATGACGAGCCCGCTCAACATCGCCGTCGACGGCAAGGTGTGGACGCAGAACAACGGTTTTGCCGGCGTGCACCGCGTGGACCTGAAGACCGGCGCATGGGAAACCTGGGAGCCGTTCAAGGCGGCGCCCGTCGGGCACAACATTTACGACGTGATCTCCGACTCGAAAAACAACGCGTGGTTCACCGACATCGGCCGGGAAACCATCGGCCGCATCGACGCGGTAACCAAGGAAGTCACGCTTTACGAGACGCCGACCAAGAGCTCGGGACCGCGCCGCGGCATCATGGATGCCCAGGATCGCATCTGGTTCGGCCAGTACCGCGGCAACCGGATCGGCATGTTCGACACGAAAACAGAGCGCTTCCGGGAATGGGCGGTGCCGACGCCGTGGTCGGGCCCATACGACGTCGCGCTCGACAAGAACGGCGAGGCGTGGACAGGCTCGATGTTGAACGACCGCATCGCGCGGCTCGACCCGAAGACCGGCCAGTTCGTGGAATACTTGCTGCCTCGGACTACCAACATCCGCAGGGTGTTCGTCGACAGTTCGACCACCCCGGTCACCTTCTGGACCGGCAGCAACCACGGCGCCTCCATCATCAAGCTCGAGCCGCTCGACTAAGGGAGGGCGAGGCTGCATGAACACGACGACCGTACTGCTGATCGTTCACGGGCTGCTCGCGGTAGCGCTGTTGGGCGCGATCACGCACCAGGCGGCGAGCGTCTGGCTGCCGGCGCCCAGGCCGGCCGGCGGCTTCGTCGGCCGTTTCCGCGCGGTGCCGGGCGCCGCCTACGTGAACGCCATCATCGTTCTCTACCTGCTCACTGCCGTGCTGGGCGGGATCATCTACGCGGAGTACCGTATCGAGGTGAGGACCGTGGTCGAGCAGTTGGGGTTATGGGCGCAGAACGGCTCGTTCGAGCTAAAAGAGCATTTCGCGGCGATCGGACTGGGGGTGCTCCCCGCGTACTGGTATTACTGGCGCCAGCCGCCGTCCCAGGGCAGTACCCGCACCCGTGATCTTCTCACGGCAATGCTCGCTTTCATCGTGTGGTGGAATTTCCTGGTAGGGCACATCCTCAATAACATCCGGGGGTTCGGGTCATGACGCCGCCGCGGTCCTTTTCCGTCTTCGCCATCGTGTTCGCGATCGTTTACGCGGTCGTATACGTAGTCGCCGTCGAGAAGAACTACGCGCTCGTCACCTATCACCCGGCGATCGGCGAGTTCGGGGCCGGCGTGCAACCGCCGCGGGACGGGCCGGCTATGTACTGGTACGGCTGGTTGGCGACGTCGGGCATCGCTGCGTTGATCGCAGGACTGCTCGCGAGCCTGCTGCCCGATTCCGTGACGCGACGCTTGTGGTCCGGCTGGACCTGGGCCACTGCGGTGGCGGTGATGCTCGTGTTCTGCTATCTCCTCAGAAATTTTTTCCTGCGGTAACTGCAGTAGGCCGGCAGCCGCGACCAGCGCCAGCGCCGCATGACACGCTTGACCCGATTCTGTTGCCTGCTCGCCTGTCTGGCGCTGGCCGCTGCTGCGTCGGGCGCGCGGGCGGGCGGGGATAGTTTCGAGCCCGACGATCATTCCCCGGACGAAGGGCCGGCGTACTTCGGCTTCGTCAAGGATGTGGCGGGAAAACCGATTCGGGACGCGAAGGTGACCGCAAGCTACAAGACCAGCCTGACGCTCGTGACCCGTACCAATGCAACCGGCGCGTACAAGGTGCGCGGCTTCCAGAAGGAAATCAGCCCCAACGACATCACGATCTCTTGCTCCAAGGAAGGCTACAAGCAGGTCCGGGTCTTCAGACGTCCCACGGTCAAGGGCAAGCCGGTCAAATCGGTCGAGACCGAGTGCCGGCTGCAGCGCGAGTAACAGCCGGTGCCGCCATCCCGTCACGCCTGCGGCGGTAAAGCCGCGCAGCTCCTGTTCGCCGTCCTGGCCATGGGCGCTTCCGCGGCATGCGCGCAGGCGACCGTCCTGCGCTATGGTCAGGCGCTGTCTGCGGCGCGGAGCATCTATTCGCTTCCCGTCGCGGTAGCCGAGCGCGAGGGGCTGTTCCGGCGCGAAGGGCTGGATTTCCGCGTCGTCATTCCCATTCCCGGCGGTTCGGACAGGATGATTGCCGCGCTCCACGACGATACCGTGGACGTGACTCATGTCGCCACGCCATTCCTGGTGCGGGCAGTGCTCGCCGGCTCGGATGCCGTGGCGATCGCCGCCGAATTCAACAACCCGGTTTACTCGCTGATCGCGAGGCCCGACATCGGGCGTATCGCTGATCTGAAGGGGAAGCTGGTGGGGCTGGCCGACCCAGCCGGCAGCATCACGATCTCGATGCGCAAATTGTTCGCTCTGCACGGCATGCGCGACGGCGATATCCGCGTGAAGACCATCGAGGGAACGCCGGCCCGGTTGAATTGCCTGCGGCGCGGGGAGTGCGCGGCGGTGCCGCTCGGCCAGCCGCAGGACCTGCTCGCGCAAAGCGAGGGCTACCGCCTGCTGGGTTTCTCGAACGACGCGATGCCCGAATTTCTTTACACGGTCACGGCGGCGCGCCGCTCGTGGGCGGCAGCGAACCAGGATGCCGTGGTGCGGTACGTGCGCGCGCTTGGCGCCGCGTTCCGCGTCATCCGCGACCCCGAACGGCGTGGCGCGGTGGTGAAGACGGTCGTGGAAACCACCGGCGTTCCGGCGGCCATCGCCGAGCGCACGCTCGCGCTTTATTTCGAGCCCGGCCGCAACGTCCTGCCCCGCCAGGGCGAGATCGACCTCGCGGGCCTCGCGCAGGTCATCGCGTTCATGGCAGAGGCGGGCCAGCTCAAGGCGCCGCTCCCGCTCCCGGAGCGCTTCGTCGACCTGCAATACCTGCGTCTGGCGGGCGTACGATAGGATGCCAGCCTTGCACTCATTCCACCGCTTCGTCACCATCAGGAGACTGACATGAGAATTTTCGATATCCGAGCGCTTTCCTGCTGCGTCATGCTGGCCGCCATGAGTTCACTCGCGGCAGCACAGGCGCCGGACTCTGCCCCTGCGCCGGTGCCGGCCCCGGCGACCGCGCACGCGCCGGCGCCGCCGGTCGTCAAGGAAGGGACCACCGTCAAGATCTCGCAACACGTGTACCTGATACCCGACGAGAAGGCCGCCATGGTCCCCAACGTCGGCATCATCGTCGGCAGCAAGGCGACGCTGGTGGTGGACCCGGGCATGGGCGTCAGAAGCGGAGAGGTGGTGTTGCGCGAGGCACGGAAGATCAGCAAGAACGCCGAGCTGTATATTGTCAACACCCATTTCCACCCGGAGCACACAACGGGCGAAGCGGCGTTTCCGGCCAGCGCGAAAGTCGTGCGGGCCGTGGCGCAGCAGCAGGACGTCGACGAGATGGGCCTCAAGTGGGTGGGAAATTTCAGCAGCCGCTCTCCGGTGATCGCCGAAGTGCTGAAGGGCATCGACGGCTTCCGCGTGCCCGCCGAGCTGTTCGAGAAGGAGAAGACGCTGGACCTGGGCGGCGTGCGCGTGCGGGTGATAAGGCTCGGGCCGGGCCACACGCGGGGCGACACCGTGGTATTCGTCGAGGGAGACCGCGTGCTGTTTTCCGGCGACCTCGCGATGAAGCAGTTGTTCCCGGCCTTCGCCACGCCGCAATCGAGGAGCCGGTCCTGGCTGGCGAGCCTCGACCAGTTGAGCGCCCTCAAGCCGCGCACGGTCATCGGCGCACATTACCCGGTGACGGACGCGTCGGTCATCGACGAGTACCGGGATTACCTGAAAGCCCTGCAGGCGCGCGTCGCCGAGGTCAAACGGCAGGGGAAGACGTCCGACGAGACGGCCGAGCAGCTGCGGGCCGAGTTTCACGCGAAGTATCCCGACTGGTCACAGCCCCTCCGCGTCCACTCGGCGGCGACGGCGATCTACGCCGAGTTTCCCTGAGAGACGGTAACGACATGAGGGGATACTCCCCTGCATCAGGGGCCGTTTCAGTCATTTTGAAACGGCCTCTAAGGAAAGCGCCGACATGACTACCAGGCTGCGCAAGCTGGCCGGATCGCCGCTCGAAGGGCGGGTGAGCGCGGAGGAATGGGACGTGCGCGTCAACCTCGCCGCGTGCTACCGCCTCGCCGCGCATTTCCGCATGACCGATCTCATCTACACGCACATCTCGGCGCGCGTCCCCGGCCCCGCGCACCATTTCCTGATCAACGCCTTCGGCCAGCTGTGGGACGAGATCGGCGCCTCCACGCTGGTGAAAGTCACGCTCGACGGCGAGATCGTGGACGACCCCACGGGCTACGGTTTCAACCGCGCCGGTTACGTGATCCACAGCGCCGTGCACCGCGCGCGCCCCGACGTGGAGTGCGTCATGCACACGCACACCGCCGCGGGCGTCGCCGTTTCGGCGCAGGAGCAGGGGCTGTTGCCGATCTCGCAGCACGCGATGCGGTTTTTCGGCAACGTCGCCTATCACGACTACGAAGGGCTGGCGCTGGAGCTCGACGAGCAGGCGCGTCTTACGCGCGACCTCGGCAGCCACAAGGCCATGATCCTGCGCAACCACGGCCTGCTTACCTGCGGCGTGTCCATACCCGAGACCTTCGATTACATGTACTACCTCGAGCGTGCCTGCCAGACCCAGATCAACGCCTTGGCGGGCGGAGCGCAACTGCGCATCCCGGCGCCCGCGGTCGCCGGGAAAGTCGCCGCCCAGTTCAAGGCGCTGCCGTACAAGCCGAAGCGCCCGGAATGGAAGGCGCTGCTGCGCATGCTGGACAGGATCGACCCGTCCTACAAGAGCTAGAAGCCATCTCAAAAACCGTTATAGCCACGGAAACACACGGAAACACACGGAAATTCTTGAATGGTTACGGCGACGTTGACCGGGTCGAATTCTTGTCCGTGTAATTCCGTGTGATTCCGTGGCTTGTTTGAATTCAGCCGCTGACTGCGTCGCGCGCACTCTTCGCCTGAGTCTTTCCTTTGTCGAATTCGGCGCGCCGGCGCCTGATCTCCTCGGGCGTTAGGCGTTCGATGTTGCTGTAATCGAACTTCCAGTCGGGGCTGGTGCTCCAGGTCAACGGAGATTGCACCGTGGTCCGCGGCGCCGGCGCTGTCTCGAGAACGCTCAGTGCCAGATCGAGGGTGAAGGCCTGCGACCCGGGATCACTCGGCCGGCCCGCCGAGTTGCCGAGCGGGAAATCGGAGAACAGAAAGCGCGGCACGCCGACATGCTCGACGATGTCCTTTGCGCAACCCATGACGACGGTGGCGATGCCGTTCTCTTCCAGCATGCGCGCGGCCAGGCTGACGGTCTGGTGGCAGACGGGGCAATTCGGGACCAGGATCGCGGCATCGACGCCTTCGGCCTTGCAGCGGGCGACGATCTCCGGACAATCGACTTCGAGCGTCGCCCGA
>Ga0137451_1000689_pt1 | contig 10336 bp, 10 predicted proteins | sample EasRivERMGT500_2_FD_102336 | JGI IMG/M metagenome (GOLD analysis project Ga0137451, IMG submission 102336) | Soil microbial communities from meander-bound floodplain in the East River, Colorado, USA - East River MetaG ERMGT500_2 | ecosystem: Environmental > Terrestrial > Soil > Floodplain ...
CATCGCCATGTGGGGGGTGAGCCTCGGCGGCTACTACGCACCGCGTGCCACCGCACACGAAAAGCGCATAAAAGCCTGCATCGCGCTCTCCGGGCCTTTCGAGTGGGACAGAATCTGGGACGGCCTCCCGGTGCTTACTCGCGAGGCATTCCGCGTTCGCAGCCACTGCGCGACCGAGGCTGATGCGCTGCGCCACGCGAAAACGTTGACGATGAAGGACGCAGCGGCGAAAATCACCTGCCCGATCTTCATCGTCACCGGACGCCAGGACCGGCTCGTGCCGGCATCGCACGCCGAACAACTGGCGAAGAACGTTTCAGGGTCCGTGGAGTTGCTGATCGTCGAGGACGGCGGGCACAATGCCAACAACCGCCCGTACCGTTATCGGAGCCGGACGGCCGACTGGCTCGCCGGGCAGTTCGGGTTGCCGAAGGTCTGAATTTTTTTTGGAGGAAGGGAAATCATGCGTAAATTGATCAAGAGCTTCTGTCTGTGCGCCGCCGCGTTGTCGGTCGGAACGGGCCCCGCGCTCGCGCAGAGTTTTCCAAGCAAGACGGTCCGGCTCATTTCGGGCGTGACTCCGGGCAGCGCCACGGACACCATGGCGCGCATCGTCGCCGAGAAACTGACGTCGACCCTCGGGCAGTCGGTGATCGTCGAGAACTGGCTCGGCGCGGGAGGGCTGGTCGGTGCGGCACGCGTTGCCAAGGGCGAACCCGACGGCCACACGATCATGGTCTGGGCCTCGCCATTTACTTTGGCGCCGCTGATCAACCCCGGGGTGCTCGATCCGAAGGACCTCACGCCGGTCGCCACCATGGCGACGATACCGACGGTGCTGGTCGTTTCCACCGCGAAACCCTACAAGTCCGTGGCCGACCTCGTCGCCGCCGCCAAGGCGAAGCCCGGCGACATCGTCGGCACCACGGCGGGGATCGGCAGCGCCACGCACATGAACCTGGAGCTCTTTCGCATTTCCGCTGGCATCGAAGTTCTGCGGCTGCATCTCAAGGGCGCTCCGGAGGCGTTCACCGAGGTGATGACGGGCCGCGCCGACTTCTATTTCGCGCTTCCGTTTCAGGTGCGCGCTAACCTGAAGAGCGGCAAGATCCTCGCCCTCGCGGTGGGCTCACCGAAACGCAGCGCGCTGTTTCCGGACCTGCCCACCACCGTCGAGGCGGGCTACCCGAACTCGGACTACAACTTCTGGATCGGCGCGCTGATGCCGACCAGGACGCCGCGCGACATCGTGCAGCGCCTGCACCGCGAATTCAATGCCGCGGTGAACGCGCCCGATGTGCGCGAACGGATCGTCAAGACCGGCGCGGATCCGCTGTCGCTGACGCTGCCGGAATTCGAGGCGATGATCAGCGCGGAATTCGAGTCGAACGCCAAGCTGATCAAGGCCGCGAACATAAAAGGTAATTAGAGCGGACGCGAAAGGCGCGCCGCTCCAAATCTGCGGGATCGAACGGACGCTGGGCGCCGTTCATCCCGCAGGTCTTGGTAGGCCGCGGCCCGTTCGCGTGGCATACTTCGCATTCCGCAGTAGAGTCGTCAAAGGAAAGAATCGATGGCTGGGCACAAAAAAAACGCCGAACCGAAGATCCTCCGGCCGGACGACGTCGATCCGCACTATAACTGGAAGCGGCCGCTGCACGCTCCCGGCCACACCCAGGTCGATTTCGAGGAGCGCGTCAACTTCCGGCGGCTGCAAGAGTATCGCCTCGCGCGCGTGCGCGCGGCGCTCTCCGGGTCGGGCCTCGGGGCGCTGCTCTCGTTCGACCAGCACAACATCCGCTACACCACGAGCACCGTGATCGGCGAGTGGGCGCGCGACAAGCTCACCCGATACTCGCTGCTCACCGGCAACGGCGACCCGTACATCTGGGACTTCGGCAGCGCCGCCAAGCACCACCGGCTCTATGCGCCCTGGCTGCGCGCCGACCACTGCCGCGCGGGCATGCTCGGCATGCGCGGCGCGACCGGCGGGGACATCGAGCTGTTCCGCGACGGGGCAAAGGAGATCAAGGCGATCCTCGACGAGGAAGGGGTGGGCGACATGCCGCTGGGGGTCGATGTCGTCGAGCCGCCGATGCTCTTCGAATTGCAGAAACAGGGCATCGAGGTGCGCGACGGCCAGCAGGTGATGCTGATGGCGCGCGAGGTGAAGAACATCGACGAGCTGACGCTGCTCAACATGGCCGCCGCCATGGTGGACGGCGTCTACCAGGACATTGCCGAGGCGCTCAAGCCCGGCGTCAAGGAATCGCAGATCGTGGCGCTCGCGACCGCGCGCCTCTACGAGATGGGCTCCGACTGCGTGGAGGCGATCAATTCGATTTCGGGCGAGCGCTGCTCGCCGCACCCGCACAACTTCACCGACCGCCTGATCCGGCCCGGCGACCAGGCGTTCTTCGACGTCATCCAGTCCTACATGGGCTACCGCACTTGCTACTACCGTACCTTCAACGTCGGGCGCGCCACCGACCCGCAGCGCACCGCGTACCGGAAGGCGCGCGAATGGATGGACAGGGCGATCGAGCTGCTGAAGCCGGGGATGTCGAGCGACAAGATCGCGCTTGCCTTGCCGGAAGCCAAGGAAATCGGATTTTCGAGCGAGATGGAAGCCTTCGGGCTCAACTTCTGCCACGGTCTCGGTCTCGGGCTGCACGAGCGGCCGCTGATCTCGCGGGTCAATTCGCTGAAGGAGCCGATCGAGCTGAAGGTGGGAATGGTGTTTGCCGTTGAGACCTATTGCCCGGCGACCGACGGCATCTCCGCCGCGCGCATCGAGGAGGAAGTGATCCTCACGCCCGAGGGTGCGACGATCATTTCGCTGTATCCGGCCGAAGAGCTGCCGATCGCAAACCCTTACTAGATCGTTAAATGCTGTTAAAGGCGGACGGCTGACGCCGCCGCTTTAACTCCGCCGGTTCGAACTGGCGCAAAGCGCAGTTCAACCGGCGGGAAGTCAGCACAAGAATGAAGGAGACAAGCTCGACATGAGTATGGTTAAAAAAAAGACCGCGCCTTCGACACGGGCGGATGACATTCCCGAGGCGACCCGGCTGAAGCTCTACCAACTGCAAGTCGAAATCCGCTATTGCGAGAAGCGCGCCTATGACTTGTTTCTCCAGAACCTGGTTAAGGGAACGAGCCATCTCGCGCTCGGGCAGGAGGCGGTCGCGGCCGGGTTTGCCGCGGCAATGAACAAGGACGACTACACCTTCTGCACCTACCGCGGGCACCATCACACGCTCGCGCGCGGCGCGTCGATGCTGTCGGTGCTGGGCGAGTTGATGGGCCGGCAATGCGGCCTGATGAAAGGCAAGGGCGGCTCGATGCATCTGACGAGTGTCGAGCACGGCGTGATGGGCTCCTACGCCATCGTCGGCGCGCACCTGCCGATCGCCGCGGGTGCGGCCTGGTCGGCGCAGTACCGCGGCACGAAGCAAGTCGCGGTCGCGTTCTTCGGCGACGGCGCGACCAATATCGGCGCGTTCCACGAGGCGCTCAATCTCGCGGCGGTGTGGAAGCTGCCGGTTGTCTTCTGCTGCGAGAACAACATGTACATGGAGTACACCCCGATCGCGCAGGTCACCGCCGTGAAGCACCCGGCCGCGGACCGCGCGGCGAGTTACGGCCTGGAGCGCCAGGTGATCGATGGCAACGATGCCGACATCGTATACAGCACCGCGCGCGAAGCGATCGCCAAGGCGCGCTCGGGCGGCGGGCCTTCGCTCGTCGAATGCCTCACCTACCGCCACAGCGGGCATTCCCGCGCGGATCCGGCGAAATACCGGCCGAAGGAGGAAGTCGAGGAATGGCTGAAGCGCGACCCCGTGCCGCTGTACCGCAGCCGGCTGCTCGCGGGCGGCGTCGGCGAGGCGACTCTCGCGAAAATCGAGGCGGAGGCGATGGCGAAGCTCGAGCAGGCGACTGAAAGCGCGAAAGCCTCGCCCACGCCGGCCGTGGAGAGCGCGATGACCGACGTGTGGGCGGACGGAGGCAACGCATGGCGCAACTGAGCTATCGGGAAGCGGTGGCCGCGGGTATCGCGCAGGAAATGAGGCGCGACGAGCGCGTCGTGCTGTTCGGCGAGGATACCGCGGCTGCGGGCGGCGTGTTCAAGACGACGGTCGGTCTTTTCGAGGAATTTGGTCCCAGGCGGGTAAGGGACACGCCCATTTCAGAGCTCGCGATCCTCGGCGCGGCAATGGGCGCTGCGATGACGGGCTTGAAACCGATAGCCGAGATCATGTTCTCGGATTTCCTCGCCTGCTGCTGGGACTACGTCGCGAACGAGATCGCCAAGACCCGCTACATGAGCGATGGGCAGATCACGCTGCCGCTGGTGATCCGCACCGCCAACGGCGCGGGCTCGCGCTTTGGAGCGCAGCACTCGCAGAGCGTGGAGAACTGGGCGATGGCGATACCGGGGATCAAGGTCGTCGCGCCTTCGACTCCGGCAGACGCGAAGGGGCTTCTGGCCGCGGCGATCCGCGATCCCGACCCGGTGGTGTTTTTCGAGCACAAGAGCCTGCTCGGGAACAAGGGCGAGGTGCCCGAGGGCGAGCACGTCGAGGCACTAGGAAAGGCGAGCGTGCTGCGAACGGGCGGCGACGCGACGATCATCGCGCTCGCTGCGATGGTTCCGCGCGCGCTCAAGGCGGCGGAGGCGCTCGCCGCCGAGCACGGGATCTCGGCGACCGTTATCGACGTGCGCTCGCTCGTGCCGCTCGACGCTCGGACGCTTCTCGAACATTCGGCGCGCACCGGGCGCGTTTTTACCGTCGAGGAAAACCCGCGCCTGTGCGGCTGGGGCGCCGAGATCGCCTCGGTCATCCAGGAGGAGGTTTTCAGTTCGCTGAAAGGACCGGTGATCCGCATCACGACGCCGCATGTTCCGCTGCCTGCGTCCGATTCGCTCGAGGACGCGGTCCTGCCTACGGTCGCGCGCATCGTGAACGAAATAAAGCGCGCGCTGGATTCACGGCGCGCCGCGTGAGCAGAACGGAGACGCAAGAATGGACGTGATCATGCCCCAGTTGGGGGAGACGGTGACCGAAGGAACCGTCGCCAACTGGTACAAGAAAGTCGGCGACAGCGTGCGCGCCGACGAGCCGCTGTTCGAAGTCGAGACCGACAAGGTGACGACCGAAATTCCGTCGATCGCAAGCGGAGTGCTCAAGGCAATCCTGGTCGAGACGGGCACCACGGTGCCGGTGGGTACGGTGCTCGCAGTGATCGAGCCCACCCCCAAGTGAGTCCAAAGGAGCGCTGGTGACCGCGGTAAAGGCGGCACACGCCAAGCTCGGCTGGATCGGCACCGGCCGCATGGGCTTCGAGATGGCGCGACGCCTGGCTAAGGGCGGCTGCGACATCACCGTCTGGAACCGCACCCGCACCAAGGCCGAGCCCCTCGCAAAGGACGGCGCGAAGATCGCCGACTCGCTCCCCCAACTCGCCGGCTGCGACATCGTCTTCTGCATGGTTTCGACCTGGGACGATCTCAAGGAGGTGCTCGCGGGTCCGCAGGGACTCTTGTCGAAGGCAAAAGGCAAGGGCGGCGGGCCGGGAATGGTGGTGGAGTGCTCCTCGATTTCGCTGGAAGGATCCGCCGAGCTCAGGAAGATCCTCGCTGGGCACGCGGTCCAGCTGCTCTCCGCCCCTGTCTCGGGCAATGCCAAAGTGATCAAGGCGGGGAAGCTCACCTTCGTTGTATCGGGACCGAAGGCCGCATACGAAACGGCGGCGCCCTACCTCGACATGATGGGCCAGGGCTCGTCGTACGTCGGTGAGGGCGAGCTTTCCCGCATCGTCAAGATTTGCCACAACGTGATGCTGGGCGTGATCACGCAGTGCATGGCGGAGATCACGGTGCTCGCGCAAAAGGCGGGGGTGCCGCGCCACGCCTTTCTCGATTTCCTCAACAAGAGCGTCATGGGTTCGACCTTCACGCGCTACAAGACTCCGGCGTTCGTCAACCTCGACTTCCACGTGACCTTCACGCCGTACCTGTTGCGCAAGGACCTGGACCTCGGCCTGGAGGCCGGGCGCAAGTTCGGGGTACCCATGCCGCTCGCCTCGATCACCCGCGATCTGATTCAGGCCATGATGGGGAGCGGCATGACTGAGGAGGACTTCTCCACGCTGCTTCTGCAGCAGGCGCGGTCCTCCGGGCTCGAACTCGAGCCGGAAAACATCAAAGTCGGCGACGGGCTTGGCTGAATCGGGCGCCGTTTAGGCAGACGGCAAACCTAGCCGAGTCTGTCAAGGCAGTTTTGCCGCGTTCGCGGTCTCTGCGACAAAAGGCCGCATCCCGCCTTCCCCGCGAGCAGTTAGTATTCGCGGCTCCACATCGGTGAAACATTCCCCGTTTATACAAGGGGGCGGCGGAGCTTGGCCCACTCGAGGCTGAACCCCGATAGAAGAAGCCCCATGCGCTTTAGGGGATCCGCACTTATCGCGGGCAACTCGGAAGGAAATCGGCCGGCATGAAGCAGTTTCGTGAACTGGACGATCCTTGCCGCCGCGCCCTGATCCAGGCGCTGGTGGCCGGCATTTTCTCCTCGGCCGGGGTCGCAACCGCGCAGAACATCGTCAATCCCGCGCTCCAGGAACTTCCCGCCGGCCAATCGTTCTATCACGTCTCGGGGCGCGTGTTGGTCAACGACCGGCTGGCGACGCTCCAAACGCCGATCAAAAACGGCGATACGGTCGAGACGGCGAGCAATGGGGAGGCCATCTTCTTCGTCGGCAACGACGCGTTCATCCTGCGCGGCGAAGGCCGCATGGTTGTCGCGACTCAGCCGGTCAGCTCGGTTTCAAAGACCGCGTTGCGGTTCGTAGCAGGCACGGTGTTGTCCGTGATCGGCGGGGGAAAGGCAACCTGGACCCATACCGCGACGCTTGGCATCCGCAACTAGCGATTCTTCAGTCCTGCTAATCCCGAGCCGGATGTTTGCTCAATTTCCGCTGTAAAGTCCGCCGGTGCATTCCGAGCAGGCGCGCGGTGGCGGAAATGTTGCCGTTGTTCCGGGCCAGCACCCGGTTGATGTGCTCCCACTCAAGTCTGTTTACCGATAGCGGTTTTTCGCGAATCGGGGCAGATGTCGCCGCGAAGTCGCGATGCAGCGCCTCGACAATGTCGTCCGCGTTGGCGGGTTTTGTCAGGTAGTAATGCGCGCCGAGCTTTACCGCTTCTATCGCTGTGGCAATGCTCGCGTAGCCGGTCAGCACCACGACTCGCATGTGTTTGTGCATGCCCATCAGTTGCTTAACCAGGTTGAGTCCCGAGCCGTCGGGAAATTTCAGATCGACAACCGCGAATTCAGGCGGGTACTCGGCTGCGGCGGCGAGCGCGGCTCGACAGTTGTGCGCTACAGTGACTCTGAATCCCTTCCTCTGTAGCGCACGTGCAAGGACGGCACAGTGTATCTCATCCTCATCCGCAAGCAGCAGACGCGATTGATCGCCGTTCCGGCTGGCCTTGGATTTCCCCGAAAAGTGGGACGGAATCCTGATATTGTCCGGGGAATCGCCAGCCATTTCCCTATCCATTCAAGCCTTGAATTGCGGCTACTGGATCCTTTCGCAACCTGGAGCTTGCGACGGCGACTTTCGTGAGATGGCCGGTCACTGTTGGGTCCGGGTCACTCGCCGTTTGCTCAAGAGGCAGATCGACCTCCGCACGGGCGCCACCGCCGGGCCGGTTGAAAAGCTCATGGATTACTACGATGATCGCGAACGTCTGCGCCACGATCGCGATATTCCGCAGCAGCATCAACTGGCGCAAGCTGTGCCAGGACGCTGACCGGACAAAGTCGCCCGCTTTCCCGGGCCCTACCCCTCCCACTACAGCCCTCCGCTTCTCTCGTTTCCCGTCCGCGATGCTGTCGCCGTTGCCGGCGTGCCCTTGATGGGCATCTTGTTTGCGGTCGTTCAATAACTCCCCAGCAATATCCGTTCTCTGGAACAAGCGGCCGTTTCTTGTTTTCGCGCCACCGCTTCTTATCGTACCCGGTTGAGTATAGCGAAATTACAATACGTAAAGAAGAAGTGGCGTCGTCCTCATTCCACAGCGCCGAGCCAGGAGATTTCCATGAGTGGCGTCAATTGGTTAGGCGTGTCGAGCGTTCCGGTGTGTAGGGCTGTTGGGGCGCCCTGTCGCGCGAATAGACCTTGCAAATCTGTCGCCGACAGGGCAGATTTCGGTTCCTTGACGCGCCGAACGGCGGTCTGCCGCAAAAGGAGGATCCACGTGAGAAAAATCAAATGGGGGCTTGCGATGCTCGCGGTCGCGTCGCTGGGCTATGCTCCCTTAGGCTCCGTTCAAGCCCAGGCCTATCCGAACAAGCCGGTGCGCGTGATCATCACCTTTCCTCCCGGGAGCGCCACCGACATCGTCGGCCGCGTGGTCACGCAGAAGCTCTCCGAGATCTGGGGCCAGCCGGTGCTCGCGGAGAACCGCGGCGGCGCCGGAGGCTCGATCGGGTCGGCGGTGGTCGCAAAGGCGGCCCCGGACGGATACACGCTGCTCGTCAACTCCAACGCGCACGCGGTGAATCCGTCGATCTACGCGCAGCTCCCCTACGACACCCAGAAGGATTTCACCGACCTCGCGCCGCTCTCGGGCCAGCCCAACGTGCTCGTGGTGACGCTCGGCTCGAGCATCAAATCGATCCGCGAATTCATCGCCGAGGCGAAAGCGAAGCCCGGGCAGATCAATTTCGCGCACGCCGGGGTCGGCAGCGGGACCCACCTCAACACCGAGAAATTCAAGCTCGCGACCGGAATCGAGTTTCTGCAGGTTCCCTACAAAGGCACGCCGGACATCCTGAGCGACCTCTTCTCCGGGCGCGTGACCTGTTATTTCGCCCCGATCTCTCCGGTGATTCCGCTGGTTCGCGAAGGCAAACTGCGCGCGCTCGGGGTGAGCAGCGCCAAGCGCTCGGCGTCCCTGCCCGACGTGCCGACGGTCGCCGAAGCCGGGGTGCCGGGCTTCGAGTTCACCCTCTGGTTCGGATTGTGGGGGCCGGGCGGCATGCCCGCCGACATCGTCAGAGGGATCAACCGGGACGTGAACCGCGCCCTCGCAGCGCCGGAAGTGCGCGAGCGTCTCGCCAAGCTCGGCAACGACACGATGAGCATGACGCCGCAGGAGTTCAGCGGGTTCGTGCGCAAGGAAATCGCCGACTACGCGCGCATCGTCAAGGCGGCTGGGATCAAACCTCAATAGGAGAAAGCAATGAATCAACTGAAGTTCGCCGTATTCGCGGCGCTCGCCGCATTCGCGCTGCAGGGCCACGCGCAGGGCTATCCGAACAAGCCCGTGCGCCTCATCATCGCGTTCACGCCGGGAAGCTCGACAGACATCGTCGGCCGCGCCGTGGCGGCGAAGCTGTCGGAGTTCTGGGGCCAGCCGGTGTTGGCCGAGAACCGCGTCGGCGCCGGCGGCTCGATCGGCTCCGCGGCGGTGGTGAAGATGGCGCCCGACGGTTACACGCTGCTCGCGAATTCCTCGGCGCACGTGGCGAACCCGTCGATCTACGCGAGCTTGCCCTATGACACGCTCAAGGACTTCACCAACATCGCGCCTCTTGCGGGCGGTCCGAACGTGCTTTTCGTCGGCCCCGGCACGGGCTGGAAGACGTTTGCGGACTTCCTCGCCGCGGCGAAGGCGAATCCGGGGAAGCTCAACTTCTCCTCCGCGGGCATCGGCAGCGGCACGCACTTCAACCTGGAAAAGCTGAAGCTGATGGCCGGCATCGACGTCACGCACGTGCCCTACAAGGGCACGCCCGAAGCGATCGCGGACACGATCGCAGGCCGCGTGTGCTGCTATTTCGCACCGATCAACGCCGCGCTGCCGCATGTGCGCGGCGGCAGGGCCGTGGCGCTCGCGGTGTCGAGCGCGAAGCGCTCGAGCCTCTTGCCGGACGTGCCCACGATCGCGCAAGCCGGTGTGCCGGGCTTCGACTACACGCTGTGGATCGGGCTGTGGGGGCCGCCGGGAATGCCCGCCGACGTCGTCGACAAGATCAACAAGGCCGTTAACCGCGTGCTGGCTAGCCCCGACCTCGCCGAGCGGCTGACCAATCTCGGCACGCTGCCGATGAACATGTCGTCGGCGGATTTCACACGATTCGTGCGCAGTGAAGTCGAGGACACGGCGCGCGTGCTCAAGGCGGCCGGCATTAAACCGCAGTGACGTTCCATAGTAGAGGCGCGTCGTCTCCGCGGACCATGTCTCCGAAGGTTTGATCGCGGGGCAGGAATCCAGAATTAGGGAGCAGCGAAGCGCGTCACATGGGCGACAAGTACCCGATCG
>Ga0137451_1000690_pt1 | contig 10329 bp, 9 predicted proteins | sample EasRivERMGT500_2_FD_102336 | JGI IMG/M metagenome (GOLD analysis project Ga0137451, IMG submission 102336) | Soil microbial communities from meander-bound floodplain in the East River, Colorado, USA - East River MetaG ERMGT500_2 | ecosystem: Environmental > Terrestrial > Soil > Floodplain ...
GCCTGGACGCTGTTCACCGAGCCCTTGAACACCGGCAAGGTGGCAACGGCTTGCTTTCCGGAAAACAGGCGGACGCCGTCGTAGGCCTGAAAGCCGTGGTTGAGAAGCTTCTGGCTTTCCGTCGCACGCAACGTCTCGCTGGCCGTGCCGACGACGATCGAGACCAGGCGCCGCTCGCCGCGCCGCGCCGAAGTGATCAGGCAGTATCCCGCGTTAGCCGTGTAACCGGTCTTCATGCCGTCGACCGAGGGATCGGCCCACAGCAGCCGGTTGCGGTTGGCCTGCGTGATGTTGTTGTAACGGTATTCCTTCTGCGAGTAGAGCGGGTAATACTCCGGGAAATCGCGGATGATCGCGGTTGCGAGCGCGGCGAGGTCCTGCGCCGTGGAGTAGTGCTGCGGGTGGGACAGGCCGGTCGCGTTGACGAACTGCGTGTGCTTCAGGCCCAGCCGCTGCGCCTCGCTGTTCATGATCCTGGCGAACGCCTCCTCGCCGCCCGCGATCAACTCGGCGAGCGCGATGCAGGCATCGTTTCCGGACTGCACGATCATGCCGCGGATCAGCGCGTCGACGGTCACCGGCTTCCTTGGCTCTATGAACATGCGCGAGCCTTCCGCGCGCCACGCGAACTCGGAGACCGCCACCGCCTGGTCGAGGCGGATCCGCTTCTGCCTGAGCGCGGTGAACGTGACGTAGGCCGTCATCAGCTTGGTGAGCGACGCCGGCTCGACGCGTTCCTGCGGGTTGTGCGAGACCAGCGCCTGTTCGCTGTTGAAGTCGAGCAGCAGGTAGGCCCGGGCCGCAATGGCCGGCGCCGGTGGCAGCCCAAGTTGTTGTGCGGGGAGCGGGGAAGCGGCGGTGACGAGCAGTAGCAGCAGTATCGAGCGCATGGGCGCCGCGATTATAGCAAAGTGGAATCGTGCGGCGTTGGCACTTGCGCCCATGCAACGCGGATGGAACAATCCGCCCTTTTCGGGAGAGACGGGATGTCCGGCATCTGGATGCGCGCGGCGCTTGCGGCGGGTTGCGCAGTGCTGGCGGCGGCGGCGCAGGCGCAAACCGTCACCGTGAACGACGCCTGGGTGCGTGTCCCGGCTCCCGGCCAGAAGGTGGCCGGCGTCTACATGGAGATCGTCAGTCGCGCCAATACCGCCCTGGTTGCGGTCGCGAGCCCGGCCGCCGCCCGCGCCGAACTCCACAGCATGGCGCTGGACGACGGCGTCATGAGGATGCGGCCGCTCGAGAGAATCGAATTGCCGGCGGGCAAGGCGGTAGTGCTCGCGCCCGGCGGCCTGCACGTCATGCTGATCGACCTCAAGCAGCCGCTGAAGCGTGGCGACAGCGTGCCGGTCACGCTGACCGTGCTGCAGCTCAACTCGGGCAGCCGGTCCGTCTTCACCGTGCGCGCCGAGGTGCGGGATCCGGACGCCAAGGGGCGCCATCAGCACTGACCGCCGGCCGGGAAAATCCCGGAAAAATCAGTTTATTATGGCCGGTCCGACGGCGGGGCTTGAAAAGGCGTTCCTCGCTCCCATATCTCCAGTGTCGGCGCGACAGCGCCTATTTGAACATGGAGATCCGATATGGCAAACATTGCTCGCTTCAGCCCCTTTGATGAGACGATTGACGACCTGTTCCGCGGCTTTCTCGTGCGCCCGGTAAGCTACGACGGCCCCACTGCGGCCGCGCAGTTCCGCGTGGACGTGTCCGAGAACGATCAGGCGTATACCCTGCGCGCCGAGATCCCGGGCGTGAAAAAGGAAGACATCGGCGTCACGATCGACGGCGACACCGTCGCGATCAGCGCCGAAGTGAAGAACGAGAAGGACGTGAAGAACGGCGAGCGCGTGCTGCGCTCAGAGCGCTACTACGGCAAGGTCTACCGTGCGTTTACTCTCGGCCAGGCGGTCGACGAGGCCGGCGCCAATGCGAAGTATGCGAATGGCGTGCTGGAGCTGACGCTGCCGAAGAAGGCGGCGGTGCAGGCGAAGCGCATCACCATCCAGTAACAGTTAAATCCGGACGGCGATGCCGCCGGTTTAACTCCGCGCGTTCGAACGGACGATACTCGCCGTTCAACGCGCGGCAGGAGGTCGGAAAGCGGCGGGTCGAAAGACCTGCCGTTTTTTTTGCCGTAGAATAGCCAGCGACGAAAAAAACAACCCGACCGCCATGGCCCTTACCGGTACCACCGCTGCCGACAGAGCGAAAATCCTCGCCGAGGCGCTGCCGTACATCCAGCGCTTTCACGGCAAGACTATCGTCATCAAGTACGGCGGCAACGCGATGACCGAGGACCGCCTCAAGAAGAGCTTCGCGCGCGACGTGGTGCTTTTGAAACTCGTCGGCATGAACCCGGTGGTAGTGCACGGCGGCGGGCCGCAGATCGACGATCTGCTCAAGCAGCTCGGCAAGAAGGGCGAATTCGTCCAGGGCATGCGGGTGACTGACGCCGAGACCATGGACGTGGTGGAGATGGTGCTCGGCGGCCAGGTGAACAAGGAGATCGTAAACCTCATCAACCAGCACGGCGGCCGCGCGGTCGGCCTGACCGGGATGGACGGCGGGCTGATCCACGCCAAGAAGATGCTGGTGCGCAGCGCCGCCGATTCCGACGAACTTCTCGACATCGGACAGGTGGGCGAGGTTGACAGCATCGACCCGGAGATCGTGCACCGGCTGCACACCCATGACTTCATCCCGGTGATCGCGCCGCTCGGCGTGGGCAAGAAAGGCGAGACCTACAACATCAACGCCGACCTGGTGGCGGGCAAGATGGCGGAAGTGCTGAAGGCCGAGAAGCTGATCGTGCTGACCAATACGCCGGGCGTGCTCGACAAAGCCGGCAACCTGCTCACCGGACTTTCTGCGAAGAAAATCGACGAGCTGTTCGCCGACGGCACCATCTCCGGCGGCATGCTGCCCAAGATCGGCTCGGCGCTGGACGCGGTGAAGAACGGCGTCAACACCTGCCACATCATAGACGGCCGCGTCGAGCACGCGCTGCTGCTGGAAGTCCTCACCGACGAGGGCGTCGGCACGCTGATCCGGCGCCGGTAGGAATTTGCCGGATTTTGGACCGGCAGATTCCCAAAATGAAGATTCTTTCAATAGGCAGCCTGTCGTCACGGACCTCGTTTACAGCGCTTAGAGCGCCTAACACAATGAAACACACGCTGCGCTATCACGGTTTTGGCAACGCGGGACAAGTGGCACTGCCGGACCTCGCACTGGGCATGCGCGGAGCCCATAGCCGCGGGCCAAAACCGTGCCAGCCCAAGGGGGTTGCTGCCAGAATCGCCGCTAGCTTTGTCGCTCGGCTTGCCAATACAGCGAGTATTGGCTGCACCTCGCTTCGCGCTAGCAACGATTCTGACTCGCAACGCACGCGCGTTTCATTATGTTAGGCGCTCTTAGGGTTTGCCACGTGATGACTCGATTGGATCAAATTGACAGGCTGCTCGGCGCATGAAATCCCGCCGGGCGTGGATTTTCGACCTGGATAACACCCTCCACAACGCGCGCCCCCACATTTTTCCGCATATCAATCGCGCGATGACGGCCTACCTCCAGGCGCACCTGGGCCTCGAGGAGGAGGCGGCCGGCGAGCTGCGGCGGCATTACTGGAAACGCTACGGCGCGACGCTGCTCGGGCTGATGCGCAATCACCAGACCGACCCGCGGCACTTCCTGTGGCACACGCACCAGTTCCCTGACCTCCCGCGGATGCTGGTGCACGAGCCGCAGTTGCGCGCGACGCTGCGCCGCCTGCCCGGCAGGAAGTTCGTGTTCTCCAACGCGCCGGTGCACTATTCGCGCGCGGTGCTGGGCGCCCTTGGCATAACCAATCTGTTCGACGGCATCTACTCCATCGAGCACACCCGCTTTCGCCCCAAGCCAGACAGCTACGGCTTCCTGCGCCTGTGCCGGGCGAACCGCATGAAACCTCAACGCTGTATCATGGTGGAAGATACCCTCGATAATCTGCGCACCGCCGGTCGTCTCGGCATGAAGACGGTGTGGGTGGCCCGGTCGGGCAAGAGGCCCGGCTACGTGGACGTGAAGATCGCAAACCTGATGCAGTTGCCCCGTATGCAGGCGTATTTACAATAACCGGCGTGGCGACGCGGAGAACGGGAATGACGGCCAAGACGGGCGAGCGCAAGGACCAGATACTGCAGACCCTGGCGCAGATGCTGGAAAACCCCGCGGGCGAGAAGGTGACCACCGCCGCGCTGGCCAAGCAGCTGGGCGTATCGGAGGCCGCGCTCTACCGCCACTTCCGGGGCAAGGCCGAGATGTTCGAGGGGCTGATCGAATTCATCGAGCAGACGCTGTTCGCGCTCATCAACAGAATTTCCGGCGACGAGAAGAGCGGCGTGCGCCAGCTCGAGGCCATCCTCGGGGTGCTGCTCGGTTTCGCGCAGAAAAATCGCGGCATGACCCGTGTGCTTATCGGCGACGCGCTGGTCACCGAGGACGAGCGGCTGCAGGCGCGCATCAACCAGTTGCACGACCGCCTGGAAGCCGCGCTCAAGCAGGCATTGCGCTTCGGTGTAAGCCAGAAGGAGATCGCGGCGGAGGTGGACGTCGCCGCCCATGCGAACCTGCTGATGAGCTTCGTCACCGGGCGCTGGCACCAGTTCGCAAAGAGCGGCTTCAAGCGCGACCCCACCGAAATGTGGGCGAAGCAATGGCGCCTGCTCATGGAAGGCGTCATCGCGTAGAGGAACGAGCGGATAAGTTCTCCCCGTTCCCCTACGCGAAGACGCCTGGGCAGGAATGAACGAGGGGATATCTCCCCTCGTGCTCCCCTACGTCAGGGGCGGTTGCGGCGCAGCTGCAACCGCCAATAGGTGGGCAGCAACACACTTACGGGAGAGGCAGGCATGGCGAACATCACCACACGGCAGTTGGCCGAACTGATCATCGGCATTGCCCGCGCGCAGCAGGCGATCATTGAAGGCATGGAAAGCTTGAAAGCGGGATACAAGGCCACCCACTTCGCGCCCGCGCTCGACAACACGGCCAAGACGCGCGTCACCACCCGGCCGCTGACCCTGCAGGAATTCCCGGCGCGCGTGCTGATGCAATGCATGGGCCGCGCGGGGCCCAGCGTGGAGCAAGTCACGCGCGACCTGGAGGCGCTGCTCGGTGGTCGGCCGATAGCCGCCGCCGCTCCCCCCGCGCCGGGCGGGGTGGCCGCGCCCGGCGGCAGCGCGCCTTCCATCGACATGACATGACTGTAATGTTGAGTGTTGAATTTTTAGTGTTGAGTGAAGAAAGCTGCTGGCCGTTCTGTCTCACTAAACACTCATCACTCATCACTCAATACTCATCACTCAATACTCAGCACTCCGCGTGACAGCGCGGCAAACCGGGCAGGCGGGGTCCTGCTGCAGGCGGATCGTGCGGATCTGCATCGCCAACGCATCCAGGAGCAGCAGCCGGCCGGCGAGCGTTTCGCCGGCGCCGGCGAGCAGCTTCAACGTCTCCGCCGCCTGTATCGAGCCGATGATGCCGGTCAGCGGCGAAAACACGCCCATCACCGCGCACCGTACGTCCTCGGCCTCGCTTTCCTCGGGAAACAGGCACGCGTAGCAGGCGGAATCCGGCCGCCGCAGGTCGAACACCGCGACCTGCCCGTCGAAGCGCACCGCCGCTCCCGAGACCAGCGGCTTGCCGAGCCTGACGCAGGCCCGGTTCGCGGCGTGCCGGGTCGCAAAATTGTCGCTGCCGTCGATCACCACGTCGTGCCGCGCCGCGAGTTCCGCGATGCGTCGCTCATCCACCCGTTCCGCCAGCGCCACTATCCTGATCTCGGGATTGATCGCGGCCAGCGTGGCGCGCGCCGATTCCACTTTCTTGCGGCCGATCGATTCGGTGCGATGCACGATCTGCCGCTGCAGGTTGGTGAGGTCAACCGCCTCGTCGTCGCAGAGCGTGATGGAGCCGACCCCCGCCGAGGCGAGATAGAGCGCAATCGGCGAGCCGAGCCCCCCCGCTCCGATCACCAGCGCATGCGCCGCGAGCAGCCGTTCCTGCCCCTCGATGCCGATCTGCGGCAGCAGGATGTGGCGGCTGTAGCGGAGCAGTTGTTCGTCATTCATGGAACGTGAGGAGTAAGGGGTGAGGAGGAAAGCCCGGGAGCCGCGCCTCACGCCTCACTTGTTCGAGGCGCCGCGGCCGATCGATGCGACAGTGTACAGCGAAACGCCCGGCTTTCGGCCGGGCGTCCCTTTGAAACATCGCGCCGAGCGCGTTAGTTCGCGACTTTGATCCCGTCGCGGCTCTTGAGGAAGGCGATGGCCTGGTTGAGCTCGTAATCGTTGGCGGACACGATCTCGCCAGGCTGCGGCCGCTGCAGCTTCTCGTCGACGTCCTGCGGGCGCGCCGCGGGCGTGAAGTTGTACTGCTTCGCCGCCACCGCCGCCGTCATCTTCTCCTTGTCCTTGTCCTTCTCCGTCTCGCTGATGGCGTCGGTCAGGTGCTTGGTCAGGTCCGCCTCGCGCAGCTTGAGGCCGGCGGTGCGCTCGTTTGCGCCGTCGTCGAGCGGGATGTCCGGCATGATGCCCTTCGCCTGGATCGAGCGCCCGCTCGGTGTGTAGTAGCGCGCCGTGGTGAGCTTGATCGCGGTGTTGTTGCCGAGCGGCAGTATGGTCTGCACTGAACCCTTGCCGAAAGTCTGCTGGCCCATGATCACCGCGCGCTTGTGGTCCTGCAGTGCGCCCGCCACGATTTCCGACGCGGAAGCCGAGCCGGCGTTGACCAGTACCACCATCGGCGCGGTCCTCGCCTCCGGCGGCAGCTTGCGGATGTAGTCCTCCTTGAGCCGTCCGCGCAGGTAGTGCTCGGGGCTCGCGTTCAGCTTCATCTTCGAGTCCTCGGTGCGCCCGTCGGTGTACACCACGAGGGCCTCTGCCGGCAGGAACGCGGCGGACACCGCCACCGCGCCGTTGAGCAGACCGCCCGGATCGTTGCGCAGGTCGAGCACGATGCCTTTCATCGGGCCCTGGTTTTCCTTGAACAGCTTGTCGATCGCGCGCGCGAGCGTCTCGCCCGTCTGCTCCTGGAACTGGGTCACGCGGAAATAGGCGTAGCCCGGCTCGAGGAGCTTCGACTTGACGCTCTGGATCTTGATGACCGCACGCATCAACGTCACCACGATCGGCTTGTTCTCGCCCTTGCGCACGACGGTGAGCGTGATCGGGGTGTTGGGCCGTCCGCGCATGCGTTTGACGGCATCGTTCAGCGTCATGCCTTTGACGGAGGTATCGTCGAGCTTGACGATGAGATCGCCGGGCTTCAGCCCGGCGCGCGACGCGGGGGTGTCGTCGATCGGCGAGACCACCTTGACGAAGCCATCCTCCATCCCGACCTCGATACCGAGCCCGCCGAACTCGCCCTGGGTCCCGACCTTCAACTCGCGGAACGCCTCCTGGTCGAGATAGGCGGAGTGGGGGTCAAGGCCGGTCAGCATGCCGTTGATCGCCTCAGTGATGAGCTTCTTGTCCTCCACCGGCTCGACGTAGTCGCTCTTGACGCGACCGAATACCTCGGTGAAGGCGCGCAATTCCTCGATCGGCAGCGGCGTCGCCGCCCCTTTCTGCGCCACTGCAGAGAAGTTGAGGCTGACCGCGACGCCGATCAGCACGCCGATGGCCAGCAGCCCGAAACGATTCAGCTTGTTGCGCATTGCCCGCTCCTAAGAAATCCGGTAAGTAGCGAAGATTAAGGCGTGAAGCGAAGACCCGGAAAACGCCTTCTGCCTCACGCCCGACCCCTCCCGGCTCACCTCATATTGACCCAGTCGAGGGGATCCAGCGGCCGGCCCTCATGCCGCAACTCGAAGTATAAACCCGAATCGGCGTTGCCGCCGCTCGCGCCCACCGCGGCTATCGGCTCGCCGCCGTGAATTATGTCACCGACCCGCTTGTAGAGCGCCTCGTTGTTGCCGTAGAGGCTCATGTAGGCGTCGCCGTGGTCGACGATAAGCAGGTTGCCGAAGCCGCGCAGCCAGTCGGCGAACACTACGCGCCCGTCGGCGATCGCGCGCACTTCCTCGCCTGCCCGGGCGGTGATGAACAGCCCCTTCCACACCACCCCGCCGTCCAGACGTGGACTGCCGAAACGGTTGGCAAGTTCCCCGCGAACCGGCAATCTTAGCCTGCCTTTCAGCCCGGGGAAGGGGCTGTCCCCGGCGGAAGCCTGCGGCACGCGCTCGTTTTTCAGCCGCGGGGCGGACTTGGGCTTATTGCGGGCCATCAGCTTGGCCAGGCTCTCCACCAGCCGCGCGAGCCGGGTTTCATCGCGCTGCAGCGTGCCGATTTCGCGCCGCCGGCGCTCGATGTCGCGCGAGATCTTGGAGAGCACCTGGTTGCGCGCGCCTTTCTCGCGCTCGAGGCGACTGCGCTGCGCCCGCTGCCGGGCGGCGACGGCGGCAAGCTCGGCGGCCTTGCGCTCCACCTCCTCGGACAGGTTTTTCAGCTGCGTGAGGCTCGTGCGCAGTCCGGTGATCAGCTCGGCGCGCGCGCGCGAGATGTAGCCGAAATAGTGCAGGCGGCGCGCGATGTCGCCGGGATCCTCGCGGTTCAGCAGGAGCTTCAGCGACTCGGACTGTCCGCCGAGATAATGCTGGTAGAGCAGGCGCGCCAGCAGCGTCTGCTGTTCCCGCAGCTCCGCCTCGCTGCGGCGCGCCTCTGCGTTGAGCCCGGCGAGCTGCCGGTTGATCTCCTTCGACTGCAGGCCCAGTTCGCGCAACTCCCGGTTGGCATCGGAGATCGCGCGCTCGGATTCCTTGAGGGCGTCGGCCGCTTCGCTCTTGGTTCCTTCGGCGTCGGCGAGCCGCTTCTGCAGCGCCTCGATCCGGCCGCGCAGTTCGCGCAGCTCTTTCTCCTTCGCGCCGGTGTCGGCCGGCTGTGCCGCCGGGCTCGCCAGCAGCAGGACGAGGAAGAGGCCCAGGAGCTTGGCTGGTCGGACAATCTCCTTATGCAGTACTGCCCGCGCCAAAATGGAACCACCAAGAGGCAGCGAATTGCTCACTTCCCGCCTACTCGAATGCCCATAGGAGTCCCATATGCGTTGTTATCCTAGATTACTTTCGTAATCCACGGGCAGTTTTGCTGTCTGCCTGCCGGACACCCAAGTCCGACAGGCTGCTCACGTGAGGGTGATGAGCGACTTTCCGGTCATCTGCGGCGGGCACGGCAGGCCCATCATGGCGAGCAGGGTCGGCGCCACGTCCTGCAGCGCGCCGCTGACAGCGGCCCGCGCCGGCCGCCCGATGTAGAGCAGCGGCACCAGATTGAGCGTGTGCGCGGTATGGGCCTGCAGCGTCTGCGGGTCGAGCATGGTTTCGGCGTTGCCGTGGTCCGCGGTGATCAGCACTTCGCCGGCGGTATCGCGCATCGCCTCGACCGCGCGCCCGATACATTCATCGAGGACTTCGATCGCGCGCGTGGCCGCGGCGAGATTACCGGTGTGGCCGACCATGTCGCTGTTGGCGTAGTTGCAGACGATGGCTTGATACTTCCCGCTGCGGATCGCTTCCACCAGCCGGTCGGTTACCTCGCGCGCGCTCATCTCCGGCTTGAGATCGTAGGTGGCGACCTTGGGCGAAGGCACCATGATGCGGTCCTCTCCGGCATAGGGCGTTTCCACGCCGCCGTTGAAGAAGTAGGTCACGTGAGCGTATTTCTCGGTTTCCGCGATACGCAGCTGCTTCAAACCCCGCGCCGAGAGATACTCCCCGAAGCCGCCGGAAACATTCTGCGGCGGGAACGCCGCCGGGAGGTGCACGAAATCCCCGCCATAGCTGGCGAGCGTGCAGAAATAGCCGAGCCTGGGAAAGCGCCCGCGCGCGAACCCGTCGAAGCCGGCGGCAGTCAGCGCGCGCGTCAGCTGGCGCGCGCGGTCCGCGCGAAAATTCATGAACACGACGGCGTCACCGTCGTTCATGCCGGAAGCGCCATCGATGACGGTTGCCTTCACGAACTCGTCCGACTCGCCGCGCGAGTAAGCCGCGCGCAGTCCTTCCACCGCGGTCCGCGCGCGGTAATCCGCCTTGCCTTCAGTGAGAAGGTCGTACGCGGGCTGCACCCGTTCCCAGCGGTTGTCGCGGTCCATGGCGTAATAGCGCCCGCAGATCGACGCGATGCGCGCGCTCCCGAGGCCCGCGCATTTAATCTCGAGCGCCGCGAGCGAAGCCTCGGCGCTTTTCGGGGGCGTATCGCGCCCGTCGAGAAAGGCGTGAACGCGGACGTCCCTTACGCCGGCGCGCGCGGCCATGTCGACGAGGGCGTGGATCTGCGACTCGTGGCTGTGCACGCC
>Ga0137451_1000691_pt1 | contig 10325 bp, 8 predicted proteins | sample EasRivERMGT500_2_FD_102336 | JGI IMG/M metagenome (GOLD analysis project Ga0137451, IMG submission 102336) | Soil microbial communities from meander-bound floodplain in the East River, Colorado, USA - East River MetaG ERMGT500_2 | ecosystem: Environmental > Terrestrial > Soil > Floodplain ...
CCGCCGCGAAGCGCCGCACGCGCTCCATCAGGAGCCCGGTGCCGCAGCCCACCTCGAGCACGCGCCGGCCGCGGAGCCAGCGGCGCACGCAGTCGACCTCGAGGCCGACTGCGTGCGCCGCTGGCTCCGCGGCCGGCTCGCCCGGCAGGACGGCGTCGAGCCCCCGGGTCAGCTCGGAGAGCGGCGGGAGATCGCTCACCCACACCGGGCGGGCCGAGCGCCACGCCTCGAGCAGCACGATCGGAACGTCGCTCTTGGCGTACAGCGAGCGCGCGGGAAAGAGCACGCCGCTCGATGCCGCCAGCAGCGCCGGCATGTCCTCGACCGTCCCCGCGAACCGCACGCGCGCCGTGAGCCCGAGGTCGCTCGCGCGGCGCTCGAGCCGGGCTCGGATCTCCGCGGCCGCCGGCGTCTTGTCGCGCCCGGCGAGCACCAGCAGCGGGAGATCGGGAGCGCCCGCCCAGGCGTTGACCAGCAGGTCGTAGCCGCCCGAGAAGTCGTAGTCTCCGGGGTACAAAACGAAGCTCCCCTCGATCCCGAGCTGCGCCCGCGCGGCCGCGGCTCGGGCGTCGGGAACCGGGTCGAGGTCGGAAAGACCCGGAGGAATGACCCGCGGCTCGGGGCGCCCGGCGCATGCGAGCCTCCGCGCAGTTGCGCGCGAGAGCGTCACCGTGACGGGCGAGAAGAGGACGCGCGCGGCGGCCAGGTCCTCGCGCGGAGCGCTGAGCGCGGTGTGGAGCGACGGAGTGCCGCAGATGGCGGAGAGCAGGCGCGCCGCCCGCGCCGCCGCGGGATGCGGCTGGAAGAAGAAGTGGAGCGCGTCGAACTGGCGTCTGCGCCGCCACACCGCCGCCATCATGCGCGGCCGCGCGAGCCACGTGGCGCCTCCGCTTCGCACCGGAGGGTAGACCGCGTGGGCGTGCACGTCCTCTGGCCAGGCGGTGGCATCGCCGCGCGAGGTGAGCACGTGCAGCTCGTGGCGCCCCGGGCCGGCGGTGACGAGGTCGCGCGGCACCACCTTGCCGCTGTCGTTCCACGGGGGCGAGAGCGGCTTGGTGACGAGCAGCACCCTCATGCCGGTCCGCCCGCGCGGTCGGGAAGGCCCGCGGGCCTTAGCGCGCGCGGCCGGGCCGCGAGCTCGCGCGCCCGGCGCGCGACGCCGCGCCACAGGATGCGCGCGAGGATCAGCGCCGGGTCCCTCCACGGCCGGATCCCCGAGACCTCGGTCCCATAGAGCGCGGACACCGGGACCTCCGCGACCGGGAGATCGAGGCGGTGCATCTCGAGCCGGGCGAACGCCGGAAAACCGTAGCCGGGCGGGAGGGCCGCGCGGCTCAGCACGCGCAGCGCGCGCGCCGTGGCGGCGGTGTAGCCGCACTGGCTGTCGGCGATCGCGCGGCCCGCTGCCCACGAGGCGGCTGCGCTCAAGGCCCGGTTGCCGAGCACCCGCGCCTTCGGCATCGGGCCGCTCGGCGCGCCGCCCCGGAAGCGGTCGCCCTGCACGTAGTCGGCGGCGCCGCGCGCGATCGGGCCGAGCACGAGCGGCAGCTCTGCGAGATCCATCTGCGCGTCGGCCGCCACCACAACGGCGCACTGCGCCCCCAGCGCGAGCGCCTCGCGGTAGCCCAGCAGGATCGCGCCGCCGACGCCGAGCCTGCGCGTGGAGCGCAGCAAGCGCGCGCGCGGGTCCCCCCACGCGCGCAGCACCTCCCACGTCCGGTCCTCGCTCGCGTCGTCCACCACGATCACCTTCCAGATCCACGCCGGGATCGCCTCGAGCACGCGTGGAAGCAGCCGGCACTCGTTGCGGGCCGGCACGACCAGCGCGATGCGGCCGGCCGGGTTCACGCGATTCCCCCCGCGCAGCGCGCGAGGCGCTCGTGCCAGGGCAGGAGTGCCTCCGGCGCGCGGAACGCGGCGCCCGCTGCACGCGCGCGCGCGGACAGCTCGCGCAGGCCATGAGGGCGGTGTCCCAGCTCGAGCAGCGCCGCCGCCAGCGCGCGCGTGCGGCCCGCGTCATCCGCCGGAGCGTCGTAGAGCACGCCCGCGCCGCTCTCCGCCACCAGGTCCGCGAGCGCCCCCTCGCGCGGCGCGATGAGCGGCCGGCCGGCGGCCAGCGCCTCGAAGGCGGCGTGCGGCAGGCCCTCGACGCGCCCGTCGCGCATCCGGCGCGAGGGCAGCACGACCGCGTGGGACTCCGCGAGCGCCTCGTTCTTGCGCAGCCCCTCCACCATGCCGGGAAAACGGACCGGCGTCGCGAGCCGCGCCGAGCGCTCGCGCAGCGCTCCCTCGAGACTGCCCCCGCCCGCCAGCGTGAGATCGCGGAACAGGCCGGCCGGAAGCGTCGCCAGCGCCTCGAGCAGCAGGTCCGGCCCCTTGATGGGCTCGAAACGCCCGAGGTAGAGCAGCCGCGGCGCCCCGCCCGGCGGCTCGCCCGCTGCGACCGATGCCGGAAGCGCTGCGACGCCGACGTCGGCCCGCCCGAGCGCCGCCCCCACGCGACGCGCGGTGCGCTCCGCCGGTGCCGTGAGCGCGCTCCGCGACCACAGGGAGGCGAGCGCCGACTTCGCTCCCGGCAGGCGCGCCAGCCGCTCAAGCCAGCACACGTCAACGCCGTGAGCTGTGGCCAGATGCGGGATCGCGTGCCGCCGCGAAAGCCGCGCACCGATCACGCCGCAGGGCAGGAGCCAGTGGCTCCAGACCAGATCGAATCCCCCGTGCTCGAGCCTGCGATCGGCCACGCGCATCAGGGCGCGGGCGAGCCCCGGCGCCAGCGCCCACTTCCACGGCTCGGCCGCGAGCGTCTCGGGGATGCCGCGGGCGTGGGCGAGCCCTCCGCGGAGGCGCGCGCCGCAGTAGCGCGCCTCGCACACTGTGATGCCGGGCTCCGGCGCTGCGGCGCCAGCTGCGGCCGCGGCCGGAGTCACCACCTCGAAGCTCCAGCCCAGCGCCACGAGGCCGCGCAGCATCTCGCGCACGAACGCGCCGCTCACGCTCCCCGGGCGCACCGGATAGGAGGTCGCGAGCACCAGCGCCTTCACGCCGCCCCCGGGAGGTCGCCGCCCCGGGCGGGGCGCTTGAGCTCCCCGGAAGCGAGGAGCAGGAGCGCTCCCGCCACCGCCAGCGCCAGCCCCTTCGGGACCACGTGCCAGCCGGTCGCGGGGAAGCGCGCCGCGAGGAACGCGAGCACCGCCGCCAGCGCCAGGCCGCGCGTGAGGCTCGCCCACGGGATGATGTCGCCGAAGCGGCGCACCGCCACGACGAGGCCGGCGGCGAGCGCCAGCGACATGCCGAAGAGATCGGCCCAGGCCGCGCCGTGCGGACCGAGCCTCCGGCACAGCGGAATCGCCGCCGCCACCTGTCCCACCAGGCCCAGCAGGAGCACTCCCACGCCGCTCTTCACGTGACCCGCCCCGCTCAGCGCGATCGCGAGCAGGTAGGCCACCGTCCATGCCGCGTAGGCGGGGCCCAGCGCGTCGAGCCACGCCCCGCCCGGAACGTACGCCTTCTGGTAGAGCAGGCCGATGATCTCGCGGCCCATGACTGCGATCACGGCCGCCGCCGGCAGCACCGTGACGGCGAGATAGCGGAGTGCCCCCCGCACCAGCGTCCGCGCGCGCTCCGGATCGGGTGAGCGGCCGAGGTGCGAGAGGCTGGGGAACAGCACCAGCGCCATCGGGATCAGGAGCTGGTAGAGAAGCTGCGAGACCGTGAGCGCCGCCCGGTAGAGGCCGGCCTGCTGGTTCGCGATCGAAGGCTCGCTCTGCCACTTCACGATCCACAGGTCCGCCGTCAGCACCACGTTGGCGGCCAGCGTGAGCGCCGCGAACCATCCGCCGAACTCGAGGAGCTCGCGCGTCCGGAACGGCCCGCGCGGGCGCGCCGCGCCGCGGACGACGAAGACCGAGATCCCGAGGATCAGGAACGCGGCCGTCGCGAATCCCGAGACCGCACCCATCACGCCCAGGCCCAGCGCGACCGCGCCGATCTGCAGCAGGGCGCGCATCGTCGAGTACGTGCCGTCGAGCGCCGCCTGGTGCGCGAACCGCCTGAGCCCGTTCAGGAAACCGACGTTGACCGCGTACAGCGCATAGGCCGGCACCACCACGGCGACGACGCGCAGCGGCGTCACCAGGTCGCGATCGTGGAGCCATTCGCCGGCCAGAGGGGCCAGGGCTTCGATGGCGATGAAGATCAGGAGCCCGGTGGCCGCGAGCAGGATCCGGCCGGCGCGCAGCACGGAGCCCGCCGACCCCTCGTCCCGCGCCGTGAAGCGCGACACCGCCTGGACGGTGACGGCGACCACCACGTTGTTGAACACCGAGACCACGGAGGTGACGACGGCGTACAGCCCGAAGTCCCGGGGACCCAGCATGCGGGTCAGCGCGAAATAGACCGCGTAGCCGGCCACCACGAACCACACCTTGGCGGCGGTGATCGCGGTGACCCCCCGGAAGAGGCGGGCGGGCTCGTTCACTCCGGGCGATGGCTGTGCTTCGGTTTTCGGAAGTGTGGCCGGCACGCGGGACGGGTGCATTCCGGATGAGATGGGAACGGAAGGGAAGGGCCGCTCATCAGCCCGCAACAATCCTACACGCTTCGCGGCCGCGGTCCATCCCCGGCTGCGGGCGGAGCGGCTTCGATGGCACCCGCCTCGATGGGCCAGTCCGCCTCGGTGAGCGGCGTTCCCGTCGCCGGGCCCAGGGCGGTCAGGGCGAAGCGGCCGGGGGCGGCGCTCGCGCGCGCGGCCTCCGCCACCTCCTCGCGGGTCACGGCCAGGACGCGCGCGACCTGGTCCTCGGGCGCGACGTAGTGCCCGTGGTAGAGCTCGTCGTGGGCCAGCTGGTACATGCGGCTCGAGACGCTCTCCTGGCTCATGAGCAGGCTCCCGCGGATCTGGCCGCGCGCCGCCTCGACCTCCTCTTCGGTGGGGCCCTGCTCGCACAGCGCGCTCAGCTCCTGGCGCACGCGCGCCAGCGCCTCGCGCCCGCGCTCCGGCGAGACCCCGAGGTGGATCGAGAACATCCCCGCGTCCCGGTGGAAATCCGCAGCAGAGTACACCGAGTAGGCGAGCCCGGCCTCCTCGCGCACGCTCTGGAACAGGCGGGAGCTCATGCCGCCGCCGAGCAGCGTGTGGAGCAGGACCAGCGCGTAGCGCCGCTCGTCGGCGTAGGGCAGCCCGCGGGTGCCGAGCGAGAGGTAGAGCTGCTGGATCCCCGGGCGCGACTCGTGACGCACGGAGGGCGTGAAGGGCGGCGGCGGCCCGGAGAGCGGAAGGCGCTCGCCATCCGGCGGGGCGAAGTGGCGCTCGACCAGCTCTAGGACCCGCTCGTGCTCGAGGTCGCCGGTGGCGGCCACCACCAGGTTCTCGGGGCGATAGCGCCTGCGGAAGTAGTCGCGTAGCGCCTCGGGGTCCAGGCTCCCCACGGTGTCGGGCGTGCCGAGGATCGGCTGTCCCAGCGAATGCGAGCCCCACAGCTGCCCGGCGAGCAGCTCGTTGATCTTGTCCTCGGGGTCGTCCTCGCAGGCGAGGATCTCCTCGCGCACCACGGACTTCTCGCGCTCGACCTCGGGTGGGGCGAAGCGCGAGCAGCACACGATGTCCGAGATCACGTCGACGACCGGCTCCAGGTGCTCGGCCAGCGCGCGCGCGAAGTAGCACACCTGCTCGCGGGCGGTGAACGCGTCCAGGTGCCCGCCCAGGGATTCGAGGCTCTGCGCGATCGCGCGGGCGTCGCGGCGCTCCGTTCCCTTGAACATCATGTGCTCGATGAAATGGGAGATGCCGAGGCGCTCGAACGGCTCGTCGCGCGCCCCGGAGCGCACCCAGACGCCAAGCGCAACCGACCGGCGCCCGTGCACCTTCTCGGTGACGAGCGTCATCCCGGACGGCATCACCGACTTGCGGTAGGTGGACTCGCCCATGAAATCCTTAGACCCCAAACGACAAGTGGCAGGTCGCCCTGCCACTCGGTCGGCACCGGCGGCCGCGACCACCGGCCGCCCCGGTTCTGTGTTGCCGGGAGACTGCGCCCGCTAGCGGCGCCGGCCCCGGTCGCGGTCGCGATCGCGGCCCCGGTCGTGATCCCGCTCATGGTCACGCCCGCCGCCGCCACTGCTTCCCGCCGAGGCGGCTGCGCCCTCGGGCTCGGGCAGCAGGGCCTTGCGGGAGAGCTTGATCTTCCCGTCGCGGTCCACGCCGATCACCTTGACCATCACCGTATCGCCGACGTTGAGCACGTCCTCCGTCTTCGCGATCCGGCGGTGGTCGATCTCGGAGATGTGGAGCAGCCCGTCCCGCCCCGGCACGATCTCGACGAACGCTCCGAACGTCACGACGCTCCGCACCTTGCCCTGGTAGGTGCGGCCCACCTCGGGATCCTCCGTGATGTTGCGGATCATCTCCTCCGCCCGGCGTCCGCCGTCGCTGTTGACGGCCGCGATGCGCACCTCGCCGGTGTCCTCGATGTCGATCTGGGTCCCGGTCTCCTCGGTGATGCGCTTGATGATCTTGCCCCCCGGACCGATGACTTCGCGGATCTTGTCGGGGTTGATGTTGATGATGATGATGCGCGGCGCGAACGGCGACATCTCCGCCCGCGGCGTGGGCAGCGCCTCCGCCATGATGTCGAGGATGTGCAGGCGGCCGGCACGCGCCTTGTCGAGCGCCTGGGACAGCACGTCGAACGAGATGCCACCGATCTTGGTGTCCATCTGGAAGGCCGTCACGCCTTCACGCGTCCCGGTGACCTTGAAGTCCATGTCGCCGAGATGATCCTCGACGCCCAGGATGTCGGTGAGCACCGCCACCCGGTCCCCTTCCTTGATCAGCCCCATCGCGATCCCGGCGACCGGCGCCTTGATCGGAACGGCGGCGTCCATCAGGGCCATCGAGCCCGCGCACACGGTCGCCATCGAGGAGGAGCCGTTGGACTCGAGGATGTCGCTCACGATCCGGATCGTGTACGGGAACCGGGAGTCGGCCGGGATCACCGGCTCGATCGCACGCTCCGCGAGCGCGCCGTGACCGATCTCGCGCCGGCCCGGCCCGCGGATCGGGCGCACCTCGCCGACGCTGAAGGGCGGGAAGTTGTAGTGCAGCATGTACGACTTCCAGGACTGGCCTTCCAGCTCCTCGACGCGCTGCTCGTCGCTCTTGGTGCCGAGCGTTGCGACCGAGAGGGCCTGGGTCTCGCCGCGCGTGAAGAGGCACGAGCCGTGCGTTCGCGGCAGCAGCCCGACCTCGACGGTCACCTTGCGGATCTCGCCCGGGCCGCGGCCGTCCGCCCGCACGCCCTCGCTGAGCACCATGGCACGGAGCTCGTCGCGCTCGACGTCGTGGAGGATCTTGCCGATGTACGACTCCTGCTCGGGGAAGCGCTCCTTCAGCGCGGCGACCGCCTCGATCTGGATGCGGTCCACCTCCTCCTGCCGCGCCTCCTTGCCCGGGATGCGGATGGCCTGGCGCAGGCGGGTGCGGTAGGCGTCGTCCATCGTCTTGCGCAGCTCCGACGTGTCGGGAGGCATGACCAGCGCGCGCTTGGGCTTCGCGGAGCGCGAAACCAGGTCGCGCTGGATCTCGACGATGCTCCGGATGTGCCCGGCGGCGAACCGCAGGGCGTCGATGATCGCGCTCTCGGGCAGCTCACGCGAGCCGCCCTCGACCATGATGATGTTGTCAGCCGTCCCGGCCACCACCATGTCCATGTCGCTCTCCTCGAGCTGGCTCACGGTGGGGTTGACCACGAACTCCCCGTTCACCCGGCCCACGCGGACGCCGGCGATCGGCTCCGGGAACGGGATGTCGGAGAGGTTCATGGCCGCAGAGGCGCCGATCAGGGCGAGCACGTCGGCGTCGTTCTCCTGGTCGGAGGACACGACCGTCGCCATGATCTGGGTCTCGTAGGGGAAGTGCTTCGAGAACAACGGGCGAATCGGCCGGTCGATGAGCCGCGAGGTCAGCACTTCCTTTTCGGTCGGCCGCCCCTCGCGCTTGAAGAACCCGCCCGGGATCTTCCCGGCGGCGTAGGTGCGCTCCCGGTAGTCCACCGTGAGCGGCACGAAATCGCGATTCGGGCTGGCGGTCTTCGCGGCGCTCGCCGCGACCAGGACCACCGTCCCGCCCAACTGGACCAGCGCTGAACCGCCCGCCAGCTTGGCCATCTTTCCGCAGCTGATCGTGAGCGTCTGTGTGCCCAGCTCGATCGTTACTTTTTGTTCCATCGAGATTATCCCTTCCTCTGCCTTTCCGGTCCGGCACACGCCGGACCCTGTCCGAAGCCGCCCGCCGAAGCGGGGATCGGGCGGCGCAATCGGGAAGTCAGGCTTCCCGACTTGAAACGCGACGTCCTGGGATGCGACGAGCGCGCGCTCCGGCGGCCTGGCTCGGTCCGAAATGGCCGAGGCCGCGATTCAACGTGCAGGGCTTGCAGGCACGCCTTCCCGGAACCTGAAGAAAGCGGCTCTCCTCGATCTCCGGTCCGCGGGGTGCTCGAACTCCTCAACGCACCATCCGGACCGATTCCCGGCCCGGACTCCGTGGCGGGCCGTCAGCGGCGCAGCCCTAAGTCCTTCACGACTTTCCGATAGCGATCGACCTTCGTGGACTTGAGATAGTCCAGCAGCCGGCGACGCTGCCCCACCATCCGCAGGAGTCCGCGCCGCGACGCATGGTCGCGCTTGTGAACCTTGAAGTGGTCGGTCAGGTAGTGGATTTTCTCGGTGAGAAGCGCGATCTGGACTTCCGCAGACCCCGAGTCCCCTTCGTGCTGCTTGAACTTTCCGATGATTCCCTGCTTCTGCTCCTTGGAGAGCGTCACTGCGATCTCCTCCCGCATCGGGGTCTACGTGCGCCGGCCCGGCAGCCGGCTCCCCGTTCCTGGGGCGCCGCCGGGCGGTAAATGCACCCATGTTCAAGGCGACGGGGGAATCTAACACCCTGCCGGGTTTGAAGCAACGCGGATTCGCGGAAGTGCGCGCCGCGGGCGTCTGGAGCGGTCCGGCCCTAGGGCAGGCGCCCGGACGAACTCAGGCCGGCTGGCCCGATCCGAGGCGCCGGCGCGTCTCCGCAACGTCGTCGTCCATCGCGGCGATCAGCGCCTCGCGGGTCTCGAAGCGGCGCTCGGGCCTCAGCCACTCCGCGAACTCGACCTCCATGCTCGCGCCCAGCAGGTCCCCGGACCAGCCGATCACGTGGACCTCGAGGGTGCGCACCTGCCCTCCGAAGGTCGGACGGATCCCCACGCTCATCGCCGCCGCCCGCCATTCCCGCTCCCCGGCGCTCCGGGCCCACACCGCGTAGATCCCGTCGCCGGGCACGACCCGCTCCTCGTGCAGCCGCAGGTTGGCCGTCGGGTACCCGAGCGTCCTCCCGATCGCGTCCCCCCGCACCACCGTTCCGGTGAGGCCATAGCGCCGCCCCAGCAGGCGCGCGGCCTCCGCCACCCGGCCCGCCGCGAGGAGCCCGCGGATGCGCGTGCTGCTGACCGGCGCGCCCTCCAGCTCGAGCAGCGGGACCGGCACAACTTCGAACCCGCGCGCGGCCCCGATCTCCCGCAGACGCTGGACGTTCCCGGCGCGCCCGCGCCCCAGGGCGAAGTTCTCGCCCACCACCAGCGCGACCGGATGATGGCGCGCGACCAGGGCGCGATCCACGAATTCCTCGGGTGCCAGCGCTGCCAGCTCGCGCGTGAACGGCAGGATCTCGAGCTCGGAAGCACCCAGGGCTAGGAGCCGCTCGCGCTTCTCGGGCAGCGGCGTGAGCGGCGGCATCGCCTCGAATCGCGGCGAGAGCACGAGGTCGGGATGAGGGTCGAAGCTCAGCACCACGCAGCGGACGCGCTGCTCGCGGGCGATCGCGACCGCCCGCTCCAGGATCCGCTGGTGCCCGAGATGGACTCCGTCGAAGACCCCGACCGCGACCGCTGCACTCACGCACGGCCCTCGCGCACGGCCCAGGGAAACACCACGTTCGGGCATGCGAGGAGCGGGGTTCCCTCCTCCGCCGCCCGCCGCAGCTCGCCGAGCGCCAGCGGCGATCCGTCGGCCGCGCGGATCACGATCGAGCGCGGCCCCGCGCCCACCGGCAGGCCCGCCGCCTCCGCGGCGGCGAGCGCCGCGAAATCGGTGTCGCACACGGCCACCAGCTCGGCGCGCTCGGCATGCTTGGCCATCGCCTGGAAGTGGTTCTTCGAAATGCGGCCGCAGCCCGCCAAGGCAAAACGAATCTTGCGATCGACGATGGGCCAGGGCGCGGGGGTTGTGTTGCGGGTCATCCAAAAACCAGGGCGTGGTGGGCGCCAGCGGCGGCGGCGGCGGCAACTGGC
>Ga0137451_1000692_pt1 | contig 10324 bp, 8 predicted proteins | sample EasRivERMGT500_2_FD_102336 | JGI IMG/M metagenome (GOLD analysis project Ga0137451, IMG submission 102336) | Soil microbial communities from meander-bound floodplain in the East River, Colorado, USA - East River MetaG ERMGT500_2 | ecosystem: Environmental > Terrestrial > Soil > Floodplain ...
CCGCTGCCGGATCTCCGGCCGCGCCAGCCGCACCGCCACCACCGCCCGGGAATCCACCGCCACCACCGCCGAAGATGTTGGTCATGAGCGAGAGGAAGCGCGCGTTCGCGCGCGGCTCGAGAATCACCGTGTACCGGCCCGGTTCGATCTTCCGCGGCTTGCGGCTGTTCAAGGCTTTCTTCGACGCGATGTCCGTGATGCTCTTTGCGTCGATGAGCTTCACGTCTTTCACGCCCGTGATGCCGGCCCAGCCTGACCCGCTGCCGTCGGCCATACGGCACGTCAGCACGAGACCTGCTTCAGCCGAACGGTAGTAGGCGAAGAGGCCCTTTGAGTTGGCCGTGCAGTTGACCTGATCGTTTTTCGGAATGTAGCCGGCGCCGAGCACGCCCATCTTCTCGCTGAGGTCGATGCTGTCGCGCACCATCCGCGCGCGCTCGGCAGGTCCGAAGTTCACCATCTCCGGCAGCGCGGCATCGACGGGCACGTACTCCTGCGGACCGAGCAGCTCCGGCAGATTCGAATTGTCAGCGCCGGCATCGGCCTCGGCGACGGCTTCGTTCACCATCGCCTGCAGTCCCGCGTCGCTGAAGTCCCGCGTCGTGGCGTTGCCGGTCTTCTGTCCTTTGCGAACGGTGGCGCTCGCCGTGCGGTCGTACTGCACGAGGTTGACCGTGATGGACGAGTTCGCCCAGCGCGTGCCCGACCGCTCACCGCCCGAGATGTTCACCTCGACGGCATCGGCCTTCGCCATGTTGATGATCTTGTCGACCCAGGTTTTGACTTGTTCGCGCGAGTACATAGTGGCGCAAGCGTAGAAGTGGGGGGCTACGGTGTCAAGACGTTTGACAGGGCGTGAAGGGGTGAAGGACGTGAAGAAGAGCGGACGTGAAGGACGGAAGACGTGAAGGGTTGGTTTTTCGAAAAGCCCCCCTTCACGCCTTCCTTGCTTCACGTCAGATCTTCTTCACGACCTTCATCCCTTCACGCCCTTTCAGACGAGCCCTCGTCTCCGTCGCATCCACCACTCCACGCCGAGCGCGAGCGCGAACACCACAATCCACCACGCCGACCGCATCGGATACCAGGTGGTGTGCTCCTGTGTGGAGTGCAGCGCCCGATCGAGTGCGTCTCGCACTTCGAGCAGTCGCGTCGACGGCACGGTGATGCCGCCGCGTGAGGACGTCCACGCCGCGATCAGATCGCGCTCGTCAGGAGTCGGACGCGCGACGGCGGTGGACGTGACGACAACCGGCGTGTCGACGCGGGTCCCATTGCCGGTCACCCCAAGCCGATAGGTCCCTGGAGAATCCGGCGCATTGAACGTCGCGCGAAAGTGGCCCGGCGCGCCGTCGGGCCACGCGCGCACGGGCACGAGCCCGCTTGGCGTCTCGAGCACAACGCTGACGGTCCCCTTGAGCGTCGTCGCAGTACCCGGCTCAGCCAGCGAAGCGTCGCGTACGACGATGCCGGCTCCGGTCGCTTCACCCGTCGCGAGCAGCGGTTGATCCAGTTGAATCTCAACGAGACGCGGTGAGGCCGCGGCCGCATCGGCAATCAGCGTCCGCCAGAACCGATCGAAGGCAGAAGGCGCCGAGTCGCGGAATCGCCACGCGTCGAGCGCGCCGCTGGCGATGATGCGTCCGCTGCCGGCCGGCGCGCTCCAGACGATCGGACGCGAGACGCTGGTGTCGCCGGCGGTGGGGACGCTCGTGGCGAGCGTCGAAGATCCGGGCGGAAGCTGCACGGGCCAGGCGAGTTCCGTCGCGAGCAGTCGCACCGGGTCGCCGCCCGTGACATCAATCGACGCCGGCGTCGACGTGCCGGCGGTGGCCCAGGCGCCGACGCCGAGCAGGCGCTCGTACGGACCGGGCACCTGCTGATCGAGCAACAGGCAGACCGCGCCGCCGCGCCGGCGCAGAAACGCTTCGAGGCCGGCGACGTCGCGATCGGTGAGCTCTTCGGGTGCGCCAATCACCACCGCATCGAACAGCGCGAGCGATGGCAGTTCGTCGAGCGATCCCGGCGGTTGGCCGGTGTCCGTCGAGACGCTGCGTGACGTGACGACGCGGCTGGTGACGACGAATCGCGAGTCGTCCTCGAGCGCGCGACGCACGAACGTGGACAGCCAGGATGGCCGGCGATCGAACGCGAGCACGGTCCACTCGCGACGGTCCACGTTGACCAGCACATCGGCGCGCTCCCGAATCGATCGATCCTCGAATCCGGCGCTGATCGAGAGCGGCATCGGCCCTTCTGCCGTCGGCACAAACGTCAGGTTCACGCTGACGCGCTCGTCATCCGTCGTGAGCGACTGCGTGACGCGATCGATCGTCAGGCCCGCATGCTGCAGCGACACCTCGACGGATCGACCCTTCCCGCGCTCGACCCGAACGATCGCGGTGAGCGGAACGCGCGACTGGATCGTGGCGGCCGCAGGCGCGCGTACGGCGGTGATGTGAGCCGCCGGCACCTCGGACAGGTGCGTCACGGCAAACGCCGGCGTCGATGCCGGGAATGTCGCGATGTCGTTCGGCAGCCGATCGCCGGCCACCACCACGGCCGCGGCGCCGGCGAGCGGTCCACGGACCACGGCGAAGTCGGATGCGAACTCGCGAGCGATGCGATCGGCCAGCTGCGCGTCCGCGGGCGCGTCGCTGGACACGATGGCGACGGGATGTTGCGTGCGACGCATCGAGTTGATCGACGGGTCGATGACGCCGGCAATCGCGATGAGCACGGCGAGGCCGCGCAGGATCTGTCCGGTCATCGCACGCGCCTCCGAAGGGCGTCGCCGAGCAGTCCTTCGAGTTGGGCGGCGTCCGGCGTTGCGCGCCGGCGTGGCGCGTCGAGCAATTCCGCACGCACTACCGCCGCGAGATCGAGCGTTGCGCGATCGAGCGACGGACGCGCGTCGCGAAGGCGATCGGCGGCCAGCGCCGTGGCGGCATCGGTCAGCCGCGCGGCAACCTGGGCGAGCGCGTCCGAGGCCGGATCGATGCGGAGCAGATCTTGAGCAGCCGCGGCAATGCGGCGGGCATCGGCCGGTGCGAGCCGGTCGGCGCCGGCGATCGCCGCAAGACCGGCCAGCGATCGGCGCAGCTCTGCCACGCGCGGATTGTCGACCGGCGTCGCGGCGGGCCGGCTGTCGCGCACCAGCGCGGCGAGTTCTCCGGTCAGCCGTCGCGACAGGTCGAGACGCTCGCGTTCGGTGAGCGTGCGCAGAATGTAGCGGCTCCGCGCGAACGCCCGCTGCAGCGCGGCCAGTGCCGCCTTCTCATCGGCCAGCGCGGTGGGGAGTTCGGCCGCGACGAGCGACGTCGCGGCAAGACTCATCGATCGAATCGCGCGGATCAGATCGGCGCGGCCCTGGTTCGCCAGACGTCCCGCTGCCAGATCGTGTTCGCCGGCCGCCTCTTCTTCTTCGTGCAGCTGCTCGATGTCGACGCCGGCCTCCGCCAGCTCGCCGCCCATCATGAAGACGAACTCTGCGCGCACGCGCCGCTGTTCAGCGGCGAGGTTCTGCGCCTGATCCACGAACGCGTCGGAGGAGAGCGTGGCCTTGCGGGCGATCAGCTGCTCGGTCTTGATGATGACCATCTGCTGGCTGAGCGCGTACCGGTCCTGCTCGTCGTCGACGGCGAAGCCCTCCATCGCGACGGCGCCGGGCGCGATGATCTCGACGACCCACGAGTCCGACTCGGTGGGAGATGCACCCGGTCTCGCGTCGGTTGCCACGGCGCGGTACACGATCATGTCGCCGGGCGCGAGCTCGAGGGCGGCAAGCCGCAATACCCCCGTGGCGGTCCACGCCTGGCCACTCGTCCGCGTGATGTCGAGCGGAACTTCGCCATCGGTGAACGTGAAGTTCTCGCCCGATCCCGCGACCCTGGTGTATCGCACCACTAAGGACGAAAGCCCGATGTCGTCGTCTGCTTCGATCGCCAGGTCGATCGCCCGCTTCGGATCCGGCAGGAACAGATCTTTGCCGGGGGCTGTGACGCGAACCCGCGGTGGCTGGTCATCGTCCACCGACAGGCCGATGAGCCGGCGCATGCCACGTTGACCATCTGCCCCCAACGGCTCGAGCGCGATGAAGCCGTCAGCATCAGCAATGAGCTCACCGCTGAAGGTGCGCGCTGCCGTCGGCCGCAGCGTCTGACGGCCGGTGATCGTCTCGAACGCGATTGTCTCCGCAGCTGCGCTGATGGTCAGTTGCACGCGGCTGCCGGCGAGAGTTGTGAGACGCGCAGGGTCACGCAACGTCTGCGCTGATCGTCCCGAGTACGCCGGCGGTGTCACGACCGCGTCGACGTGGACGATGTCGATGGTCGCGCCAGGGATCAGCGTGAGGCCGGACATCGCGGACGGCCGGCCGCCAAGCAGCAGGACGCCGGCGATCCAGCACGACATCGCGACGCCGAAGGCCGCCGCCGTCCGTTTCACAGGAAGCAGACGCGCAACATCGAGCCTGGCGATCGTCGCCGCCGCGTCGCGACACACGCGGGCGCCGATGTAGTCACGCACGTGAGACGGGCGCTCGATGATCTGCGACGCGGTCACGACGACGTTGCGGCATTCGGGTGCGCGCAGCTCGACGAGTGCGGCCGCTGAGCGGCCACGCCGCACGGTCATGACCACGTGCATCGTCAATCCCGCGGCCGCCAACGTGGCGCCGGCGCCGATGGCAGCGACCAATGACGTGCGTCCGAGCCAGCCGACAGACAGCATCACGAGCGCGACCGCGAATCCCGCCGCCGCGCCCTGCGCTGCGGCGATCCCGACGCGGCGTCGAGTGACGCGCGTCAGAAACGCGACGACGAGCGGAGCGTCAGGCCACGCGGGCATGCGTCGCCTCCGCTGTGTGGCTCTCTGCCGTCACTTGTCTCGAGCGTCGCGACCGTCGCATCAATGCCTCGACCGCGAGCAGGAGCAACGCGATCGCCCAGAACCACCGGCCGTCCGAGGCCGTGCGGTCGTCCGGCTGTGGCGCCGCCGAGCCAGGGGCACGCTCCCATCGCTTCAGGGTCTCGTCGTTGATCGTCGACGGATCCAGCTCGCTCGCAGGTGTCGACGGCGCGAGCGCAGAGAGCACGCCGGCAATCAGCGCGGCCGACGTCAGGCTGCCGGCATTTGCAGGTGAGAAGAGCAGCAACCGGCGACGGCCGCCGGCATCGTCGCTCGCGGCAGAGAAGCTGGAGGCCGGGTCAGAGAGGGTGGAGGCCGGGTCTTCAGACCCGGCGGATACCGCCGTGAGCATCGCGTTGTTGCGAAGAGCCACGAGCACGTCGAACATCCACGGCTCGGCGATCGCAGTGGCTTTCTGGAGAAGCGCTGCGCGCCCGGGAAAGTCGGGAAACACAATCGCGACTGGATGCTCGGAGGATTCTGGCGGGGAGATCGCGCCGGCAGCATCCATGGCGGCATCGGCGAGTGGCCGCTCGGCGTCACCGGCGAGCAGCATGAGCCGCGGCGACGTCGGGGCATTGCGGGCGCGCGATGTCCACTCGACGCCCGTCGCGGTGGGGGAGAGCGTCATGCGCGCGACGGTCTCGCGGCTCGCCGTCCTCGATCTGCGCTCGAGCGGCGACACGCCCGGCGCAACGCCGATGCGCACGAACCGGAGACCGATCTCCGCGGGCACGATCGCGACGTCCGCGCCCGTGAACGTGCCAGTTTGAAAATCCGAGACGACGACGAGTTCGCGACGGCCTGGTTGCGTCGCAAGCCACGCGACTTCGCTGGCCAGATTGCGCGTGGGCGCGGCCGATTCCAGCACGCGGTGTGTGGCCGCTTCCTTTGTGAGTTGCTCGGCGTCACGACGCGCGGCGTCGAGCGCGGTGCCGCCAGCCGGTGCCGGCCTGCGCATGCTGTCGCTGGTGTCGACGATCACGGAACGGGCCAGCGCGCGATTCAGTTGCTGCTGGCGGCCCGACGTCATGAAGTGCGGCTGCGCGAGCGCGGCGACCGCCGCTGCCAGAATCGCCACGCGGACCGCGAGCACTGCGAGATCGCTCCATCGATCGCGGCGCGCCAGCACCGGGCGCGAGGCGCCGATGAACCGCAGTGTCGGGAAGAGTAGTGGACGCGCCCGGCGCCGTGCGAGCAGGTGAACAAGGATCGGCGCCGCGACCGCCGTGAGTCCCAGCCAGGCCCAGGGATTGAGCCAGATCATCGAGCGCCCCCGCGTCCCGCGGCGACCAGCCGGTCTTCCCGGCGAATCAGATGCGAGCGCAGCGCCTGAGACGGCGGCACGTCCGTGGGCATCAGCGCGTAGTCCAGGCCGTCGCGATGCGCTTCCTGGCGGCAGCGCTCGAGGAACGTCGCCACCGCCGACTTGTAGTCGCGCGCGGTTGTTTCAGCGGCAATCGCTCGCCGATCGCCGGATTCGAGATCTTCGACTTCGATGTTGCCCGTGTACGGGAATTCGATCTCCGGCCGCGAGATCACCTGGAGCATCGTCACGTCGTGACCTCGCGTGCGCGCGCGTCGTAATTCGCGCCGCGTGGCGTCCTCGGCGTCGTAGAAATCGGAGATCACGAGCACCACGCCGCGCCGCTTGAGGAGCTCGGATCCGCGTGCGATGACGCGCTCCGGTTGCCAGCTTCCCGAGGGCGTGAGGCGTTCGATCTGAGCGAGGAGCGCGCGCAGATGGACGCGTCCGCTGCGGGCCGGCAGAAACCTCAAGGCCTCGCCCGACGCGGTCATCAGTCCCGCCGCATCGCCGCGGTCGACAATCAGCCAGGCCAGAGCGGCGGCGATGACGGAGGCATACTGGAACTTCGAGACGCCGGCCGTTGGGAACGCCATCGACGCGCTGGCGTCGAGGACGATCATCGCCGACAAGTTCGTCGTCTCGCGAAATTGGCGGGAGTACAGCCGGTCCGTCCGCGCCAGCAGCTTCCAGTCGAGGTACTTCAGATCGTCGCCGGCGCGGTACGCGCGATGCTGGCTGAACTCGGCGCTGTAGCCGTGAAACGGGCTACGATGCTCGCCGCTTCGGAGGCCTTCCACGACAAGCCGCGCGGCCAACTCGAGGTCGTCGATGGCGGCAACGGTCGAAGGATCGAGGACGGGCACGACGAGGCAGATTGTACGTCTCGAGTTTCGATTGGCGTAAGCCGTTACCTCACACGTAAGCGTTCACACCAGCGAGTGCTGGTCGCAGGACGATCCTGCCCACGTCCCGGCGGCATCGTCCTTGCTCTTTTCCGGAGACGACACAATGACCGTCCGATCCCGAGTACGTTCGTTCCCTTTTCCAGGATCTCGTCATCTTTCCTCCAGTGGCGCGGGGCCCCACCCCCGCGCTAGTTGCCACGCGAGCCGCCCTCGCTACGCTCGGGGGCTCGCGGTATTGGTTTTTGTTTTCGCGGCAGTCTCAGTGGCCGGCGCGCAGACGCCACAGACGCCGCCGCCGAATGTCGCCGCAGAGCCCGATCCGGATCTGCGGGTAAACCCCGCAGAACCCGACTTCACGCTCTCGATGCTTCCGACGACCCTGCGGATGCCGGCACGAAAGCTGGCGTTCCGGCTGACACATCGCTTCACGCGGCCCATCGCGTCCGGTGACGTCGGCGACTTCTTCGCAGATCTCTTCGGCTTCGACAGTGCCGCGACGGTGGGTCTGGAACTGCGCTACGGCATGTGGTCCGGTGCGCAGGCAGCCGTGCTCCGGACGAACGATCGCAGCATTCAGCTGCTCAGTCAGTTCCAGTTGCTCGGACAGAGCGAGTCGCGCCGATTGACGATCGACGCGCTCGTCGCCGCCGAAGGGCTGAACAACTTCAGCGAGCAGTTCTCAGGATCGGTGGGTGCGCTCGTCAGCCGGAAGTTCGGCGAACACGGCGCCGTCTATTTCGAGCCGATGTTCGTGTCCGACACGAACCTCGACGATCCACCGGTGCAGACCGCCAACAACACCACGATGATCGGCATCGGTGCACGCTTTCGGCTCGGCACGTCGAAGGCGTACGTCGTGGCGGAAGCCGCGCCGAGGATTGCCGGCTACGACGCCGGCGTCAGTCACGTGAGTTTCGGCATCGAGCGGCGCGCCGGCGGTCACATGTTTCAGTTCAACGTCTCCAACACACTCGCGGCGACCCTGCGTCAGATCGCTCGCGGCGGCGTAAACAGCGGCGACTGGTACGTCGGATTCAACCTGACGCGGAGGTTCTACTGACATGACTCGCATGTACGTTCTGCTCACGGCGGTCCTGCTGACCGTAGTGGCGTGTGGCAACGGGACCACGTCACCGACGCCCCCCGGCGCTCCCGGCCCAAGCGGCGCGACGATCACGATCCTCGCGAACGGCACGTTGAGTCCTGCGAACGTGGACATCAACGTCGGCCAGAGCGTGACGTTCGTCAATCAGGACTCGCGCAATCACGAGATGTCCTCGGACCCGCATCCGTCCCACTCCGATTGTCCCCAGATCGTCGTGCTGACGACGCCGGGCCAGACGAGGCTCTCGAATGCACTGCCGACCGCGAAAGTCTGCGGCCTGCACGATCACCTGGATCCGTCGAATATCAATTTGCTTGGGCGAGTGACTGTGCACTAGGTGTGAACGCTTACGTACGTAGGGCGGACCTCTTAGGTCCGCCGATCCGCCGGGCCTGAGAGGCCCGGCCTACGTACGAGGCGTACCGCCTCTCCAGTACCAGAGTTCTCTCCAAAACTGGAAGTAGTACGCGGCGCCCCAGCGGAAGAGCTGGAGCTTCCGGTTGCCGCCGATGCGCGGCGGCTCACCGACGGCGACGTCGGCGATGTTCAGTCGCCGCTTTGCGGCCCGTACCGACATCAGCGGCTCCCAGCTCATGATCGTGCCGAACATCCGCTCGGGCAGTTCGTACGACTCGTCCTTGTGAAGGTCGAGATCGTAGATGAGCGACTTGCGGAATGCGCGATAGATCACCATCGCGTCCGTGTAGCGGCCGCCGTGGAGCACGTTCACGGTTTTCGTGAACAGCCAGTTTCCGAATCCGGTCACCACGTCGTCGTCCTGACTGGTCGCCAGGCCGAAGTACCGCGAGCCGATCGCCAGGTCGGCGCCGTTCTGCACCGCCTTCACGAGATCCGGAATCGACGCGGCCGGGCAATTCCCGTCCGGGCTCAGGGTGACGACGATGTCGCCTGTGATGTGGTCGAGGACGTCGAGGTAGGCGAAGCGGATGCCCCGCCGCTTCTGCGGGAAGACTTCGTAACCATGCGCCCGGCACCACTCAACCGTGCCGTCGGTCGACCCGCCGTCCACGACAATCAACTGTTGGTGCCACGCGGGATCGATCTGCGGAAGGATGACTTTGACGCCGTCAATTTCGTTCAGGGTCAAGGCCAGGATGGTGACCGACATGTGGCGGAAGAGATTATGAGGGCGGGGGCGGCGTTGCCGACGGCTGAACCCCGTCCTCTGGCGTCGAAGACAGGTGACCGGCGTTGCGGCCCCATGACAGAATGGACGGTCCGCGTGCCGTGGGCCACCCTGGCCACGGGATGAGCAGATGCGAGAATCGTCGAAGTGAACAGCAAAACACTGAAATTGAGCTTGATGCGGTTGGCCTCCGTCAGCCTGGTGGCCGGTCTGTGTGCAGCAGGCAGCTCGGGCTGTGGCACCGAGGATCCGGCGCTGACCCAGCCGTCGACCAACGGCGCGCTCGCCGTCGAGAGTTTCACCGGCACGCTGGCCAAGGGCGGCACGGCGTTCTACTCCTTTACGGTGCCCCGCGACGGCAACGTCTCACTGACGCTGCTGAGCTTGACGATCGGCGGCGTGCCGTCCGATCTCTCCATCACCATGGGGCTGGGCGTCCCGAGAGGGACGGCCTGCCAGACCCAGGCGCAGCAAGGCGTGACGGTGGGCGTCACGCCGCAGATCACGAACGCGGTCGTGCCCAGCGTCTACTGCGTCAACGTGAATGACCCCGGCAACTTGACGGCGGATGCGGTCTTCTCCGTCAACATCGCGAGGCCCCGATGAACAGGATGAAGAAGCTGCTTCCTGTGTTTCTCGTGGCGTGCCTCGCGGGCGCCGGCTGCGGCGACGAACCGACGCCGACAGAACCCGGGCCGATCGTCGTGGCGTTCTCGGAATACTTCTCCGACGTCATCGCTCCGGCGGGCACGAAGTTCTACTCATTCGGATTGGTCCAGGACGGCACGGTCGAGGTCACGCTGGCGAGCCTCACCGCCGCGACAGGCGGCGCGGTCGTGAACGCCACGCCGACGGTGGGCTTCGGCATTCCGGCCGGTACGGGCTGTGGCGTGAGCACGACTGTCAACGCCGCGCCGGCCCTGGCCGCGCAGATTACCCAGACGCTCACG
>Ga0137451_1000694_pt1 | contig 10315 bp, 6 predicted proteins | sample EasRivERMGT500_2_FD_102336 | JGI IMG/M metagenome (GOLD analysis project Ga0137451, IMG submission 102336) | Soil microbial communities from meander-bound floodplain in the East River, Colorado, USA - East River MetaG ERMGT500_2 | ecosystem: Environmental > Terrestrial > Soil > Floodplain ...
ACGGAGAAGGCGGTGTTCGAGGCGATCGAGCAGACGCTCGACATCATCCGTCGCACGCGCGCCCAGCTCGGCATCGACGTGTCGTCGTCCGTGAACCTGTTCATCGCCAACGGCAGCCAGCTCGCCGCGGTGCGCTACTGCTTCGATTTCGGGCGCTACCCCACCGAGGATGCATCGAAGCTGCACGAAGCGAATCTCACTTTCCTGTCGCTCTGGTATACCCTCGGGCGCGACTACGCGCTGCATGAGGACGAGTGGAAAATGACGGGCGGCGCGGAGAACGCGGATTCGATCCTCGTCGCCTCGGAACCGCTGACCCGGGATACCTCGTCGTGGGTCGAACTGCCCGAGTACGGGGCGCTGTTTGCCGAAATCCGCGGCGGCCGGCCGCGGGTCGCGGTGCGATTGCTGGACTAGCTTTCCTGCGCGCGCCAGATCTGCGCGTGCAGCGCCGTCTCCAGTTCCTGCGCCTTGTCCTCCGCCCTGGCGAGCCGGTCGTGGCTGATGAGCCGCGTGAGCAGCGTATTGGTGCGCGCCATGGCCTTCAGCAGGCTGCGCTGGATGGCGTGCTGCAGACTCACCGAGGCGGCTGAACTGCCGCTGTAGATGGCGAGCAGCGCCTCGCGCGGCAGCTCGAGCAGCGTCGCCGATTCACGCACGCGCGCGTTGCCGCCATGCGCCACGCCATCCAGCGTCGCCATGAAACCCACGAGCTCGCCCGGCCCGGCGATCGCGACGCGGCGCTCCCGGCCCTTCGCCTGCGTGAACACTTCCGCCGCGCCGCGCAACACCAGGAAACAGGCGGGTGCCGGCTGGCCCTGGGCGAACAGCCACGCGCCGCGGGGCAGCTCGAGCACCTGCGAGGAACCGACAAGCTCCCCGATCTCCTCGGCATCGAAGCCTTCGAAGAACGGCAGCAACGGCAGGTAGGTCCGCCAGTCGAACGACGCGCGCTCCGAGCGCTTCACCGCCGCCAGCGGATCGCCGGCGGGCGGTTGCTCGCGCACCAGCCGGTCTTCCTGCGCCGGGTGCTCGCGCACCTTCGCGTTCAGCGCGCGCAGCCGCTCGGCGAGGGTCCGCGTGATCGCGCCCTGCACCTCGAGCGCGCGCGCATCGCGGCTTGCCACGAGCGCGCGGAAGTCGTCCCGCCCGACGAACCAGCCGTCCACGTCCGTCTTCGCCACCACCGTCGCGGAGCACACGCCGCGCTCGATGAGCGCCATCTCGCCGAACATCGCGCCGGCGGCGAACGACGCAACGCCCAGCATGCCGCCGCCGGGCAGGCTCACCTGCGCCTCGGCTTCGCCGTCGCGGATGAGAAACGCGCCGCGTGCGGCCTCTCCCTGCCGCACCAGCCGCGCGCCCTTGCTGAACGATACTGCGCGCGCCACCGCGAGCAGCGGCGCGAGCGCGGATTGCTGCAGCGCGTCGGCGGACATGCTGCGCACGAGTGTACACTCGCCTCGCCATGATTCAGGCCGCCGGCACGATCGACGCGAAGAAAGTGCTCGGCGTGGTGCAGGCCGTGGCGCGCGAAGCGCGTCCGAGCGTCGAGCCCGACGTCGCGCTCGACAGCTCGCTGGAGAAGGAGCTGGGCCTGGACAGCCTGGCGCGCGTCGAGCTGGTGCTGCGCCTGGAGCGCGAGTTCGGCACGAGCCTCCCCGAGCAGGCGCTCGCTACCAGCGAAACCCCGCGCGACCTGCTGCGCTTTCTCCTGTCCAGCGCCGGCCACGCGCCGCGCGCTGCCGACACCAGCGTCGCAAGCCTCTCGCTGTCCACCGCCGTGCGCCCGCCGCTGCAGGCGCGCACGCTCACGGAGGCGCTCGAGTACCACGTCGAGCGCCAGCCCGACCGGCTGACGGTGCACCTGTACGAGGAAGGCCAGGAAACGCCGATCACCTACCGCCAGCTCTACGACGGCGCGCTCGGCTACGCGGCGCGCCTCTCGCAGGCCGGCCTGCAGCCCGGGCAGATGGTGGCGATCATGCTGCCCACCTGCAAGGAGTACTTGTTTTCGTTCTACGGAGTCTTGCTCGCGGGCGGCGTGCCGGTGCCGCTGTATCCGCCGGCGCGCCTGACCACCATCGAAGACCACATGACGCGCCACGTCGGCATCCTGAAGAGCGCTGGCGCGACGATCATGATCACGATCCCGGAGGCGAAGGCGCTCGCCTACCTCCTGCGCGCACAGGTGGAGAGCCTGCGGGCCGTGCTCATGCCTGCCGATCTGGCGGGCAGCGGCGCCGGCTTCGCGCCGGTGCGCGGCAAGGCCGGCGACATCGGCTTTCTGCAGTACACCTCGGGCAGCACCGGCAATCCCAAGGGCGTAGTGCTGTCGCACACGAACCTGCTGGTCAACGTGCAGGCGATGGGCAAGGCGGTGAGCGCGGGCCCGGGCGACGTGTTCGTGAGCTGGCTGCCGCTGTACCACGACATGGGACTGATCGGCGGATGCTTTGCCACCATGTTCCTCGGGTTCCCTGTCGTGCTGATGTCGCCGCTGGCGTTTCTCTCGCGCCCGGGTAGCTGGATGCGCGCTATCCACCGCCACCGCGGCACCATCTCGGGCGGCCCGAATTTTTCCTACGAGCTGTGCCTGCGCCGCATCCCGGACGAGGAGATGGAGGGCATCGACCTGTCTTCCTGGCGCTTCGCCTTCAATGGCGCCGAACCGGTGAGCCCGGACACGATCACCGCATTCTCGGAGAAGTTCTCGCGCTGGGGCTTCCGCAGGAACGCGCTGTCGCCCGTCTACGGCCTCGCCGAATGCACGGTGGGTGTGTCCTTCACCACGCCGGGCGAACCCTGGCGCATGGACGCGCTGGACCGCGGGAAATTTACGCAGACCGGCGAAGCGGTGCCGGCGCGGTCCGACGATCCGGCGCCGCTCAGGGTGGTCGGCTGCGGCCACGTGATCGAGGGCCACGACCTGCGCGTGGTGGACGCGGCGGGACTCGAGCTGGCCGATGGCCAGGAAGGCCTCCTGCAGTTCCGCGGCCCCTCGGCCACCTCCGGCTACTACCGCAGTCCGGAGGCGACGAAGAAGCTGTTCGACGGCGATTGGCTGAACACCGGCGACCGCGCCTACCTCAAGGAAGGGATGGTCTACATCACGGGCCGCGAGAAGGACATCATCATCCGCGGCGGGCGCAACATCAGCCCCTACGAGCTGGAGCAGGCGGTCGGCAACCTCGCCGGCGTGCGCCGCGGCTGCGTCGCGGTGTTCGGCAGTCGCGACGCCTCCACTGGCACCGAGCGCATGGTGGTGCTCGCCGAGATGCGCGACGCCGACGCCTCGCGCCACTCCGATCTCAAGCGCATGATCAACGAGCTGGCGGTCAGCCTGACCGGCGCGCCGGCCGACGACATCGTGCTCGCGCCCCCGGCGACTGTGCCCAAGACCTCGAGCGGCAAGATCCGCCGCACGGCGGCGCGGGAGTTCTACGAACGCGGTCCGACGTCGGTGAAGCCGCAGGCGGTGTGGCTGCAGTTCCTGCGCCTGGTGCTCGCCGGCGCCGCGCCGCAATTGCGGCGCGGCTGGCGCACGGCGCTGGGCGCGCTCTACGCGCTGCGCGTCTACCTGGCCTTCGGCCTGCTATTCCCGTTCGCGCTGCTCGCCGCAGCCATCGGCAGGCCGGCGTTCGGCTGGCGTGTGGGCAACGCCGTGTGCCGCCTGTTCCTGCGCGCCGCGGGAATCCCTTTGGTGCTGCGCGGAGCCGATCGCATCCCGGCCGGCCCGGTGGTGGTCGCAGTGAACCACACCAGCTATCTCGATGCGGTGGTGCTGGTGGCACTGCTCGGACCGCGGGTGTACTCGTTCGTCGCCAAGCGCGAGTTCGAGAAGAACCCGCTGATGCGTCTGCTGCTCAAGGGCTTCGCCACGATTTTCGTCGAGCGCTTCGACGTGCAGAAGAGCGCCGAGCATGCCGACGTGCTGGTCGAGGCGGTGCGCAGCGGGGCTTCGCTCGCGGTGTTTCCCGAGGGCACCCTGACGCGCAACACCGGGTTGATGGCGTTCCGCGCGGGCGCGTTCCAAGTCGCGGGCCAGGCGGGCGTGCCGGTGGTGCCCGTGGCGCTGCGCGGCGTGCGCTCGGTGCTGCGGGACGGCACGTGGTACGCGCGCCGCGCGCCGGTGGCGGTGACGGTGTGCGCGCCCATCGCACCGGAGGGCGCCGACTGGGCGGCGGCCGTGCGCCTGCGCGACCGGGTGCGCGCCGAGATCCTCCAGTATTGCGGCGAGCCGGACCTGGCGCCCGCCGGCAGGGGCGACGAAGCTACTTCCTGACCGCTTCCTCGAAGAATTTCTCCAGCGCCCGCACGGGCGCCGGATCGCGGTGCAGGCCGCCGCGCGCCGCGATCATGCGATCGCGCACGCCTCCCCAGTACGCCGCATCCTGCGCGAGGCGCACCGCGGTATCGACGAAGTCCGCGTCCGTGTCCGCCACGAGCTCGTCCATGCCCATGCGCCGCAGCACGCCGCTCGCCAGACGCCCCCGCAGGTAACGGCCCTCCCACGCGGCAACCGGCAGGCCGCACTCGATCGCCTGCAGCACTGTGTTGAAGCCGGAAAAGCCGAGCGTATCGAGGTACACGTCCGCCGCCTGGAGCAGTCCCCGGAACGCCTGGCGGTTCTGCCAGGGAACGAAAACCGCGCACCGCGCCAGATCCAGGCCGGCACGCGCGAATGCCCCCTCCAGGCGGAACCGCAGACGTTCCATCACCTCCGCGGCGGGCGGCATGAAGAACACCAGTTGGCATTCCCCCAGCCTGCGCGCGATCTCGACCAGCACCGCGTCGTGGCGCGGTGTGTACTTGAACGGCGTACCGGCGCATACCAGCAGCGGCACGCCCTCGCGGATGCCGAGTGCGGCGGGATCTATCTCCGGCACCTCGCCCTTGGGTGGGTCGTAGAAGCAACCCAGGCCCGGCAGCCGCACCAGCCGCTCGGCGTAGTGGTCGTCCGCCTGCGGCGGCTCGAGCGCGTCCGCCGAAAGGAAGTAGTCGATCGTCGGCAGCCCGGTGGTGATGGGATGGCCCCACGACGCCGCCTGCACGGGTGCCAGCCGCACGCTGGCGAGCTTTGCCGTGACCGGGTCCATGCCGATCTCGGGGTAGATGAGCACGTCGAGCTGGTGGCCGTGGATGATCTGCGCCCACTCCACCGGGTCGGTCTTGCCGTAGGTGTAGTGCGTCGCCATGGTCTTGGCCAGCGCGGTTTCTACGTCGCTCGCCTTGCCGAGGTGAAACAGGCGCACGTCAAAACGGTTGCGGTCGAGGTTCTGCAGCCAGCCCTTGACGATGGCGTTCCACACGGAATGGTCGCGGATGTGCGCGGAGACGATGCCGATGCGCATGTCCGCGCGCGTGACCGGTGCCGGCACGCCGATGCCGGCGGCTTTCTGCCAGGCGCCCATCAGCTTCGCGCACAGCCGCCCGTAGGGCGCAAGCAGTTCGCGGTGGTTTCCATCCTGGTACGCAAGGTAGAAAGGCTGCTGGATGCCCACCGCGCGCGCCGCCTTTTCCGGGCCGGTGGCTTCGCACCAGCGCTCGAGGGCGACAAGTTCTACTGCAAACGCCTGGCGGCTGGCATGCAGCGCCGCGTCGTCCTCGGCCACCATGGGGAACTGGGACATGGCGAAACACCAGCGCGCCTCTGCGAATTCCCCATCGAGCTCGATCGCCTTGCGGTAGCAGGCGAGCGCGCCGGCCGTATCGCCCATGCCCTTCAGCGCGTTGCCGAGATCGAAATGCGCCTCCGCCATGTCCGGCCGCCCCTCGAGGAGCGCGCGGTAGGCAGCCACCGCATCTTTGAGCCGGCCCTCCTCGCGCAGCAGCTTCGCCGCATTGAGGCGGGCCTCCGCGAACACCGGTGACAGCGCGACTGCCTGCTCGTAGCAGCGCAGCGCTTCGCCGATCTTGCCCTGGTGCTTCAGGGCATTGCCAAGGTTGTTGTAGGCCTCGGGGAACTCCGGGTCGCGCTCAACGGCTGCGCGATAGGCGGCAATCGCCTCGTCGAGAAAGCCCTTCTCGCGCAGCACGTTGCCGGCGTTCAGATGCGCCACGGCCAGTCCCGGCTTGAGCGCAATGGCACGCTGGCAGGAAGCAAGTGCCTCGTCGAGCCTGCCGGCGTCCGCCAATGCAACCCCAAGGCTGCTGTGGGCTTCCGCCACATTCGCATCCAGCGCGAGCGCGGCCCGCACCGCCTCGATCGCCTGCGACGGCCGGCCAAGGGCGTTCAGGCTCTCGCCGAGGCGCAGATGCGCCTCCGCGAACGCCGGATTGACGGAAACGGCGCTGCGATAGCAAAGAACGGCTTCCTCGCCGCGCCCCAGGCGCCGCAGCACGCCGCCCAGGTTGAAGTGGGCGTCTGCGTAATCCGGCGCCCGAGCGACTGCGGCGCGAAAGCACGCGACGGCCTCCTGCAGCCGTCCAATGCGCCGCCACGCCTCGCCGAGGTTGTTGTGCGCGGCGGCGTTGGCGGGATCGATCTCCAGCGCGCGCTCGATGTACGCAGCGGCCTCCGCCGGACGGCCGGTCTGCAGCGCGAGCACGCCGAGCAGGTGCAGCGCGTTGAAGTTGCGCGGCTCGCGCGCGAGCAGACCTTCGTAGCCGGCTTGCGCCTCGGCCAGGCGCCCGGCCTGATGGTGCGCGTAGGCCTGCGCCAGCGCCTCGGTCGCCCCGGATGCCGGGGCGGGCTGCGGCTTCCCGCCGAAAAGGCGGCCCAGCATGGGCGGCGTCAGCCGCTGGCCTTGCCCGCCTGGCGCGAAGCCAGGGTCGCAACCGTCACCAGCTCGTAGCTGAGCGCGTCGGTGAACTCCGGCGCGTACCCCGCCTCGCGTAGCGCCCAGCGCACGCGGTTGCCGAGGCGCGCCTTCTGGTAGATGTTGAGCTTCTTCGACAGCGCGAACTGCTCGAGCCGCGCGAAGATCACGTCGTGTGTCTTGCGCAGGCGGTCGGCGGTCTTGCGCGTATGCGCGCCCGGCGTGGGCGGCAGGCGCTTGACGAGGTCCGCGACGATGGCGTCTGCCACCTCGTCGACTTCCTTGGTGCTGAACCAGTTGCCGAACATGAACGTCTCGCGGTTTTGGGCAGGCGCCATTCTACGACATGAGCCGCGCGCACCAGGCGCGCCACATGTCGCGATAGACTGTTTCCATGTCGCGCGCGAAGCGCGCTTCGTCCATCAGCGGCGATTCCCGCAAGCGCCGCCGCAGCGTGGCGCGCAGTTCACCGAGGCTCGCAGTGTCGGCAGCGCGCGCCAGCGCCAGGCGCACGTAGTCCTCGGCCGACGCCGCGATCCAATCCTGCATCCCGAGCGCGCCAAGGATGCTCTCGGCGCTGCGCGATGCCGGCCGGTCGCCGGCGAGGGTTAGCACCGGCACGCCCATCCACAAGGCATCGAACGTTGTGGTGCCACCTCCATAGGGCGTCGTGTCGAGGGCCATGTCCACCTCGTCGAATTGCTGCAGATAGGTGTCGGGCGGAACGCGCGGCAAGATCTTCAGCCGCGAGGCCGCGACTCCGGCAACAGTGAACTCGCGCAGCAGGTCGTCTCGCGGCCGCCCATCCGGCACGCCTACGAGGAGCAATCGCGATTGCGGCATGTTCCGCAGGATGTCGGCCCACAGGCGGCGCACCGTGGCCGAGAGTTTGGGCGCGTGGTTGAACGAACCGAAAGTGACGAACCCGTTGCGCACGCATGGCGCCTCGGACGCGTGCTCCACCCGGTGCCACGGGCGATAGCACCAGAGGCTGTGCGGCAGGTAAGCCAGGGCCTCGGTGTGCTGGCGCTGGCCGGTCCGGGGCGGATCGGCGCGTGCGTCCGTGACGCGGTACTGGATGCGCGTCAGGCCGGTCGTGTTCAGGTAGCCGAGCCAGGACAGCTGCACCGGCGCGGGTTGCTGCGCGAAGACGCCCAGCCGGCAGACGCCGGCGTGCCCGATGAGGTCCACCAGCAAGTCGATGGCGTCGTCATGGATGGCATCTGCGAGCTGTGCGTCGCTCATGGCACTGGCGTCGCGCCACGTGTCGGCCGCGGCACGCACCTGCGCGGTCACTTCGTCGGTCTTCTCGCCTACCGAGTAGCAGAATACTTCGCAGCGGGCGCGATCGAGCCGTTCGAACAGCGGCAGGCAAAACCAGGCGACTGGGTGGCGGTTGAAATCGCAGGAAACGTAGCCGATACGAATGCGCCGGTCCGCATCCCGGCCGTTGCGCCGCTGCCCGAAGCGCGGCGCGATTGTCGCTTCGAGCCGCGCGCCGAACGCCCGGTGCCGGGCGAACAGGTCACCCGCCGAAATGCCGTCCGAGAGCGTGAGCGCCTGCAACTCCATGGATTCCAGATCGAAGCGATCCGGCTCGAGCCTGCGCGCCTCGGCGAAAGCCGCGAGCGCATCGGCGATGCGCGACACGCCGCGCAGCATGTTGCCGAGCAGGTGCCAGGCCGGGACGAACCGCGGCTCCAGTTCGAGCGCGCGACGCAAGGCGGTCTCCGCCTCATCGTAGCGGCCTAGCTGCCACAGCAGCACGCCGTAGTTGTACCAAGTGCCGGCGAAATCGGCGCGCAGCGCGATCGCCTGCTCGAGGCTCGCCGCCGCCGCGGCCGGCTCGCCGCGCGCCTCCTGCACGTGCGCCAGCGTCACCAGTGCGTCCGCCAGATCCGGTTTGCCCCGCAACGCCTGCCGCAGAAGCCGCTCGGCCTCGCCGAGATCGCCACGCGCGTGGTGCAGGCGACCGAGGTTATAGCTGGCAAACGCATTGGCGGGCTGCGCCGCCAGCAGGTCCTGGTAGGCACGCTCCGCGGCGGCCTTGTCGCCCGCAGCCTCGAGCGCAGCGCCGAGGTTGAGGAGCGCCGGCGCGTAGCCCTGCGCTACCGCCGCCGCCGCGCGGTAGCGCCCGCAGGCGGTGGCGAGGCGGCCGCCGCGCTCGGCGCGACCGCCGCTCGCGATCAGCGCGTCCGCGAGCAGCCGGCGCAGCACCTACCTGAGGACCGACTTGAGCAGCCGGCCCATCTCGGCCGGGTTGCGCGTGACCTTGATGCCGCAGGATTCCATCACCGCGAGCTTCTCCTGCGCCGTGCCCTTGCCGCCCGAGATGATGGCGCCGGCGTGGCCCATGCGCTTGCCCGGCGGCGCGGTGACGCCGGCGATGAATCCGACTACCGGCTTCTTCATGTTCTGCTTCACCCATAGCGCCGCGGTCTCTTCGTCCGAGCCGCCGATTTCGCCGATCATGATCACGGCGTCGGTGCCGGGGTCGTCGTTGAAGAGCTTGAGCACGTCCACGTGCTTGAGGCCGTTCACCGGATCGCCGCCGATGCCCACCGCGCTCGACTGGCCGATGCCAAGCTCGGTGAGCTGCGCCACCGCCTCGTAGGTGAGCGTGCCGGAGCGCGACACCACGCCGACGCGCCCCGTCTTGTGGATATGGCCCGGCATGATCCCGATCTTGAGCTCGCCCGGCGTGATCACCCCCGGGCAGTTCGGGCCGAGCAGCAGCGTCTTGCGCTCCTGCTTCCTCATCCTGTCGCGCACCTCGACCATGTCGCGCACCGGAATGCCTTCGGTGATGCAGATTGCCAGGTCCAGGTCGGCCTCCACCGCTTCCCAGATGGCCGCGGCGGCGAAGGGCGGCGGCACGTAGATCACCGACACCGTCGCGCCCGTCTTCTCCTTCGCGTCGCGCACCGAGCCGAAGATCGGGATGCCCTCGAAGTCTTCCCCCGCCTTCTTCGGGTTCACGCCCGCCACGTAGCAGTTGCGGCCATTGGCGTAGGCGCGGCTGGTCTGCGTGTGGAACATGCCGGTCTTGCCCGTGATGCCCTGGGTCATCACCCGCGTGTTCCTGTTGATGAGGATGCTCATTTCCTTTTGCTCTTCACGGCCCTGTTCTTCGTCTTCGCCTTCTTCGTCTTCGCCTTCTTCGCCTTCGCCTTCGCCTTCGGCTTGGGCTTGGCATTCTTCTTCTTGATCGCGGCCACCACCTTCTGCCCGGCCTGGGCCATGTTGTCGGCGGAGATGATCGGCAGCCCCGAATCCTTGAGGATCTTTTTGCCCAGATCCTCGTTGGTCCCCTTCATGCGCACCACCAGCGGCACCGACAGCTTCACCTCGCGCGCCGCCGCCACCACGCCGGTGGCGATGGTGTCGCACTTCATGATGCCGCCGAAGATGTTGACCAGGATCGCCTTCACCTTGGCATTCGACAGCATGATCTTGAACGCCGCGGTGACCTTCTCCGCCGTGGCGCCGCCGCCCACGTCGAGGAAGTTGGCGGGCGAGCCGCCGAACAGCTTGATGGTGTCCATGGTGGCCAT
>Ga0137451_1000695_pt1 | contig 10302 bp, 9 predicted proteins | sample EasRivERMGT500_2_FD_102336 | JGI IMG/M metagenome (GOLD analysis project Ga0137451, IMG submission 102336) | Soil microbial communities from meander-bound floodplain in the East River, Colorado, USA - East River MetaG ERMGT500_2 | ecosystem: Environmental > Terrestrial > Soil > Floodplain ...
ATGGGGTCGAGAGTTGCCGAGTTGGCTCCGCCGCTGAGTAGAAGCGCGCGTTGGGCCAATTCGACCATCTTCGCGCCGTTCCTCTCCGTCGCGTCCGGATGCGTCCCAAGCAGGAAGGCTGTCCGGTTCAGTAGAAACCGCGACGCTCGAGTGCCCGGCATGCTCTCAATCGCGCGCAGGAAAAATGAGACCGCAGTCGAAGGCTCGCCCTTCGCGAGGTGCGCCTCGCCGAGCACACCGAGCGCTTCGTGCTGCTTCGGGTCGAGGACCAGCGCGCGTTCGAGCCGCTCGATTCCGGCATCGAACTTTCCCTGCGACACGAGAACAGTCCCGAGATTGAGATGCGCCATCGCGTTATTCGGATCGAGCGAGAGCGCCGCACGCAGATGCGTTGCGGCCTCGCCAGTGCGCCCAGCGGCCATCAGCTCGATCGCGTACGCGACTCGAACGCGCGCGCTCTCTGGCCGTTTTGCGACGGTGTCGGCCCACATGCGCTCAGCACTCGAGTAGTCGAGATTCCGCCGGCGCGTCGTTTCGGCCAGCGCGGCCGTTGACAGACAGCAGGCTGCGACGACCGCGATCGTCAACCGCGGCCATCGGCGAGCGACAGATGCTGCCGCCAGCACGACAACGGCAATCACGGCCGCAAGCGGCAGATACATGCGATGTTCGGCCGCGACTTCAGACGGAATCGGCAGCAGGCTCGACGACGGCGCGAGGATCAGAAAGAAGCACACGCCGAGTAAACCTACCGGGCGCCGGCGTACCAGCAGCACGACCGACGCGGCGAGCAATGGGACGAGCAGCGCGACGTAGGGCCAGATCGCCCGCGCCGTTGTCGCCTTCGGCCACTCGTAATCGAAAATCAGCGGCGCCGGCACGAACGCCAGACGGAGATAGTGCGTGACGACGCCCGCCTGCGTCAGCAGATACGACCACCACGTCCAACCCAGCCCGAATCCCGCCGAATCTCTGCGCGCTCCTGCGGCGACGAGTGGAATGATCACCCACGTGGTCGCGAGCATCAGCGGCAGAACTCGGGCTGACACTCTGGTAGAGGCCGGCGAACCAAACACCCACATCCACAACCCGACGACGATCGGCGCGGTGACCATCGTCTCCTTCGTCAACATGCCCAGCGCGCACGTCGCGAACGCGCCCGCCATCCACCAGGCGCTGCGTCCAGCCGAGTCCACCGCACGAATCGCGCAATACAGCGTGAGCAGATAGAAGAGGCCCATCAGCGACTCGACCCGCTGGACGAGATACGTCACCGATTCGGTGTGCAGCGGATGCACGAGCCAGAGCATGGCGATCGCCGCGGCGATGAACGTTGTAGGGGCCGGGCATGCCCGGCCCGTGCCTGCCTGACCCTCACACCATCGATCGAATGTCCGCCGGACGACGCCGAACAACGTGAGCGCGGCGGCGAAGTGGATGGCGGCGTTGACGAGGTGATAGCCGCGGACATTTCGAAGAAAACCGTCGCCGGGCGACATCACGTCACGGACATCCGCCGGCGCGAGCGCGTAGTTGAGCGCGAACGTGAGATGCGCGATGGGACGGCCGGCCAGCGACGTGTCGGCCGGCGCGGTGAGCGTGTTCGACAGCGGCCGCAGGCTCCTGATGTTCGGGTTGTCGACGATGGCCGTGCGATCGTCGAAAAGGAAGACGCCGGTCAGGCTCGTCGAGTACGCCCAGCACACGGCCGCGAGCAGCGCCGCGGCGACGAGCCAGGTCGTCCATTCGCGCGGGCGCGCCGGTGCCGCCGTCGGCGTCAATGAGGCTGATCGCGTGCGTGTCACCGTGAGTTCAGCGCTGCGGCACGAAGAACGCGCTCATCAGGCCCACGTCCACCATCGCGTGGGCGATGACGACCCAACCGAGACCGCGAGTGTCGACGGCGAACTTGCCCCAGACCACCGACCCGAATCCGATCAGCAGCGATACCGGAAGCGCGGCGAGTACGCCGATGCTCATGCCCCAGTGCATCAGCCCGAACAGCAACCCCTGGATCCAGAGTCCCGCCGCGACACCTCCGCCACGGATGAACGACGGCTGAATCAGTCCGCGAAACACGAACTCCTCCACGAGTCCGTTGACGAACGCCGCGATCAGCACTGCCGGCAGCAGCGGCCACAACGTGCCGTGTCGAATTGGTGCGAAGCCGACGTTCGCCTGCATCATCACGAGCATGGCGACGCTGAAGAGGGCGTACCCCGTCAGCAGTGCACGCCACGCCGGCTGCGCCGCCGCCGAGGTCTGAACGTCGCGGTTCTGCACCGTGAAGTCGCCCAGACCGAGATGCAGTCGAGGCCAGCCGTGTCCCCGGCCAAAGACCAGCCACCACGCGGCGAGCATCGGAATCGCGAGGCCCACGCCGTAGGCCAGTCGCGACAGCGCGAACCCGATCGCGTGCGCATTCTCCTGAAACGGCATCACGAACCTGGCCGGGATGAGTTGATAGAGCCACGAGTAGGCAAGATGTCCGACGAGGAACGCGGCGATGATCAGCGCCGCCCCTGCCAGATGGCGGCGACGCGCCATGACCAGGCCGAGCGCGGCGGAGAGCGCAAGGACGACGGCACCGTAAAACAGCACGTCCCGCGGCGCGATCGCATAGAGCGTGCGAGCCACTTGATTCGGCCGATACCGGCCGAGATACGCGACGGCGCCGAGCCATCCGACGACAGCCAGCGCCATGAGCGTCCACCAATCGCGCGCGGACGCACGGGCGGCCGGCAGGCGTAGCAGCGTGAAGATCGTCTCCGCGCGAATGTCGACGCCATTCATGGCAGCAGCATAGGCGACCACCGGCAGTCGTCAAGCCATCAGATCACGGCGCGCCCGCCATATTCGTCGAAGGCACAACTTGGCCCACCGGGTGCTCTTGCTGGGATTTCTGTGGAAAACCATGGGGAACGAAGGCGCATTTCCGGCTGGTTCGCGTCTTGCTCCAGATACGCAGGGCGGCGGATCTGAACGTCCGCCTGCGAAATCTCCAGTTCAGGAGGCAGCAATGAACAGCGATCAATTGAAGGGGATGTGGCACCAGGTGAAGGGCGAGGCCAGGGTGCAGTGGAGCAAGCTGACAGACGATGACATCGCCCGCATCGACGGTGAGACCGAAAAACTCATCGGCGCGATTCAGCAGCGCTATGGCTACGCCAAGGAGAAGGCCATCGAAGAGGTGGATCGCTTCGTCCATCGATCCGAGCGTACGCACTGAGCCCGGCTCAATCAGCGCCTCTCAAGCCGGCCGTACGAGTTCGAACGGGTACGGCCGGTTTCTCTTCGGCTTTTCGGGATCGTAGATCACACAGATCACACTGCCGATCGACGGCGGCTTGGCCGACGTTCCGGCTTTCCCCGTCTCCATCGCGCCGGACAGCACCGTGAATTCGTACGTCATCGCGCGATGCTTGCTGTGCCCCGACTGATGACTCGTGTGTCCGGTCACGCGTGCCGGTGCGACGCGGCCATCGCTGAGCATCTGTCGTTGCCGGTGGAGGGCGGCGAGGAACACGAGACCGAGCGAGGCGATCGCGACGCCGACGACGAACGGCAGCACGCGTGGCATCGCGTTCAGCTTCGCGCCTTGCAGGACGTTGAAGTCGGGAATCGACGCCGCGTAGCGCACGCCGATGGGTGAGCCGACGCTGAGGGTGCGCCACCGCGCGAGCGACAGGTCCGTTTGCCGGCGATACTCACGCCCGTTCGCCTCGAACCGGTAGATGACAATGCCGGCTTTCTTCTCGTCCTTCCGCCGCGTGAGCCCGATCACGGTCCCGATGGTGTCGACGCCCGTGGTTTCGATGGCCTGATTTCTGGCCGCCTGGCTCGAGGCCTCGAACGACATGCCGACGGCTGCCGCGATCGCTCCCGCGAAGAACAGCATGGCGAGGCCGAAGACGAAGCGGCCACCGGCCGAGAGACGAACGTCGCGTGGCCGTGAGAGGTGCAGTCCCGCCGGAGGGACATAGCCGCGGTGCAACTGCGCGAGCTCGAATCGGCGTTCCACGTCAGTCCTCCGATTTGTGCCGGCGTGGTGCGGTGACCGGCGCGTTGTCGTCGCCCGTCGGGAGCCGGCCCGCGTCGCGCAGTGACCGGCGCAACAGAAACTCGATCTGCGCGTTCAAGCTGCGCAGGTCGGCGTCGGCCCAGCGCTGCAGGGCTTCGTGCAGCGCCGGGTCGATGCGCACGAGAAAGGTCTTGCGATCCGCCATGACGTGCCCCCAGGCGGTTTATTGGTAGAGCGTGCCCGTGTTGACCACCGGCTGCGCGTCACGGTCGCTGCAGAGCACCACGAGCAGATTGCTCACCATGCTCGCCTTGCGCTCCTCGTCGAGCTTGACGACCTGCTTGGCGCTCAGGAGTTCCAGCGCCATCTCGACCATGCCGACCGCGCCCTCGACGATCTTCTGCCGCGCGGCGATGATGGCCGTCGCCTGCTGCCGTCGCAGCATCGCGTTCGCGATTTCCGGTGCGTAGGCCAGATGGCTGATGCGCGCTTCGATCACCTCGACGCCCGCTTTAACCAGACGCTCCTGGATCTCTTCGCGCAGGCGCTGTGAAACTTCCGCCCCGGAGCCGCGCAACGAGAGCTCGCCCTCCTGATGCGCGTCGTACGGAAAGGACGTCGCAAGAACCCGGAGCGCGGACTCGCTCTGCACGTGGACGAAGTGCTCGTAGTCATCCACCTGGAAGACGGCCTCGGCGGTTTCCACCACGCGCCACACGACGATCGCGGCGATCTCGATCGGGTTGCCGATGTGGTCGTTGACCTTCAGCTTGCCGCTTTCGAAATTCCGCACGCGCAGCGACACGTTCTTCCGCGTACTCAGCGGATGCACCCACCAGAAACCCTGCGACTTGATCGATCCGCGATAGTTGCCGAAGAGCGTGACCACTCTGGCGGTGTTCGGCGCGACGACAGTGAAACCGCCCCAGCAGACGGCGACGAAGACCAGCGTCGCGATGGTGGGAATGACCAGCCATGGCGCGTTTTCCACAGTCTCCGAATTGGCGATCATGACGACGATGGGCGTGATGAGACCGGCGGTCAGTACCGCCACCATGCCCCACCCCGAAAACCCCTTGATGACCCGTTCTTGCAGCATTGGAAGCCCCTCCTGCCTCTGGACATCATAATGATATCACATTGGAATCATACGGGGGAGGTGGGGGATCGGTTCCGTGGGGTCAGACCAGGGGGTCAGACCGAGGGGTCAGACCATGGGGTCAGACCACTTTGCGGGCCGGGCCGGATCCTTCATTTTCAGGCCAGATCTGGCCCATTTTAAGCGCCAACCCGAGGTGGTCTGACCCCTCGGTCTGACCCCTATTTAAGGAGAAGCACTGGCTGCGGCGCCGGCGGGACAATCCGCGGCCCTTTAAAGGTGTCGTGTACCGTCACCGTCGGCTGGCGTTCCGCGGGTGTCGCCGAGAGATCGTAGATGTGCGTCACCACCGAGCCTTGATAGATGAACGCGGGCGCGTCGAGCGCTGAGACTCGCGCCTGACCGGCAAATCGCTCACGAAACTTGACGGCTTCCCAGTCGTCGAGCACCGCGTACGAATGGACGCCGCGGCGTTCGAACCACTCGACTGCGCGGTCCAGCCACGCAGGCTCGATCCAGTCGTACCGCACCGTCGTGACGCCGGCGTAGTAACGCACGCTGCCGCTGTGCTGCATCGTGAACGCAACGCTGTTGGGCTTCGCGTGCTCGCGGAGGATCAGCGCCGCCTGCGAGTACTTGCGCTCGGATGAAAGGCCGAAGCCGGTGAAGACGCCGGACACCATCCCGCTTCGAACACACAGGACGACAACAATCAGGCCGATCGCGGCCGCACGCCAGCCTGGCCGCGCGAGCAACATCAACAGACACCCCGCGCCGGCGAAGAAAAGCGGCCAGCAGGGCATCAGGTACCGCAGGTACCCGGCGTTGGTCGCAGGCTCGAACAGCAGGTACTGCCCGACGATGCTCGCGACGAATGCGATGACGCCGACAAACACCGACCGGTCCTTCACGCCGGGCCAGATGCGGCGCAGTGGAAGAAAGACGACGATCATGCCGGCGAGGAGCGCCTCGGCACGCGGCATCGTGAACAGCGAAAAGTACGCGCGGACGTTCGGCAGCAGATTGCTCAGCGAGAAGATCTGCTGGACGTTGCCGTATCCGGAGAGCAGCGGCGATCCGTAGAGCGCGCGGTTTGCGAGCGCGATGATGATGTATCCGGGCGCCGCCACGAGCGCGAAGAGCGCCGCGTGACGGAACGCCACGCGCCAGGTCACGCGCGCGCCAAGCGCTGGTCGCAGTGCGAGCCACAGCCCGAGGATCGCGACCGTCGATGCGAGGTTCGGCCGGACGAGCACCGCGATCGCGCCAAGCAATCCGGCCCGGATCGGCGCAGGTCCAGCCGTACGAAACAGAAAGTAGCAGCTCGCGGCAAGGGCCGCCGCGACCGGCACATCAGACATCGGCACGATCGCCTCGCCGAAGAGCGTGGCGTCGGTCGCCATCAGCCCGGCGGCGATCAATCCGGCCGCAGGCGAGCCGAGCGCGCGTCCAAGCCCATAGCTCGCGAGCACGAGCACTCCGGCAGCGAGAGGCCAGGTCAGGAAGATCGCGCTGTAGCCCGCGACTGACTGCACGCCCACAAGAAGCAACGGCAGTCCGGCCGCGTACGTCGGCACGATCGCCGCCTGTCCTTCGACCGGACGATAGCCGAGCGGCGTAAATGAGTGCGGGCCGTTCGGCCACGGCACTTCGGCCATCGCCGGTTGCGGCACGATCGGCACGCCCTCTCGCCACAGTTGCGCCTGACTGAGATAACCGTACGAATCTGAACCGCCCGCAACAAACGTGCTTTCGCGCCACACGATAAGGGTCAACGCGAGCGTGAGGCCCAGCGCCAGCAGACGGTAAGGCAGCGTGACCGTCTTGATCCATCGATCGGTCGCGCGCATATTCGCGACGAAGTCTGTCCACGTCTGTCGCGGGCCATGCAGGACGATGAAGGCGATGAGCGCGATGAGGCCGATGCCGCCAGGCCGCCGCCAGTTCGTCGAGCGCACCTCGACGCCGAGGACATCTGTGTGGAATCCGCCGGTCAGGAGCAGAAGCAGGGACCAGGCGAGAAAAACAATCGCCACGATCAGGAGCAGCGTGGCGGGGCGCCGGCGGATGCCCATTCGTCGGCTGTCATGTTACGGCAGCATAGGAATCTTCGCTATCAAGCCAAAAGCCAAAAGCCAAAAGCCAAAAAGCAAGACCTGACCCCATAATCGCTTCATGATTACCATCCCGCCAGGTCTGAAGACCCGGCCTCCATCAATCAGCGCGATCGCGGCCGCCTGCGTATTGGCGATTGCGTTAGGCACCGCCGGCCTCATCGGGCAGCAGCGCCTGGCGCCGAACGCGCTGGCGCCCGCCGACCGTCCGTTCGGGACACTGCGCGATCTCTCGGCGATGCAGCAGTCGTGGCTGAAGCAGCGCCTCGACACGTTTCTGCCGCCGCTGATGCGCAAGCACGGCATCGACATGTGGGTGGTGCCGATGCGCGAGTACAACGAGGATCCCGTCTTCTCGTCCATCACGGCGCCCGAGACGTTCGCCGCGCGCCGGCGGACCATCTACGTGTTCTTCGACAAATGCGCGGCCACCAGCGCGCCGGTCGCGACCGCGTGCGTCGAGCGGATCGCGCTCGGCGGCAGCTCTCAGGGCGGCGTGTTCGAGGCGCGCACGTCGACCAAGCCGATCACGGGCAGCGGCGCGGGCGTGCGTGGACGTCAGGCCGAGCTCTGGGGCGACGAACAGTGGCAGGCGCTCAAAGCGGTGATCGAAGAGCGCAAGCCGAAAGTAATCGGCATCGATCGGTCCACGGTCTTTGCGTTCACAGACGGTCTGTCGAGCGGTGAGCTGGAAGGCATGAGCGCCGCGCTCGGTCCCACCTGGACGTCGAAGTTCAAGAACGCGGAAGGACTGCCGCTCGAGCTCATCGCGTCGCGACTGCCGGACGAGGAAGTCTTCTTCGAGAAGATGACCGCACTCGTCTGGCAGATGACGAAGACGATGTTCTCGGAAAAGGTCATCGTGCCGGGCACGACGCGGACGAGCGATCTCGTCTGGTGGTGGCGTCAGCGCGTGAACGATCAGGGCCTGGGTACGTGGTTCCAGCCGAGCGTGGATGTGCAGCGGCAGGGCACTGCGACGCTCGACGCGGATCCCGTGATTCTGCCCGGCGATGTCCTGCATTGCGACGTCGGCATCACCGTCGCGCGGCTGAACACGGACACGCAGCATCTCGCGTACGTGCTGAAGCAGGGCGAGACCGACGCGCCCGCGGGCCTCAAGAAAGCGCTCGCCAACGCCAACGCGATGCAGGACATGACGATGGAGGAGATTCGACCCGGCCGGACCGGCAACGAAATCCTCGCGGCGGTTCTCGCGCGCATGAGAGCGAAGAGCATCGACGGCACGCTGTACTCGCATCCGATCGGGATCAACGGCCACGGCGCCGGCCCGCTGATCGGGCTGTGGGACTACCAGGAAGGCGTGCCCGGCCGCGGCGACGCGAAGGTGATTCCGTCGATGTGGTTCTCGATCGAACTTCAGGCCACGACGCCGGTGCCTGAGTGGGGTGGCCAGCCCGTGCGGATGGCGCAGGAAGAAGACATGATCATCAGCGCCGACGGCAAGTCGCGCTGGGCGCTCAAGCGACAGGACAAGCTGTTCATCGTGAAGTCGTCAGCGCGTTAGCGCGATCCAGTCGATCTCGAGCGCACCCTGGACTGGACGCGTCGGCCGCGCGCTGGTGGAACCGTACAGGGTAAACAGCAGGTAGCGGACGCTGTACGGCGGCCTGCTCGAGCCGTTCGACATCAGCGTCTTCTCCAGCCAGTTACCTGAACGGATCTCGGACAGGTCCCTGCCGATTGGTGGAAACAGGCGCGGTATACCGACCTGGTCCGACACCTGCGGCGGTCTCAAGTACACGGAGATCAGGATGCCGCCGGCCTGGTCGGGATCGACCCAGCGGTACCGCATCACGACCGCCTGCACATCGTTCGGCGGCGGCACGAGGTCGGGCCCGTGCAGCTTCGCCTCGCCACCCGCGAGGTCCATGCGGATGACGGCAGCCGCACCATCGCCCGCGACGCTGACTGGTCCCGTGCTCACGCCGTTCGAGACCCACGCCGCAAGTTCGTCGGCGCTGTCCCAGACGTACGGCTGCGCGGTTGCGACGGGCGCGACGCCCGGCGCTTCGATCACGGTCGGTGCGGTCGGCGCGCTTTGACATGCGGCGAGTGCCGAAAGGACCAGAAAGAGCGGACACGCTCGGCAGATGTTCATCCTCGTCATCTCTCTATCTCCTCTCTATCTCCGTGGTCCGATCCAGACCATTACCGCAGTCCGCATCGCGAACGCGAAGGCGGTGCCTTCGCCGACCCAGACTTCACCACCCACGTCCGCCGTCACGCGATCCGACAACTCGAAGCGCGCGCCGCCACCAAACGTCATCGCGAACGGTTTGGTGATGCGGCTGTATCGATGTGCGGGGTAGACGACCACGTCGCCGGTCGGCAGCGTGTTACGGAATTCGGCAACGTGACGGGTCTCGAAGACGCCGAGCCCGCCCACCGTGAAAAACCCGGAGGCCGGCCCGGCCCGTTTGCCGGTCAGGCGCATGTGGATGTCGTAGAACCCTTCAGATCCGGGGGAGTGTGTCGACAGCTCAAGGGCCAGGGCCGCGAAGAAGTTGACCCGGGCTTGCACGGTGCCCGTGAGCGCCGTGCCTTCGCCCGGGAAGATCGGTGCGGTGAGGCCGCCGCCGACCTCGATCCAGGACAGCCGGAATGCCTTCGCCGCCGGAGGCGCCGGGGCCTGCGCGAATGCGGGCGCCGCCAGGGCGAGCAGCAAGATCAGCGAGAACGGCGTGGATCGCGCCATCGCATATCCCCCTATGTCCGAGGAATGCGCAGGATTGAGGGAAAGCGGCTCAGCTATCCTTGAACCATGCGCCGCACCTGCCTTGTGTTCCCACTCGTTGTTCTCGCGCTCACCCTCACTCCCCGCGCTGACGCCGAACGCTGGTGGTCGTACGTCGAGGCCCTCGCGAACGACGGCATGGAAGGGCGGAACACCGGCAGCGCCGCCCACAAGCGCGCGGCCGAGTACGTCGCGACGAACTTTCAGAAGGCCGGCCTCGAGCCTGCCGGCACGGGCGGATTCATTCAGCCCGTGAAATTCAAGACGCGCAGGTTCGTCGAGGCGCAGTCGACGCTGGCGCTCATCGGCG
>Ga0137451_1000696_pt1 | contig 10301 bp, 10 predicted proteins | sample EasRivERMGT500_2_FD_102336 | JGI IMG/M metagenome (GOLD analysis project Ga0137451, IMG submission 102336) | Soil microbial communities from meander-bound floodplain in the East River, Colorado, USA - East River MetaG ERMGT500_2 | ecosystem: Environmental > Terrestrial > Soil > Floodplain ...
AATGGCCGCAATGCCATGCTCTTTACTTCAAAAGGAGTGATCAATATCGATAACAAAAAATGGGAAAAAGATTTTTCTTCCATTGATGATGGGATTGACTGCGCATTCAGTCATTACTACAATAAGGCTTATCTGCGCCATCTTATCAAATCAAAAGAAATACTTGGTCTCACCATTGCCAGCGTGCACAATCTTGCATTTTATATGTGGCTGGTTACACAGTCCAGGCAGCACATTATGGCAGGTGATTTTTTGACCTGGAAAAAAGAAATGGTTGAAGTATTGAAGACAAGATTATAAGGTTGCTTATGCCCCTTGTTGCGGTGGGCTTTCAGGTGCCGGATCAATGGATGGCTCGACAACAGGTTCATCCGGCAGGGATTCAATAATTGGTTTTTGTTTCCGCATTTCCATTATCCTCTGCACTATTTGTATATGCTGCAGAGAATTTTTTTTGAGATGATATTTTTCCGGTGAGCCCAATAAAAAAGCATAGGATTTTAAACCGGGTATGGCATCAAAAATTACTTTGAGAATGGCAGTGAGCGGTAATGCAAGAAATAATCCTGGTAGTCCCCAAAGTTCACCAAAAAGAAATAAAACAAAAATGGCAACCAGCGGGTTGATGCTGACCCTTGAACCAATCACGATGGGGGAAACTAAGTTTGAATCAATAATATGAATGCTCCATAGCACGATAAACGCAGTAAGAAGCTGCCAGCCTGTGTTTGTGGTAACCAATGCCACCAATACGGCTATCAATGACCCTACGATCATGCCCAGGTAAGGGATAATACATAAAATAGCAATAATAAATCCCAGGATGATGGCATAGCCCACCCCGATAAAGTATAAAGCGGCCGCATTCGCTATCCCGATGATCATGATATCAAGGAACTGTCCAAACAAATAACCTTTAATGACAAGTCCTATTTTTAAAATAGTATCATCAATCAGCTCCTTGTCTGCATCATAAAAAATTTTGTAAAAGAATTCGATAAAAAAATGCCTGTAATAAATAAGAAAAAAAATGTACAATGGAATGAGAAAAATATCGATAAGAATTGTGGAAAGCGTATGCAACGAATTAGCCGACATAAAACCAGAACTGTTTTGTAATAATGTAAGCTGTTCCTGGATCTTATCGCCCACTACCGATTTTTTCATAGAGAGCTTATGGGCTGCAAAATCCCGCAGATCATTGATCATTGCATTTATCTTATTGGATAACTGCGGAATTTGGTCTGTAAAACTACTTAACTGTGTAAATAAAATATACGCCAGTAATCCTAATATAATGGTAGCAATAAAAACGGTACTGAAGGCCGCTATTCCCTTTGAAAAGCCCCATTTTTCAAGCCTTAAACAAAAAGGGAAAAGCATTACCGAAAATATGATAGAAAACAAAAGAGGTACTATGACCACTTTCAAATGATATAATGCCAGCACTATTAAAGTAATTGAAACAAGAATAGCTGCCAGGCGAACTATATACGGTTGGGAAATTTGCTTCATACTTAAGCTGAATATACGAAATACGTGCCTGCATTTAGTTTTGCAAAAATAATCGGGGAACTATCTTCCTTACCGGTTTTTTTCACATTTCATTCCCTTAGAATTCTGTTACTTCGCATGTTTGATAAAATTAATAATGCAGATTTAAAAATGATCTGCAAATTGTAAAATCTAAATCCTCCGCCTCAGGCGGATCAGGGCATGCTCAAAATTGATTGGTACATATTGAAAAGACTCCTTGTTACTTTTTTCTTTTGCATGTTTTTATTTACACTGATAGCGGTAGCTGTTGACAGCAGCGAGAAAACAGATGATTTTGTAAAATCCGGACTGGGTACCAGGGAGATCATCACTCAGTATTATTTTGGTTTTGTTCCTTATATCTGGGGTTTATTATTCCCGCTTTTCGTTTTTATTGCTGTGATTTTTTTTACCAGCCGCATGGCTACAAGATCCGAGATAATTGCCATACTTGCCAGTGGTACGAGCTATAATCGTTTCCTTCGGCCGTATATAATTGGCGGCATTTTACTGGCAGCCATGCTCTGGTATGCCAGCCGTTATGTTATACCGAAAGCCCAGGAAATACGCAGCAATTTTCAATCAACCTATATTGACAAATTCGGGGTGAAATCGTTTGGCGGATATACCTCAACCATTTACAAACGATCCGATTCCAATACCTATGTCGGCTTCCGGTATTATGATACTGCTTCAAAAACTGCCGGAGGTTTTTATATGGATCGTGTAAAGGACAACGAAGTGATATATAACCTGCGTGCCGAAAGCATGAACTGGGATACCGCTAAAAAAAACTGGAGACTGGTAAATGTCACGGAAAGATCCATAAACGGTTTACAGGAAAAGCTGACAACAAAGCCTGAAATGCATTTCAACTTAAATATAAAACCCGAGGATCTGCGTGATGATGAATATTTAAAAGATAAGCTAACAACACCGCAGCTAAAAAACTTTATAAGGATGGAAGAGCTGCGTGGCTCTGAAGGCTTAAATACTTTACGGGTTGAATTGTATCGTCGCACAGCAACGCCGTTCACTGTATTGTTACTAACCATGATCGGCGTAGTGGTATCGAGCCGGAAAGTGAGAGGAGGCAGCGGTCTGCATCTTGCCATTGGAATTGTGATCGCAGTGGTTTTTATTCTTTTTGATCGTCTTTCTACCGTGTTTTCTATTAAAGGAGATTTTCCTCCCTTGCTGGCAGCCTGGCTTCCTAACCTGGTATTTGGCGGAGTAGCTTACTGGTTGTATAGAATAACCCCGAAGTAATAGAACCAGGATTTGGGGGGATTTATTGGATTATCAGGAAATTGGTGATGCTATTGGCTTACCTTTTTCAATTCCGGTGTTGATAAAGGTCTTCATTAAGCGATTGATATTTTGCTTATCAGAAGATCAGATGAAGATACTCAGATGAATATTTATGCGGTAGTGAGAAGAGAAATTAAGCCGGACATCCCCTTCCGCCAGTTGGCGGAGCAGGGGTGGGTTTAAAAATTTGAGGAGTTGTAAGAAGAATTATTGCAGCAAAAGGGTCCGCAACAAACGATGATCAGGGAACTATAATTTGTAACATCATTCACTCTTAATATGATATTCGTCATGTTTCAAAGAAGATAGCCTATAAATTTTTTTTGAGTTTGAGCCTTTACTACCTTTAACAGTCCATCCATTCTTTTATATTTCAAAATTATTTTTTATGGGCATTGTTAAAGACAGGTTTAAAGTAAAAGCTGATGCAATGGCTGCTAAGATCAAGGATCTGTTGAAAGAACATGGGAATAAAGCGATCGGCGAGGTACAATTATCACAGGTTTACCAGGGTATGCGTGGAATGACCGGCCTCGTTACAGAAACATCGTTACTTGATGCACAGGAAGGAATTCGTTTTCGTGGCTATTCTATTCCTGAATTGCAGCAAAAGTTAACCAAGGCCCCGGGCGGTTCTGAACCATTACCTGAAGGTTTATTTTACTTAATGCTGGTAGATGAAATGCCAACGGATGATGATGTTCATCATCTTACATCGGTTTGGCAGCGGCGCAGTCATGTGCCCAATCATGTATTTGCCACCATTGAAGCGCTTCCCGCCGCCACTCACCCGATGACGCAATTTGTCGTAGCTGTAATGGCTCTGCAGACAGAAAGCCAGTTTTCAAAGCGCTATGCTGCGGGCATGAATAAAAAAGATTATTGGGAAGCTGTGTTTGATGATTCGATGGACCTGATTGCAAGATTGCCAAGAGTGGCAGCTTATATTTATCGTCGTAAATACAAAGGAGGAGATCATATTCAACCAAATGGTTTGCTTGATTGGGCCGGCAATTTTGCCCACATGCTCGGTTACGAAGACGAGAGCTTTAAAGAATTGATGCGTTTGTACATGACCATTCATGCAGATCATGAAGGAGGGAATGTATCGGCTCACACCACGCATCTTGTTGGCTCGGCGTTGAGCGACCCTTATTTAAGTTATGCTGCGGGAATGAATGGCCTTGCAGGTCCCTTACACGGATTGGCTAACCAGGAAGTGATCAAATGGATATTTGAAATGAGGGACCAGTTAAAAACCAAATTGCCCACAAAAGAACAGATCGCCGATTACGTCCAAAAAACATTGAAAGAAGGGAAAGTAGTTCCTGGCTATGGTCATGCAGTGTTGAGAAAAACGGATCCCCGTTTTACAGCGCAGATGGAGTTTGGAAAAAAACATATGCCCGATGATCCGCTGGTGCAAACGGTCTGGAATATTTATGAAACTGTACCGCCTATTTTGCAATCACTGGGAAAAATTAAAAATCCCTGGCCAAACGTAGACGCCCACAGCGGCGCTTTACTTGTGCATTTTGGTATGACAGAATACGAATTTTATACCGTGTTGTTTGCAGTAAGCCGCGCCCTGGGAGTGCTGGCAAGTTTATGCTGGGACCGGGCATTGGGCCAGCCAATTGAAAGACCAAAATCTGTGACGACGGACCTGGTGAAAAGATGGCTGGATGGGAAGGATGAGATTTGGGGAGAGTGAATAGTCGATAGTCATTAGTCGGGAGTCAATAGGGGGTTAGTTTCAGTCCTATTCACTATTGTAGAATAAATTTCTCAATTCTGTATGAACTTTTTTTTTCATGCAACCCATAAAATGGAAACTCTATTTTTTAAGCACATAAGTTCATTAAAAAATATTTTGGTATGATTCTTCCTATAATAAGTAAGAAAAATATTTATTCATTCTTAAATACGTATTTATGACATCAACTACTAAAGTAGTGCTGGGAATTCTTGGAGCGGCAGCAGCCGGCGTAGTGATCGGTTTACTCATAGCTCCTGAAAAAGGTAGTGAAATGCGTGCACGCATTAAAAAAACTACCGGTGGCTGGGTTGATCAGCTTGGTGATCTTATTAACAGCGGCCGTGAACAATATGACGATCTTAAGGACAAGGCCAGAAATATTAAAGCAACAACAGAACAAAAAGTTTCCCGCATGAACGAAGATCTTGGATAGCCATGAAAAAAGCAGGTCGCATGACCTGCTTTTACTTTAATCAACTTTTATTGTAATGGAAGAAGTAAAAACCAGGACAGAAGAAATAAAGGAAGATGCAAAAGACATGGTTGATCATGCAACCGATTTTCTGGAAACCTATTACCAGCTTATTACAATAAACATAGCACAGAAAGGCATTAATATCGCTTCTGCTGTTATTAATGGCGTTGTAATTTGTTTTTTGGGTTTGTTTACTTTTTTATTTGTCGGGTTTGGGCTGGCCTGGTGGCTGGGTAACCTGGTGAACAGCCGGGTCGCAGGATTTTTTATAACGGCAGGCATTTTTGCAGTAATCATGGTTATTTTGATAATGATGAGAAAGAAAATCATTTTTCCTTTTTTAAGAAATCTTATTACCCGTAAGATCTATGAATAAAAAATTCGACTCATACGAGGAATTGTTAAAGGAAAAGCAGCAGTTAGAAATTTTGCTCGAGGCACAGAAACAGGTTATTCGCTCTGATGTAAGATTGCTGAAGGCAGAATTACAACCTGTCGCAGAGGCTCTTGCTGTTGTTAAAAAATTCACTACAATGGACAGAACAAGCCTCTTGCTGAATATAGGATCCGATGTAGTGATCAACGCAGTGGTAAAGAAATTTATTTTGTCCCGGGCAGGATGGTTGACAAGATTAGTCGTTCCCTTCCTCGTGAAAAATTATTCTTCACATTTTCTTGCTGAACAAAAAGATAAATGGTTGGAAAAATTGAAAGGATGGCTAAGCCATAAGAATGGGAAAGATCATAAAAAAGAAGAAAAGAAAAAGGAAAATGAAGAGGATGTTTTTTAGGCTTTTAAAAATCATGTTCTATATTTACCCCCCGCCTGAGGCGGGGGTTTTTTCTAAAGAATTATTTCAAAACGGATTCAATAGTAGCCACGGTTTTTTTAAGATCGATACCTTTTTCATAAACGGGTTTAAAAATATCGCCTTCCTTTTTTAATCTTTCAAAAAGATTTTTTATTGTAAAGTCAGAAGGGGATAGACCTTTTTTTACTTCTTCCCAGAAAAGCGGGGTGGAAACAGTGGCTCCCGGTTTTGGCCTTGCAGAATATACGCAGGCTACAGTTTGACCTTTGGAGTTCTGTAAATAATCAAGGTAAACCTTTCTTCTTCTCTTTGAAGGACTTCTTTCAATACTTGTGAAAGAAGGAATTTCATGATATACCAGGTTGGCAACCAGCTCAGCCAATTGTCTTGATTGCTCATAATTATATTTAGCGCCAAGCGGAATGCAAATATGTAAACCTGTCGCGCCTGAAGTTTTACAATAAGCCGGGATATTTAATTCATCCAATACTTTTTTTACCACCTGCGCCGTTTCGATCACTTTGTCAAATCCTGTTTCATGCGGATCAAGATCTATCAGGCAATAATCAGGATTGTCGGGTTTTAGGGTGGTAGAATGCCAGGGATTCATTTCAATGCAACCCAGGTTGGCGAGATAAATAAGGCTGGCTTCATTGGTACATACGAAATAATGAACGGTTTCATTGGTTGATTCACTAAATTCTTCAAAAGTTTCAATCCAGGCGGCAACCTTGCCTTTTACATTTTTTTGAAAAAAACTCATACCATTAATTCCGTTGGGGTGTCGGTTTAGTGATTGTGGCCTGTTCTTCATGTAGGGCAGCATATAGGGTGTAATTGCATGATAATAATTCAGCAGGTCCCGTTTGCTGTAATTTTCTTTTTTCCAGTAAAGCTTATTAATATTTGTAAGCTTTAATTCCTGCCCGTTTAATGTAACCGATACCTCATTTTCATCCCCGCTTAGCCAATTTACCCTGTCCTTTTTATTTTTAACTGCTGCAACTGCCCGATTAGCCTTTGTCTTTTTCGGGGACAAAATTTTTTCTTGTTTTTGAGGATTTGTTTTTTCTATTTTTTTCGTTGTCATTTCTTTTTCTTTTTTTACTTCGATTGGTTTTTTATCGGTTCGCAATCCCATAAAAATAGCCTGTCGCATAATATTTCCCTGTGTCCATTCCTGGAATTTGATCTCGCAAACCAATTTTGGTTTTACCCAGGTCGCGGGCATATTGGTTTTTGGTTCTTCATAAAAGGGGCACTTATCTGTTATCAATGGCTCAAGCTTTTTCCAGATATCCTTTAATGATTCCTGGTCGAACCCTGAACCGGTATGCCCTGTATAGACCAATTTACCATTTTCATAAACACCCAGTATCAGGGCTCCAAAATATTGACGACCTGATCTTGGCTCCGTAAAACCTGCGATCACGGCTTCCTGCCTTTCAGTGGTTTTGATCTTTAGCCAGCTTTTGCTGCGGGAATCGATTTCATAAATGCTGTTCTTGTTTTTTGCGATTATTCCTTCAAGCCCTTTTTGTTTTGCAATTTCAAAAAAATGCTTTCCGTTTTTTTCTATATGATCGCTGTACAGGATAACCTCATCATTCCCGGGAACAATTTGTTTCAATATCTTTTTTCTTTCGATCAATGGCAATTGAGTTATATCATAACCATCAACCCACAACAGATCAAAAACATAAAACACAAGAGTGGCTTGTTGAAGTTTTTGCCAGGTTTGTAAACTTTGAAAATCCGGCAGGCCCTCATCATTTAATGCAACTACTTCGCCATCCACTACTGCATCGCAATTCCATTGTTGCAAAGATTTTATAACAGTCTCATATTTTTGCGAAAAAGAAATATCATTTCGTGAACGAAGATCGGTCTTGCCTTTTAGAACAGAACCAATGGCCCTGTAACCATTCCATTTTATTTCAAACACCCAGTCTTCATGATCAAAAGGTTCATCAACCAGGGTTGCAAGCATCGGTTTTATATGAACCGGGGCCGGGGTTTGCCTGGCTTCAGAATAATTTTTTAGAAGTTGTTTTAGCTGCGGGATTTTTTTTTTACTTCATCGGAAAGGCCGTTGCCATTTAAAAGAGCCAGCCTGGCGGTCTTCTTTGGAGTTGATTTTTTGGCTGATGGTTTCTTGCCACCGGTAGCTTCCGCAATTTCATCCAATGATCTGTTTGTTTTTACCGAACGATCTTTTTTTGTAATATCTTTTTCAGCAGCCTCTTTATCCTGTTTTTTAATAAGCAGCCAGGAGTTATCTTCCTTACCCTTCATTTTAACAAGAGCAAAGGCGCCTTTTAATTTTTCTCCATGTAAAACAAATTTCAGGTCACCTTTTTTTAATTCTTCTACAAGAGTTTTCTCCTGCTTTTTTAGAGGTTCGTCTTCATGATCTAATGCATCGTAAGTTCCTTCGTCCCAAACCATCACGGTTCCTGCGCCGTAATTACCTTCAGGAATAGTACCCTCAAATGTTCTGTAATCATAAGGATGATCTTCTACCATCATGGCAAGCCGTTTATCCTGCGGATTCAGCGAAGGTCCTTTCGGAACTGCCCAGCTTTTCAATACCCCTTCCATCTCAAGTCTGAAATCATAATGCAAACGTGAAGCGTCATGCTTTTGTACAACGAACTTAAGACCTGTCTTAGAAACAGGTTTTTTTTTGCCTGCCGGTTCAGGCGTTTTATTAAAACTTCTTTTCTTTTTGTAAAGACTCAGACTCATAAAAATTTCTGTCAGATAATCAGGCGACTTTTTTCTTTGAATGCGAAGTAGTATGCAAGCTTTCTTTTAACACACTCATCAGGTCTTTTACAGCCGCGGTTTTCTTTTCCACAACAGGGACAGAGATCTTTTTACCACGGGCTTTTGCTTCGATCAATTTTTTCATCGTGGTGGTGTACGTATCTTTAAAAGATTCCGGTTTGAACTTTTCCGTCAACTGGTCTATCAGTTTTAAAGCAAGATTAATTTCCTGCTGTGTAATTTTCGGATGAGCGTTTTTTACATCCGGTATCTCATTTATCTGGTCGGCATACCGTAACTGCTCCAATAATAAAATTTCACCTCCCAGCGGCTTAATTGTAAAAATATGTTCACGGTTTCTTATTACACAGGTTGCCACGGCTACTTTATTGGCTTTCTCCAGGGCTTTTAATAAAAGGGTGTATGATTTAGCAGCTCCTTTATCCGGTGTAAGGTAGTAAGGCTTTTCATAATAAATAGGGTCAATCTCTTTTTCAAGTACAAATTGCAGGATCTCGATGGTATTGGTTTTTTCCGGACTTGCTTTTTTAAAATCCTCATCATTAATAACTACATATTTCCCTTTTTCTATCTCATATCCCTTTACAATATCCTTCCAGGCCACTTCTTTGTTTGAGGCTGTTGATATGCGTGCGTAACGAATGGGCGCCATGTCTTTTTTTGACAACATGTCCAGGTCCAGTGAATGCTCAGCCGATGTTCCGCTGTAGAGCTTTACCGGGATATTCACCAAACCAAAACTGATTGCGCCAGACCATATTGCTCTCATAGCTGAAATTTAAGATCAATAATAAAAACTTTAGCTGACTTCCGTCATACCAGGGTAATAGGTTATGGGTCCGTAACTGGGCGAATGAGGAAAGATCCATGATTGCAATAAGCTAATGGCATTTTGGAACCATGAAGATTTGTGACCGGAAATATTTTCAAAATAGTCAGCTCTCAGCATCTTTACTTTTATCAATACCATTTTTTCAGGATTAAACTGCCTTGTTTCATCTATATGGATTGTGACCAATAATACTTCTTCCGGGTCGTTCACGATACATCCTTTGCCCATAACCTGTAAAGAATAATCAAACCCTTTTCTGAAAAAATCAAGTTTAACGGGAAATTCCTTTTCAAATTCATTTAATAGCTGTGGTGGTTTTTGCATAAAAAACCATATATATCCATATTCGTCAATATGCACGATTCTGACGATGCTGGTCGGTAATTTCAGAACAGCATCGCTTTGATTAAAAAATATGGCGCTGCCTAAATTTTTTATTTTCTCCTGTAAATCTTTTTGAGTGTCCATAACTAAGTAGTTTGTTTAAAATAGGTATGTTAAATATTCCAAAACCAGTGCCATACAGACTTTTATCCAAAAGCGGCAACATGCTCAAAACAATTGGGCAAAAAAATCTACATATAAAAGACAGAAAACGTAAAAGCAATGAGTTGATGAGGAAAATAAGACAGGTGCAAAACTTCGTTCTGCCATTTCGAAGATCTTCTTCTGTGAAAAGAAAAAACTATTGAATACGATTTGTCAGAAGACGGGAAAAGGCAATGTCCGCTAAAGTTTTATCAATAAAATGAAGCTCCTGCATAAAATTTTGCATCTTTCTTTTTC
>Ga0137451_1000699_pt1 | contig 10270 bp, 8 predicted proteins | sample EasRivERMGT500_2_FD_102336 | JGI IMG/M metagenome (GOLD analysis project Ga0137451, IMG submission 102336) | Soil microbial communities from meander-bound floodplain in the East River, Colorado, USA - East River MetaG ERMGT500_2 | ecosystem: Environmental > Terrestrial > Soil > Floodplain ...
GACCAAGGCGGGGTTCGTCTTCACGACCGCCCCGGAATTCAGCGTCGGACCGAACGCGACCATCGACGTTGCCGCTGCGCCCGGGGCCACGACGGGGATCATGAAGTACGCGGGGATGAACACTCCGAACTTCCGGAAGAACCCGGAGCTGCACCATGCGAAATAATCGACTCCACGGAGGGACCATGTTCAAGCGTTGCCTGCTCGGGTTGCTTGCGGTTTTACTCGCGATTGTCTCGGCACCCAGTGCCTCCGCGTACACCGGCACCTATGTTCCGGGGACGGGAATCAACAACACGCCCCACGACCTCGGGACACCGGGCGCCAACGGCATGCTCTACCCTGCGACCCCCCCGGATACGCTGACCCGCAAGTGCATCTGGTGTCACGCGCCGCACAACACGTATCGGTTGGCGGGCGCCACCGGCGGAACCGGTCCGCAGGCGCCGACGGCATTCGACTACCTACCGCTCTGGAACCACGACCTCACCGGTTTCGACACGAATTTCCAGATGTACGACAACGGCACGGGCGGACCGCAGACCGGACCCAAAGCGCTCCAGGCGGCGGGCCACATGACGCCGGGAAGCACGTCGCTTCTGTGTCTGAGCTGCCATGACGGGAGCATCGCCGTCAATTCCTACGGCAGCAGCCCCGGCCAACTCAGCGGATCGGTCTCGACAGGCTCGGCCATCATGACCCCCAGCTATCAGATCGGCACGGGCAAGTACCTGGGAAACCACCACCCGATCGGCTTCAACTACGGAAACGTCCAGGCCGTCGACACCGACATCCGCGACGCGGACCTCTGGTTGATGACGCCGACGGAGTTCATCAGCAACTTCCTGGCGAACGGCAACGTCGAGTGCTCCACGTGCCACTCGGTCCACAACAAAGGGAACAGCGGCGAAACACTGCTGTGGAGAAGCGACCAGAACAGCCAGCTCTGCCTGACCTGCCACGACAAGGGGCTCTACACGAGCCCCTGAGCACCGAGCGCACCCCGTTCCCTGTTACGCTTACGGCCTTCTGGAGGGAGCGCGGATGACTCTTAGGTCGCACATTTCCAGAGGGTTGGCGGCAGCGGTCCTGGTCGTTGTCCAGACCGCGTGTGTGGCTCCGTCTCAGAGGGTGAAGGGCTCTCCACTGTTCTTCCCCCCCGCCCCCGAGCTACCTCGCATCCAGTATCTGGCCTCCTTCCGCGGCCTGAAGGACGTCGAGACGCAGAGCGCCTTCAACCGCTTCATCGTCGGCGCGAAGCAGGACATGCGGCTCGACAAGCCGTACGGCGTCGCCCTTCACGACGGGAAGATCTACGTGTGCGACACCAACGCGACGGTCGCCGTATTCGACCTGAAGCAAAAGGCGTTCGGCTATCTCAAGGGTGCCGTCGGGCCGGGTAAGCTCCTCCAGCCCACCAACATCAGCATCGAGGCCGATGGCACCAAGTACGTGGCGGATCCGGCCCGCGGCCAGATCGTCGTCTTCGATCGCGACGACCTGTACCTCAAGGCGTACGGAGAGCCCGGAACGTGGCGCCCGGTCGACGCGGTGACGTTCGAGGACAGGCTCTACGTCGCCGACGTGAGCAACCACGTCGTCAAGGTCTTCGACAAGTCCAGTGGCGAGCTGGTCAAGACGATCGGCGAGAAGGGCGATCCTATCGAGCGCCTCGACCGGCCGACGAATCTGAGTTTCGACGCCGACGGCGATCTCTACGTCACGGATTTCGGCAGATTCCAAGTCGTCAAGTTCGACCGGGACGGCCACTACAAATCCGCGGTGGGCAGGCCCGGAGACGGCCCGGGGCACTTCGCGAGACCCAAGGGGATCGCCGTCGATCGGAAGGGCCAGCTCTTCGTGGTCGACGCGTCCTACAACAACGGTCAAATCTTCAACAAGGATGCGCGCGTTCTTCTGTACTTCGGGAAGGGCGGCGAGGATGCGGGCGACTTCCTGTTGCCAGCCAAGGTCACGATCGACTACGACAACCTCGAGTACTTCAAGGACTTCATCGAGGCCGGATTCCAGGCCGAATACCTGGTCCTCGTCACGAGTCAGTTCGGGCCGCATGCCGTGAGCGTTCTGGCGTACGGTTACGAGACGGGAAAGAAATACCCCACCGACGAGGAGCTGCTGCGGCAAATCGAGGAGCGGCAAAAGAAAGAGCTCGAGAAGCTCCCGTGACCGGATGACGATGCGGAAAGCAGCGGGATGGACCTGCGTCGCCTTTCTCTCCGTGGCGTGCTCCCAGACCGCAAGACACAAGGCGCTGACGACGTTCTTCGACGGCGTGCCACCGCTCGAGACAGCCGAAACGCAGAAGGGGCAACAGCAGGCCGTCGGCCCGACCGGAGCACTCCCCCAAAAGGCACACGGGTCCGAGCACGGCCCGTACGCGGCAAAGCTCTGCGACGCTTGCCATGAGAAAGGGGCGACCAACGCCTTGGTCGCGCCGGCCAACGAGCTCTGCGCGCGGTGCCACACGATCGACACGAACAAGAAATTCATGCACGGTCCGCTGACCTCCGGGGGCTGTGTCGTCTGTCACGATCCCCACAGCTCCCGCTACCCCTATCTCTTGGTGTCCGACTCCGGAACGTTTTGCCTCGATTGCCACGACCGGGAAACCGTGGTCGCGATCGAAGGACATGGAGACCTCGACGGAAATTGCACGACGTGTCACGACGCCCATGGGTCCGATGCGAAGTACCTGTTGAAGTAACGGCGGAATCCCGGCTTGCGATTCAAGCACACGATCATCCTCGGGACGATGCTGGCCTCGTCGGCGGCGCTTTGCGCATGGACGGATTTTGCCCCGAGGCCCTTCGAAAACGGCGCGTACTTCGAGCTGTTCGGTTCGCATGAGCGGGACGACAGCCGCAACAACGGCCGGCAAGCCGGGTGGGTCGACACGTTCTTCACGGAGAAGATCACCTTTTTTTCTAACGGGTACTTTTACCACCCGCGCTTTCTCCTGTACCAGCTCTCCATCTCCGGCGCGCTCAAGCAGGAGGACTACACGCAGACTCTCACCCCGCCCGCGGGGTGGACGCACGGCACGGGGTTCGACTACGACGGCCGGCTCGTCTTCCTGCCCGAGCACCCCTACAATTTCGAGCTGTTCGCGCTCCGACGCGAGCCGCTCTACAAGGAACAGGCCCAGACGCAGCACAGCACCGTCGAGACCACGAACGGCGCGAGGTTCCAGTACCGGCGCAGGCCGTTTTTTGCTCACGCCGGCTACCTCAACAATTCGAACAGCTCCCAGTCGGACTTCTCGAACGTGGAGAGGCTGAATCTCGACGGCGAGTACTACAAAGAGTTCGGTGGTAGAAACATCTTCTCCGCGTCGGCCTTCTTCACACCGTCGCGTTACTCAGGAAGCTTCGGGCTGACCGGCGACGCGTCTCAATATGGGGTGACGGGTCTCGTGGACGTCCACGCGGTGCGCCTCTACGTCACCGCGTCGAAGAGCGAGTTCGATCAGCAGAGCCTGCTTTCGGGTCGGCTGGCGAACGACCAGTTCTCCTTCCAGGAACGTCTGAGCGCTTTCTTACCGATGAACTTCAGGGCGGATTTCTACTACCGCATCCTGAACAACACGAGCATGATTACCGATCCCGTCGTTCCGCAATCACGCGAGCTGGAGGACGACGCGCAAGACCTGGAGGCCGTGATCTCGCACCGGCTCTTTCAGAGTCTGGACAGCCAGTACGTCTTCCTCCGTGCCGAAAGAGATTCTTCCGGAGGCGATTCCACGTCGGTATCCAATTCGCTCGGCTTCGACTACTCGAAGCTGATTGCGCGCGGCCGTGTCATGGCCGGCCTCCATCTCGGCACGATCCTCACGGACAGCACCGGACAAACGGATATACCCAGCGAGCCGCATCCGGCAGTCTTCGTGCCGGGGACGTTTGTCCTCGGTCAATCCAACGTCGACCAGGCGAGCCTCTCCGTTTTTCTCCGGTCGCCGATTCCACCGTTTCAGCTCGTCCCCTTGGTGGAAAACGTCAACTACACGGTGACGCTCGTGGCGACGAGGCTCGAGATCGACGTGTTCACGCTGCCCCCGCAGTTCGTCGTGCCCGGGACCTACGATTTCGTCGCGTCCTACTCCCTGGCGACCGGTACGTTCGAGCAGCGCATGAACACCGTCGCGTTCAACACGAGCGTCCAGCTCCTGGACAACATGCTGACGCCTTACTACAGCTACCTCGCGATCCGAACGCAGCTCCTTTCGGGGTCCTTTCCCGGGGTCCCGCTCGACTCCACGACGAACACGGTCGGGCTCACCTTCCTCTACGGCCCGTGGCGGGCGCTGGGCGAGTTCCAGTCTCTGGCCTGGGACGTGAGTCCGTACGATCAGTGGAGGGCCGAGGTCCAATACACGGGGTCGATCGACCCGACGCTACGCGTCTATGGGACCGCCGATTATCTGTACAGGTACTACTCGCACGGGACGTCGTACGACGTGCCCAACGCCTATTCCGAAACGAACGTCAGCCTGTCGGGGAGCGTGCAGAAGGACTTCCTCGCCCGCAGCCTGATGTTCTCGGCAGGCGGCTCGTACACTCGGATGCTCGGCCTCGTGGACTCGAACGCCTACTCGTTGAACTCCGCGCTGACGTGGCGGATCGGACGACTCGAGCTGTCTGCCGGCGTCGACGCGTACGGATCCGAGTCCCAGGGGAACTCCAGCGGCCAGTACAATCGCACGCATCAATACTACTTTCTCAAGCTGCTCCGAAGGATCTTCTAGATGACGGGTCCGCGCACCGCCATGCTTCTCGCCCTGGCACTGCTCTCCCCGGCGTGCGCCTCGAAATGGACCGTGCGCACGGCGCCCTCCCCCGTCGCGCTCCAGTGGCCGTACCAGCCGGTGAAGGCCAAGCTGACGTTCGCCTTTGCCCTGACCGGATTTGCCCCGAAGCGGGGTTCGCAGTCGGCGTTCAAGGCGTTCGTTTATGGAAGCGATCCCGGCGAGCGAAACGCCTTCGTTCTCCCCGTCGCGGTCGCGGTCGGCGCCGACGGCCGGATCGCGGTCGCCGACATGGGGCGCCGTTGCGTTCATCTCTACCTTCCGGCGAGCGAGGGGTACGTCCGCCTCACCGGAACAAAAAACGACCGGATCGGCTCGCCCGTCGCCGTGAGCTTCGACGACGAGGAGCGGCTCTACGTCTCGGATTCGACGGGGAAGGTGTTCGGCTTCGGCGCCCGAGGGGAGTTCCGGTTCGCCGCGACGACCGCCGGACCCGCGGCCCTCATCCGTCCTACCGGCATTGCCTATTCGAAGCACAGGAAACTGCTCTACGTCGTCGACACCCTGGCGAACAGGGTCCATGCCTTCGACACGTCCGGAGCGTTCGTCTTCTCCTTCGGCCAGCGCGGGGACGATGCCCAAGGCTTCAACTTCCCGACTCACATCTTCTGGTCGTCGTCCGGCGAGCTCTACGTCACGAACTCCCTCGCGTTCCGGATCGAGATCTTCGACGAGGACGGGAAGGCCTTGGGCTCGTTCGGCCGCCACGGCGACGGATCGGGCGACCTGGCGATGCCGAAGGGCATCGCCGTGGACCAAGACGGCGTCATCTATGTCGTCGACAGCCTCTTCGACAACGTTCAGCTCTTCGACAGGAAGGGAGATTTTCTTTTGACTCTCGGGAGACGAGGGATCGACTTCGGAGAGTTCTGGCTCCCCTCGGGAGCGTTCATCGCGGACAATCACCAACTGTACGTCTGCGATACGTACAACCGGCGCATTCAGGTGTTCCGGATCACGGAGCGATATGCGGAAACCGCGTTCTGATTTCGATCGAGCTCGTCTTCGCGTTGCGACCGCGGCGGTGTGCCTCATCGGATTATCGACGATGCCCGTTGCGTTGGGCCAGACGCCCTCGTACATCGTCACCACCAAGCACAACCTCTCGGTGTCAGGCTTAGGGGTGGCGCGCGCCTCGTCGGAGACCCGCATCTGCGTCTTCTGCCACACGCCCCACAGCGCGACGCCCCAATCGCCCCTCTGGAACAAGGAGCTCCAGCCGCAGGTGTACACGGTGTACGCGAGCGCGACGCTCAAAGCCGGACCGCTGCCGCAACCGTTCGGGCCGACGAAGCTGTGCCTGAGCTGTCACGACGGCACGATCGCCATGGGAGCGGTCGTCAACCCCAGCGGGGGGATCACGATGTCGGGAGGCAGCACCCTCCCCTCGGGAAGTCTCTCGAACTTCGGCATCGATCTGTCGGGGCATCATCCGGTGTCGTTCGAGTATCACAACGCGCTTCCCAACGCGGAGCTTGTGGCAACGCCGCCGAGCGATCTCACCTACGGCGGGGTCGACGAGATCCACTGCATCACCTGCCACGATCCGCACAAGGACAGCTACGGCAAGTTCCTCATCAAGGACAATCGCTTTTCCGGGCTGTGCATCAGCTGTCATCAGATCGCCGGGTGGCAAAGCTCGGCCCATGCCACGTCGACGGTGTCGGTGGTCGGCATCCTGCCGAGGCCGCCGAAGACGTGGCCCGCGTACACGCAGCTCAACGAATGGGGGTGCGAGGCGTGCCACACGCCCCACTTCGCGCCAACCGCGGACCGCCTGCTGAACTTCACCGCGGATCCTCCCCCGTTCTCGTGCACCACGACCGGCTGCCACACGTCGCTCCCGGGCTCGCCGCACAGTCCGACCGCGGACCGCGTCACCGGGATGCCCGCGGACATCGGCAGGCAGGTCCGGAAGATCTCCGCGCACCGCGAGCTGCCCGGCCAGACCGTGACCTCGCTGGCGGGGACCGGGAGATCGCCGGCTTCGGCGTTTCCCGGCGTCGGCTGCGCGGACTGCCACAATCCCCACGTCGGCACGACGCAAGCGGCGGTCGCACCCTTCGCTTCCGGCCTGCTGCGGGGCGTGCGCGGGGTCGACCGAAACGGCGGGATCGTGCGTTCCGCGACGTACGAATACGAGGTCTGCTTCAAGTGCCACGGGGACGGCTCCCCCGACCTCGACTTCGTCGACCGCGTGCTCCCAAGCACCAACATGCGCCTTGCGTTCGCGGTCGAGAACCCGTCGTTCCACCCGGTCGTCGGCTCAGGCAAGAATCTCAATATCCCCAGCATCCCGTCGTCATTCGAGCCGGCGATGAGCCCGTCCCAGCAGATCTACTGCACCGCGTGCCACGCCGACGACGAGGGCGGGTCGAGGGGTCCGCACGGCTCCGCGTTTCCTCCGATCCTGAAGGAGCGTTACATTCGGGCGGACAACACGCCGGAGACGTTCGACAACTACGCGTTGTGCTACAGGTGCCACGACCGGTCGAGCATCCTGCGCGACGAGAGCTTCAAGAGGAAGTCCTTCGGCCAGACCCCCTCGGGCGGTGGCCACAGCGGGCACCTCGCGGCAGGTGCGCCGTGCTCCGCGTGTCACGATCCGCACGGAGTTTACGAGGGCGGCGGATTGGGCACGGGCTCCCACACGCATCTCATCAACTTCGACGTCAGGATTGTCTCGCCCCGAGCGGGGAGCGCCGCACCCGTGTTCGTCGACACCGGGACGTTTTCGGGGAGCTGCACGCTGACGTGTCACGGCGTGGCGCACGACAACGCCGCGTATCCTTGAAAACCTAAGAAGCCTTCTTCCGGTCGTAGTTTTGGATCTTGTGACATCCCGGCGCGCAGCTCCCGCCGGTGTCCGTCTTGACGAAGTTCAGGGGGAGCTTCCACTTTCCGAACATCACGCTGTCGGCGATCAGCTTCGGCTGGCTACTGCCGTGCACATCGTGGCACATCTTGCAGCTTCGCCCTTTTTGCTTGTCGTTGACGTGCAGGTAGTGGAGATTCCGCTCGCCGTCCCTGAAACCCGTCGCGAACGACGTGTCCGGAAACTGAACCAGGTCTCGCTTGTGGCAGGTGAAGCAGAGCGCGTACTCGGTGTCGAGGTAGGGAACGTAGGGCTGGGACGGGAATCCCGCGACGAGGAGGTTTGCGTTGGGGCCGCCGTGCGGGTCGTGACAAGGCGTGCACTTTCCTTCGACGATCGGGCCGTGGAGCGTCGTCATAGACTTGGCGATGATCGTCTTGTGACAACCCAGACAGGTGTCCTTCTCGGGAACGAGCAACAGACGGGCGTTGTCGCTCGCGTGCGGCGAGTGGCACGACCCGCACCCCTTCTCGCTCGCGACCACGGGGTGAACGACCTGCCCCTCCTTTATCTTCTCCCCGATCCCGTCGTGGCACGCAACGCAAACCGCCGTGCCCTCGTCGGCCAAGAGCTTGGGATGTGCCGAGCCGTGCGGGTTGTGGCATGAGGTGCAACCGCCGTTCAACGCGGGATGCACGTCCGGCTTCTTCACGAGCTCTTGGAGGTCGACGTGGCAGCCCATACAGAGCTCGTCGTCCTTCTTGAGCAGGAGCGGCTTGATGTCGGACTCGTGAGCCGCATGGCAGGCCGTGCACTCGCCGGCGGAGACTGGTCCGTGCACGTGCGCGAAGCTCACCTTGTCGTCGTGGCAGGCCGTGCACAGGTCCTTCATGGGCTGGGTGAGAAGCCGAGGCTCGTTCGACGCGTGGGGGTCGTGGCAAGTCGTGCACATCCCCTCCTTGACGGGAGGATGGACGTCGCTCTTCTTCCCGTAGGCGTCGTGGCACGCCTCGCAAAGCGCCAGCGGCTCCTGGGTCAGCTTGAAGGTCTTCTCCCCCTTCTTCGGGTGCGGCGTGGTGACCGATTCGTGACAGCTGTCGCAGCTTTCGGAAGGGGGATGAACGTGCTTGGGCGTCAGCAGCGTTGCGTGGCACGGGGCTGTCACGCAACTGTTCTGTGCTGCCGCTCCACGGCCGACGAGGAGCAGAATGCCGGCGAAAACGAAGGCGGACCCGCTGCCTGAAAGGGCTCGGTTCGGACTCATGGGCCGGTCATCATAGTGGATGTGGAACCTGAGACGGCAGCGGGTTACGCTGGCGATCCCTCCGTTCGCAATTCGTGCCGAGGGTTGATGATCGCCGCGGTCCCGTAAACCCGCTCGATCCAGCCGTGGGGCGCGGGATCGCTTCCGCGCACGATCCCGTCGTAGGCGGCCTGGAGCATGAGCGTGACCGGACCCGGCTCGCCGGTGCCCACGGCCCGCCCGTCGATCCGGGTGACGGGGGCGATCTGTGCCGCCGTGCCGCAGAGGAACACCTCGTCGGCGACGTACAGCTCGGTCCGATCGACGGGGCGCTGCTCGACGGCGGCGAGACCGCGCTCGATCGCCAAGGTCATCGCCGTGTCGCGCGTGATGCCCTCGAGGATCCCTTGGGAGACGTCCGGCGTGATCAGCCGGCCGTCCCGGACGAGGAAGATGTTCATCGCGCTCCCCTCGGCGACGTGTCCCGTCTCGTTGAGGAAGATCGCCTCGTCGAAGCCGCGGTCGCGGGCCTCCTGTGCGGCGAGCGAGGAGTTGACGTACGCCCCGCAGATCTTGGCACGGCACGGGATGGCGTTGTCCTGGATGCGCCTCCACGACGAGATGCCGCAGTGCAGCCCTTTGTACGTATCGACGTACGATCCCATCGGCAGCGCGATCATCGCGAACGAGTCCTCGGCCGGAAGCCCCACGCCGATCTTTTGCGCCGACTTGTACGCGAGCGGACGGACATAGAGATCGGTCGTGAGCCCGTTGCGGCGGATCAGCTCCGCGGCGAAGCGGACCAGCTCGTCCGCCCCCCATGGGATCGTGATGTTCAAGAGCTTGACGTTGTGCTTCATCCGCTCGAAATGGTCTTTCGCGCGGAAGAGGAGCATCTCCTCCGTCCCTCTGTCGCGATGGGCCCTGATCCCCTCGAAGATGCCGGTCCCGTAGTGCAGACAATGGGTCAGCACGGGGACCCTTGTTTCGGGCTCCGGCAGAAACTCGCCGTTGAGGAAGACGATGGGTTCTCGCACCACGGCTCCTTATGTCGCCGCGAATACCGGCGATCCGGCCGAACGGTCCAGGTAGCGGTGCTTGATGGCGAAGGCGAGGAGGCGCTCCCTGAAGTCCGGGTGAGCGATGGCGATCAACGCCTCCGCTCTCTGCCGCAGGGTCCGCCCGTGGAGGGAGGCGACGCCGTGCTCGGTCACCACGTAGTGCACATCCGCCCGGGTCGTCACGACGCCCGCACCGGGGTCGAGCGTGGGGACGATCCGCGTCACGGTCCCGTTCTTCGCGGTCGAGGGGAGGGCGATGATCGGCTTGCCGCCCTTGGATCGCGCCGCCCCGCGCATGAAATCCGCCTGGCCGCCGACGCCGGAGTAGA
>Ga0137451_1000700_pt1 | contig 10266 bp, 7 predicted proteins | sample EasRivERMGT500_2_FD_102336 | JGI IMG/M metagenome (GOLD analysis project Ga0137451, IMG submission 102336) | Soil microbial communities from meander-bound floodplain in the East River, Colorado, USA - East River MetaG ERMGT500_2 | ecosystem: Environmental > Terrestrial > Soil > Floodplain ...
CAATGAAGTCGCCAACGTCCGCCACGAATTCATCAAACGCCTGCAGGCGCGCTACGAAAAGGAGGGCATCGTCATGCCCTCCGCGCCGATGGCGGTGATCGATCGCCGCAGCCGCACCTGACGCTGTGGAGGCCGGGTCTTCAGACCCGGCGCGAAGCCAGATGGAGGCCGGGTCTTCAGACCCGGCTCCGCGATGGTGAGTGGCAATCCGCACCCAGCACCCAGCACTAAGCACCCAGCACCGGCGTGTCCTATACTCGATTCGTGCCTTCTCCCAATAATTCCCGCAAAGTCCTCCTGATCGTTCTGCTGCTCCTCGTGCTGGCCATCGGCGGGTCGGCTGTGGCGATGTTCGCGCTCATGTTTGCCGGCACCGCGCCGCCAACCGTGCCGTCGAACGCGACGGTGTATCTGAGGGTCACCGCGCCATTTCAGGAAGTGCAGTCGATCGATCCGATCTTCGTCACGCCGACGCCGACACTCCGCGAGACGATCGACGCGATCCGTCAGGCGGCGAAGGATTCACGGGTCAAGACGCTGGTGGTGATGTTCCGCACCGAGGGCGCGCTCTGGGCGCAGCTCCAGGAACTTCGCGGCGCCATCGTCGAATTCCGCAAGAGCGGCAAGCCGGTCACGGCCTACCTCGAGTACGGCGGCGCGCAGGAGTACTTCGTGGCGTCGGCGGCGGACCGCGTGGTGATGATGCCGGCCGGGCAGCTCGACCTCACGGGCCTCACGACGTACGAGCTGTTCTTCCGCGGGATGTTCGACAAGATCGGCGTCTATCCCGACATGCTGCACATCGGCGACTACAAGACGGCGTCGAACACGATGACCGAGCGCGGCTTCACGCCGGCGCACCGCGAGATGAGCAAGTCGCTGAATCGTGACTGGTTCGACCAGCTGGTCGCCGCGATTGCCGAGGGACGCAAGAAGGAGCCCGCCGACATCCGCAAGCTGATCGACGAGGGGCCGTTCCTGGCCGAGGACGCGCGCAAGGCCGGGCTCGTCGACGAGCTCGCCTATGAGGACGCGCTCGAGCGCACGCCGCCGATTCAGGGCACCCGCAAGATCACGGGCGAGAACTACATCAAGACCGTCTACGCGCCCTTCAGCGCGACGAATCGCATCGCGCTGCTCTACGCCGTCGGCACGATCGCCAGCGGGAAGAGCTCGTTCGGCGGACTGGGCGGCAACGTCCTGGGTTCCGACACGTTCGCGCAGTGGGTCCGCAAGGTGCGGCTCGATCCGTCGATTCGCGCGATCGTCGTGCGCGTGGACAGCCCGGGCGGCTCGGCCATCGCGTCCGACGTCATGTGGCACGAGCTGATGCTCGCGCGCGAGGTGAAGCCCGTCATCGTCTCGATGGGCGACGTCGCCGCGTCCGGCGGGTACTACATCGCCGTGCCGGCGCACACGATCGTCGCGGAGCCCGGCACGATTACCGGATCGATTGGCGTGGTCACGGGCAAGTTCGTGCTCAAGGGCACGATGGAGAAGCTCGGCATCGGCACCGATGCGGTCAGCGACGGCAAGCTCGCGCAGATCTACTCGCCGTTCAAGCCGTTCTCACCCGAAGAGAAGGCCCGGATCGAAGATCAGATGCGCTCGACCTACGAGCTGTTCCTCTCGCGCGTCGCCGAAGGACGGAAGTCGACGCGCGCGCAGATTGATGCGGTGGGGCAGGGCCGCGTCTGGACCGGCAAGCAGGCCCAGGAGCTTCATCTGGTCGACGAGCTCGGCGGCCTCGACCGGGCGCTGCAGATCGCCCGCCAACAGGCGAAGTTCGAAGCCAACGCCAGCGTCGATATCGTCGTGTACCCGATGAAGAGGTCGGTGTTCGAGTGGCTCGAGGACCCGCTCGGGTCCAACAACAACAGCACGTCGCTCAGCAGCGTCCTGCGCCAGCCGGACGCGCGCGTGATGGACAACGCGCTGTCGATGTTCCGGCTCTTCCGCCGCGGCGAGCCGCTGATGATGATGCCGAATGTGTTCTGGAACTGACCGCTATCCGCCCAGGACTGTTTTGATCGCGTTCTGATTGAACGTGATCTTCATCTTCGCCTTGGCCTTGGCCATGTAGGCGCTGAAGAACTGACCGCGTTGCGATTGGAGCATCTCTGACCGCAGGGCATCACGGTTCTCGGCGATCTTGGCGGCATCGACGTCCTGCCGTTCCTTCACTTTCGCGACGACGACGGCCGTGTCGGTGGTGATGGGGGCCGTCGCGTCACCGGTCTTCAGCGCGAAGACGGCTTCATCGACTGCGGCATTCACGCCAATCTGCGGATACGCCGATCCGCGCGCGACGAAGTCGGTCGACTTCACCGTGACGCCGGCGGCTTTAGCGGCGCCGGCGAAGTTCGCCTTCGCGCCCTGCGCCATCGACGTCGCGCGTGACTTCGCGAGGTCGACGGCCTTGAGCCGGATGACGTCTTCCTTGACCTTGTCCTTCACTTCCTCGAGCTTGGGCACGTAGGACGGCTTGATCTCGGTCAGCGCGATGAACGCAAAGCCCTGGTTCGTGTTGAGCTGGTCACTCACCGTGTTGACGTCCATCGTGAAGGCCTTGTTCGCGACAGCCGGCGCAAAGCCGATGCCGGCCATCGGTTCGTCGCGACTGAAGAGCCCGGAATCGCCGACGGTCAGGCCCTTCGCGCGCGCCACCTTGTCGAGATCGGCCGGCGTCTTGATGTCGCCGGCGACTTCAGCGGCGATCTTGATCGCTTCGGCCTGCGCCTTCTCGTACTTGATCTGTTCTTCGAGCTGCGGCCGGACGTCCGCCAGCGACCGCTGAATCGCGGGCTTCTTATCGGTCAGCTTGATGATGTGGTACCCGTGGGTCGACTTGACGAGGCCGCTGAGCTGGCCGGGCGAGAGCGCCCATGCCGCGTCCTCGAACTCCTTCACCATCCGGCCCCGGCCGAAGTAGTCGAGGTCGCCACCCTTCGTGGCGCTCCCTTCGTCTTCCGAGTTCTTCTTGGCGAGCTCCGCGAAGTCTGCGCCGGCGGCCTTGGCCTGCTTGAGGAGCCCTTCCGCCTTGGCTTTCACGGCCGCGTCGTCGCTGCCGTCGGCCTTGGTCTTGAGCAGGATGTGGCTGGCCTTGACCTGCTCCGGGGTCGAAAAGGTCTGCTGGTTCTCGCGGTACTTCTTTTCGACCTCGTCCTGGGTGGCGGTCATCTTGCCGCGCAGGCTGTCGGCGTCGATGGCCAGCACACGGACGCGGCGCTTCTCCGGCATCTTGTACGTGTCCGGGTTGGCGTTGAACTGTGCCGTCAGGTCGGCGTCGGTCGGCTGGATGCCCTTCTTGAACTCGTCGGCCGTGAACACGGCGACGTCGAGCTTCACCTTCTCATTCCGCTGGCGATACTCGGCGTCGACGTCGGCGTCCGAGACGCGCAGCCAGCCGGTGATGGCGGCCTGGAGCTTCTCGGTCGTGAGCTGCTCGCGCATCTCGGTTTCGAACTCGGCAGGGGAGATCGGGGGGCGCTGCATCTGCAGCAGCTGGCGGTAGCGGGTCTCCCCGATGAACTGCCCGTTCTCCAGGAAGCTCGGCAGCCGCGTGATGCGCTCGGCGAGCTCGGCGTCGCTGACGGTGATCCCGAGTTTGGCGGCCTCGGCGAGGACGGCCTCGGAATCGACCATCTGCATGATGATGCGCTGCGGGATGCCGAACTGCTGCAGCATCTTCTCGTCGAAGGCCGCGCCGGCGCTGGCGCGGAACGAGTTGACCTGCTGCTGATACAGCCGCTGGTAGGCACCGACGAGCACGTCCCGGCCTTCCACGGTGGCGAGCGTATCGGTCGCCGCGGTGCCCTGATTGCTCCGGAAGAAGCTGGGCACGTAGAACCAGACGAACGTCACTCCGACGATCCCCAGGCTCCACTTGAGCCAGCCCTTGTGGCGGCGCATTGAGTCGAGCATGGTCATGACAACGTTTCTCCTCTAGGTCTCTTGTGGGCGCCCGGTCGGGCGCGCGAAACCCTGATTATGTCACGAAGCTTTCGGGACGCCAGACGCAGCGCACGGTTTTAGCGGTGACTCGTCCGGGCCGGCGGCGCACCGCGCGAGCGCCGGATCTTTCAGAAACGTCGCGGACGTACGGGTGTTCTGACGCGGGATCTCCGGAGAAATCCGGCCAAATCCGTGTAAAACCGCGTGGTATAGTTTGGCGTCGCACAAGGCGAACACTACGGCCGGTACACATGCCGGAATCCAACGAGCCGCTCTCCCCAGCTCTCGACTCGAGCCCATCACGCTTGCTCAGACTTGCCGCGTACCATCGAAGTGAAGACGTTCAGGAGCATCTCGCGCCGCTGCGCCAGGTGAAGGGCGTTGAGATCCTGCTCATGTGGCAGGGCACCTCGTGGACGCTGCCGCGTGACGTGGACGGCGTGTTGTGGGAATTGACGGCGCAGGATCGCGCGGACCCGCGGCTCGCCGCGCTCATCGAGGGCGTGCCCGCGGCGTCCTACAACCTCACGAGCACAACCGCGCTCGCCGATCTTTCCCGCACGCTCGGATTTCGTCAGCACCTCTCCGCGCCGGTACGTCTCGCAGATGTCGAGCGCGCGCTGGGATTGCCGTCGGTGATCGATCTCGCCGATCGACTCGACATGGCGACGCCGCGTCTCGTGCGCATCGCGCGCCGCACCGAAGCCGTGCAGGAGTTGATGCGTGCGGTCAACTCGTCGACGAATCCGCAGGACGTCGCCGCCGCGCTCGTCGCGCGCGTCGCCGACTGGCTGCCGCTCACCGGATGGACCGTGATGGCCGCCGAGCCCGACGGCAGCGTGCGGCGTCTCGACGATCGCGAGATCGATCCCGCGTTCAAGGAAGCCAGCGATCAGATCGCGCTCGTCGTCGTGCGCAGCGGCAAGGCGATGATTCGATCGACGAGCTATCTGACCGATCGCATGGCGGCCGGCGCGCTCTCCAGCGGTCTCGTCGAGGCCGCGGCGCTTGGATGGCCACTCGTCGCGAGCGGGGAGACCGTCGGCGTGCTCGTCGGGTTCAGCCACGGGCGCATGCACCGGATGCCCGTTCTCACGCCGGAGCTGGTGGACTCGCTGTCCCTGCTGGTCGAACCGGCGGCCTACGCCCTGTCGCATGCTCTCCGAGTGGCTCGAGTCGAGGCGCTGTCGGTGACGGACGACCTGACCCAGTTGTATAATTCGCGGTTCCTGAACGAGGCGCTGCGCAAAGAGACGAAGCGGGCGCTGCGGAACGGATGGCCTCTGTCGCTCCTTTTCATCGATCTGGACGGGTTCAAGCGCATTAACGACGCCCACGGGCACCTGTTGGGGAGCCGGGCGCTGATTGAAGCAGCCGACATCATCAAGTCCAGCGCGCGAGAAACCGATATAGCGGCAAGGTTCGGAGGGGACGAGTTCGCTATTCTTCTGCCCGAAACGGGCACGGATGGCGCACAATCGGTCGCCCGGCGTCTCAAAGACCGGATTTCGCGCCACGGATTCCTGGCTGACCAGGGTCCCGGCAACCGGATTACGGCGTCGATCGGCGTGGCGACCCACCCCGACGTCGCAGAAACTGCCGAGGGTTTGCTCCAGGCAGCCGACGCGGCGATGTATCGTGTGAAGGTCCACGGCAAGAACGGGATTCACGTGGCGGGCCTCGAGCCAGGGACCAGTGAGCGCGCCCGGGAGCGCGAACAGGAACGACAGGAGTCGACTTGAGTTTTCGATCGATCTTTTCCCTGTTCTCGAGCGACCTCGCCATCGATCTCGGAACCGCCAACACTTGCGTTTACGCGCGCGGCCGGGGCATCGTCGTCAACGAACCCTCCATCGTCGCCATCAACAAGGTCACCGGAAAAATCGAAGCCGTCGGCAAGGAAGCGAAGGAGATGCTCGGGCGCACGCCCGGGAACATCGTCGCCATCAAGCCGATGAAGGACGGCGTCATCGCCGACTTCGAAGTGACCGAGAAAATGCTGGCGCACTTCATCAGAAAGGCACACAACCGCACGATGTGGGTCCGCCCGCGCATCGTGATCGGCGTGCCGTCCGAAATCACGCAGGTCGAGAAGCGCGCCGTCAAGGACAGCGCCTACCGCGCAAAGGCCAGCGAGGTCTATCTCGTCGAGGAAGCCATGGCCGCCGCGATCGGCGCCGGCATGCCGATCGAGGAAGCCTCGGGCAACATGGTCGTCGACATCGGCGGCGGTACCACGGACATCGCCGTGATTTCGCTCGCCGGTATCGTCTACAGCAAGGCGATTCGAGTCGCCGGCAACGAAATGGACGAGGCCATCATTCAGTACATCAAGAAGATGTACAACCTGCTGATCGGCGAGCGTACTGCCGAGCAGATCAAGATGGAGCTCGGGTCCGCGTTTCCGCTCGACGAGCGGCTGACGATGGAGATCAAGGGCCGGCACCTCATCGAAGGCGTGCCGAAGACCATTGCCATCACGGACGAAGAAATCCGCGAGGCGCTGGCCGAGACGGTCAACGTGATCGTGGACGCCGTCCGCGTGGCGCTCGAGCGTACGCCGCCCGAGCTTTCGGCCGATATCGTTGATCGTGGCATCGTTCTCACGGGCGGCGGCTCGCTGCTCAAGAATCTGGATCGCCGGCTGCGGGAAGAGACCGGGCTCCCGGTCTCGAACGCCGAAGATCCCTTGTCCACCGTCGTGCTCGGCGCGGGCAAGATGCTCGCGAACTTCGAACTGCTGCGAAAAATCTCGCTCGACTGAGCCGGGCCGCGGCTATTCTCTTCAAGGAGTGACCGCGGCGTCACTTCGGCCGCATGTTGTCCTCTAACCGCCGGATCGTCTACCTCCTGATCGTCACCTGCGTCGGTCAAGTACTGCTCATTTCTGCACAGGTCCAGTCGAAGGCCGGCGTGCCGGTGCTCGAGAACGTGGCGGTTGGCGGGTTTTCACAGGTGCAGCGGCTCACGGCCTGGTTCGCCGACTCGACGAGCGGCATCTGGTCGCATTACTTCGCGCTGCGCGGCGCAGCCATTGAGAACGATCAACTCAAGCAGAGGGTCATCGAGCTCGAAGGCCAGATTCAGGCCCAGAAGGCCGACCTCACCCGCACGCAGGCACTCGAGGCGGCGCTCGGGCTCCAGCAGACGGCGGTGCCTCTGCTGCAGGCCGCCCGTGTCATTGCAGGCAGTCCGTCTCCGGATTCGATGACCGTGACGATAAATCAAGGCAGCGAAGATGGCGTCGCGGTCGATATGGCAGTGATTTCGGCTGAGGGTGTCGTCGGGCGGGTGATTGGCCGGCCGACGAGCCACACGGCGCAGATCCAGCTGCTGATCCACCGTCAGGCCAGCGCCGCGGTCAAGATCGAGCGGACGGGCGCGGGCGTCGGCAACGCGGTCGGCGGAGCAAGCGACCCGCCGATGCACCTGGAGCAGGTGCCAAACCTGCTCGACGCGGTGCGACCGGGCGATCGCATCCTCACGTCCGGACTCGACGGCATCTTCCCGGCGGGATTTCTGATCGGCACGGTGGAAAAGGCAGATCTGGCCAACGTGAGCCGGCGAGTGGTCACCGTTCGCCCGGCTGTCGACTTCGGGAGTCTGGATATCGTGTTGATCGTCAAGCCGCGCCCGGCAGGCTCCGCAAAATGAGGCTTACCGGCGTCATCGTCACCGTCACCGTGTCGGTGCTGCTCCAAACGCTGCTTGCCCGCTACACAGCGGGCCAGCGCTGGATGCCAGACCTGGTGCTGGTTGGGGTCCTTTTTTCTGGGCTGCGATGGGGGCCGGTGGCCGGCATGCTGGCTGGGACCACCGGCGGGTTGATTCAGGACCTGATTGCCGGTGAATCCATCATAGGTGTTGGCGGACTGACGAAAACGCTGGTCGGGTTCGCCGTCGGCGCGATCGGGGCCCAGTTCGTTCTGGTCCGGGCGCAGGCCCGGGTCATCATCACGGCTCTGGCGACCATTTTGCACCGCCTGATGATTCTCGGTCTGAACGCACTCCTCGAGGGACCGTCCGGCGTGCCGTGGGGCGATATCCTGATTCAGACGGCGCTGACCGCGTTGTGCTCCCTGGTCGCGTTTCAGTTGACCGACGCCGTGCCGGGCGCGATCGAACGAAGCCGGGCCAGCCGGCGGGCGACGCTCAGTCGTCGGAAGTGGTGAGGTCAGGGACATGTTGAGCGCAGGGGGCGAGGATCGTCGCAGCTCTCAAGGACGGCTGGTCGCGCTGCGGATCATGGTCATGGTCTGCTTCGGCGTCCTGGCCATCGCGTTCTGGGTACTTCAGGTCATCGCCAACACCAAGTATCAGGAACTGGCGAATGCCAATCACCTTCGCACGATCGCGCTGCGCGCGCCGCGCGGCATCTTCTTCGATCGCAATAACAAGGTGCTCGTCGAGAACCGGTACGCCTACTCCATCGCGATCATTCGCGAGCGCAGCACGAACATCCCGGACGCGCTGAAGACGCTGGCGGGCATCACCGGCGCGGACGAAACGCGGCTCGCCGAGACAATGAAGGCGCATTCCAAGGATCCGCTGTTCCAGCCGATCAGCGTGATCGACCACGCGACGGATGTGCAGGTCGCCGCGGTCATGGCGCGGCGGCTCGAGCTGCCGGAAGTCATCGTGCAGGAAGTGCCGGTGCGCGCGTACCCCACGGGCGGCGTGGGCGCGCACCTGGTCGGCTACGTCAACGAGATCAGCGCGAACGAGTTGAAGCTTTCGGAGTACGCCGGGCTCACGCCGCGCACGATGATCGGCAAGACCGGCCTCGAGAAGGTCTACAACGCGAAGCTGATGGGCCGGGACGGCAAGAAGGACGTGTTCGTCGACAGCCATGCCCGCGAAGTGGGCGAGCCGATCAACACCGAGGCGCCGACCGACGGGCATCGGCTGCAGCTCACCATCGACGCCGACGTGCAGCGCGCGCTCGAGGATGCCTTCAAAGTCGATGGTCTGACCGGTGCCGCGGTGTTGCTGAATCCACGCAATGGCGAAGTGCTGGCGATGACGAGCCAGCCGGAGTTCGACCTCAACGACTTCGCTGACGGCATCGATCCGTTGGCCTGGAGCCGGCTCAGCGCCGATCCAGAAAAGCCGCTGATCAACCGATCGATGCAGGACCGGTATCCACCGGGCTCGACGTTCAAGGTCCTGATCGCGCTCGCGGCATTATCGGAGAAAGTCATCACGCCCGAGACCACCTTCACGTGCAACGGCAGCAAGGTCTTCTACGGGCAGCTCTTCCACTGCGACAAGAGGGAAGGGCACGGCCCGATGCAATTGCGCGAGGCGATCGAGAAGTCGTGCAACGTGTATTTCTACGAGGTCGGCGATCGTCTCGGCGTGGACACGATCTATTCGTACGCGGAAAAGCTCGGCCTCGTCGGCAAGACCGGGATCGATCTGCCCGGCGAAGTCGAGAGCATCGTGCCCTCGATGGCGTGGAAGCAGAAGCGATACAACGAGAAGTGGTACCCGAGCGAGACGATGTCGATCACGATCGGCCAGGGGTATGTGACCCAGACGCCCTTGTCGCTGGCGGTGATGATGGCGACCGTCGCGAATGGTGGCAGCGTCGTCACTCCGCATGTCGTGAAGGCGATCGACGAAGGCAATGGCTGGGTGTCGGTCGCTACGCCCGCGCCCCGAGGCTTCTTTCCGTTCAAGCCTGACGTGCTCGGGCCCGTGACCGATGGACTGTGGATGGTCGTGAACCGCCTGGGGGGTACGGCGAGCCGGGCCAGGGTCGAAGGTCACGACGTCGTCGGCAAGACCGGTACCGCCCAGGTGATTTCCGATGCCGGCAAGGCCAGGGCGCGAGCCGCGGGTACGACTCAGAACCTCAGCGACAACAGCTGGTTCGTGTTCTATGCGCCCAAGGACAATCCGCAGGTCGCCGGCGTAGTGTTCGTCCAGCACGGCGGCCATGGCGGCGTCACGTCCGCGCCGATCGCGCGACACGCACTGGACACCTTCTTCGCGAAGCAGGAAGGCCGCGCGTTGCCGGTGCTGGGCGCGCCGCCGGCGAAGGCGACACCGGCGCCGGCGAGGACCGGAACTCCGCCTGCCGCGGGCACGACCACACCTTCAACATCGCGCGGCGGTGGCGCGGGCACGCAGGTCATTCGCCGATGATGGACGATCGCCGGCTTTCCGCGCATCTCGACTGGCCGCTCGTCGGCGCCGTGCTGGCGCTGACACTCGTTGGCCTGACCACGATCTACAGCGTGAAGTTCGACACGCAGCCGGGCGTGTTCTGGACGCAGGTGTATGCGCTCCCCGTCGCGTTGCTTGCGA
>Ga0137451_1000703_pt1 | contig 10255 bp, 18 predicted proteins | sample EasRivERMGT500_2_FD_102336 | JGI IMG/M metagenome (GOLD analysis project Ga0137451, IMG submission 102336) | Soil microbial communities from meander-bound floodplain in the East River, Colorado, USA - East River MetaG ERMGT500_2 | ecosystem: Environmental > Terrestrial > Soil > Floodplain ...
CCGGGGCAACTCGAGCCCAGCCGGTATCGGGTGCTGTGGGAGACCCCGGACATGCTCGAGGTGGACGGCGGGCGTCTGGAGCGGCGCGTGTCGCTTTCGAAGCTGCCCGATGGCCGGTGGGTGAACGAGAACGGGTGCAAGTTCGTGGAGGTCAAGGCGGACCGCCGGCCCAAGCCGTTCAGTGTGACGTACCGGGACCAGGGGCGCACGTATGGCCAGACGGTGAAGAAGTTCGCCACCTTGGCCGAGGCGGCGGAGTACTGCTGGGCGCAGTACGAGGGGGTGGAGTACTTCGACGGCGCGGCGTCGTTCCACAACGATTACGGGTGCTTTGATTTGGCCGGCTTTGTGCTGGCCGACATCTACGAGATTGACTACCCCGGCTACCACGCGACGAAGCGGCTCAAGGTGGCCGAGGGTCTCACGGTGGTGATGGTATGACGCGCAAGGAGCGGGAGAAGGTGCGGGCCGCGGACGTGGCCAAGCTCGAGGCGCGGCTTGAAGAGCACACCGCGGCGGGCGAGCGGGCGGCGGAGCTCAGCCGGCAGCGGACCGCGGCGAAGGCCGAGGCGCGGGCGGCTTACGAGGCCAAGGTGCGGGCCCGGGCCGAGGCGGGCGAGCGGGGCTGGTGGGGCGCTAAGAAGCCGGCGCCGGCGGACGCACCGGAGCCGGAGCTCGGAGCTCCGCAGGGAATCCGGATCAATGGCCGCGGGCCGGTGATCAAGCCGGAGCCCGCGGCGCCGGCGGAGGTGCTCGCCGCGGCGGCGGGCATGGCGCGTTTGGGTTACCGCGAGACCACGGGTCTTGAGGCGTTGCCAGCGGGCACGCCCGCCGGTGCGCTGGCCTGGATTGCGAATCACTCGGGGGAGTTCCGCGAGCTCGTGCGCCAGGCAGCGGCGGCGGCGCCGGCGGACACCCGCCTGGTGCTGCACGGGCACGAGCGGGAGCCGGCGGAGTTCGAAGGCCGGCGGAGCCTGCCGCTGTTGTGGGCGCGGCTGCGCCTCGAGATGCGGGAAGGGGAGCTCGATCATGCGGCGATCGAGTTGCTAACTGCGCTGGGCGCCTGGGTGCGGGCTGAGGCCCAGGTGGCCGAGGCACTGGCCGCGGTGGGGGCCAAGCCGGCGGCGATCGACCAGGCGGGCTGGGAGCGGATGCGCCAGACGCACCGGGCGGCGATCGCCGAAGAGCGCAGGTTGCGCTCGGACTCACCGGCGCGGTTCACCTGGTGCGGCGACTGCCACACCCACACGCTCGCGGTGGAGTGGATCCGGGACCGTTGGCATTGCGGGCGGTGCGGGAGCGAGAAGTAGGCGGGACTCCTAGGGTCCGGTGGGTGGGTGGCGCCATCACACCGGACCAGGGGGGCTTCTGACGACCAGGTGCTCCGGATTACGACGAAAGGTGAAGACATGACACTGACAGAGAAACAATGGCGGACCGTCGCCGAGGCGTTGCGCGTGGCGGCGGACGTCTACGCCCAGGACGCGAGGATATCGAAGAACGGCGGAGTGCCCCGGCTGGCCGCGGCGTTTGAACAACAGCGGGCCGCGGCGGCGGAGCTCCTCGAGCTTATCGAGCAGGTGGTGGCGCTGTGATGGCGCCGGCGGCTGTGATGGCGCGGGCCACCGAGCGCTCGAAGAACGCCAAGCTCGGCGACTGCTCGTGCACCAATGCGGCGCAGGCATCGTGCGACCCGGGCTGCGCGTTTTACGACGGCGGCGGCTGCTACACCGAGTCGGATCGCGTGGGGATGCACACCGCGCGGCTCAACCAGGCGGCGGGCGGCCGGCGGGCCAAGGTCGACCCGCGGGTGATCGCGCGGCAAGAGGCGGCGGCGATCGACGGGTTGACGGGCGAGCGCAACCTGCGCGTGCATGTGGTCGGGGACTCGCGGACCAACGCGGCGGCGCGCCTGGTGTCGGCGGCGGCGGAGCGCTACATGGCGCGCGGCGGCAAGAAAGCCTGGAGCTATACGCACTCGTGGCGCAAGGTGGAGCGGGCAAGCTGGGGCTCGGTGTCGGTGCTGGCCTCGTGCGAGGCCGGCGAGCATGTGGTGGACGCTATGGCGCGCGGCTATGGCGCCGCGCTGGTGGTGGCCGAGCACCCGGCGGACGGGCGCACCTGGCAGCACCAGGCGGGCTTCGCGGTGGTTCCCTGCCCCAACCAGACGCGCGAGGACGTGCAGTGCGTCGACTGCCGGCTGTGCTGGGATGACGCGCGGCTCCGGGAGCGGCGCCAGGTGATCGGGTTTGCGGCGCATGGGGCCGGTAAGGCCAAGGTGCGCGAGCGGCTGATTCAGATCGCGGGCGGTGCAGCATGACGACCCTCGAGAGGCCGGTCAGGCGGGAGACCGCGGTCTCCAAGCGGGACGGCGGACGGGCGCGGGTGGTGCTGGTCGAGCTCCACGCGCGGCACCTGGAGCTCCGGCTGAAGGGGACCAGGCGCCGGCTGGCAGTCCCCTATGAGGCAGTCTACGACCTGGCCGGCAAGATGCTGGCGCGGGCCGAGGCGGCGGAGCGGGCGGCAGCGAAGAAGGGGGGCAAGCGGTGAGCAACTATCTGGCACTGATGGCCGCGGCGGAGCGGCTGATTGTGGCGCGGGCCGAGGTGTACCGCGAGAGCGGGCCCGGCGCGGCCTGGTCGACCCTGTCGCACGCGGTGTCTTACATCTGCGCGCAGGCGGATGAGGCCGAGCCGGAGCGCGGAGCGGAGTTCGAGAGCATCTGGCGCGCAGCCAGGGGAAAGAGGAAAGCATGAACAACGACGAAGTGAAGGAGTTCGAAGCCATGGCAGCGGGCGTGGCGCGCGGGACGGCGCGCGTGCTGGTGACGGGCAAGACGTACCCGCACCGGGCCCAGCTACGGGCGATGGGTGGCGAGTGGAGCGCAGCCGAGCAGGGCTGGTGGATCCCGACCGACCAGGCGCCGGCGGCGCGCGAGCTCGTGCGCGGTGGCCGGCGGCGCCGGAGCTCGAGCCCGGAGATTATCTACACCACGTTTTCCAGCGGGGCGGTAGTCTACCGCAACGCCAAGGGAACGTGCATCGATGCGCCCTGTTGCGGTTGCTGTGGCTCGGTGGAAGGGGGCCGGTACTAATGGCGCTCGAGAGTAAGCATCTCGGCGGGCTTGAGCCCGCGTTTGATTGGGCCGGGTTCACCTGGCCGCGCTACGAGGCGCGGCTAGACCCCAGGCCGGCGGCGCGGCGCCTGGCCGACCGGCGGCGCCTGGTGTGCGGTGAGTACTACCGGGCGCCGGCGCCCGCTGTCGACGGGCAACCGCGGGCCGGCCTGACGTTCTACCTCGAGTCGGACTTCATGCTGGGGAGCCGGTGGCAATGGGCGGACCAGGTCGACGAGCGGATCCGCCACACCGGCTGGTGGTGCGACGACGACGGCGACGGCTGGAAGCTCCGCGGGCTGGTGATCGCGCTGTCGCACGGGCGATGGCTGGCGGGCTGGTCGATGGGCGAGGGGCTGGCGTCGTTTGTCGAGGCGCGCGTCGTCTGGAACCCGCGCGAGGCGGCGCGCCTGGCCGACCGGCTGGCCGAGCTTGCCGCCGAGGAAGAGCGGGAGCACCAGGCGGCGCGCGAGGCCGGCGAGTGAGCCGGCGCGTCTGGTGGTGGTGCGCGGCGGCGGCGCTCTATGCGGGCCTGGGCGCCTGGTTCTCGGTGGCGACCTGGGAAGACCCCGGGCTCCGGCGGCGGCGCCGGCGGTAAGTGTCGCGGAGGTGGCCAGCGGCTCGGGGCTGGCCATCCGGCGGGATACTTCCCAATGGCGAGGTGGACTGATGACGACAAGATGGCTGGAGGCGTTCGCGCTGACGGTGGCCGCGCTGGGCCTCATGGCGGCGGGCTGGGCGGCGGCAGGAGCCGTGCGGGGGCCCGCGGCGGGCTCCCAGAGCTCCCAGGCGGCGCCGGCGGACCCGCTGAGGTGCTGGCCGGCCCGGACGCTCGGCGGCTGCGCTACGGACTCTGAGTGCGCAGCGGCGGAGGCCGCGGCGGCGGAGGCCGTGGAGTTCGAGCGGACCGAGGCGCGGGCCCGGGCCGAGTTCGCCGACAAGTGCGCGGCGGGCCAGGTTCCCTGCCTCAAGCGCTGAGCTCGGGCGAGCTCCGGACCAGGCTCGGGCTCCGGCCCGGGCCTCCCGGGCCCGCCGGCGGAGCCGGCGCCGGGCGGGCGGGCTCGCGGACCAACGGACGGCTGATTGACGGACGGCTGATTCGGGCGGCATGGCGCAAATAAAGTGGCGCATTGCAATTGCCCGTGGCATTATTTCAGTAGACCCTTTTGCGCAAAGTGAAAGGGCGGGATCAAGGTGAAAGACAACATGGAACATCAAATAGTCATGGGCTATGACGCCCAAGGCGATAGCTCAATCTACGTGTCGATCGTCAACGACGACGGCGAACTCATCCGCTATCTCGGCGAGTCCGAGCTTGAAGAGTTGCACGAGGTGATTGAGGACTGGCTGGAAAAGAACAAGCTCCTCATGGACACCTGCGGGTGCGGCGGCAAGCTCGACAGTTACCAGCAGTGCGAACGCAAGGGCGCCGGCTGCACCGAAGAGGGCGACGCTCTCGAAGAGCTCGCGAACCCAACCGAGACCGGCGACTGGTTCGTGAACGGTGTTCACACGCGCCGCGCCGACATTCTCAACGTGAATTACGCTTTTCGCGAGACCATCCTGGCGTTGCAGCCTGGCGAGAAACTCGAGATACCTAACCAGCGGATCGAGCGCAAGCAGGTGGCGAAATGAAATACAAGGTGATTTGGCACAACGCGCACGCCTGCGACAGACTGCCGGGGGACTTCAATACCAAGCGGGAAGCCGAGCGGGCCGGGCGTGAGTGGAAGCGGGAAATGGTGGCGATGGAACCCACTCGCGAGGCGCGCCGGGATGCGCGGGAAGAGTACTTGTGGGAAGTGATGGAGCTATCGGACGACCTGGACGATGGTGTGGAATTCGCAGCGTTTCAGGAGGTGGCCGAATGAGCGTGCGCATGCGGCAGTTTGTCGAACGCCAGATAGCCACAGCGTTCATCGAGAGCGCGATCGCCGCCGGCCATGACATCAGCGTCCACAACGGCGAAGAAGTGGTTCTGTGGAATTCGAAAGACCCGGAGGCCATCATGGGCGCGATGATGACGACCGACGATGACCACTTGTATGTGGACGCGCGGCGGGACGAGCACGGGCGGCTGAATGGGTTGCTGGGCGAAGTCGTGCTCATCTACGGCAATGGCGGCTATGACGTGATCGCGGACTATCACACGAGCCTGGAGCCGTTCATGGCCTCCGCCGATCGCCTGGCCGATTACTGGGACGGTTCCGGCGCCTGGGTCGACCCGCCGGCGGACGTCGACCCGCGGATCCGCCTGGCCCGGGCGGCTGTGGCAGAGCGCCTGGCCACCGATCCTGAGGACGAGCGGCGCGACGTAGTGGCGGACCCGCGCCGGCAGTAGGTATAGGGAGCGGATCGCAGGAAGGTGCATCGGACGGGCTGATGCACCCGCTGGGACTCTTTCCCGAATGACGACGAAAGGTGAAACGAATGATTTGTAGAAGCGAAACGATTAAAGGCTTGGCCGAGCAGCAAGGCGGCGAGCCCGTCTACCGCGGCCACCAGGGCGAAGGCGACAACCGCGTGATCTTGTGGGCTCTGCCAAAGGGCGAAGAGCTCATCGAGACCAACGGGGATGCGGTCAACCCCGACAACGACGCCTGGAGCTACCTGCGCACGCTCGCGACAGGGAAGCACACTCTCGGCGACGTCGCCGAGGCGATCGCCCGCGGCCAGGAGACGATCTACACCGCGGCAGTGCGGACCGGCTGGCACATCATAGACGGCTGCTTGGTAGAGAAGCCGGGCACCTGGGCCGCGGACGATGGCAACGCCGAGATTGAGATCGAAACCGACTCCGCCCAGGAAGCGGCGGAAGAGTACGTCGAAGGGGGCGAGTGGGGCGAGCGCAACGAGACCGGCTGGGTCACGGTTTGGACCTGGCGCTACGGAATCGATGAGGCCGGCGACATCGTGCATGTCGATCGCGAGGCGCACACGGTGACGATCGAGGCGATCGAACCCGCCTGCCTCAAAGGCGAAGAGCACCACGAGTGGGATGACCCCATCGAGATTGTCGGCGGCTGCAAAGAGAGCCCGGGCGTTGAAGGGCATGGCGGCGGAGTGCGGATCCACGAGGTGTGCATGAAGTGCGGCTGCGGCAAGGTGATCGACACCTGGGCGCAGAACCCCGAGACCGGCGAGCAGGGACTGCACTCGGTCGAATTCACCGTCAACCAGTACCGCGACGAGATTGAGAAGCGGCGCGAGGCGCGCGAGGCCGAGGAGGAAGAAGACAAGCGGCTGCGCATGCTGGTTGGCTACGGGGCGCCGCCGGCGGACCAGCACTTCCGCGAGATTGGCCCCAAGGATCTGGCGATCATCCTCACCGAGATTCGCGAGTCCGAGAAAACGGCAACGACCGACTGGGCCAAGGACGCCTGGGACACCGACATGGAAGCGGCGACCCGGGCAGCGAACCTGCTGAACGAGGGCAAGCGTGTGTTCGTGGCGCAGGACGAGGACGGCTACTACTTCGCCAGGCAGGCCCAATGAAGCCGAAGCCGAAGCCGAAGAAGGTGCGGCTCAAACCCGGGCGCAAGCCCGGGGATCCCACCAACACGGGGCCGGCGCGCGGGCTCTCGGTCAAGTGCTGGTGGGGCTGCGGCGAGCTCGTGTATGGCGGGACGTTGCGCGCCCACTGGCGGGATTGCCCGCGGCGCCCGAGTGCGCCTGGCTGAATGGCGGAAGGGGGGCCGGCGGTAAACGAAACTAAAGCCGCCGGTCCCCTTCTGGTTGTTGAGTGGGAATCCGATCAGTGTAGCGTGGAGGGGACGATGAACGACGAGCAGATGCGGGCACAGATCGCCAGGATCCAGGGCGAGAACGAGCGGCTCCGCCAGGCGCAGGCCCAGGTGCTCGCCGAGAAGCGGCTGGCTCAGGCGGCTGCAAGCCTGGGCCGGTTCGCTGAGGAGTTAGCCTCCGAACGGCTCCGGCCCGCCGAGCTCGAGCTCGAGCAGCAACGGACGGCTGACCCACAGACGGCTGATCCATTCGAGAGGTTCGCCGAGGGGCGGACCTTCGAGGAGATCGAGGAGCAGGAAGCTGCCGACGACAGGGACGCCGAACGGACGGCTGACCTACGGACGGCTGATCCCCACTGCCCCGTTTGCGGCCGGAGCCCGCAGAATTGCGAGTGCGATCGATGAAGCTGCCCTGGTGGGCTCACACTCCTGAGAGAGCGGAGACCTGCAAGAAGCTGTTCATCTGGGTGGCGATGGCCATCTACTACCTGATCAGCCTGGCGATTCTGTGGTTTGTGACGGCGCAAAAACTGTGATTGTCTTGCGCAAAGAGTTTTGATATTATTGTTTCGCGCCATACGGCGCGCCTACTAACAATTTGGGCCGCGAGCACCGAAAGGCGTTCGCGGCCCGATGCGTTTCTGGGGGGCTTGCATTCCCCCCTGCCTTTCGAATAGACTGGCCGCTGTCATCGAAAAGGGTGACTGGCCATCGTAAGGTGGCGCGCTTTAGTAGGCGCAGCCGCGGTGCGAATCCCAAGATTCAGCACTGGCTCGGTACAGCCGATTCCAGGACAGTGCCTGGGTCGACCGGTGTAGCCTAACAGACCGAGTAGAGCGTTGTCGCGGAGCGTGAAAGCTGACCGTGGCCCCCAACCGTGGGGGACATATGCAGGGCGCGACAGAAGACGGACAGGTTGGCGGCATACCCAAGATCGAAGCCGCCTGCGTTGAGACGACGGGGTGGGCTCCGTTGGAATCTTCGCACCCGGGATCCCGGTATAGGTCTCGGTGCGTCTCAACTCTGAGATTCACCATTAGAATCGGGTCCGGAGCAAGCGAAGCGCGCAGCAAAGATAACCTCGCCGCGCGACGCATGGCCGCACCGGCCATATACAAAGTGCTTCTGTGAAGCCTAGGAATCGAGGGCAGAAAGAAGTGCGCGGCGCCAACGGCGCGAGCATATCAGGAGCGGGGCTCAAGGATCAGAGGCCCAGACGGCTGACCGCCTGGCGGGATCACCTCGAGCGCGGCGGCGAGCCCGCGCTTCTCGATCGCCTGCGAGGCCATGAGGCGCACAATCTCGAGGTCGTTGGTGGTCATCGACAGGTGGCCGAGGAGCAGGTGGCGGGTGCGCGCGGTCATGTGCTTCTGGATCCACTTACACGCGGCTTCGTTGGACAGGTGCGTTTGGGCGATGCGCTGCTTGAGCAAGTAGGAATAGGGGCCGGCTTGGAGCATGTCGCTATCATGATTGGACTCGAGCAGGAGGATGTCGGCGCCGGCCAGGTACTCACCGAGCGGGGCATCAATCCAGCCGAGGTCCAGCGCGAAGGTGGCGCGGAGGCCATCGCTCGCGCAGGTAAAGCCGAGGGGTTCGCCGGTGTCATGGGGCACGGCGAACGTCTCGCAGCGGATCCCTGCCACGTTCCAGTAGGACTGCTGGGCGATCTCACGATACCAGTGCGGCGGGATGACGTTGGGGAGCTCTTCGAAGGTCGAGGCCGAGCAGAAGACGGGCACATGCCGGCCACCGCGGCGCCAGCGTTTGATGAGCGTGTGGAGGCCGAAGGCGTGGTCCGAATGTGAGTGGGTGAGGAGCACGGCATCGACCTGGTCGACGTCTTCGCCGATCGCCTTCAACCGGTGGGTAGTGTCGTACATCGCCAGGCCGCAGTCGATCAACAGACGGCTGGTTCCATCCGAGACGAAGGAGCAATTGCCGGCGCTCGAGGTAGCTAAGATTGAAACTTTCAACATTTTCCTATAGGCTTGGGGGCGAGCCGAGCGGCGTTTCTACCGCCGCCGCGGCTCTGACCTTGCGATCTGAAAGGAGATCACATGGGCTTGAAAGATTGTAGGCCGCTCCCCGCGCTTTCCCAAAAAGACATTGCCAGATTTTGGGCCAACGTGGACAAACGCGGAGCGGAAGAGTGTTGGTTATGGAAGGGTTGTCTTAACACTGGGTATGGGACGCTTAGCATTGGCTCAGTCGGGCAGGGGGGGCGGCGGCGCATGTTTCTTGCGCATCGAATTGCATATCGACTCGGTCATGGCAAAGATCCGGGGATGCTTTTTGTTTGCCATCACTGCGATTGCCGTCAATGCAATAACCCGGCACACCTCTTCCTTGGCACCCAAAGGGACAATATCCTCGATGCCGCTTCCAAAGGGAGATTGCAATCCGGCGACCGGCACTTATGGAGACGGCATCCGGAAGTTGTGCGGCGCGGCGCGGCTTGCCATAGCGCGAAATTGAATGGCGACATGGTAGTCAAAATTCGGGCGCTTGTCGCAACCGGATCAAAAAGCCATCGGGAGATCGCAAGAGAGTTTGGAGTATCAAGAAGCCTGATAGGGCAGATCATCCACGGCATCATCTGGAAGCATATTCTTTAAGCCGGCCAGCGGGAGTTGAACCCGCATGCTCCACCAAAGGTGAAGTGCTGTTTTCGTCTTGTTCTGACGAGTCTCGCTGGGCCCGGTGGACGGAACCCTCGCTGGGTTTTAAGCCAGTTGCATCATGGCCGGCCATTGTCTATTTCACTCCTTTGAGGAGGCGCTTGGGAAGAGGCGGCTCGCCGCGGCGCACACGCAAATCCGAGATGTATTGCCACTGTTCGCGCCGGCGATGCTCAATGTAGCGCACGAGCAGGTAGTCGATCTCTTCGCCGTCGAAGCGCTCCGGAATGGGGGCGCCCTCCTGCTTCATCCAGATGAGGAACGAGGCCAGCTCACAGCAGGTTCCGAATTCACCGTTCGTCAGATCGATGTTTTTGAGGGTTCGCTTTTGCTTTGGCATTCTGCCTTGGCCTTCGATCGGAATTGATCCGCCTGCGGGCACGTCGCAAAGTGGTTCATGCCGTCGAGGTCGTAGGGCGTCTTGCGACGGTTGCGATGCTCGACCCACATGATCTCGGCGTTGCATCCGCGGCAGCGCCCGCTTCGCCCACGTTCTTCAGCAGGGCCGTCATGCGCGCACGTTGCGCTTCCAGTTCGTCGATGGGCTCAGCCATGGTGGGCGTCCCGGACGTGCTTGGCCAGACCATAGGCACTAACGACGGCGCCGCACCCGGGCTTGGGGCAGGTGATCGGGTTGCTGGGCGGCCGGCCCACACCGCGGCGGAGGGCATCAAAGCCAACGTTTTCGCGCAGATAGTCGCTCATGGTGAGGGCGA
>Ga0137451_1000705_pt1 | contig 10247 bp, 12 predicted proteins | sample EasRivERMGT500_2_FD_102336 | JGI IMG/M metagenome (GOLD analysis project Ga0137451, IMG submission 102336) | Soil microbial communities from meander-bound floodplain in the East River, Colorado, USA - East River MetaG ERMGT500_2 | ecosystem: Environmental > Terrestrial > Soil > Floodplain ...
CAGGCGTGCGTGCGGACGAGTACGACTACCAGGCGCCGCCGCGTTTTTCACGGCCCGATCCGTCCAGCGACGAGGGCGGCCTGTGGGCATACATGGACCGCCAGGAGCAGCAGCTCAAGCGCAGCAGCTTCCTCATCCGCGACCCGGCGCTGAACAAGTACGTGAGCGACATCGCCTGCCGCCTGGCAGGGGAGCACTGTCCAGAGATGCGCGTGTACCTGGTGCGCACGCCGTATTTCAATGCCTCGATGGCGCCCAACGGCATGATGCAGGTCTGGTCGGGGCTTCTCGTGCGCATGCAGAACGAGGCGCAGCTCTCCGCGGTGCTCGGCCACGAGATCGGCCACTACCTCCAGCGCCACAGCGTCGAGGGACTGCGCGACGCGAAGAGCCGCTCCTCGTTCGCGCAGATCCTCGGAATCGCGCTCGGCGTGGCAGGCGGCGGCAATCTCGGCATGCTCGCGCAGGCGGGCATTCTCGCCAGCGGCATGGCTTACGGCCGCGACCAGGAGCGCGAAGCCGACAGGATCGGCATTGCGCTGATGGCGCGCAGCGGCTATGCACCCGCCGAGGCCGGGCGCGTCTGGGGCCAGCTGCTGGAAGAGTACGAAGGCGCGAAAGCGGCCGGGGAGGATGTTTCGACGCCCAACATCCTGTTCGCGAGCCATCCGCCGGAAGAAGAGCGCCGCGAGGTCCTCGCGACGGCGGCCAAGCGCGATTGGCCAGGCGCGAAGCGCGACGGCGCGGACGAGTACCGCGCCGCGCTCGCGCCGCACCGCATGGGCTTCCTGTACGACGAAGTCCGCCGCCGGCGCTTCGGCGAGTCGCTGGTGCTGTTCGACCGCCTGCTGAAATCGTCGCCGCGCGACGGCCAGGTGCAGTACTTCAAGGGCGAGGCCTACCGGCAGCGTGGGCGCGAAGGGGACGCGAAGCTCGCGCTCGAGGCCTACCGCGCCGCGCTCGAGATGGACAATACGCCGCCGGAAGTGCACCGTTCGCTCGGCACGGTGCTGCGGCAGGCAGGCGACGACGCAGAGGCGACGCGTGCCTTCAAGCGCTACCTCGAGCTGAAGCCCGATGCCGAGGACGCGGAACTCATTCGCAGCTATCTGACGGGGAGCCAATCATGAGACTGACGCCGTGGCTTGCCGCCGCCGCGCTCTGCGCGCTGGCCGGCTGCGCCGCCCAGATGGTCAAGGTGGAACCGGGACAGGTGACGGTCAAGGAAGCGCTGAGCTTGAACACGACGAACGCCTGGAACCGCTTCGAGCTGGGGCAGCAGTACCTGAGCGTCGCGCCGGGCGCGGCCGAGGTCTGGACGCAGGACGGCGTCACGCTCGACGCGCTCGCGTTCTTCGTCGGCGTCGCGCAAGGAGAGACGCTCGGGCGCGCGATCGCCGGCAAGAAGCTGCCTCAGTTCCGCAGCACGATGACGCCCGGCGAGATCGTCGAGCTCTACGAGCAGATGGTGACGCAGGACGGCTCCGCCTTCGCGCTGAAGCGCGTCGCGCCGGGCCGCTTCGTCGACCAGCCGGGCTTCCGCTTCGAGCACACCATCACCCGCAAGAGCGACAACGTGCTGCTCAAGGGCGTCGGCCAGGCCGCCGTGGTCAAGGGCAAGCTCTACCTGGTCGCCTTCACCGCGCCGTCGATCTACTACTACGACCGGTACCTGCCGCAGGTCGAGCCGCTGATGGCCTCGGCCCGGATCCGCGCGCCTTGATACTCACGGCAGAAGCCGCTCGCCTCACCCGGGCAGGTGATTTGAAGGCTTGCCGCACCCATTGCCGAGGGGCATACTCGATTGGTACTGCGAAGACGGCAGAGGAATTCTCGGCAGGAGGGTAAATGAAGAGGCACTGGACCATCGCGACCGTTCTCGTCGGCATCGCAGCCTTGGCCGGATGCCAGACCGCTGCCGAGCACAAGGCTCAGGTCCAGGACAGTTCGACCGACCGAGTCAGCGTCGGGAAGGTACAACGCGAAATCCGCGTTGGAATGAGTGGCGCCGAGGTTGCGCAAGTGCTTGGCTCGCCCAACATCGTTACGACGGACGAGGAGCGTCGGGAAGTCTGGATCTATGACAAGCTGGCCACCGACCGAGTCTATTCAACCAGCAGCGGCGGCCTGTCGGCCCTTATTCTCGGCTTTGGCGGAAGCGTAGCTGGCGTCGTCGGTGCATCGGGAAGCTCAAGTACAGGCGCTGCTTCGACGAGTCAGAGAGCGTTGACCGTAATAATCAAGTTCGACAACGAGAAAAAGGTCAGAGACTTCGCCTATCACCAGTCCCAGTTCTAGCTTCGCATGGCGCGGCTTGCGGCGTTCATCACCCTCGTAGCAACCGCGGGTTGTGTCACGCTGCCACCGGATACTTTCGTCCTCACGCCCGAGCTTTTGAAGCAGAGGCAGATCGAAACCCGCAAGTACTCCGGCATAGAGGAAAAGGAACTCCTCATCGCTTGTTCGAATGTTCTTCAAGATCTTGGCTTCAATCTGGAGAACTCCGAAGTCCGGCTTGGCGTTCTCACGGCAAGCAAGCAACGCGACGCTATTCAGGGCCACGAAGTCGCCCTGGCAATTGCATTGGCACTGCTTGGAGGTGGAGCGACGCCGATCAGCAAGGATCAGACGATCCGGATATCGCTTGTCGTGCGGCCTGTTCGGCTGTCGGACGGCTCGCCATCTCAAAAAGAGCATTTTGTACGCATCACCGTTCAGAGAATCGTGCGGCGAACCGACAACAGCGTCATTGCGCGAGGCCTCAACGACCCCGAATTGTTTCGCCAGTTCTTTGAGCGGGTGTCGAAATCGGTCTTCCTCGAGGCACAAAACATATGATCAGAGGGCGTGCGGGAGTCCTTGTCACATGTGTGCTCGTTTCAGCCTGCGCCTCCACGAACGAACGCGTGTTGGATATTGGCGATCAGACGCAATTGCAGAAACGGGCCTATCAGTCGAGGACTTTTGCTACAGCTGATAAGGACAAGGTCCTGAGGGCCGTCATCTCGACACTTCAAGACCTGGGCTTCGTCATTGACCGAGCTGACTACACGTTAGGGGTGGTCAGCGCTACAAAGCTGAATGTGTACCAACTCAAGCTGACGGTTTCGACGAGACCTAGAGGCAAGGACCAAACGTTGGTCAGGGCAAACGCCCAGTTCAATGTTCAGCCGGTTGAGGACCCCAAGCCGTACCAGGATTTCTTTGCGTCGCTGGAGAAGTCCCTCTTTCTCACCGCGCACGCCGGCGAGTGATCAGGCGCCGCGAAATCGCGGCTTCCTCTTTTCCATGAACGCAAGCCGCCCTTCCTTGTAGTCCTCGCTCACCGCGCAACGACGCATCGCATCGCGCATGCGTGCCAGATCCGGCGCTCCTTCGGATTTCACGTATTCCTCGACGATAGTCTTGGAATTGGCGATGGCGAGCGGCGCATTTTCCAGCAGCGTGGCAATGACCCCATCCACGCAGGCACCGAGCTCCGCGTCGGGCAGCACCCGGTGCACCAGCCCCATCGCCGCGGCTTCCTGCGCGCCGTAACGCCGACCGAGGAACATGATCTCTCGCGCACGCGCATGCCCCACCGTCTCCATCAGGCGCTTGTGGCCCTCGACGTTGTAGGCGAGCCCCAGCTTCGCCGCGGGAATGGCGAACTGTGCCGACTCGCCGCAGTAGCGCAGGTCACAAGCGAGCGCCACTTCCAGTCCGCCGCCCATGCAAAAGCCGTGGATCAGGGCGACCGAGGGCTTGCGCGAATCCTGGATCGAGTGCAGGACCCGGTCGAGCAGGTCGTCGTACTCGCCGACCGCCGCCTGGTCATCGCGGATTTCCTCGAACTGCGAGATGTCGGCGCCGGCGGCAAAGGCCTGCGTGCCCTCGCCGCGGAATGCGACGCAGCGCACTTCGGCATCCGCAGCGTAGCGCGCCATCGCCTCGGGAATGGCGCGCCACATCGCGTCGTTGATGGCGTTCATCTTCGCCGGCTGGTCGAACACGATCCAGCCCACGGCGCCGCGCCGCTCGACCCGCAGCCGCCCCGCGCTCATGCCCAGCGCCCGCTTTCCACCTGGTGGAAGAAGTCTTCGACGATGCGGTTGAACAGTGCCGGGTCCTCGAGATTGAGCGCATGGCCGCTTCTCGGCAGCACCACCAGTCCCGCTTTCGGGATCGTGCGCTTCATCAGCAGCCCCGGCTCGAGAGTGGCGTCGTCCTCGTCGCCAGCCACGACCAGGGTGGGCGCCGTGATGCCCGCCATCTCCGTCTTCAGGTCGTAGAGCGAGGGCCGGCGCGCCTGGTAGCCGAGCATGGTGTTGGCGGAGCCGAGCGCCGAGTGCTCGGTCAGGTAGCGGATGTACCGGTCGAACCCGCGCGGGTCCTTCGTTCGCAACTGCAGGCGCGACGCATTGTGGCCGTAGGTGGCGGCGAACTTCGCCATGCCCTCCTCCAGCAATACCTTGGCGTTCGCGCGCGCGGAGCGCTGGAACTCCTCCCTCTGTGCCGGCACCGCACCGTAGCCGCAGCCGGAGACGACGAGGCCCAAGGCGCGCGCGCTGTACTTGATGCCGAAATGCAGCGTGGCGAAGCCGCCCATGGAAAGTCCCACGACGTAGGCGCGCTGGATCTTCAGCGCGTCCAGCACCGCGAGGACGTCGTCTCGCGCGCGCTCCTGCGAGTAGCGCTCCATGCTCTCGGGCACGTCCGAGGGCGGGTAGCCGCGCGCGTTGTAGGCGATGCAGCGGTAGCGGCGCGAAAAGTGGGAGAGCTGCGCATCCCAGCTGCGCAGGTCCCCGGCGAACTCGTGCACGAACACGATCGACACGCCAGCGCCCGCCTCCTCGTAGTGCAGTTTCACGCCGTCGTCGGTGGTGATGTGGGGCATGTTGGTAGACTGACAGAAGATGGACCTGAAGCTTAAAGGAAAGCGGGCGCTCGTGACGGGCGGTTCGAAAGGCATCGGCTGGGCGAGCGCCTGCGCCCTTGCCGACGAAGGCTGCGAGGTGCTGATCGCCGCCCGCAACGCGCCTGCCGGCGGGCGCTTCAAGTTCCGCGCCACCGACCTCTCGCAGCGTGGCGCCGCCGAAACGCTGGCCGAATGGGCGGGACAGCTCGACATCCTGGTCAATAACGCGGGCGCCATTCCCGGCGGCGACTTGCTGCGCGTGGACGAAGACACCTGGCGCCGCGCCTGGGACCTGAAGATGTTCGGATATATCAATCTCACGCGCCAGGTCTATGCGCGCATGAAGGCGAAGAAGGCCGGGGTCATCGTCAACATCCTGGGCAACGCGGGCGAGAAGCTGGACGCGAGCTACATCGCGGGCAGCACCGCCAACGCGGGCCTCATGGCCTTCACCCGCACGCTCGGCGGCGCTTCCCACGCGGACGGCATCCGCGTGCTCGGCATCAACCCGGGCCCGGTGGCCACCGACCGGCTGAAGAGCCTGTTCCGGCAGCGCGCCGAGACGACGTTCGGCGACCCGGAGCGCTACCCGGAGCTGTTCGCGGGAATGTCATTCGGGCGTCCGGCCACACCCGAGGAAATCGCCTGGGCGGTGGCGTTCCTCGCCTCCGAGCGCTCCGCCTACACGACCGGTTGCATCCTCTCGATCGACGGCGGGCTGGCCGCCCGCTCCACTTAGCTTTCCAAGGAGGATTTCTTGAAGGCTCTGCTCTGCAAGCAGTTCGGCCCGCCCGAGTCGCTGGTGCTGGAAGACGTTCCCTCGCCCAGCGCCGGGGCCGGCGAAGTCGTCATCGGCATCAAGGCGGCGAGCGTGAATTTTCCCGACGTGCTGATCATCCAGAACAAGTACCAGTTCAAGCCGCCGCTGCCCTTTTCGCCCGGCAGCGAGCTCGCCGGCGTGGTGAAGGAGGTCGGCGCAGGCGTGAGCAACGTGAAACCGGGCGACAAGGTGATCGCCTTCACCGCTTTCGGCGCGTTCGCAGAGGAAGTGAAGACCGAAGCTGTACGCCTGTTGCCGCTGCCTGAGGGCATGAGCTTCGAGGAAGGCGCCTCCTTCATCCTCACCTACGGCACCACCGACCACGCGCTGCGCGATCGCGGGCAGCTGAAAGCGGGCGAGACGCTCCTGGTGCTCGGCGCCGCGGGCGGCGTCGGCGTCGCCGCGATCGAGATCGGCAAGGCGCTCGGCGCGCGCGTCATCGCCTGCGCCTCGAGCGAGGAGAAGCTGGCGGTGTGCCGGCAGCACGGCGCCGACGAATGCATCAATTACGCGAGCGAGGATCTGCGCGAGCGCATCAAGACTCTCACCGGGAGCCACGGCGTGGACGTGATCTACGACGCGGTCGGCGGCCCCTACACGGAGCCCGCGTTCCGCTCGATCGCCTGGCGCGGCCGGCACCTCGTCATCGGCTTCGCCGCCGGCGATATCCCGAAGCTGCCGCTCAACCTGCCGCTGCTCAAGGGTGCCTCCGTGGTCGGCGTATTCTGGGGCGACTTCACGAGACGCGAGCCGCAGGTCTTCGGCGAGAGCGCGCGGCAGCTCGCGCGCTGGTATCGGGAAGGCAAGCTGAAGCCGCACGTGTCGGCGACCTATCCACTTGCGCAGGCCGCCGAGGCGATGAACCTGCTCGCGTCGCGCAAGGCGAAGGGCAAGGTCGTCATCCGCATCGGTGCTTAGCGCCTTCGTCGAGACGCTCGCCGGGCTCGCCGCGCCCTGGGTGCTCGCGCTGTGCGTCGCCGTGGTATTCGCCGCCTACACCTTGCGCGGGGCCACCGGCTTCGGCGCCGGCGTGGTCGCCATCCCGATGCTCGCCCTGGTGATGCCCCTCAATGTGGTGATCCCGGTCGTCACGACGCTCGGCATCATCGCCTCGCTGGGGCAGTCGGCGCAGGAGATCCGCTACGTGGACTGGCGGGCGCTGCGCGGGCTGGCGCTGCCCTCCGCGGCGGGCCTGGCGTTCGGCTTGTGGCTTTTCGCGTCGCTGGACCAGGAGCTGCTGCTGAAGGCCTTCGCCGTCTTCATCATCGCGTACGGACTGTGGTCCCTCCTGCCGCGCGCTCCCGCCACGCAGGCGCCGCCGCGGGCGCTCGCCGCAGCGGTCGGCGGCGCGGGCGGATTGGTGGCAACGCTGTTCGGCGGCATGGCGGGTCCGTTCTACGCGATCTACCTGCGCGCGCTGCAGCTGGACAAGCGGCGCTTCCGTGCCAGCATGTCCTCGGTGCTGCTGTGCCTGGGCCTGGTGCGCGCGGGCGGCTACGGCGGGCTCGGGTTCTACGATCGCCGCGCGATCGCGGTGCTGGTGCTGTTCGCGCCGGTAATGGCGCTCGCCATGTTCGCCGGCGATCGCTGGCACGCACACCTCGATCAGGCGCGCTTCGAGCGCATCGTCGCGCTGCTCCTCGCGGGAAGCGGCGTCGCCCTGCTGCTCAAGTAGTGGGCGGCGTGCCGTCGCCCGGCCCCAGCGGGCGCTGCATCAGTACGCTGTCCACCCAGCGGCCGAGCTTGTAGCCCGTGGAGCGCAAGGTGCCCACGCGCACGAAGCCGAGCCGCGCATGCAGCGCGATCGAACCGGCATTGGCGCTGTCGCCGATCACCGCGATCACCTGGCGATAGCCGAGGCCTTCGCAAATGCGCAGAAGCTGCGTGAGGAGCTGCGTGCCGATGCCTTTGCCGAGGTGCCCGTCCTTGATGTAGATCGAGTCCTCCAGCGCGTAGCGGTATGCCGAGCGAGCCCGGTAGGGCGCGCAATAGCCATAGCCGAGGACTTCGCCGCGCTCCACCGCGACCAGATACGGCAGGCCGCGGGCGGTGACGTCGGCATGGCGGCGCCGCATCTCCTCCACGTCGGGCGGCATCTCCTCGAAGGTGGCGAGCCCGCGCAGCACATGATGCGCGTAGTTGGCCTGGATCGCAGCGAGGTCGCCCTGCGCGGCGGCGCGGACTTCCACCTCAGCGGGCGTAGCCGGGCGCTTCGCGGTCGAGGATGCGCTTGAGCGCGGCGAAGTGTGCGCCGGCGTACTTCGGCGTGTCGGCGAGGATCATGCGGTAGGTCTCGCGCACGACCTCCGGCCGCACTTTCCTGAACGGCAGCCCGGTGGCGCGCGCCAGCACCTGCAACCGGCAGGCGCGCTCCAGGTAATAGAGCAGGTCGTATGCCTCGGCCACCGTAGGGCCGACCACGATCACGCCATGGTTGGCGAGGAACAGCACGCGCTTCCCGCCAAGCACACGCGCCAGGCGGTCGCCCTCGGCGTTGTCCACCACCAGGCCGTTGTAGGTATCGTCGTAGGCGATGTCGTCGGCAAAGCGCAGCGCGTTCTGCTCCACCATCTCCAGGCGGCCCGGCTCGGTGAGCGTCAGCGCCGTGGCGTAGGGCATGTGGGTGTGCAGCACGCAGGCGGCTTTCGGGTTGGCGAGATGGATGCGCGAGTGGATGTAGAACGCGGTCTTCTCCGCTTCGCCGTCACCTTGGAGAACGTTTCCCTTCTCATCCAGTGCCAGCAGGTTTGAGGCGGTGACCTCGCTCCAGTGCAGGCCATAGGCATTGAGCAGAAAACGCTTACCGTCCGGCAGCATCAGAGTGAAGTGGTTGCACACGCCTTCGTGCAGCTCCATGCGCACCGCGAGGCGGAACGCCGCGGCCAGGTCGATGCGCGCCTGGCGGTCGGCGGTGGAGGCAACCCCCAGTGTTTCCAGTTTTCCCACTCTAGTCCCGGCGGTGCGGCAGCTTCATGCGCGAAATCGTCCAGCGAGTGACCTGTTCTTCGGGCTCGTCGCCAGTCGTTGTCGTGAGAGGTATCGCGAGGTTGGTGACGAAAATGTCGTTGCCGAAGATCACGGGGCTCGCGGGAAACAGCAGCCCGTCAGGCGTCCCGTCGCGCTTGATGCCGCGGAACTCGCCGAGCCTGGCGACGACCTTGCCGCCCGCGTCCAGAGCCACAACCTCGTCGGCCTGGTTTGCGGCGACCCACAGCAGCCCCTGCTTGTCGAAGGCCATGCCGTCCGCGCCGTTGATGCTCTCGGCGAAGACCGAAACCTCGAGCGTGGCCATGTCTAGCCTCAGCACGCGGTCATCTCCCGTATTGGCGATGAACAGCGCGGACTCGTCCTTGTTGAAGGCGAGCCCGTTGGCGCCGAAAGGCGGAAATCCGGCGGTGGCGAGCAGCGGGTCGTGACTGAACGTCTGTACGCTGCAGCCGGGCGCGCAGGTCTCCGGATTCGTGATCTTGAAGATCGCGCCCTGGAACGAGTCTGAAATGTAGAGATTCCCGTGGCTGTCGAAGGCCATCGCGTTCGGCACGCGAGCGCCGGAACCGAAGGTGATCGTGTCCGAGCTGCCGTCCGGGTTCCCTGCCGTGCGCGGCACCGGCGCGCCGATCGCCGGGATCGCGGCGACATCCCGCAGGGTGGCTGGGGCCAGGTCCGCCGCAATGCGCTGGATCTTTGAGCCGGTGCCCACGAAGTCGCCGACCACAGTGAAGTAGACCTTGTGCTTGGCGCGATCGAACTCCAGGCCGAGCAGCGGCGCGATGCCGAGGTCGCGCTGATCGACGAGGCGCCCATGCCGGTCGTAACGCAACAACTTGTTTTGCGCCCCGCCATCAAACGTGCCGACGTAGATGTCGCCGTTTGCGGGATTGGCCGCAATGCCTTCTGGAAAACGCACGCCTTCCGGAAGTACCGCAAAGGTGTCGACGTCGCGGTCGACGAACAACCGGTTGGAGCGGCCGTCCGCGTACGCCGGCCCCGTGACCGCAATGACACAGACCTGCAGCGAGACCGCCAGAGCCGCGAAATGCCTTGTCATGTTCCCCTCCCCTCAAGTATCACGCGCCAGTAAGAACGGACGATGCGACGACCTGCAGCCGAGGATACTGCAACAACTGCAGGAGTTCCACGGGTCCGAGCCTGGCCGGACCCGAAAAAGAAAAGGCCGCCTCGCGGCGGCCTTTCCATCCTGCGCCTTACGCCGGGACTCAGCTGCCGCCCGCGGCAGCAGCCTCCGTCGTCGCGGCAGCGACCGGCACTTCCTCGGCCAGCACCGGCAGATCGATCACCGGCGGCTCGGCGGCCTGGTCCTTGCGGATCTTGTGGTAGGCCATGCCGGTACCCGCCGGGATGAGGCGCCCGACGATGACGTTCTCCTTGAGGCCCCTGAGGCCGTCTCGCTTGCCCATGATGGCGGCCTCGGTCAGCACGCGCGTGGTCTCCTGGAAGGAGGCCGCGGAGATGAACGAGTCCGTGGACAGCGACGCCTTGGTGATGCCGAGCAGCATGTAGGAGAACACC